>ERZ773258.177-NODE-177-length-79676-cov-13.171713_pt1 | contig 79676 bp, 95 predicted proteins | sample MGYA00511962_ERZ773258 | MGnify/ENA primary metagenome ERZ773258 (study PRJEB29015, sample SAMEA2737755) | human gut metagenome | biome: human gut; feature: human-associated habitat; material: faeces | place: China | collected 2012 ... | reverse complement strand
AGGAGTGCATCGAACAGGGGAAGAAGTACTTCTCCGTGGCCTCCGGCGGCGGCACCGGCCGTACGCTGCATCCGGACAATATGGCCGCCGGTCCCGCTTCCTACGGCATGACCGACACCATGGGCCGTATGCACAGCGACGCACAGTTTGCCGGCTCCAGCTCCGTCCCTGCGCATGTGGAGATGATGGGCTTCCTGGGCATGGGCAACAATCCTATGGTCGGCGCGACCGTGGCCGTGGCCGTGGCTGTGGCGGAAGCTGTGAAGTAATTTTAATTTACAGTAAAACACCCCTCGACGAGCTGTCGAGAGGTGTTTTTTTATGTGCATAGACTTCAGCACTTGCCGAAAAAGCCGCACAGCAGCTTCAGCAGGGAAGCGCAGTCGAAATTGCAGAACATAGTTGCTGTACCGCCTTGTGGTATTCGCCTTGCAAGACTGGGTACATTGTAACCGTTTTGTAACCATTTTGCAAATGTAAATACTGGAAGTCACAGGATCAGCAGTAGGCCGATGGCGATAAGCAGTTCCTCGTCGACTTTCTGCCTGGAGAGATAGAACAGCAGGAACAACAGCAGCAGATCGCCGGCGTCTAAATCGCCGAGGTGCAGCTTTTCCAGCAGGTCGTTGAAGAAGCCGCGCTCCGGTGCACCGCGCTCCGGTGGCGGCGGAGGAGGACCTTTCGGCGGCGGATCGGAACGGGGCGGGGGTACTTCATCCATGGGGACACGTGTATAGACGCCATCATCGCCGCGAATGTAGCGGTTATACAGGGAAACCGCCCCCTTCCGAAAGAAATCGCTTGCCAATGGTGATGAGCCGCGCCAGCCTTGCCGCGCGCTCCACCTTGTCCTGCTTGCCGTTCTTCAGGAAGGGGCGCAGCGCGTAGAGCAGCTGGGTGGTCTGGCTGGTGTCGCGGGTCAGCTCCTGCAGGAGCGGCAGATATCTGGCGATGGTCTGCGGGTCGAGGCCGCCCAGCGGCGAGGGTGGAGGAGGCGGGGGAGCCGCCGGAGACGTGGCGGCAGGCTGCGCCGTGTCTCCGCCCATGGAGCCAGAGAGCTGCTGCGCCAACTGCATGATCTGCGCCATACTGCCGGGGTCGGACAGCAGCGCATTGAGTTTTTCGTTGACGTCATCCACGCTGTGTCCTCCTTTCCGCTACTGCTGGAGCTTCGATTCCAGACGCTGCACCAGCTCCGCGCCCTGTGGGCTGGACAGTACACGAGAGAGCATGGCGCTCAAAGCTGCCGTGTCACCGGAGGCAGCCTGGCGCGCTGCTTGACCCAGTGCGGCGCTGTTGCCGCCGGAGAGCATATTCAGCAGTGCTTGGCCGTCCTGTGACTGCATGACAGACTTCAATGCACGGGGGTCGCTTTTCAGCTTGTTGACAATATCCTGTTCATTCATGGAATGACCTCCTTATAGGGTTCGTTACAGGTATATCCTATGTATGCGGGACGAAAAAAGTGCCTGTCAGCCTTGGCTGGCAGGCACAACGTTTTCATTTTACAGGGCGATACAGGAGCGGAGATAGACGTGCCCCGCGTCCTGCTCCGTCTGCCCAAGGACGAAGCCGATACCTGCCTTCGCCTTAGATCGTATCGCGGAGCACCTGATACATTTTTGGCGTACCAACTTGGGGTATCGAGCAATGCCTGATGACAGCTGGACAAGGGCGGCTGTTTATGCAGGATGCTTTGCATAAACAGTTGGAAATACAGTTGTAAATCAGGTACAAATGTGATACAATAATGTGCCAATTAAGATTAGGAGTATAGGCGTTTATGCCTACCTGTTTGATACCCGTATGATACCTGTATGATAAAGGACGGAGACAGATTTGATTTTAGAGACGATCAACAGCCCGGCAGACGTGAAATGTCTGTCCGAGGAGCAGACGGCCACGCTGTGCCGGGAGCTGCGGAGCTTTCTGGTGGAGCAGGTATCCCGCACCGGCGGGCACCTGGCATCCAACCTGGGCGTGGTAGAGCTGACGGTGGCGATCCACAGGGTGTTCGACACAGCCACGGACCGGCTGGTGCTGGATGTGGGGCACCAATGCTACGTACACAAGGCACTGACCGGCCGACGGGAGTTGTTCGATACGCTGCGGCAGTTCGGTGGACTGTCAGGCTTTCCCAAGCCCTATGAGAGTGTGCACGACGCCTTTATGGCGGGGCACGCGTCGGATTCGGTGTCGGTAGCGCTGGGTATGGCACGGGCGCGGACGCTGCTGGGGCAGGACTACCATGTGGTGGCCGTTATCGGCGACGGTGCGCTGGGCGGCGGGCTGAGCTTTGAGGGCCTCAACGACGCCGGCGGCAGCGGCGAACCGCTGGTGGTCATTCTGAACGATAACGGAATGTCCATCGACCGGAATGTAGGCGGGCTGTCCAAGCAGCTGTCGAAGATGCGGACGGACCCGGAGTATTACGAATTCAAGAAGCGTTACCGCAAGGCACTGGAGAAGCTGCCGGCGGGCCGAACACTGTATGAGTGGAGCCATGAGGTGAAAACAGCGCTGAAAAAGACGCTGCTGCCGCCGGTGAGCACCGTGTTCGAGGATATGGGATTTGCGTACATGGGACCGGTGGACGGCCATGACGTACAGCGGCTGACAGCGGTATTGCAGGCGGCCAAAGAGGCTGGGCGCCCGGTGCTGGTACACGTCCACACCGTGAAGGGCAGCGGATACGACTATGCACTGCAGGAGCCGGAGAAATTCCACGGCGTAGGGCCCTTTGATCCGGCTACCGGAAAAGTGCGGCAGGCAGGCAGAGAAACGTTCTCCCATGTGTTCGGCGAGACACTGCGGCAGCTGGCGCGGGAGGACAGGCGCGTGTGCGCCATTACCGCCGCCATGGCCGACGGCACAGGTCTGACAGACTTTGCACGGGAGTTCCCGCGGCGATTCTTTGACGTGGGTATCGCGGAGGGCCACGGTGTGGCTATGGCCGGCGGTATGGCCAAGCAGGGGCTGATACCGGTGTTTGCCGTGTATGACAGCTTCTTGCAGCGGGGTTACGATATGCTGGTGCAGGATATGGCGCTTGAGAAGCTCCATGTGGTGCTGGCGGTGGACCGCTGCGGCATCGTGGGCGCAGACGGCGAGACACACCACGGCTGCCTGGACTACCTGAGCCAGATACCGGGCATGACGGTGCTCGCGCCCGCCAGCTTTGCCGAGCTGCGGCAGATGCTGCGGCGGGCGGTGCTGGAGATGGACGGACCGGTGGCGGTGCGGTATCCCCGGGGCGGCGAGGACGGCTATGACGGCGACTGCGGCGATGAATCAGTGACGGTGCTCCGTCAGGGGACAGACGCGGCTATCGTGACCTACGGTATCCTGACGCAGCAGGCGCTGCGGGCGGCGGAGCTGCTGGAAAAAGAGGGCGTCGGCGTCCGCGTGGTGAAGCTGGCGCAGGTATCGCCGCTGAACGGAAAGGAGCTCTGCGCGGCACTGGACGGCGTAAAGCAGCGTCTGGTGGTGGCGGAGGATCAGCTCCGCGCCGGTGCGGTGGGTGAACGGCTGAGCGCGCTGCTGCTGGAGCAGGGCGCGGGGATCGAGAAAATACGGCTGCGGAACGCGGGAACGGCTCTGCCCACCCAGGGCAGCACCGCCCAGCTCTGGCACGAGCTGGGGCTGGACGCAGAGGGCATCGCGCAGGCGGTGCGGGAGGTGTTGGCGTGAGCAAAAAGATACGCTTGGACGTGCTGCTGACGGAAAAGGGACTGTGCGAAAGCCGCCAGAAAGCCCAGGCCACGATTATGGCAGGTCTGGTATTCGTGGACGGACAGCGGTCAGACAAGCCCGGTACGCCGGTGGCGGAGGATGCCGCCGTGGAGGTGCGCGGTCACGCCCTGCGGTATGTGAGCCGGGGCGGACTGAAGCTGGAAAAGGCTATGCAGACCTTTCCCATCACATTGGAGGGCAAGGTGTGCGCGGACATCGGCGCGTCCACCGGCGGATTTACGGATTGTATGCTGCAAAACGGCGCGGCAAAGGTTTATGCTGTGGATGTGGGCTACGGACAGCTGGATTGGAAGCTGCGGAGCGATGCACGGGTGGTGTGTCTGGAACGGACCAACGCGCGGTATCTCTCTGCGGAGCAGATACCGGAGACGTTGGATTTTGCGTCCATCGACGTGAGCTTTATCTCGCTGAAGCTGATTTTCCCTGCGTTATATGCGCTGCTGCGCGAGGGCGGTGAGGTGGCCTGCCTCATCAAGCCGCAATTTGAAGCCGGGCGGGAAAAAGTAGGGAAAAAGGGCGTCGTCCGTGACCCGGTAGTACACCTGGAGGTGCTGGAGAGCTTCTTGCGTCATGCAAAGGAAAATAACTTTACAGTTCTTGGTATTACATATTCTCCTATCCGCGGGCCGGAGGGAAATATCGAGTACCTCGGCTATCTGAAAAAGGGCGGGGAGGCGGACTGCGTCCCTGACCTGCGGGCGTTGGTGGACGCCTCACATTCTGCGTTGAAAGAAGGTCATGGGGAGATATGAAACGTGTGATCCTTTGCCCAAATCCCTATCGGGACAGCGAGCTGACCGTGGCCAAGCGGTCCAGGGAGCTGCTGGAGGGGCTCGGTTTTGAAACGGTGGTATGTCTGCCCTTCAGTCGGGAGGGGTATGACGATCAGCTGGGTGTGCCCATCCGGCAGTTACAGCAGGAGATCAAGCGGGCGGATATGCTGATCGCCTTCGGCGGCGATGGTACGATCCTGCATCTGGCCCGGACAGTGGCGCTGCACAATGTGCCGGTGCTGGGCATCAATCTGGGGAGCCTTGGCTTTATGTCCGAGCTGGAGCCAAATGAACTGGAACGGCTGCGTGACCTGAAAAGCTGGGATTTTGCCGTGGAGTCCCGGATGATGCTGGACGTAACCGTGCTGCGGGAGGGTAAGCCCGTATACAACAATATCGCGCTGAACGACGCGGTGATCTCAAAGGGCAGTGTGGCCCGGGTGGTGCGGCTGGATGTATCCACGGAGGAGGGCCGGCTGACAAGGATCACCGGCGACGGAGCCATCGTGTCCACGCCCACCGGATCCACGGGGTACTCTATGGCGGCCGGCGGGCCCATCGTGGAGCCCACGGCTCACAATCTGCTGCTGACGCCCATCTGCCCCCACTCGACCCGGGCGGGCAGCTACGTGCTCTCGCCGGAGCACACGCTGCTGGTGGAAACGGCGGACGCCAATCGGAAGTTCGTATATCTGTCTGTGGACGGCGGGAAGGCGTTTTCACTGAAAAACGGCGATGTGGTGCGGACACGGCAGTCCAAGTTCGTGACGAAGCTGGTGCGGCTGAGTAAAAAGAGCTTTTGTGAGATACTGGATTCAAAGATGGGGATGGAGGCGCTGAAGCATGAAAAATGACCGGCAGACAGCGGTATTGCAGATCATTGAGGAGACAGCTGTGGAGACACAGGAGCAGCTGATGCAGCTGTTGGCGGTACGGGGTTTTGCCTGCACACAGGCCACTGTTTCCCGGGACATCAAGCAGCTGCACCTGATGAAGGCACCGGACGGCAAGGGTGGGTATCGCTATGCCGTGTCGGCACAGATGCCCAAGCTGAATTTTGAGGAGAAGCTGCAGACGATCTTTCGGGAGTGCGTGGTCTCAGCGGAAAACGCCCAGAATTTGGCGATCATCAAGACGATGAACGGCATGGCCAACGCCGCCGCCTTTGCGCTGGACAGCATGGAGGATACGGATATCGTGGGTACACTGGCCGGCGACGACACGGTGCTGCTGGTATTTCACGACAGTGCCCACGCGGCGGATTTCTGCGAACAGGTGCGGCAAATGCTGCGCTGAGGAGGGAAGATCGGTATGCTGGAGCTGCTGCATATTGAGAATATCGCTATTATCGAGGCGGCGGATATCGAATTCGCACCGGGGTTCAACGCCCTGACCGGTGAGACCGGCGCGGGCAAGTCCATTGTTATCGATAGTTTGAGCGCTGTGTTGGGTCAGCGGACCAGCCGGGAGCTGATCCGTACCGGGGCCGAAAAGGCGTTTGTCAGCGCGGCTTTTTCCGGTATGGCACCGGAGCTGACGGAGGAGCTGGGCATCCAGCCGGAGGCGGATGGGACGCTGCTGCTGCAGCGGGAGATCCAGACCGACGGCAAAAACGTATGCCGGGTCAACGGCCGTCCGGTAACAGTGGGACAGCTGCGGGCACTGGGTGCCCGGCTGCTGAATATCCACGGGCAGCACGACGGGCAGCAGCTGCTGGACGAGGAGCAGCACATTGTGTATCTGGACAGCTTTGGCAGGGTGGAAAGCCTTGCAATTACATATGCTGAGAAGTATAAGCACTTTACAGATATACGGCGGCAGATCGGGGCGCTGCAGATGGATGAGGCGGAAAAGGCCCGGCGGGTAGACACCCTGCAATATCAGATCGAGGAGCTTCGTCGGGCAAAATTGACGCCCGGTGAAGAAGAGGAATTGACAGCGCGGCGGGGGATGCTCCGGAACGCGGAGAAGTTCCTGGACGCTGTGGCCGGGGCGGACTATGCCCTGAACGGCGATGACAGCGGCGGCGGGGCGCTCAGCGCTCTGCGGCAGGCCCAGGACGCGCTGGGTGGCGTACGCCATCTGGATGACGCTTTCGGCCAGCTGTATGAACGTCTGGGGGAGGCGTATAGCGAGGTCTACGACATCGCGGCTACCGTGGAGGACAAGCGGGGCGAGCTGGATGTGTCGCCCGGTGAGCTGGACCGGGTGGAGAGCCGGATGGACCTGCTGTATCGGCTGAAAAAGAAGTACGGCGCGACCGTGGAGGATATGCTGGATTACCAGGCCCGGTGCGAGGCGGAGCTGGCGCAGATCGAGGATGCCGGTGACACGCTGGCGCGGCTGGAGCAGGCGCTGTCCAAGGCGGAGAAGGAGGCACGGCAGGCGGCGCAGGCGCTGTCCGACGCGCGAAAGGCGGCGGCGGAACAGCTGACGTCGCAGATACTCGCCGAGCTGCAGCAGCTGGACATGGGGAAGATACGCTTTGCGGTGGACTTTGCAGAAAAGCCTCTGGACAGCGACGGCATGGACACGGTACGGTTTTTGATGTCTGCCAACGTGGGCGAGGAGCTACGTCCCATCCACAAGATCGCCTCCGGCGGCGAATTGGCCCGGATCATGCTGGCTATGAAGAACGTGCTCAGTGAGCAGGATCACGTGGGGACGATGGTGTTCGACGAGGTGGACACCGGCGTTTCCGGCCGGGCGGCCCAGAAGGTGGCGGAGAAGATGGCGCGTATCAGCCGCAGAAAACAGGTGCTGTGCGTGACCCATCTGCCGCAGCTGGCGGCTATGGCGGACACGCATTTCTCCGTGGAGAAGGGCGAGAGAGGCGGCCGTACCTATACAGAGGTGCGGCGGCTGGACAGAGAGCAGCGGCGGCGGGAGCTGGCGCGGCTCACCGGCGGCAGCCATGTGTCCCAGACCATGCTGGACGGGGCAGAGGAGCTGCTGGTACAGGCGGAGAAATTCCGGGCGGAGCTGTAGCTGTTTTTCGCAACATGAAAATAGTGGTTGACAAACGAAAAAAATCTGCTACAATAACCTCAACTTGATACCGCAACAGCGATGAAGGGAATAAGTAGCGCATTTCAGACCTGCAAAGAGAGCCTCCGGATGGTGCAAGGAGGAGAGGAAGAAATGGGTGAATACATCCCGGAGCAGCCTTCTGAACGTCCATGACGGACCAGTAGGGATGTGTCGGGTCCGCCCGTTACAGCGGTAGGGTGTGTCTGCACCCAACGAGGTCGTGTCTGCGAGGGCATGGCGAATATGAGGTGGTACCGCGAGCGTCTGCATCGCCCTCTGTCGAGATGACAGGGGGCGTTTTTTATTCCCTGTCACAAGAAAACAAATGAACATACAGAAAGGAAATTGAAGCTATGGGTATTTATGAGGAACTGGTGGCCCGCGGTTTGATCGCACAGGTCACAAATGAAGAAGAGATCCGCGAGATGGTCAACAACGGCAAGGCCACATTCTACATCGGCTTTGACTGCACGGCGGACAGTCTGCACGTGGGCCACTTTATGGCGCTGTGCCTGATGAAGCGTTTGCAGATGGCGGGCAACAAACCTATCGCCCTAATCGGCGACGGTACGACGCTGATCGGCGACCCCTCCGGCCGTACCGATATGCGCCAGATGCTGACCGAGGACGCCATTAAGCACAATGCGGAGTGCTTTAAGCGTCAGATGGAGAAGTTCATCGATTTCTCCGACGGAAAGGCACTGATGCTGTATAACTCCGAGTGGCTGAAGCCGCTGAATTACATCGAGCTGCTGCGCGAGGTGGGCGGCTGCTTCTCCGTGAACAACATGCTACGGGCCGAGTGCTACAAGCAGCGCATGGAGAAGGGACTGAGCTTCCTGGAGTTCAACTACATGATCATGCAGAGCTACGACTTCTACTACATGTTCCAGCACTACGGCTGCAACATGCAGTTCGGCGGCAACGACCAGTGGAGCAACATGCTGGGCGGCACGGAGCTGATCCGCAAGAAGTTGGGCAAGGATGCCCACGCCATGACCATCACGCTGCTGCTGAACTCTGAGGGCAATAAGATGGGCAAGACCGCCAAGGGCGCCGTGTGGCTGGACCCCAACAAGACCAGCCCCTTCGAGTTCTTTCAGTACTGGCGCAACATTGATGATGCCGACGTGCTGAAGTGCATCCGCATGCTGACCTTCCTGCCGCTGGAGGAGATCGACAAGATGTCCACCTGGGAGGGCTCTCAGCTGAACGAGGCCAAGGAGATCCTGGCCTACGAGCTGACCAAGCTTGTCCACGGCCAGGAGGAGGCCGACAAGGCCAAGGCCGCGTCCAAGGCGCTGTTTGCCGGCAGCGGCGACACGGAGCATATGCCCACTACCGAGCTGACCAACGATGATTTCGGCGGCGGCAGCATCGACGTGCTGACCCTGCTGGTGAAGTGCGGTCTGGCGGCCTCCAAGGGTGAGGCGCGCCGGCTGGTGCAGCAGGGCGGCGTCTCCGTCAACGATGAGAAGGTGGCGGCCATTGAGACGACCTTCGGCTGCGAGCAGTTCACCGGCGACGGCGTGGTCATCAAAAAGGGCAAAAAGGTGTTCCACAAGGCTGTTTTGGTGTAAGCTGTGCGCTGCATCTGTAATTATTGCCATCGTTTTTTGGAAAAGCCGCGGTATGACCGCGGCTTTTCCCTATGCAAAGGAACTTTTCCCGGGAAAAACGTTGCATAAAGGCGGGAAATATACTATAATATCCCGCGGTGTGCAAATTTTGAATGAATGAGTGATACACGATGAAAACACACGATTTTTACTTTGACCTGCCGCAGGAGCTGATCGCGCAGACACCATTGGAACGGCGGGACGGCTCACGGCTGTTGGTGCTGGACAAGAAAACAGGGGCGGTAGAGCACCGGCATTTTTACGATCTGCCGGAGTATCTGCGTCCGGGCGACTGCCTGATTTTGAATAACTCCCGGGTACTGCCGGCGCGTCTGCTGGGGCACCGATTGCCCGGCGGCGGGGCTTGTGAGATACTGCTTTTGATCGACCGGGGCGACAACATCTGGGAATGTTTGGTGCGGCCGGGGAAGAAGCTGCGGAAGGGCGCACGGGTGTCCTTCGGCGACGGAGAGCTGACGGCGGAGGTGGTGGACGAGCTGCCCGACGGCAACCGGCTGGTAAAGTTCTCTTATGAAGGGATCTTCCTGGAGGTGCTGGAGCGGCTGGGTAAGATGCCCCTGCCGCCGTATATCAAGGAGGAGCTGCAGGATCAGGAGCGCTATCAGACGGTGTACTCCAAGGTCAACGGCTCGGCGGCGGCGCCCACGGCGGGGCTACATTTCACGCCGGAGCTTCTGGAGCGAGTACAGGCAATGGGTGTAAAGGTAGGATACGTTACACTCCACGTGGGACTTGGGACCTTCCGCCCGGTGAAGGAGGACGAGATCACCGACCACACCATGCACAGTGAATATTGTGTGATCCCACAGGAGACGGCCGATCTTATCAACGAGACGAAGAAAAACGGCGGGCGTGTCATCTGCGTTGGTACCACCAGCTGCCGCACGATAGAGTCGCAGGCGGCAGAGGACGGCACCATGCGCGCCAGCGCCGGATGGACAGATATTTTCATCTATCCGGGGTACAAGTTCAAGGTGCTGGACGCACTGGTGACAAACTTTCATCTGCCGGAGTCCACACTCATCATGCTGGTATCGGCATTAGCGGGACGAGAGCACGTGCTGGCTGCCTATCAGCAGGCGGTGGAGGAACGGTACCGCTTCTTCTCGTTTGGCGATGCGATGTTTATTCAGTGAAAGCAGGAGAGAGAAATGTTCAAGGTCATCAAAAAAGAGGGAAAAGCCCGGCGAGGTGTGTTTACCTGTGCCCATGGCGGCGAAGTGCAGACACCGGTGTTTATGAACGTAGGCACCCAGGCCGCCATCAAGGGCGGCGTCAGCGCCGTGGACCTGAAGGAACGGCTGGGGACGCAGATCGAATTGTCCAACACATACCACCTGCATCTGCGGCCGGGCGACGACGTGGTGCGGCAAATGGGAGGACTTCATAAGTTCATGCGCTGGGATGGCCCCATCCTCACCGACAGCGGTGGCTTTCAGGTGTTCTCTCTGGCAGGGCTGCGAAAGATCAAGGAGGAGGGCGTGACGTTTGCCAGCCACCTGGATGGACACCGCATCTTCATGGGTCCGGAGGAGAGTATGCGTATCCAGAGCAATCTGGGCAGCGACATCGCCATGGCCTTTGACGAATGCGTGGAAAACCCCGCGCCCTATGACTACGCCAAGGCCTCCTGCGAACGGACGCTGCGGTGGCTGGAACGCTGCAAAAAGGAGCACGACCGGCTGAACGCTTTGTCGGACACGGTAAACCCTGGACAGATGCTTTTCGGCATCAACCAGGGCGCCACCTATGCCGATCTGCGGATATGGCATATGCAGCAGATCGCCAAGATCGACTGCGACGGCTATGCTATCGGCGGACTGGCGGTAGGAGAGCCTACGGAGGTGATGTATGAGATCATCGACGCGGTGGAGCCGTATATGCCGGCGGATAAGCCGCGGTATCTCATGGGCGTGGGCACGCCCAGCAACATCATCGAGGGCGTGGCCCGGGGCGTGGACTTCTTCGACTGTGTGATGCCGGCGCGCAACGCGCGGCACGGAAAGCTGTTTACCTGGAAGGGCACGCTGAACATCAAAAATGCCAAGTACAAGCTGGACGAACAGCCCATCGATCCTGAATGTGACTGCCCGGTGTGCAGGCAGTTCAGCAGGGCATATCTCCGGCACCTGTTTACAGCGGAGGAGATGCTGGGAATGCGCCTGGCGGTGATGCACAACCTGTATTTTTACAACAAGCTGACAGAGCGTATCCGTGACAGCCTGGACAACGGATGCTTTGACGCATTCCGGGAGGAATACAGTAAAAAACTGGCGGAGAAGATATAAACCTCTTGCCAAAAGCAAAAGAACTATGTATAATAGTATCACTTTGTTGTTAAAGGAGTAATGTTCCATGATTCAGATCGCTTACGCTGATGCTGCCGCTGCCACCACCACCGGCGGCATGGGTTCCACCATTCTGATGATCGTCCTGATGATCGCCATCTTCTACTTCCTGATGATCCGCCCCGAGAACAAGCGGAAAAAGCAGGCCGAGGAGATGCGGAGTTCCCTGAAGAAGGGCGATTGGCTGACCACCATCGGCGGCGTGTACGGCCGCGTCGTGGCTATCACCGACCGTACTGTGGTCATCGAGACCAGCGAGGACCGCGTTCGCGTGGAGTTCCTGAAGTCCGCTATCGGCCAGGTAGGTACCCTGGACGAGCAGGCTGCCGCCCAGCAGCGTCCGGCGAAGAAGGCTAAGAAGGAAGAGGCCGCGGAGGAAACTCCCGCTGTGGAGGAGAAGACCTCTGATGAGGTCACCGAGGCTCCCGCTGAGGCTGACAAAACCGACGCCGAGTAATACAGACCGAGAGGAGCGCTGCCCGGAGGGCGGCGCTCTTTTTGCGCTGACAGCGATCAGTACCGGTGTATCATGTGACGTAGACCTTCCGCATAAGCTGAAGCAAAGCTGATGCGGGAGGTATTCTTATGTCTTGGAAGCAACTGGCCGGCAAAGGAACGTGGCTGGGCACCGCCACAGCGGCAGTCGTGCTGCTGGCAGCACTGGGCGTATCGTCACTGCTCCTGCTGCGGGGCATCGTGCCGGAGCGCGCGATGGGTCCGCTGGTATGGGGCAGCAGCGTTCTGGCGTGCTTCTGCGGCGGACGTATGGCCATACGGCAGGGCGGCGATGGTCCGCTGCCTCGGGCGCTGGCAGTATCCGCCTGTGTATATGGTGCAATGTGGATCGCGGCGCTGACAGGAAACGAGGCGATACATTTTGCCGGCAGCGGCATTGCCCAGACCTGCGCCGTGTGGGGCGGCGGCCTTTTAGCGGGATTGATCGGAACGAAGCAGAAACGGCGGAGGCCCCGCAGCGGCCGCCGGAAGGGCGGTGATCGTCGAAAACGGGCGGTAACATAAAGCGGCGCATGGTTAAAATAACGAAAACGTGTTTTTGCGGCATTTTTTATCCGACGGTGCGGCGGGCGGCAGGGGAGTCGTTCGCCGCATCACGCTTTTCAAGATATGGTGCAGGTATTTTCGGCATTTCCCCGGATATTGGGATTTTGGCATTTTTATAAACCGCGTCAGTACCCCGGTATACATTGTTTACATAATTAAGTTGACATAACATTTTGACATAATTTACAAAAAATATGTTTTTGCGGAAAACCTCTTGCGGTTTTGTGAATTATGCCATATATTTATTATTACGTTTTGGCACGTCTATCGAGAGGGCTTGGCTCATACACTGTGGACGAGGTGAGCCCTATGAAGCTGCATCGTCGCCATATGCCTGTTCTCCAGCCGCCAAAGGCGCGGCTGTACATACTGTGCCTGTTTCTTGCCGCCGGGATCCTGGCGGGCTTTTTAGCGGGGCGGGCTGTGGCGTCGGAGGACCTTCTGTCGTTGAGCCGCTATGTGACAGGCTATGCGAGGCTGAATGCAGAAGAACCGCGCAGCGCGGGGCTGTGGCAGGTCCTATGGACTTATCTGCGCTATCCGGCCGCGGCGCTTCTGCTGGGCTGTACAGCCTGGGGCGTGATGCTGATCCCGCTGACGTGCGCGGCCCAGGGCTTCTTCCTGTCGTTCGCGGTGCAGTGCTTTGCCGCTGCACTGGGAAAGCAGGGCGTGGTATTGGCGCTGGCGGCGCTGGGACTGCGGTGTCTGTTCACCATACCATGTCTGCTGACGATAGCGGCGGACAGCTTTGCGTGTGCGTGGCGCCGGGCAGAACGTCAAAAGCCGGAGGTGAGAGACCGGCGGAGCGTGATCATCTGTGTGTTTGTATTGCTGACCGGGACAGTGGCGGAGTGCGCCCTGGTGCCGCGGCTTTTTGCATGGCTGATGTCAGGCTTGACTTGAAAGAGAGAGGAGTGAGGGACACATGACGGACTTTATCGCGGCATACCGCGACTATCTGACTGAGGAGAAGCACGCCTCCGCCAATACCCTCAGCTCCTATATACGTGACCTGACCCAGTTTCACAGCTGGCTGCTTTCCGTGGGCGTAACGGATATGCGGAAGGTGAAGAAAGAGACGATCAATGAGTATCTGCTGCATATGACCCATAGCGGCAAAAGCCCCGCCACAGTCACAAGGTCCACAGCGTCTATCAAGTCATTTTATGCCTATATGATGCAGTGCGGCGCTGTGAAGAGCAACCCGGCCAAGAGCGTGGTGGCCATGAAGGTAGAACGAAAGTATCCGGAGATCCTCTCCAACCGGGAGGTAGAGCTGTTTTTGGAGCAGCCCAAATGCGTGGACGAAAAGGGATTCCGTGACCACGCTATGCTGGAGCTGCTGTATGCCACCGGAATTCGAGTCAGTGAGCTGATCGGTCTGGATGTCAGCGATGTCAATTTGTCCGCCGGCTTTATCCGCTGCCGCAGCAAGGGAAAGGAGCGAATCGTGCCGCTGTACACCGCTGCGGTGAAGGCGCTGGAGGACTATGTGCGGGATATTCGTCCCCGGCTCATCGCCGATGAGGAAGAGCATGCGCTGTTTGTGAATATGAGCGGCGAACGCATGAGTCGCCAGGGCTTTTGGAAGATCATCAAGTACTATCAGGAAAAAGCGGGCATCGAGAAGGATATCACCCCCCACACCCTGCGCCATTCCTTTGCCGTACACCTGCTGGAAAACGGCGCCGATCTGCGATCCATTCAGGAGATGCTGGGTCACGCGGATATCAGCTCCACGCAGATATATACACACGTTATCAAAAAGCAGCTGAAGGATGTATATAATAAGGCCCATCCCCGTGCATAACAGCCTATCAAACCGCCCGGTTTTCCGGGCGGTTTTTGTTGCTATTTTTATTGTGGTTTGCTATAATAGAACAAATGTTGGGAGGTGGGCGCAGCTATGCGGATACTGGGCATTGACCCCGGCATCGCCATTGTGGGCTTCGGGCTGATCGAATCGAACCGGGGCAGTGTGCGAATGCTGCAATACGGCGCTGTGACTACCGAGGCGGGACTGCCGCTGGCGACACGTCTGGTGCAGATCGAAAACGACATGACCGCGCTGATCGCCCAACTGAAGCCTGATGAGATCGCCGTTGAGGAGCTGTTTTTCAGCAAAAACATCACCACAGGTATCGCCGTGGCCCACGGGCGGGGTGTGATCCTGTGTACAGCGGAGCGACTGGGCGTACCCATATTCGAATATACCCCCATGCAGGTGAAGCAGGCGGTGGCCGGCTACGGCCTGGCGGACAAGAAGCAGGTGATGGACATGACAAAGCGGCTTTTGAAGCTGAAGGCAGTGCCGAAGCCGGACGACGCGGCAGACGCGCTGGCCATCGCCATATGCCATGCCCGCAGCGCTACCAGCCTGCTGCGGCGTAAGGACCCCGACGTGAAGGAGACTGTCTGATATGTATTACTATGTGAACGGCACCGTGGCGGAGATCGATGCGGGGCTGGCGGTCATCGACTGCAGCGGCGTGGGCTACGCCTGTGCCACGACAAACTATACGCTCTCCCAGCTGAAAAAGGGCGCACCGGCCAAGCTGTACACCTATCTGAATGTACGCGAGGACGCCATGGAGCTGTTCGGCTTCGCCGATCAGAGTGAGCTGCGGAGCTTCAAGCTGCTGATCGGCGTATCCGGCGTAGGCCCCAGGGCGGCGTTGTCTATCCTGTCCGCCGTAACACCGCAGCAGCTGGCGCTGGCGGTGGTGACAGAGGATGAAAAAGCACTGACTGCCGCCAACGGCATCGGCAAAAAGATCGCCCAGCGGGTGATACTGGAACTGAAGGACAAGCTGGCACGGGAGGAAGCGCTGGGCGGCACATCCGTTAAGGGCGGCGCGCCCGCGATGGCTGCGGTGCCCCACAGCAAGAAAAGTGAGGCGCAGTCGGCATTGGCGGTGCTGGGCTACGGCAGCGCGGAGATCGCCGCAGCGCTGAAAGATATCGACATGGAAGCGCTGACGCTGGAGGACATCATCCGGCAGGCGCTGAAGCGCATGATGAAGTAGAGGAGGGGCACACATGAGCATTGATTTCGGGGCGGACCTGTACGAGGAGCCTATCGTCGCCAAAACGTTTCTCAGTGAGGATGCCAACGAAGGTTCTCTACGGCCCCACACACTGGCGGAATACATTGGGCAGGAGAAGGCCAAGCAAAACCTGTCGATCTTCATTGAGGCGGCGCGGCGGCGGACAGAGTCTCTGGACCATGTGCTGCTGCACGGCCCTCCGGGACTGGGCAAGACCACACTGGCGGGCATCATCGCCCAGGAGATGGGCGTGAATATCCGCATCACCTCCGGACCGGCTATCGAGAAACCCGGGGACCTGGCGGCGCTGCTGACGAACCTGAGTGAGAACGATATCCTGTTCGTGGATGAGATACACCGGCTGAACCGGGCGGTGGAGGAGATCCTGTACCCGGCCATGGAGGACTACGCCATCGATATCATCATCGGCAAGGGACCTTCTGCCAACTCTATCCGGCTGGATCTGCCGAAATTCACCCTGATCGGCGCCACAACACGGGCAGGGTCGCTGTCTGCACCGCTACGGGACCGCTTTGGCGTGACGCTGCGGCTGGAGCTCTACACGCCTGAGGAGCTGGCAAAAATCGTGACGCGCAGCGCCGGCATCCTGAACGTGTCCATTGAACCGGAGGGCGCTATGGAGATCGCGCGGCGGTCCCGGGGCACGCCCCGTATCGCCAACCGGATGCTGCGGCGGGTACGGGACTTCGCCCAGGTGATGGCCGACGGCGTTATCACCAAGTCCGTAGCGGACAAGGCGCTGCTGGCGCTGGAGGTAGACTATCTGGGTCTGGACAACGTAGATCGACGGATGCTGCAGGCCATTATTGAAAACTATGGCGGCGGCCCGGTAGGTCTGGACACGCTGGCGGCCACCATCGGCGAGGAGTCGGTGACGCTGGAGGATGTGTATGAGCCATACCTGATGCAGATCGGCTTTTTGACCCGCACGCCCCGAGGGCGCTGCGTCACGCAGAAGGCCTATGCACATCTGCACATTGCGTTTACGGGCCAGCAGCAGCTGGAATTGTAGTGCGCAGAGACGGTTCGGTGGAATTTTTCGGTTGTTCTCCGCAAGAAAGCCGTCAAATTTGAGTTATTTTTGACAAAGTTACACGATTGACTTGACAAATTATTTTGTAAAAAGGTATAATAGCGTATGGTGAATGATACAAGGGCTGAATATGACCATCTGCAGACGCTGAGCGACGAGGCGCTGTGCGCTCTGGTAAAGCAGGGCAGCCGCGACGCCGAGGAGATCCTAGTAGGGCGTTACCACCGTTTGGTGCGCTCCTGCGCCCGTCCGTACTTTCTGGCGGGAGGGGATAGCGAGGACCTTTTGCAGGAGGGAATGTTCGGGCTTATCAAGGCAATACGGGAGTACGAGCCAGGACACGAGGCCTCTCTGTGCACTTTTGCTGAGACCTGCATTCGTCGGCGGCTGTATTCTGTGCTGCGTGCTGCCGCCTCCGGAAAGCATTCACCTCTGAACCAAGCCGTTCCTTTGGATACCTCTTTCTTTGACGCGAATCTCTCCTTTGCCCACGTCGATCCCGAGGGTTGGGTCATCGACTGCGAAAAAACTGCCGCTCTGCTGGAAAACGCGCGCAAGCTGCTGTCCGAATTCGAGGTAAAGATTTTAGGGTATTATCTGGACGGTCTCACCTGCCGTGAGATCGCAGAAACTGTGGGCCGGTCCCCGAAATCGGTGGACAATGCCGTGCAGCGTTTGCGCCGCAAAATAGCGCGGCAGCTTCTATCCGGCGATATCAGCAAAGGCTGAGCGCAATATATTTTTCTCAAAGAGAGGGTAAAATCATGTACGAAGACAAGACCTTAGTGTGCAAAGAGTGCGGCAAAGAGTTCGTTTTCACCGCCGGTGAGCAGGAGTTCTACGCTGAGCGCGGCTTCCAGAACGAGCCCCAGCGCTGCAAGGCCTGCCGCGACGCGCGCAAGAACGCTGCCCGTGGTCCCCGCGAGTATTTCACCGCTGTCTGCGCTGCCTGCGGCGGCGAGGCCAAGGTGCCCTTCGAGCCCAAGAGCGATCGTCCTGTGTACTGCAGTGACTGCTTCGCCAAGATGCGTGAGAACGGCTGATCTGCTGACTGCACACTGTTAAGTAGATAGAATAGACCGCCCTCCGGTACGCCGGAGGGCGGTTTTTATAGCGCAGGATGAGAAAAATCCTGTTGAAAGTTCCGGCATTTTGGGGTATACTATCAGCACAATATTGTATTTGGAGGTTTTCCAACATGATCGAGATCACGAAAGACACCATTATCGGTGATATTCTGGACGTTGCGCCCCAGACCGCGCCCATCTTCCTGTCCATTGGTATGCACTGCCTGGGCTGCCCGTCCTCCCGCGGCGAGACGGTGGAGGAGGCCTGCGCTGTTCACGGCATCGATGTGGATAAGCTGCTGGAGCTGGTGAACGAGGAAGCCAACAAGCCCATCGCCGAGTAAACAAAAAAACAAAGCCACGCATACGCAAGCGTATGCGTGGCCATTTGTGTGGGAAGATATGGAGAGACGACTGCAATTACAACCGCGGCTCCAGCTGCTGGCGGACATGACACCGGCGGGCTGCCGTCTGGCAGATATCGGCACGGACCACGGGTATCTGCCGGTGTGGCTGCTGCAAAGAGAGCGTATCCAAAGCGCTATTGCTGCGGACATCGGCGCAGAGCCTCTGGCGCACGCGCGGCGGACTGCGGAGGAATATGGCGTGGAGGGTATCAGCTTCCGCCTGTGTGACGGGCTGGCCAATATCTCTCCGGAGGAAACGGATACAGTGATCATCGCCGGCATGGGCGGAGAGACCATCATCGCTATCCTGGAAAGTGCGCCATGGACGAAGGACGGCGCGCATACGCTGCTGCTTCAACCCATGACAAAGGCCGCAGAGCTGCGCCGATGGTTATCTGTAAACGGGTACACCTTTACAGATGAGCGACTGGTGTGGGACAAGAATTACCTGTATCCGGTGCTGCGCGTGAACGGCGGCATTTGTCCGGCGCTGACGGAATTACAGACACTGACCGGTGTTCTGCTGGACGGCGACCCGCTGTATGCGGACTATCTCACCCAGCACGCCGAAAAGATGCTTCATATCGCGGAAGGTCTGCGCCGCAGCGGCAGAGAGGACGCTCTGCGTCGGGCGGAGGCCGCGGAAGCATTGGCACGGCAGATAGAAGAAAAGAGGAAAACCCTATGACAACGGTACGGGATATCGAACAGTATCTGTACGACTGGGCACCGCGGGAATTGGCGGAGAGCTGGGACAATGTGGGTCTGCTGGTGGGTGACCCGGAAGCAGAGGTGCGCCGCGTTCTGGTCGCGCTGGACGTAACGCCGCAGGTGGTGGCCGAGGCCATTGAAAAAGGCTGCCAGCTGATCGCGGCACACCATCCGGTGATGAACTGTGCGTGGCACCAGGTGCAGACAGTCCGCACCGATGACCGGCAGGGAAGGGTACTGACAGAGCTGATACGCCACGGCATCGCCGCCATCTGTATGCACACCAATCTGGACGCGGCGGCCGGTGGCGTCAATGAGGTTTTGGCGCAGAAGCTGGGCCTTTCCGACCTGAAAATGCTGACGGAGGAAAAAATAGGGCGGATCGGCACGTTAAAATGTGAAATACCCCTTGTGGAGTTCACCCATTCTGTGATAGAATTATTGAGATGCAACGGTTTGCGCTATGTGGACGCGGGGCGGCCGGTACACCGGGTGGCGGTGGGCGGCGGCGCCTGCGGCTGCTATATTCCGCAGGCTATCGCCGCAGGCTGCGACACCTTTGTGACCTCCGACCTGAAATATAACGACTTTTTGGACACGGAGGGGCTAAATTTGATCGATGCGGGTCATTTTCCCACGGAGAACGTGGTGTGTCCCGCACTGCGAGACCGGTTGGCAGAGGCATTCCCCGCAGTCGACGTCTTATGTTCGACCTCGCACAGCCGCGAGATCATCCAATACTGCATAAAGGAGAAGTAAACCATGTCAGGACATTCCAAGTGGCACAATATTCAGAAGACCAAGGGGGCGGCCGACGCCAAGCGCAGCGCCGCATTCACCAAGATCGCCAAGGAGATCATCGTGGCCGTCAAGCAGGGCGGCAGCGGCGACCCCAACAACAACTCCCGCCTGGCCACTGTTATCGCCAAGGCCAAGGCAGCCAATATGCCCAACGACAACATCAAGCGCACCATCGACAAGGCACTGGGTTCCGGCAATACCGATAACTATGAATCTGTCACCTACGAGGGCTACGGCCCCTGCGGCGTTGCTGTCATCGTGGAGGCGCTGACCGACAACCGTCAGCGCACTGCACCCGAGATCCGCCATTATTTTGACAAATTCGGCAAGGGCATGGGTGCTCAGGGCTGCGTCAGCTGGTCCTTTGACCGCAAGGGTGTGATCGTCATCGACAACGAAGAGGGCGAGCTGGACGAGGACACCGTGATGATGGATGCACTGGATGCCGGCGCCGAGGATATGCAGGCCGATGGCCCCGTGTTTGAGATCACCACCGATCCGGACAGCTTCAACGACGTGGTCAAGGCGCTGGAGGAGAAGGGCTATTCCTTCGAGAGTGCGGAGATCGAGATGGTTCCCCAGAACTACATTGTCATGACCAGTGAGGACGATGTCCGCAGCATGACGAAGCTTCTGGATATGCTGGATGACAATGAGGACGTGCAGAACGTCTGGCATAACTGGCAGCAGGATTGATCGGAGAACATACGAAAGGCGGCCGCGAGGCCGCCTTTATCTATGGGGAGAGTGATTATTTGACAATAGAACGGATCGAGCGTGATGGAAAAGCGTGTGCCGCGATACGCGGCACAGAAAAGGTCATCATCGATGCACAGTCTGCGATGGAACTGTATAAAAGAGACAGGGCGGACGCCCTGTCTCTTTGCATATATCACAGTGTCCGGACGCCGTCCATGATGATGGCACCGGCCAGGGCGGCCATCTCTTCCGGCGTCTCCTTTGCACCGCCGGAGAGCCACTCCAGCGTCAGCGTCAGATTGCCGGAGACAATGAAGGAACAGAAATAGTCCAGACGGTCGCTGCTCCCGGAATAGAACCGGGCCAGGAAGTCACGCAGGAAATAACTGCGTAGGATTCCGCAGATACGCTCGGTATACGCCCGATCGCCATTGGGGCCCAGCAGCACCAAACATAGGTCTGCATTGTCCCGGGCGAAGCGGTATAGCTCCGTCAGGTAGGGAAACGCATCGACTTCGCTGGTGGAGTAGGCGTATTTCTTACAGACCAGGATCAAACGCTCGGCCATCTCGTCCTCCAGCCGCTGCAGAAGATCGCTGACGTCCTTATAGTGGATATAGAAGGTCCCGCGGTTGATGTCGGCACGCTCAGCCAACTCGCGGACGGAGATGGATTTGGAGGGCTTCTCAGACATGAGATCCATCAGTGCCTGCCGCAGCTGCCGTTTTGTCTTTCTGACGCGCCGGTCAATACCTCTCTCTTCCATACCAATACCCTCCGCACTCTTTTTGATCTGCCGAATAGTTGACTTTGTGTTGATTTTAGCACAAAAAGGCAGAAAGAACAAGGATTTTTTACATAACCGCCTTACTCTTGCGGAAGATCAGGCACTTCTAAACCACGGAGACAGCGCATAGAAATAAGGCAACAGACAGCATTCGGAGGATGGCATTATGATGGAGACAACGTCTATTTATCAGGATATGGCTCAGCGTACCGGCGGCAGCGTGTATATCGGCGTTGTGGGACCGGTCCGCACGGGAAAATCCACCTTTGTCAAACGATTTATGGAAACGCTGGTGCTGCCGCACATCGAAAACAGCTACCGGCGGGACCGGGCGCAGGACGAACTGCCGCAAAGCGGCTCCGGGCGCACCATTATGACGGCGGAGCCGAAATTCGTTCCGGAGGAGGCCGTGGAGCTCCGGCTGGCGGAGGGCGCGGCTTTCTCGGTACGGCTGGTAGACTGCGTGGGGTATATGGTGGACTCCGCCGTAGGGCAGTTTGAGGACCTGTCGCCGCGGATGGTGATGACACCCTGGTTCGATCACGAGATCCCCATGACCGAAGCGGCGGAGATCGGCACCCGCAAGGTCATTACCGACCATGCCACAGTGGGTGTTGTGGTGACCACCGACGGAACGATCACGGATATCCCCCGGGAGGACTACCGAGAAGCGGAGGAACGCGTCATACGGGAATTGCAGGACATCGGCAAGCCCTTCGTGGTGCTGGTAAATTCTGCCCAGCCGGAGGACCCCAGGGCAGCTGCTGCCGCAGCAGAAATACAGACACGGTACGGCGTGACCTGCCGCTGTGTCAACTGCCTGACACTGACGGAGGATGACATCGGCGATATCCTGCGGGATCTGCTGTATCAGTTCCCTTTACGGGAACTGGATGTTTTTCTTCCCGAATGGGTAGATGCGCTGCCGGGTGAACACCCCATCCGCAGCGGACTGTACCAGGAGATCGGCGAGGCTGCGTCCCAGCTGACACGTATCTGTGCACTGCCTCCATGCTTGACAGCGCTGTCCCAGGGCGAAAATATTGAGAGTGCGGCAGCCAGCACTATTGATCTGGGCAGCGGCGTGGCACAGGTGGAAATACGGCTGCCGCGGCGTCTGTTCTTTGAAACGCTGAGCCAGCGCAGCGGCTTGCAGGTGACCGATGACGGCGACCTGATGCAGATCATCGGTGAGCTGGCGGAGGCAAAACGGGAATACGACAAGGTGGCGCCGGCCCTTCGATCCGCCAGGGAGACTGGTTATGGCATCGTAATGCCCGGCGTGGAGGAGCTGAACCTGGAGGACCCGGAGATCGTGCGGCAGGGAGGACGCTACGGCGTGCGTATGCGGGCCAGTGCGCCGTCTATCCATCTGATCCGTGCGGATATCGAGACGACGGTTTCCCCCATTGTAGGCAACGAGAAGCAGTCAGAGGACATGGTAAACTATCTGCTGCAGGAATTCGAGGGCGATACGGGAAAGCTGTGGCAGTCCAACATCTTCGGCCGCAGCTTCCACGAGATCGTAGGAGAGGACCTGCAGGCAAAGCTGAAGCGTATGCCGGCAGACGCTCAGGCAAAGCTGCGGCAGGCATTGGAGCGCATAATCAACGAGGGCGGTGGCGGACTTATCTGCATTATTCTGTAACACCGGATATATTCTCCATAACAGAGCAGCCGGGCAAACGCCTGGTTGCTCTGTTTAAGGCGGTATATCATAAGAATCTGCACGTTTACAAAGTTTGAAACGTATGGAACATTTGGTTTAGATTTCATTGTTTTTTGAATTTTTTGGTAGAAAAACAGGTGTAAAACCTCAATTATTGTGAAATATTTTTTACTTTTATAGTGACAAATTTATGTAAGCTGGTATAATGTACTTGGAACAAATACGGCCGCCCCGGGCGGTGGAACAAAGGAAGGACAATCACATGGGAATCAAGATCGGTATCAATGGCTTCGGCCGTATCGGACGGGTGGTGCTGCGTATACTTGCAGACGACCCGGAGCGCTTCGAGGTATGCGGTATCAACCTGCGGAAGGCGGATGTGGACTACATGGTGTATCTGCTGAAATATGACTCCGTGTTCCGGAATTTCCCCGGAATCGTGGAGCACGCCGGCGGTGACCTGATCGTCAACGGCCGCAAGATCAAGGTATACAGCGAGTCCGATGCCGCCATGATCAACTGGGCAGACTGCGGCGCGGAGTACATCATCGAGTCCACCGGCGCCAACAACACCACCGATAAGGCCTCCCGCCATTTCAAGGGCGGCGCCAAGAAGGTCATCCTGACGGCCCCCGCCAAGGACGATGCCACCCCTACCTTTGTCTTCGGCGTCAACAGTGATGAATACCGCAGCGACATGAAGGTCATCTCCAATGCCAGCTGTACCACCAACTGCCTCGCGCCGCTGGCCTATGTCATCCACAAGGAGTTCGGTATCGAGCAGTCCCTGATGTCCACCATCCACGCATCCACCGCCAAGCAGAAGGCCGTGGACTCTCGCGGCGGCAGTGACTGGCGCACAGGCCGTTCCATCCTCAACAACATCATCCCGACTACCACCGGCGCGGCCAAGGCTGTTGGACGCGTGATCCCCTCCCTGAAGGGCAAGATGACCGGCATGGCCTTCCGCGTACCCACCGCAGACGTATCCGTGGTGGACCTGACGGCGCGGCTCAGCAAGACGGCATCGTATGCGGACATCTGCTACGAGGTCAAGCACGCCTCCGAGACGTATATGAAGGATATTATCGGCTATACCCGCGACCAGGTGGTATCCACCGACCTGATCGGCAATCCCTGCCCCTGCATTTTTGACGAGACAGCGGGTATTTCTCTGGATCAGGACTTCGTGAAGCTCATCGCCTGGTATGACAACGAGTGGGGTTACAGCAACATGGTGGTGCGTATGCTGGAGCATATGCACACTGTGGACGAAGCGGACGCCTTTGTGGCGCAGGAATAAGCGGCATATATACGATCTCCCCCGGCCCTGCCGGGGGAGATTTCTTGCGTCCGTACCCTTGTCAAGCGGTTCGCCGCGTGGTATGATAGCACCAGTAGGAAAGGTGGATAGGGAGGAGGACATATATGCTTTTGGCCATCGATATCGGCAATTCCAATATTTCCGTAGGGCTGTTTGACCGGGAGAAAACGCTGAAATTTCTGGCATCCATAGACACGGACAGCCGCAAGACAGCAGACCAGATCAGCATTGATCTGATGAATTTGTTTACACTGTACGGCTGTGATATCCACGATGTCAGCGGGGCGATCTTATCCAGCGTGGTACCTCCTATGAACTTCATGATGGAAAAGGCGCTGACGCGCCTTCTGGGCAAGCCGCCCATGGTGGTGGGCGCCGGCATCAAGACCGGGCTGAACATCCGCATGGAATTCAACAGCCAGCAGCTGGGCGCGGACATTGTGGCTAACGCGGTATCGGCATTGGAAAAATACCCGGTGCCCATCATCATGATCGACATGGGCACAGCCACCATCATCTCCTACATCTCAGAGAAGCGCACCTACGAGGGCGGACTGATGTTCCCCGGCGTGCGGCTGTCGCTGGATGCGCTGTCCCATCATACGGCGCAGCTGCCCAATATCTCGCTGGAGCACCCCCGGCAGCTCATCGGCAAAAACACCGAGGACTGTATGCGAAGCGGCATCGTCTACGGCACCGCCGCCATGCTGGATGGGGTCATCGACCGTATCCGTGAGACGCTGGGCGGGGCAGAGCCCTCTATCGTGGCCACCGGCCCAAACGCACCGGTGATCGCCCGATACTGCCGCAACCACGTGGTGTATGACAAATATCTGCTGATGGAGGGACTGTACGCCATCTATCAGAAAAATGCAAAATGACATACGCGCCCTCCGGCGATACCGGAGGGCGTACCTTTATGTAAAAACAGCTGGAAAGCAAAAATACTTTCCAGCTGTTTACGCTTAACGTTTTTACTTAGCAAGCACCTTTTTCAGCTTGACAAAGCGGGGCAGGGAGTCCTGCTTGGGCAGCTCCGGCTCACCCTGGATCAGCGGCAGCGCATACTCGATGAACTGGTGGTTCACGCCATTGCCCTCCTCATTGATCCACTCGCGGGGAATTTTCTTCTCCACGTTGGCGACCTCCACCAGCGGGACAAGCTTGGTGCGGCAGGCATACTTCCCGTTCTGGATACCGCGCTCAAAACCGATCATGCGGCCGTTGATGCCGTTGACCGCGTTCTCCACGGCCACCTTGCCGGCCATGTAGGACTCTTCGATATCCGTCTCGCTGGCCAGATGGGCGGCGCAGCGCTGAAGCAGGTTCAGCTCGATGCCTCGGACCTTGGCGCCGGTCTCCTCCTTCAGCACTTCGGCCAGAATAGTGGCCAGACCACCCAGCTGGGCGTGGCCGAAGCCGTCGTTGGCGGCCACCTTGGCCTCGGAGACGAAGCCGCCGTCCTCATAGTGGATACCCTCAGACACGGCCACAATACAGTTACCCGTGGCATTGTAGACCTTCTTGACGTCCTCGATGAATTTGGGCATACTGAAATCCGTCTCAGGCAGATAGATCAGATCCGGGCCCGCGCCATATTCGCTGGCCAGGGCGGAAGCTGCGGCCAACCAACCGGCATGACGGCCCATGATCTCCACCACCACGATCATGCCCTTGTCGTACACATGTGCGTCCTGATAGACCTCCATAATGGAGGTAGCGATGTACTTGGCGGCAGAGGCATAGCCAGGGCAATGATCCGTGCCGAACAGATCGTTGTCGATGGTCTTGGGCACGCCCATAACGCGGCACTCGTAGCCCACGGACTGCATATACTGGTTGATCTTATTGCAGGTGTCCATGGAGTCGTTGCCGCCGTTATAGAAGAAATAGCGTACATCGTGCTTCTTGAATACCTCAAGGATACGCTTGTAGTCCGTATCGTCCAGCTCCGGATCAGCGATCTTATAGCGGCAGGAGCCCAGTGCGGAGGAGGGGGTATACTTCAGCAGGCGCAGCTCCTCGGGATCCTCCTGCCCCATGTCGAACAGCCGATCGTTAAGTACACCCATGATGCCGTGTTCGGCACCCAGCACCTGGGTAATGGCGCCGGACTTCAGCGCCGTGTCGATCACGCCGTAGGCACTGGCATTGATAACGGAAGTGGGGCCGCCGGATTGACCGATAATACACGCGCCGCGCAGTTCTTTCATATTCGCATACCTCCAAAAGCGGAATTTTTGTGTTTACAACGGGTATTTTACCATGTAGAATAGCCGTTGTAAACAGTTTGTGCTTGCAAATCCGTAAAAATATGATACAATAGGAACGTTCCATACAACAGGTGCATACTTGCAAAATTTATCATAAAGGAGACTTTGACATGGCACTGGTAACTTCCAAGGAAATGTTCGCCAAGGCTTATGATGGCGGCTACGCCATCGGCGCGTTCAACGTCAACAACATGGAGATCGTACAGGGCATCACCGAGGCCTGCCAGGAGGAGCACGCTCCCGTGATCCTGCAGGTCAGCAAGGGCGCCCGCGCCTACGCCAACCACACCTATCTGGTGAAGCTGGTGGAGGCGGCGGTAGCGACCTGCCCCGATATCCCCATCGTGCTGCATCTGGATCACGGCCCCGACTTTGAGACCTGCAAGAGCTGCATCGACGGCGGCTTCACCTCCGTGATGATCGACGCCTCCTCCAAGCCCTTCGCCGAGAACATCGAGATCACCCGCAAGGTGGTGGAGTATGCCCATGACCACGGCGTCGTCGTGGAAGCGGAGCTGGGTACGCTGGCCGGTATCGAGGATGACGTGAAGGTGGCTGACCACGCCGCGTCCTACACCCGTCCCGAGGAGGTGGAGGAGTTCGTATCCAAGACTGGCTGCGACTCCCTGGCTATCGCCATCGGCACCAGCCACGGTGCGTATAAGTTCAAGCCCGAGCAGTGCACCGTCAATGAGAAGGGCATCCTGGTGCCGCCTCCCCTGCGCTTCGACGTGCTGGAGGAGGTCAGCAAGCGCCTGCCCGGCTTCCCCATCGTGCTGCACGGCTCCTCCTCCGTACCGCAGGAGTATGTGAAGATGATCAATGAGCACGGCGGCAAGATGCCCAACGCCATCGGCGTGCCGGAGGAGCAGCTGCGTCAGGCCGCCCGCCTGTCCGTCTGCAAGATCAACATCGACTCCGATCTGCGTCTGGCCATGACCGGCACTATCCGTCAGTTCATGGACGAGCACCCCGACAAGTTCGATCCCCGCGAGTATCTGAAGCCCGCCCGCGCCAACATCAAGGAGCTGGTACGCCACAAGCTGGTGGACGTGCTGGGCTGCGCCGGCAAGGCATAAACGACTACTGTACAAAAAATCTCCCGGCTCCGCAGAGCCGGGGGATTTTTTCAGTTGTATGCGCTGTCAAGAAAGCACCATATTGTTATACGATCTCTACCACGCGCCAATAGCCATCACCGTATTTTTCCAGTTTCCAGAGTACGATATGGTCTATTGCGCCCGTACCGGTGCATGTGCTGAGGTCATCTGTCTTATCAAAGCGCTGGTATCCGTATTTGACCCACATTTTCCCGGAATCTCCGCTGAAATGTGCCGACAGCAGGTCGATGTGATAGATGGTCAGCATTTTGCCGGCGTCCATCTCCGGAACGCAGTAACGTACCAGCGCGCCCATGGCATAGGCAGCCTCGTCCCTCGGCATTGCCAGAACATCGTTGTATATTTCCTCCTCTGAATACTCAAATACGATGTGTGCGTTGCTCAGAACAGCTTCTGCCTTGTCCTGGTCGGAATAATCTCCCTTGAACAGCAGCGCCATGCGGTCGCTGAAGGTATACTGTTCGGCAGCGCTGATGGCCGCCAGATAGTCGATGGAGTTGATCCGCAGCATCAGCGTCACCAGCAGCACCACCGCCGCGGTGATGGCGATGGCGCACCAGGTCTGCTTCCGCAGCTTCTTTTTCAGCGTCCGCAGAACGCCGGCTTCACCGGTGCGTTGCTCCGTGTCCGCGTCAGTGGGAGCGGACGGCTCTTCACCGGCGGACAGTGCGCGGCATTCTTTGCATGTATCCAGATGCTCTTTGACAAAGGCGGCGCTGTCCTCGCTGAGCATGCCCTCCGCATACAGCGGCAGCAGGTCGCGGACGATACTGCATTCATTTTTCATTGTTGCTGTCCTCCAATCTGTTTTTTATCATGTTTCTGGCACGGTGGTAGGTGACGCATACCCAGTTATCCGACCTGGCGAACAATTCACCGATCTGCTTATAAGACAGCTCGGCGTATACCCGCCACATGAACACCTCCCGGTACGGCTCCGGCAGGTCATGCAGAATAGCCTGTATCTGCCGGGCTTCCTCCCGTGCGCCGATCAGCTCCTCGGGGGTATCCGCACTGCCCACAGACTCCGGCAGTTCTTCCAGCGGAGTGGTATGCTTTTCCTTCCGCAGATAGGTATAATAGCAGTTCTTGGCGATCTGGCACAGCCATACCCGCATGTCGCAGCTGCCCCGGAATTTTCCGATGGATCGCAGTGCCTTGAAGAATGTGTCGCTGGTGATCTCCTCAGCCACATGCTCGCTGCCGGATAGCTTCAGAATATAGCGGTATACATCCCGGAAGTACAGGTCATAGACCTGCTCAAATTCCATCTGCTGCCACCTCCTTTGTCTATATGACGCGCGGCTCGGCGGAATCTTACAAATTATTTCGATTATTTTGGACAGCGAAAGCGGCGGCGCGGATAATATCCGTGCCGCCGCTGATAACAACAGCTGTAAATTATATCCACTTTACAGTGTCTCTTTGATTTTGGCCGCGATCTGATCGGCGGTGAGGCCGTATTCCCGCAGCACGTCGGCAGCCTTGCCGGACTGACCGAACCGGTCGTTGACGCCGATCTTGCGGAATTTGCAGCAGACCTTGCCCATCAGTACATCGGCCACAGCGTCACCCAGACCTCCGATGACGCTGTGCTCCTCCACGGTAATGACATTGCCGCACTTTTCGGCGTACTTCGTCACGCACTCCGCGTCAATGGGCTTGATGGTGTGTACGTTGATGACGCTGATCTCGATACCCTCGGCGGAGAGCAGCTTGGCGGCCTCCAGCGCCTCGTTGACCATCAGACCGCAGGCGAACACCGCCGCGTCCTTGCCCTCGCGCAGCACATTGGCCTTGCCGATCTCAAAGGGATAGTCCTCCTCGAATACCGGGGTGGCCAAACGCGCCAGACGCATATAGGCGGGACCCTGAAACTCCGCCAGGGCAAAGGTGGCCTTCTTTGCCTCATTGGCGTCAGCAGGGACGATGACGGTCATGCCGGGGATCAGCCGCATAAGACCGATGTCCTCGATGGCCTGGTGGCTGCCGCCGTCCTCGCCCACAGACACGCCGGCGTGGGAGCAGCAGATCTTCACATTAAATCTGGGATAGGCGATGGTGTTGCGGATCTGCTCATAGGCGCGCCCAGCGCCGAACATGGCGAAGGTGGAGCAGAAGGGGACAAGCCCCATAGTGGACAAACCGGCGCCGATATTCATCATATTGGCCTCGGCGATGCCGCAGTCGAAGAAGCGCTCGGGATGCGCCGCCTTGAAATACTTGGTCATAGTGGCACCAGCCAGGTCGGCATCCAGCACCACGACGTTCTTATTCTGTTCACCCAGCTCTACCAGCGCCTTGCCGTAGGCTTCACGGGTGGCGATCTTTTCACTCATGGCTCAGTCCTCCAATTCCTTCAATGCCTGCTGCCGCTGTTCCTCGTTGGGCGCCTTGCCGTGCCAGCCCACCTGGCCTTCCATGAAGGATACGCCCTTGCCCTTGACCGTGTGGGCCAAGATAGCCTTGGGCCTGCCAGGCGTCACAGGCGCGCCCAGCGCTGCTTCAATGGCGTCCAGGTCATGGCCGTCGATCTCGTGCAGATCAAAGCCAAAGGCCCGCAGCTTGGCGGGCATATCGCCCAGAGACATGACCTCATCGTTGCTGCCGTCGATCTGCAGACCATTGTTGTCCACGATCACGGTCAGGTTGTCCAGCTTATAGTGGGCTGCGGACATGAGGGCCTCCCAGATCTGGCCCTCCTGACACTCACCGTCGCCCAGCAGCGTAAACACCCTGGTGTCCTTGCCCTGCACCTTGGCGCCCAGCGCCATACCCACGGCAATAGAGCAGCCCTGACCCAGGGAGCCGGTGGATGCGTCCACACCAGGGACCTTCTTGCAGTCCGGGTGGCCCTGCAGGATGCTGTGCAGCTGCCGGAAGTTCTTGAACTCATCGCGGCTGATAAAGCCCAACTCCGCCAGAACCGCGTAGTAACAGGGGGCAGCATGGCCCTTGCTGAGCACAAAACGGTCACGGTCCGCCCAGTGCGGATTTTGGGGGTCGATACGCATATGGTTATAGAATACGCTGGCCACCAGCTCCACCGCGGACAGGGAGCCGCCGGGATGACCGCTGCCGGCGTTGGCGGTCATGTTGATGATGTCCCGGCGCATCTGACGGCACACACCGGACAATTCTGCTTTATTCATGGGAAACCTCCATTCCATGTTCTTCTAACCTGATAGGATATAGTATTTCCCATATAAAGTCAATGCAGGACAACAGAAAAGTCACGGAAAAGTAACGGAAAATATCACATCAGAAGGGGAGGGCACATACAATAGGGCGGAGGGATGCCAGATGCTTTTTCGTCCGTATGACAGACTGGAGGCCGTGATCTACGCCCATCGTTGGGCTTATGGCCGCAATCCGGCCTTTTACGATTATGAGGAGATCGGCGGTGACTGCACCAACTATGCCTCACAGTGCATCTACGCCGGTACCGGCGTGATGAACTACACACCTACCTTCGGCTGGTACTATATCAACAGCAATGACAAATCGCCCTCCTGGACGGGCGTTGAATTTCTGCGTGACTTTCTGGTGCGCGTGGAACGCTCTGCCGGGCCGGTAGCCCAGGAGACGCAGGACCTCTCCCGGGCACGGCTGGGAGATGTGATACAGTTAAGGTTCAGCGGGGATGCATTCCAGCATTCACCGGTGGTGGTACAGCCCAGCTCTGACGGTGATCCGGCCAAAATACTGGTAGCTGCCCACAGCGCGGATGTGGATTGGCGGCCGCTGAACACCTACGACTATCAGGCGTACCGGGTCCTGCACATACTTGGTGCATTCGTGCCGTAAATGAGCATCCCCCGGGGAAGCCGGGGGTATGTCGTACAATAAGCTGTCCCCGGCAGAGCCGGGGACAGCTTATTATTGCGGCACTATTTATCAAAGGATGGGTTCATAAAATATACGTTCTTTTCGTTCAGCCGGTCTTTGGCCAAGCGCAGACCTTCGCCGAAGCGTACAAGATGGAGTAACTGTACTTGCTTAAATGCGCCATTCGATTTTGATGGAATCGCTGGTAGCATAGATGACGCGGATGAGCTGGTCTACCGTCTGCCGCTTATCATCGAAACTCAACTCGTCCCACATAGTCAGGTGATTATAGATCTCCGTATAGTCCGCTTCCTTGTGCAGCTTCAATTCCGAGATCCGCTTCATCAGCTCTTGCTTTTTCCCATCCAGTTCTTTGACGCGCCCACTGATGTAGCGGAACATGGTATCGTCCGCAGCCGACAGGCGATCCATCAGAGAGCCAATCTCAGTCTCAACTTGCGTAAGTTGAACATTCAACGCCGTTAGCTCGGGGTTAATATAATTTCCTTTACACCTTCTGAGCGTTTTGAACTGAGCCATCTTTTTGCGCATTTCATTGTAGATAATTTGCTCAAACTCATCGGTATAAATCGTTCCGGGACCCTCGCAGGCTTTGGAGTTCATTTTGTTCGAACAGAGGAGGTAGCGGGAGCGTGTGGTCGAGTAGTGCTTATCCACCAAAGCGTACCCACAGATGCCGCATTTGATCTTTCCCGCCAGCCATGTGTTCTTGGCTTTCTGATATGGCTTGATCTGCTGCGCTTCCAGACACTTTGCACGGCATTTTAGCCATAGGTCGGAGGGAATGATGCCCTCGTGTGGAGCCAGCACCAAATGGTTGCCTTCTAAATTCATTTGCTTGCGTCCTACGGAGTCCTGTCCCTTGTAGTAGTAGCATCCGTTCGTGCCGATAAAGTCACTCGGATCGTTTGCCATGATCGCGCCTTGGTCACGATAGAACTCATAGACGGATAGATCCGCGCGGACATAGATGGGATTCCTGAGAACATCCGCAAGTCGTGTGCGTCCCCACGGCTTTCCGTTTTTGAGAATGCCGTGGGCTTGAAAGTAGCGGATAATGTCACCGTAGGAGCATTCCGGCTTGGAGTAGAGCTCATAGATCAACCGCACCTGTTCCGCTTCCTCCGCGTTGATCTCATACATGGATGTCTTGACACCATCGATTGTCGTCGGGGTCAGCCGGAAACCATACGGAACTCTGCCGCCCATATAGAAGCTCTTTTGACTGCGGGAGTAGTAGGCATCCGCCACGCGCTTTTGAATGGTTTCCCGTTCCAACTGCGCGAATACAATGCAGATGTTGAGCATGGCGCGTCCCATGGGCGAGGAAGTGTCGAACTTTTCTGTCGTGGATACGAACTCGACCCTGTGCTTTCCGAATTTCTCCATCATATTAGAGAAGTCGAGGATAGAGCGGCTGATGCGGTCTAACTTGTAAACAACGACCTTACCGATCACTCCGCTTTCGATATCGTTCATCATTTCAGCAAAGGCGGGACGGTCTGTATTTTTACCGCTGTAACCCCTGTCGGTATAAACCTTGTACTGTTCACCTCTCATTTCGTACTGGCAGAACTCGATCTGGCTTTCGATAGAAATGCTATCGGCTCTGTCAACGGATTGTCTTGCGTAGATTGCGTTCATTTTGTAGCTCCTTCCTCACAGAAAAGAGCTGCTGACAGGTATATCATACCGCAGCAGCTCCTAAATAGCTATCATTTTCATTGCGTTTTTCATATTTTATAAAGACCTCAAAAAGACCTTCCTCGATACATCGCCGCTGTTCCATGCACTCCTCGGCGGTAAGCTGTGGGGTAAGGTTTTCAATTCTGATCATATTTTTCCTGCCGGAAATAATGTGCGCGTCACTATCGTAAGTGAAAGGGCGGACAATAATAACTATCACCTCCCGCGGTGCTATCATTTTATTTGCGAGAACCTTGTCCTATGCAGAAAAGGAGAGTCGAAATCCTTCAACTCTCCCTTTGCGTCACATGGTCTGCTGCCAGTCATAACTCACCTCGTCCTCGTGGTCATCAGCCTTGTGACCGAGGGCGATCTTCTTTTCCCGTTCTTTTTGCAGTACCTTTCTGTCGGTGTGGTGCTGTACGGGCATCACAGGGGCAGCAGACTGGAGCTGCTCCAGACGGTGCCCAAGCCCCACCAGAGCAGAAGCAGTGCTGCCGCCGCCATCAGCAGAGAGATCAATGCCGGAATACTGACATGTGGCAGATGCAGTCTGGGAAGTCTGATTCTGTGCAGAGAAAAAGAATTCTCTTTCGGCTTCCCAGCCTGTTCGGTCATCTGCTCCAGATGCCGCACCGTCTTCAGAAGATCGTCCAGCTGCGTCCGCGTGGGAAGCTGCGACATCTGCCTGCTGACGCGCTCCAACAGATCTGTCTGCCGATTCGCATGATACCACAGTGCATCCAGATCGTTCATTATTTGCTCCCAGTCCGTTTTCGAGGGACACGCTTCGTGAGGTGGTGTCGGCGTCGGAAGTTCTGTCCGCTGGGCGTTGCGCTGCTTGAGTTCTTGCAGAGACAATCTCTGCTCTGATTCTGAATTCACGTTCCATGGCCTCCTTACAATACTTTTCCTCGTGTAATTTGTTGTCACGGCATCTCATGCCGTCCGGCGTGGTGTAGGTGATGTACTTGCGGCCGCTCTCCCAGCGGACGGCGTAGCCTTCGGACGCCATCAGAGAAAAGAAGGCGTCCTTGTCGGCGGCGTATTTCATGCACTCGTCAATGGTGCTCATGAGCCGCAGCTTCCAGCTTTGTCCCTTGAGTGCGACATGGTACTCCGCACCGCTCATGCTGCGGGCCTGCTGTGTTGGTGCGTCAAAGACTGGCAGGCCCATCTCCTGACAGATCGCATCGTTGCGCCGCATCAGCTCCTGCAGCTGTTCCTTTGCCATGTGCAGCTTTTTGCCTGTCTCAAAGTTAACGGAGTTGATGACGCAGTGGGAGTGGATGTGCTCCCGGTCTACATGGGTGCAGACCAGCACCTCACAGCCCTCGAAGTATTCCGCCAGTCGCCGCGCGGCTTCGTGGGCCTGCCGGGGATCAACCGCCGCACCCTTCGGAAAGCTCTGCACCATATGGTAGAACATCACGCCACCCTCTTTGTGGTAGAGCAGCTTTGTATTGATGAAATCATCGTAGACGCTTTGGGGCTGGCAGTTGATGCCGCTGACGAGCGGCTCGCCCTCCCATGTGGTTTTCTTTTCCTGCATGACATAGAGCATCACGCCGCGCATGGCGGCGCGGGACTGTGTGCCCCGCTTGTAGTTCACAAAATGTATGATGGCCATACGGCTCACCGACCTTCCATGACAGCCCGCAACGCGGCGCTGACCTCGGACAGCTCACCGGCAGCTTTTTCCAGACCGATGACATGCACCTTGTCCATGTTGGCGAGGACGGTGAGGCGGTTGATGTTGCCGCCGATGCCCTTGAGCTGGCGGAGCAGTTCTTTCTGCTCGTCGATGACCACGATCCGTTTGCCGAGACAGCAGGCGGTGACGTAATCGCTCATGGACATGTGGGCCTTCGCCGCCAGCGCTTTGATCTTCTCGCGGTCAGCGGACGCCATGCGCGTGCTGAATTTAATATCTTTTTTCATAATCAGTGACCTTTCTGAAATGATTTCTCTCGTCCCCTCGGAGAGCTGGGGGTTCCTCAAAGGGGGACTGGTCCCCCTTTGAAGCTGCGCCGCCGGAGGCGGGTAAAAGCGTTTCCGCAGAAACGCTCGCAGCGTGGGGTGTGGGGCCATGCCCCGCCCAGTGCATTTGGCAGGGCAGCGGCTTCGCCGCAGACCAGACAAATGCGATGCTGGCTGTCGTCCGAGCGGACGACAAATCCCTCGTCCCGCCGCAAGCGGCAGGACTCGCTCACTCTGTCGCTCATCCTCTTCCCACCGAAACCGCTTCGCTGGGTTTCGGCGGGAGCCCTGTTGGGGGAGGTGATAAAACTCCCGGTTTACATTTTTTCGGTGCTTCTGTGTGGGGGTGGTATCACTACCCTCGGCGTGCGCTTCATGCCGTTGAAACGCCGGACGCGCAGGAGTTACGGCGGCTTATTCGCCGTTTTTATGCCGCCACAGTGCTCGCCCTGTGTGGGCAGAATATCCCCACGGCGGGTACACACACCACCCCAGCCCCTAACCGCGCACACAGCGGCTCACGGGGCGAAACACGGGGCGAAACACGGGGCGTTCTCACTGCCCGAGACATCGGCAGGGTCGATAGGGTCAACAGCTCGGGTACCCTGTGCATCGTCACTTTCGGCACGGCGCAGCTCGATGAGCCGCTTGCCGTTGCTGCGGCGCACCACGGCGGAAATGCCGATTTTGCTTAGTGCGGCAACGCTTTGCAGGATCAGGCGAGACACCTTTTTCGGCGTGATGCCCTCCGTGCCAACAGGGTCGATTCTTTCTGTCAACTCCGTGGGAGTGCCGATAAATTCCGCGCGGTCACGCATCAGCTCAGAGAGAAGAATGGCGATTTGGCCGCCCAGCAGCTCTGGCTGCGTCCGGCTGTCCGACACCAGCTCCCACACATTTTCCGCGTTGCGCTCCAGCGTCAGCTCCCGGTACTCGATGTCGCGCCCGATGCAGGAAAGCTTTGCCTTGCCGCTGCCGCGCTTGTCCTCTACCAGCGTAAAGCTGGAATCCACCGCGCCGCTGATGGCCGTCGTGCCAGAGATGCGGCTGAACACATCGTCGGCAAGCTCTTTCCGCAGATGGTGGATCAGCAGAATGGCGATGCCGTGGGCGTCCGCAATACGCTTCAGTGCGGAGAGGTCACGGTAGTCATTTGCGTAGGTGTTGTCATAACCGGAGCCGCGGATCATTTGCAGCGTGTCGATGATGACCAGCACCGTGTCGGGGTGCTCAGAGAGGAATGTGCAGAGCTGTTCCTCCAGACCCTTGCCGAGAGTGTCACTGTTGGTGGTGAAGTGGACGCTGGCGGGGGCGTCCTCCGTGATTTCAAACAGGCGGTTCTGGATGCGGAGGGTGGAGTCCTCCAGGCAGAGGTAGAGCGTGGTGCCCTGCTTCACGCCCATGCCCCAAATGGATTCGCCCTTCGCCACCGTGACGGCCAGCCACAGCGCCAGCCAAGACTTTCCCACCTTGGGAGAGCCTGCGAGGATGTGCAGACCCTGAGAGAGCAGCGTATCCACCACGAAGTTCAGCGGCGTGAGCGGCTGACTCATCAGCGTTTCTCCGTCGATGGTCAGCAATCGGTTTTCTTTTTTCAATTTCGAATCCTCCTTAAAAATATTGCTCCCATCGGAACGATGAGAGCAGAAAAAATAGAGGGGCGTTACCACGGGACGGCGCGTGGTTTTTCCCTCTGCTTGTATTGTGGAGGAATTCATGCTATGCTGAGAAAAAGAGCGGACAAATTAAAAATCAAGTAGGACAATTTTTGCGAGGGAGGATACACATGGGAGGCAGCGTCATTTTCTACACCTATGGCAGCACCTTGGAACTGAACGGCCAGCAGTTGACCGCTGGTATGCTGACCGCCGATCTGTTGAATCTATCTCCGGACGAATACATGCGCCTGAAAAAGCGTATGACACAGATCACCGATCTTGCGGAAGAATATGAGCGGAAGCGGGACATAGCGCTTTGGTGGAAGCTGAATGAGAAGATGGACGCACTCTGCCAGAAGCTGCGCCGGTATCAGGTGTTCCGCCTGCTGCTGGACGAAGACGAAGACGCTTTCTTCTCTGCCATACGGGAGATCACGGAGCAGTTCGATTTGTTTCCGAAAGAGGAGCATGAGCCGTCAGAAGAGATACAACGGGAACGACTTGAGCGCGTGGCGAATGAAATCTCCGCGCGCAGTGAAACGGTCAAGGATGTTCCGCTTGACCTGTTCCATCCGAGCGAAGCAGCTTTAGAAAAAGGCGATGCCTTTTATTACGAAATGCTTCGTGCCATCGGTCCTACCAAGGACGCATGGCGTGATTACAAAAAGTACATCCGCCGTTATGAAACATATCTTCACGACATTCGCGCTTTCAACGGTACTATTCGGAATTTCATCAGCTTTAGTCTGTCCAAGCTCATGATGAAGGCGTCCGCCGTGGAGAAGGCGAAGATCCGCGCGATCGAGAAACTGAGAGAAGCCTATCCCGGCAGCAGACTTCAAGTGTGGAGGACTGTTCATCGCATGATGCGGCGACCGATCCCGCCGCCGGGGGAGGACAGTGAGCTGCGGCGCAATTTTCCGCAGTATGTCCGCGCCTTGGCGGAGGTCTATGCTATACTGGAAGAAGCCGTTGCAAACGGAGAGCGATACTTAGGTGAGAATGAGAGCTCCAATACCTGTGAAAAGTAAAGCTGGAGGCGTATGTAAAGATTGTGGATGGTCCTCTTACTGCATAGCCGAATCTGCCGCCGACAGCGAAAACTGCCGAGCGGCAGTCTTGCAATATGGGAAGATAAGTAGTCAACTCAAAATTTTTTACAAAATTCTTTGTAAGATTTTTCGTTTTTCGCAGTCTTATAAGTGAACGGGACAAGGAGGTGAGCAGGTGACGGACTTTGAACAGATATACAAAGACTATTTTCGGGATGTGTTCCTCTATGTGCGGCGGCTGTCCGGCGGGGACGAACGGCTGGCAGAGGATATTACCAGCGAAGCCTTCTTCCGTGCGCTTCGCCGCATTGACAGCTTTCGGGGGGATTGCGACATCCGGGTGTGGCTGTGTCAGATCGCAAAGAATTGTTACTATACCCATCTGAAACAAAGCCGCTGGACAGAGCATACAGCGGATATGGAACAGCTTATATCGGAAGCGGAGGAATCACCGGATGAAATGCTGCTGCGCAGCGAGAATGCCCAACAGGTAAAACATCTGCTGCATGAGCTTCCCGATCCGTACAAAGAGGTTTTCATGTGGCGTACCCTTGGCGAATTGAGCTTTAAGGAGATCGGGAAGCTGTTTCACAAGACGGAAAACTGGGCGTGTGTCACCTATCACCGCGCACGAAAAATGATCCAAAAGGGAATGGAGGCTGACGAAGATGAAAAATGAGTGCAGCATCATCCGCGATATTCTGCCGCTGTATGTGGAAAACATGGTGTCGGAGGATACGTCGGAGTTTGTAAAGGAGCATCTGGAAAGCTGCCCCGCCTGCCGTGCGGAGCTTGAAAAACTGCAGGAGCCTGTAGAGGTGCAAACAGAGCCGCAGCCCGACATGGACGCCGCGCCGCTGAAACGGCTGAAAAAGGCACTGCTGATGAAAAAGGTGCAGACCATCCTATGCACAGCGGCGGTGCTGCTGGCGCTGATGCTGTCGGTCATCTCCTTTCTGACTGCGCCGGAATACTTCGCCTATTCGCCAGAGCTGGTGACTGTGACGGAGGAAGCAAACGGTGCGGTGACGCTCTCTTTCAGCAACGAGGTCACGAATTATAAGCTCCAACAAATCGCCGACCCCGATGATCGCAACACTGTCTACCATCTTGAGGTGTGGACCTCCGTATGGGACAGATCGTTCCATAGACCCGGCGTACAGGCTGTGACCGCAGCGCCGGAGAGCGGCAAGCCGCTTCTCGTTTATTTCACGCAGTTTATCAACGGACACGCCGAAAGCTCCAGCGATAGCTCGGTGTGCATCTACGGCACCGCGCCCGACAGCGGCGGCTGGGTCGCTTTGGCGGGGCTTTCTTTGGGCTATTGGCTGCTATTCAACATCGCCCTGTTCCTGATCCTTACCGGAGTATGGTTCAAGCTGCGTAGGGAAAAAAAATCCCGCCGCCGGGTGGAGCGCCTACTCCCGATCCCTATCGCATACGGGCTGGGGCATCTGTGTGTCATGGGCTTTCGCACTGCATCCTGTTCGGAATGGCGCGACTTTCAACTGATCCTTGCAGTCGGCGTTCTGTTCTACTGCGCTATGCTGCTGGCATTGAGTATTTTTTATAATGTAAAAGAGCTGCGGGGTATAAAAAGAGAGGGTGAGAACGAATAGCGGTCTGACCATTTGGAAAGTAGGTGTACCATGAGAAAACTTGTGATCTTTTGCTTTGCCGTCTGTATGACCGTGCTTTCGGTACTATCCCTGTTCAATTTTGCACAGGACGCAGAGGAAAGCATGATACTGGATAAGCGGGCGGTAATCCTCGAAAAGCCGGAGACATTGAGCAACCGCGAATTTTTGGGACAGATAGATACTGCACTCGGAAAGATCGGCGCAGACATTATGTACCGCTACGCGGAGCTGGATGGGGACAAGCCACTGTACCGCTACTATAAGACCAGCCATACCGACAGCTTTCTTTCCGTTTCTACCGGGAAAGGGAGCGTGAGGCTGGAACCGGACGAGTTCTTTTCCACTGCAAAGCAGCCGGGAGCTATGGCGCTGCATCTGTCCTCGCTGTTTCAAGATACCGTCATCTATCCACTCATGCAGGCGCAGCAGCATGACTTGACCGCCGCGACCTGGTATGTGGCGGAAGGACAGCTTGACGCGGTGCTTCATGCGCTGAAAGGCTTGGGCTATTCCGTAACAGTAACCAACGAAAGGCTTTTGTCTACCAAACTGCCGCTTTATTTCCTGTTCATTCCTGCCTTTATGCTCTGCGTCAGTATCGTATTCTACACCCTGTCCGCAGGCAAGAAAAATGTGCTGAAAAAAATGGAGGGCTATACCACGGGGAATATCCTGCTGGGGGAGATCAAAGCCTTTGCCCCTGCTTTGTGTCTTTGCTTTCTGCTGATTTTTGCCGCCGCCATGATTTGCGCCGTGTGGCTTCATCCGGTGGCGACCTGGCAATTTGGGCTGTTCCTGCTGGGGGATTGTCTGTGGCTGCTCGTTCCTCTGATACTGGGCATCCTGCTCTCCCTGCTGTTCCTCTCTGGGCAGCGCAGCGCGGAGTATGTGAAGGGCAAAGTTCCAAAGCGCGGGATCTACATTACAAACACGCTTGCGAAAGCTGCTTTTCTGATCTTTATTCTATTCTCTCTCACCATTGCTATGCGGAACATCACGCAGATCTACAACACCTTCCATGCGGCGGAGTTCTGTTCGCAAAAGACAAAGGGCTATGTGACTGTCCCTCTGAACAATGTTAATTCCGGTAGAGCACCGGAGGGCGCGGATTATCTGGCGTTCTATTATGCCACAGTGGATCGCTACAATGGAATACTCATGGCAGCCAACGATTTTAATTACGACCTGTTTGAAGGGAAAATGCTGGGAGAGGCATACGGTCAGGATTATGCCCACATCAACCGAAACTACCTTGCGTTCAACCCCATCTATGCGCTGGACGGGGAGCAGATCGGTGACGCTCTGCTTTCCGATACCCATGTGAATATTCTGCTTCCGAAGTCCAAGGAATACAGGCGGGATGAGGTACGGGAGCGCGGCGCGAGCTGGGGAAATTCCGGGGATGTGAATATTGTCCTCTACGATGATGAAGCGTCTGACATATACTCCTATAACGCCAGCACAGGGCTTGGGGGCAACGGCGCTCTGCCCGCGCCCATCCTTGTAGTCAAGGAAGGTGACCTGCTGGACGGGCTTTTCATCGAAGCATGGTGTTCACAGGGAGCGTATTTCCTCTATGTTCCCACCGATGATCCGTATGCGGAGCTGCTGCCCATCCTGCGGGAAACGGGTATTGACGCGGCGACCGTTTCCACACCGACCGTCGCCGCCACCTTTGATAAAATGCTCCATCATCTGACCTATATGCTGATGATTTGGGGCGTACAGGCTTTGGTGCTGCTGATTGGGCTGTTCTGCCTGATCTTATTCGGCGCAAGGCTCTACTGCGACAATTACAGGGACAGGATCGCCTGTCGCCTGATTGAAGGGCACTCCCTTTTGAGCTGTATTCGCACCCATCTCGTGCTGACGGTGCTGTATTATGGGGCGGTAGCGGCAGGGCTGCTGTTCTTAAAGCTCGCCATCGAGCTTGACTACAATATCCTGCTGGGTACGTTTCTCGCGGAGATGCTAATCACGCTGCTGGCCTGCGGCAGCATTGCCCGGAAAAACCTCTATCAGATTGTGAAAGGAGCGGAAGCATGACTGCCATTACTTTATCCAATATCAATAAACGCTTCGGGGAGAAAGTGCTGTTTCGGGATTACTCGCTGCATATTGAAGCCGGAGAGTTTGTCGCCATCAAGGGCGAAAGCGGAGCCGGAAAAACAACGCTCCTGAACATCATAGGACTGCTGGAAACGCCGGACAGCGGCAGCGTCACCCTCTGCGGCGCAAGAAACCCGTCCTTTTCCTCCCGCGCTGCGGTTCACTTGCGGCGGCACAAGCTGTCCTACCTGTTTCAGAATTACGGGCTGGTGGACACCGACACCGTGGAAGCCAACATGAAGCTCGCCACTCGGTTCGGTAAAGCAAAGGGCAAGGCAGAGAAAGAACGCATCGCGGATGCGCTGGCACAGGTGGGGCTTTCGGGCTATGAGCGTCGTAAGGTCTACACCTTGAGCGGCGGTGAGCAGCAGCGGGTGGCGCTGGCAAAAATCATCGCAAAATCCCCCGACATTATCCTTGCGGATGAGCCTACGGGCAGTCTGGACGAGCGCAACCGCAGCTATGTGATGGATATTCTCAAAGAGCTGAACCGACAAGGAAAAACCATTGTTGTTGTGACACATGATCCCTATGTGAGCGATTGCGCCACACGGCATATTGCGCTGTGAGAGGACGGAGGGTAAAGCTATGCGAAAAAAGAACTGGGCTGCCTTGCTGTGCTCGATCCTGATTCTTGCGAGCATAGGGCTTGGCGTTTCCATCATTTACTCGGACTACTATTTCAGCCCCGTGTCGGGCTTGCAATCCTTTACTGTCGCAGACTTCTCCCGGATATACCTTCATCCGGAGGAGGACGCAGGCACGCCAAGCGCCGCCGTGCCGTCCGATGAACTGTATGCGCTTCTGGAACGCTGGGCATTGGAAAACGAGGCGACAATCCTATATAAGAACGGGTTTGCCGCAGGCTGCGGCATCCTGGACGGTTCGGATTGGCTCCGTGAAGCCATCGGGCTTTCGCTGCCTTGTGACGCGCAGGGCGTATTAACCGCAGAGGACGCGGCTTTTTCTGATGCCTATGTGCGCGATGGACGGTTTTTGCCGGACGTGCTGGGGCTGCCTGTACTGGGAACCTATCGGGAACAGGATGTGCCTTCCGTTATCTCCAATGCAGGGTTTCTCTATCCGTTGTCCATGAGCGGGGCGAAGGACGGAATGTACTTCACAGATGGCGCGGACACCAGTGGTCTGACGGCCCTGTTCGAGAGCCGCGGCTATACGGTCACTGACCAGCGGCAGCGTTTGAGCCTTCCCGTGCTGGCGGCGAAGCTTCTGACGGACAGCGTTCTTTCCAGAGCGATTTCCGCTGCCATGCTCGGTTTGATCTTTTGCTTCTCCTATGTGGTGCTGACCGTGTATCGGGAAAATGACCGCCGCTATCAAATCTATCATTTGTTTGGACTGTCAAAAGCACGGCTGTTCCTCCGCTCCACCCTTACGGCGATGGGTATTGCACTGACGGCTGCTCTGCTTTTCGGCGTGGTGCTGTACCGGGGGCTGACCTATATGCCGGGCAGTGATCTGACCACGCTGCTGATAGGTACTACGGCAGGGTTTGTACTGTTCTCACTGATTTTGAACTGGGCGGGCTACTGCGGAACAGCCGCACGGTTGGGGAAAGGGGAAAGATGATATGACACTGATCAGGCAGGTGATTCGGGATTTGGTCAAGGATGCCGGATGGGTCATTTTTTACGGCTTTTTAACCGCAATGTCCATCATGGCTTTCGTGCTGGTGGGATTGAGCTACCAGCATGTCGCGTCACAAAATGATGCAATCCGTCGTTTTACGCAAAACGATGTGAGCATGGTGCGGGTAAAGGATTTGAGCAGTCTTATGACAGCGGCTGACCGGGAAACTACCGCACCGCCCGTCAGAACAAGCAGCGGGCGGCAGCAGAGCCTCGTGGAGCTGTTTCAAAAGCATGACAACCTCGGCAGCCTCGTCCTTCTCCCCGGCATCGGCGGGTATCAGCAGACCATCGTTTATGTGGGCGCCTACACCCGGCTGACAGCATTCCCGTTTCCGGCAGGCAGTGATGCACCCATCGCCGCGGTTTCGCCGGACTGCGCCGGGGACGAAGGAAAGACGCTCCGCATCGGAGATCACGAATGCACTGTAACCGTTGTTCCATCCGATATGGACGTTTACCATCCGCTGCACTACAATCCACCCGCATCGGAGAATCTGAAGAAAACGCTCTATGTTTTCTCGCCATCCTGTGAGGATGCCCTTTCCCTCGCGGCGTTTCCGCACGTATCGGTGGATATGTTCATAGACCGTCTGATTCTTGCCGAACCCACAGAGGAAAGCACCGCCGATGTCAGGTCGTTCCTGTATCAAAACTATTCCGCCTATGCGGAGATACAGTCAATGGAAAACTTTTTACGGCTTTCCGCCGCAAGCAGCACCCGCACCCATCAGACATATCTTCTGTTCTACATCATGTCCACGCTGGTTTTATTCGGTGCGCTGCTGCTGAACACCTATCGCATCCTGCGACGCAGGATCCCGGAATATGCGGTGCATCATCTGTTTGGCGCAACACAGCGGTTTATCTTTACAAGGATGTATCTGTTCGTGTTGGGATACCATGTGATCCCGCTTGCGGGAACGCTCCTGATCCTGTCATTGAACAGGCTCGCGTCGCCGCTGAATCTTCTCATGGTATTCGCAGCCACCATGGGCTCGGCGTTCCTTGTCACAAGTATTGTGCAGCAGCGTTTTGTATCTAAATTTTCACAGGGATTAAGGAGGGAATGAACTATGCCGGGAATCACCGTTACACAAGCCTGCAAGAGCTATGAAACCAGCCACTACACCGTAAAAGCGGTAAATCACGCCAATCTTTCCGTGGAAAGCGGCGAAGCCGTCGCCATTGTCGGACCTTCCGGCAGCGGCAAGTCCACACTTTTGAACATTATCGGTCTGATTTTGAAGCCGGATTCCGGAAGCGTCGCCGTGGACGGAGAGGAAGTTCTGAACATGAACGACAGGCGGTGCAGCGCTTTCCGAAATGCCTCGTTCGGCTATATTGTGCAGGACTTCGCCCTGCTGGACGATGAAACCGTATATCACAACATCCGAATCCCCTTGCTTTACAACGGGCAGATCAAGCGCAGGGAGCACAAGCCCCGAATCAGGGAGATCGCGCAGAAGCTGGACATATCAGACAAGCTGAACCGCAAGGCAGGCAAATTGTCCGGTGGAGAGCGGCAGCGGGTGGCAATCGCCCGTGCAATCGTCTGTGACCAGCCGATCATCCTTGCGGACGAACCCACCGGTTCACTGGACGCGGCGAACAAAGCGAATGTCATGGACATCCTCATGCGGCTCTGCAAGGAAAGCGGCAAGACGCTGATCATCGTTACGCACGACCCTTCGATTGCCGAACGCTGTGACAGGATCGTTCAGATGACGGATGGCCGCATTGAGGGAAACGGAGAAAACTTGCCGTGAGAGGGTGTGCGCCCATTACCATGGATTTCAGAGTCAAACAGCCGCAAGCCACCATTTTTGATGACTTGCGGCTGTTCTGTTCAGCAGCTCTTTTGGTAACTCTCCATCTTGTACGCTTTGCTTCGCCGAAGCGCTGGAAGTGGACGATCTCCCGGGCACGCAGGAACTTGATGGCATCGTTGACGTCCGGATCATCGGACAGGCGCAGAATGTTGTCGTAGGTCAGGCGCGCCTTCTGTTCGGCGGCCAGATCCTCCGTCAGGTCGGCGATCATGTCGCCAGTAACGCCGATGGAGCCTGCCGACCAGGGAAAACCGGACGCCGCGGTGGGATAGACTCCTGTGGTATGATCCACAAAGTAGGCGTCAAATCCGGCAGTCCGGATGTCCTCGTCGGACAGGTTTCGCGTCAACTGGTGAACAATAGTCCCCACCATCTCCAGATGTCCCAGTTCTTCCGTGCCGATGTCGGTAAGCAGGCCCTTCAACTCAGCGTAGGGCATGGAGTACCGCTGGCTGAGATAGCGCAGAGAAGCGCCCAATTCACCGTCCGGGCCACCATACTGACTGATAATGACCGCTGCCAGCTTAGGGTTGGGGTTCTTGATCTTCACAGGGTATTGCAGCTTTTTCTCATAGACAAACATGGCTCAGTTCCCCTTTCCATCCCACGGCCACGGGTCGTTCAGCCATTGGTAGCTGCCCGGCGTGATATCCGTCTGCATCAACGGTCCGCACTTTTCCTGATAGCGTTTACGCCCCTCCTGGCCCAGCCGAATGTATGACCAGTACAGCTCCAAAGCCTGCTGGTCATTTGCGTGTGTGGTCAGGTAAAGACCCAGCTCATCGATAGCAAAATCCAGCGCCATCAGCTCCAGCAGGGGACCGTCTACCTGTGGAAAGCGGGACCGCAGCTCCTTGTGGAAGGGAAGATCAAGTCCGGGAAAGAGTGTGCCCTGCCGCAGGGCCTCCTGGTCGTCGTAGCGCACAGGGTCTGTACCCTGCATGGCCACATAGGGGAAAGCCAGCGCACCGCAGGCCGGAAGCTGGCCGGTACCTTCGCCGCAGGCGGGCTGTGTTTCCGCCCGCGCTGCCGCCGTTTTCTCTGTATACAAGAGAATTTCCTCCTTTTGTCGGTAGTGGAGCCGTTCACAGCGGCTCGCTATATCTTATGCCTTGGCGGTTTGGGCGGTGAAGAAAATCGTTTTCAATTTTGCTATGCTGTGTTACAATGAGGAAAACACACATAAACTCTCCCGGAGGGGAGGGAGGTCCATGGTGTTGCTACTTCGCAAACGACATCTGCTGACAGTTGTGGCCGCGGCAGCGTTGTGCGGTGCACTGCTGCTGACCGCGCGTCCCGGGGCGGCGGCCGTTTCGGGCAGCGCTTCGCCACAGCGGGCGGTCATCTTGGATGCCGGCCACGGCGGCGCGGACGGCGGGGCGGTGTCGGACAGCGGCGTGGCCGAAAGCGGCCTGAATTTGGCCATTACCCTGCGCCTGGCGGATGTGCTGACCTTCTGCGGCTATGAAGTGCTGCTGACCCGGACAGGGGAGGCGGCCCTATGTGACGATCCTGCCGCTACGCTGCGGCAGCAGAAGGTATCCGACACGAAAAAGCGTGTTGAGATCATCAACAGATACGCTGACGCTCGGCTCATCAGTATCCACCAGAACAGCTTGCCGGGTCATCCCGGTGTCAGCGGTGCACAGGTCTTCCATAACGGACAGGACGGTGCAGAAGCGCTGGCGCTGTACATTCAGAACGATCTGAATATGGCTGTTAATACCCGGGAAAAAGCAGCAAAGCGTATCGACGACAGCATTTACATCATGAAGCATGCGGACTGCCCCGCCGTGCTGGTGGAATGCGGATTTCTGTCAAACCCGGAGGAGACGGTGCTGCTTCAGCAGCCAGACTATCAACTGCACATGGCCGCTGCCATCGCAGCGGGTTTTTGCCAATACTGTACAAATGAGGGATGAAATATGAAGGCTAAGACCGTGTTTTTCTGCACCGAGTGCGGCAGCGAGAGTCCTCGCTGGTCCGGACGCTGCACGGTGTGCGGCGCATGGAATTCCATGGTGGAGCAGGCGGCGGAGCGTACGTCCAAAAACAGCAAAATGTCCCGTGTAAAGGCGCCTGTAAAGGTATCTCGCATTACGGATATGCAGGCGGACGAGGAAATACGTTTCTCCACCGGAATGGGTGAACTGGACCGCGTGCTGGGCGGCGGTGCGGTGAAGGGGTCGCTGGTGCTGGTAGGCGGCGCACCCGGTATCGGCAAATCTACCCTGATGCTGCAGATATGCCAGCAGTTGGGGAAGTTTGCTAAGGTGCTGTATGTATCCGGCGAGGAGTCTACCCGTCAGCTGAAGCTGCGGGCGGAGCGCCTGTGTGTGGACAGCGAAAACCTGTTTGTCCTGTCCGAAACGCGGCTGGGTGATGTGTTGGAGTGTGTACAGCAGGAGCAGCCCGACATCCTGATTGTGGATTCGATCCAGACCCTGTATAACGAGGAGCTGGATTCGCCTGCTGGCGGCGTGGGACAGGTGAAGGACTGCACCATGGCGCTGATGCAGCTGGCGAAGGGGCAGGGTGTCACGGTATTTGTCATTGGCCATGTGAACAAAGAAGGCTCTATCGCCGGTCCTAAGGTGCTGGAGCACATGGTGGACTGTGTGCTGTACTTCGAGGGCGACAGGCACATGACGTACCGCATCCTGCGGGCGGCAAAAAACCGCTTCGGCGCCACCAACGAGATCGGCGTGTTCGAGATGCTGGACGCCGGGCTCCGTGAGGTGGAGAACCCCTCAGAAATGCTGCTTTCCGGCCGCCCCGCCGACGCCTCCGGCACCTGTGTTACCTGCGTGATGGAGGGCGCGCGGCCCGTGCTGGCGGAGGTGCAGGCCCTGCTGGCGCCCTGTGCCGGGGCACGTCCCATGCGCAGCAGCAACGGCTTTGACTACAACCGTGCCTCCATGCTGCTGGCGGTACTGGAAAAGCGCGGCAGCCTGAAAGTCAGCCAGTGTGATGCCTATCTGAATATCATCGGCGGCTTGACTTTGGATGAGCCTGCCGCCGACCTGGCGGCGGTGGTAGCCATCGCCTCCAGTTATTTGGATAAACCTGTCCCCAGCACGATGGCGGCGATAGGGGAGGTGGGTCTTTCCGGCGAGATACGCAGCATCACCCACATGGAACAACGCCTGTCGGAAGTAAAACGTTTAGGCTTTACGCAATGCATGGTGCCAGCTCACAAGGTCAAAGATCTGAAGGCACCCGTTGGTTTGGAGCTTCTTCCTGTGGCGAATATCTCCCGGGCGTTGCAGCTGCTGGCTCGGGGACAATAGGCACATAATGGAGGCAAGGGTGGGAAGCGCTTGGTTGGCCAATCGCGTTGTCGCAGGTGTCCAGCGTGCACACGCCGTCCTGCTGCCAGCGACAGCTGTCGATGCAGGGTATCATACCATCACTCCTTTGCCGTAGTTTGGCCTATCATACGTCATTCTATGAAATCAACTGTTACTGCCGCGTAACCCTTTTGTAATTGACATTATTTTTGCTGTTTGGTATACTTTTGCTATAATGAGAGGCAGAAGCATCGGTATGTCATGTACGAGGAGGGCTTGCTATGAAGCGTAAAATGTGTTCCCTAATTTTAGCCATCGTTACCTTTATCGCGGCATACATGATCATGAGCTTTGCTATTCCCGGATTCCGCATCAAATTGGAGGCGGAGCCGGCCGTGGTCTTTGTGGAAACGCTGAAAATCCTCTGGCCCTTTAAGGCAGCAGTCTCCCTGATCGCGGCGGTACTTGTCGGCGGTCTGCCGCTGGTACTCGGAAAACGGAAATAAGAAAAAGCATCCCCCGGCGCATGCGCCGGGGGATGCTTTTCGCTTATTTTTTCTTCTTGTCAATGGGCTTGCCGTCCATGCCCACGGGCCCCTTGCCGTTGATGGCGCGGTAGTGGTTCAGCTTGTCCACGCGCTTCTGGCGCTTGAGCTGCTTTTCCTTCTCCTTGGCCTTTTGAGCGGCAGCTTTTTTGTCTGCCTCTTTTTTCTTGCGATACTCGGCCTTCTGCGGATCTTCGTCTTCCACCAGGTCCTTGTACTTTTCTGGATGGCGTGCCCAGTCGATGCGGTAGATCGTCAGAGATACAAATAAAATCGCGCCCACGGCGATCATCCCGTAAAAAATAAAATTCCAGAACATGGTCAGCAGCGCCCTCCCAAACCTATTTTGCTCAGTATACCGTAAAATTGGCGGCAATGCAAGTAGTTTTACAAACAGGGAGAAGGCCGTGTGGAATTTTCGGTTGTTTTTTGCGCCGGCAGGGGGTATAATGGGCCCGTCAAAAGATGGTTTCCGGGGAAATGGGAGCCAAAAACGGAGGTAAAAGGAAATGTTTACATCTTTTAAAGAATTGGAAGCCTATGTGCTGGGCTGCGGCATGAAGAAGCGCATCGCGCTGGCCAATGCCCACGATGAACCGGCGCTGAGCGCGGTGGTCAACGCCCGCCGCAAGGGCGTTGTCGAGGGTACGCTGGTAGGTAAAAAGAATGAGATCATCGCCATGCTGCATGAGATGGGCGAGAGCGAGACGGACTATGAGATCGTGGATTTCGATGGCGAGGAGCTGGACGCCGCAAAGCTGACGGTGCAGCTGGTGCGCGAGGGCAAGGCGGATATCCCCATGAAGGGTATTCTCCAAACCTCCAACTTTGCCCGCGCCATTCTGAACAGAGAGACGGGACTGATCCCTGCCAGCGGCAAGCGCCTGGTGAGCCAGTGCGGCATCTTCGAGTACGAGGGCCGCTTCGTGATGATCACCGATGCCGCCATCAACATCGCCCCCGATGTGGATACCCAGATCGGCATTGTGGAGAACGCGCTGCCTGTGGCTAACGCGCTGGGGATCGAGTGCCCCAAGGTGGCGGTTCTGTCCGCCGTGGAGAACGTCACCGAGAAGATGCCCTCCACCGTTTCCGCTAAAGAGATCGCGGAGCGCGGTGTGCCCGGCTGCATCATTTCCGGCCCTCTGGCACTGGACGGTGCTATTTCCATGGAGTCCGTGAAGCACAAGGCCATCCATGATCCCGTGGCTGGCCAGGCGGACATCCTGCTGGTGCCCTATATCGAGATCGGCAACGTGCTGTATAAGGCCTGCACCTACATCGCCGGCAAGACCATGGCCAGCACCATCTGCGGCGCGTCCTGCCCAGTGGTCATCACAAGCCGCGCTGATACGCCTGACAGCAAGTATTACTCCATTCTGATGGCCGTTCTCCGCTGCCTGAAGGCGTAACATGGCCACCTCACAGGACTACCTCGATTTCGTTCTGGAGCAGCTGCCGCCGCTGTGGTCGATCCGCAGCGGGAAGATGTTTGGGGAGTATATGGTCTATCTGAATGATAAACCGATACTAATGCTCTGCGATAACACGGTTTTCGTGAAAAAACTGCCTGTTTTGGACGATATAATGGCAAACTCCCCCTGCGGCTGTCCCTACGAGGGTGCGAAAGAGAGCTACCTTCTGGACATTGAGGACCACGACTTGACAGAGCGCGTCCTGACATTGGCGGAAGCCGCCACCTCCGTCCCCAAGCCCCGCAAAAAGGGGAGAGGGGAGAAGTGAATACAGCAAGGGGACGGCTTTTGCCGTCCCTTGCTGTGTAGCGGGCGATGGAAAGGAACTATTTATTGTTTCTCCGCTTCCATCTGACAAGGAGAATGAGCATGACGGTAATGGCTATACATATAACGCCATACATCGCAGCCATCATGTGGTAGCCCACGAAATCAAACCGCTCTGTCCCCGATAGCAGGTATGGCTGTTTACCGGCCTTATGCAGCGCAGCAACGCAGGAAGTCCCGTTATAAAGGCAAAGGGTACCCAACACCGCGCATATGACCCAGCGCACGATTCTGTTTTTTATGACGTTCACGAACATAGCTCCAACTCCGTTCTGACCCCATCGCGGTAGCAAAAGATGTGACCCGCCCGCGAAAAGTCTTTATCCGCCTCGACGCAATCGAATTCACAAAAGGATCTTTCCAATCTTTTCGGCGTATAAAAGAGAGTCTGCGTCTTTAGTCCAAACGCCTCATCCACTACTTCGTTCCACAGGCGAACGGACCAATAACTGCAATTCTTACCGGGACTCCATTTGTCTTTCTGGTCAATATACGCTTCGATTATCTTTAGCTGCGGTTCCCCAATATTTACACTTAATGACTTCCTGCCAACGTATCGGTCATACGTTGAGATATAGGCTTCTTCCAGATTGAAAAGCAGCCCCGGAAGATCGGAGACGGCCCAAACCGAGAAGGTTATCATCTCGTCATGTTTGATCTCGTGATCCTTTATATACACCGAATGACCGGACTGATTATCAATGGACAGCCAGGTATGTCCAAGGCATTTGAGAAACGGCGTGGTTTCACTGTCACCGTTGAATGTGGTGATAGAGAAAATAATGCCATCGTCCTCACAGGAGATCGTTTTGGATCGGCTTTCGTATACGTTGAAGTCAAACCAAAGGCAAAAAACCGCCGTAAGTGCGAAAGGGAGGATGATCCATACCATCGATTTCTTCCGTCGCCACATGCGATTACACTCCTTTGTTAAATCCTACATTTTCTAATACAGCAAGCGGTAATATGTCACTGAGCATACTGTAATTATAGAGGAAAATACCCTGTAGTACAAGGCTTTCCCATAATTGGTTTTGTTCAATCTTGACTTGCTTACGCCAGTCTGCTACCATGTTGCCACCGAGTTGCCACCGATACCCGCAGGAAGGAGGAGCTTTGAGACGATGCGCAAGATTGAACAAAATAAAAATTTTGTTCAATCGAGTGGAGGGTAACCGCTCTTTTTCATATAGTAAGTCCGTTTTGGACTGATCTCGCCCTGAGTAAGCTATACAAGCCATTACCGGCGATCTGTAGTTGCCGCATGACAGTCTTGTACAGAATACTGACCCAAATACCCGCCACACCGCAGTTTTTTCAAGGCATTGTACATATGGATTACCGTACCGATTCGCCCCAGCTGCTGCTGGATTTTCTCAGCTACCACGAAACCATCAAAGCGCATTCTCAGCGCACCGTGGATGAATACTATCTGGATATGCGAAATTTCTTTCGCTATCTGAAGCAGCAGCGTGATCCGGCGCTTGCCGGCAAAGCGTTGGACGAGATCGACATCCGTGACGTGGATATTGACTTCATTTCCCGCATCACATTGACGGACATTTACAGCTATCTGACCTATCTTAGCCGTGATCGTGTACAGCACCAAAATAGTGAAATTTCTAACAAAGGTCTGAACGCTGCTTCTCGCGCCCGAAAATTGGCTACAATTCGTTCGTTTTTTAACTATATTTGCAATAAACGGCATCTTTTGGAAGACAACCCCTGCAAGGACGTGGATACGCCCAAGCAGATGAAGTCCCTCCCCCGCTATCTGACGCTGAATGAGTCCCTTTCCCTGCTGGAGAGCGTAGATGGCGCCAACCGTGAGCGTGACTACTGCATTCTGACGCTGTTTTTGAACTGCGGTCTGCGGATATCTGAGCTGATCGGCCTGGACATCACGGATATTCACGATGATGCCCTGCGTGTGCTGGGCAAAGGCAATAAGGTCCGTGTGGTCTATCTCAATCAGGCCTGCAAGGATGCGCTTGCGCGGTATATGGCGGTACGCCGGCCCATTACCGGGCGGGATAAAAACGCACTGTTTCTCTCCGGGCAGAATAGGCGCATCAGTCGTTCCATGGTCCATGCGCTGGTGAAAAAACACCTGTCCGCCGCCGGGTTAGACAGTGAAAAGTATTCCAGCCACAAGCTGCGTCACACAGCTGCCACATTGATGCTGCAAAACGGCGTGGACGTGAAGGCGGTGCAGGAGGTCCTGGGCCACGAGCACCTGAATACCACGGAGATCTATACGCATATTGACAACGAGGCGCTGCGTGTAGCTGCAAAGGCAAATCCCTTGTCACATGTAAAGATGAAAGGGAAAATTGAAGACAGTAACAGTAAAAAGGCGGAGGATTGACCTCCGCCTTTTTGTATTTTGCATATTGAAAACCACCCAATAGAGGTGTGGCCGGATCATATTCATATGCTTCTTGATATCCCGCCCAAAATCACAGTTTCGAGCTTTTGGGGATATACACCCGGCTTCGCCGAGGGATATTTATTTGTTCGTTTCCTTGGCCTTCTCCTGCTGCTTTTTCAGCCGTTCTCCCACCTTTTTCATCAGGCGCAGACACAGCGCCGAGCTGGCAGCCAACAGCACCGTTCCCGCCAAAAACTCTTTCTTTTTCATATACCGGCTCCTTTCTATGCCTACCGTTTTTTGTAGTATAGCACATTACGATCCCGTTTGCAAATGTGTCGCAGGTCAATTTTGCCGAACGGTTCAATATGTCACAGAGTTTGTCGAAAACTTCACATTTTCTGCCGATTTTTGTGACCACTTTTCGTTGTGGTTTTGACGGTACAGCGCCTTAAATTTTTGGCGGGTTCCACAAAAATCAACGCTGTGATGGTTTCAGTCATACCTCTTTATTTACTTTACCGGGGAAATGTGCTTTAATAAGGCTGTACGTTCAGGCGCATTTGCGCCTCAACAAAATTTGAGGAGGAAAAGTACATGGTACAGTTTGCAAGTAGAATGAACCTGCTGAAGGGCTCCGAGATCCGCGAGCTTCTGAAGCTGACGGCACAGCCCGACATACTCTCCTTTGCCGGCGGCATGCCCGCTCCCGAACTGTTTCCCGTGGAGCAGATGATGGAGGCCTCTATCGCCGTTCTGAAGGAGCATGGCCGCGAGGCTCTGCAGTATTCCACCACCGAGGGCTTCCCCCGCCTGCGCGAGCAGATCGCTGAGCGTATGCTGGCCAAGAACAATATTCACACCGACAAGGATCACATCCTCGTCACCTCCGGTTCTCAGCAGGGTCTGGACTTCTCTGCCCGCGTGTTCCTGAACCCCGGCGACGTGGTTCTGCTGGAAAGCCCCTCCTATCTGGGCGCTGTCAACGCGTTCAAGGCCTGCGAGCCCAAGTTCATCGAAGTTCCCACCGATGACGGCGGCATGATCATGGACGAGCTGGAGAAGATCCTGGCCACCACCGAGCGCGTGAAGATGATCTACGTCATTCCCGATTTCCAGAACCCCACCGGCCGCACCTGGGATCTGGATCGCCGTCATAAGTTCATGGAGATCATCAACCGCTATGAGATCCCCGTCATCGAGGATAACCCCTACGGCGAGCTGCGCTTCGAGGGTGAGTATATGCCCGCACTGAAGAGCCTGGACACCAAGGGTCTGGTGATCTATCTGGGCACCTTCTCCAAGATCCTGGCTCCCGGCTACCGTTTGGGCTGGGTCTGCGCCGAGGATGAGATCCTGGCTAAGTACAACTTCATGGAGCAGGCCGCCTCTCTGCAGGCATCTACCATCGGCCAGATGGAGACCTCCAAGTGGATCGATATGTTCGATCTGGACGCCCACGTCAACACCATCCGTGAGTGCTACCGCAAGCGCCGTGCCGTGATGCTGGAGACGCTGGCCAAGGAGCTGCCCGAGCCCTGCACCTTCACCCGTCCCGACGGCGGTCTGTTCGCATGGGTCGTCCTGCCGGAGTACATGGACGCCAAGGATCTGCAGATGAAGTGCCTTGCCAAGAAGGTGGCCTTCGTTCCCGGCGGCTCCTTCTTCCCCAACGGCGGCCACGACAACACCCTGCGTCTGAACTACAGCTGCATGCCCGAGGATAAGATCGTCAAGGGTATCACAGCGCTGTGCCAGACCATCCGCGAAAATCTTCGCTAACAGTCAAGATATAAGGAGACGACGCATCCCATGAAGCACGTAAAAGTCCTCATCGGCAACTATGGCAGCGGCAAGAGCGAATTGGCTCTGAATTTTGCTATGCAGGCGGCCGCCCGCGGCGACCGGACGGAACTGCTAGACCTGGATATGGTCAACACCTACTTCCGTCTGACAGAGCGCGGCAAGCTGGTGGAGCAGAAGGAGATCCGTTTGGTCTCCCCCAACTTTGCCTGCTCCGGTATCGAGACGCTCTCTCTCCCTGCCGAGGTGTCGTCCGCCTTTGTGCTGGATTGGGACACCGTCATATTCGATGTAGGCGGCGACGACGTGGGCGCCACAGCACTGGGCCGGTATCACCAGGACTTTGTGGACCTGGCGCCCGGTGCACTGGAGGTGCTGAACGTGGTGAATATCCGGCGGCCTTTAGCCGGCACGGTGGAGAAGCTTCTCCGTTTACAGGAGGGTATGCAGACCCACGCGCGGCTGCAGATCACCGGTATGATCAACAACACGAACCTCGCCACTGCTACCACCGAGCAAGACCTGTGGGATGGCTACCAGATGCTCCGTGAGGTCAGTGACCTCACGGGCATCCCGGTTTCCTACACCACCGGAAAAAAGGAGTTTCTGGACGCCTTTCTGGCCCGAAACCCCGATCCAAAATATGTGGGACAGCCCATTCCCATCGACGTGTATATGCACCGCGACTGGGACTCCTATATCGAGTACGGGCTGAACACCAAAAACCCTCACAAGGATATGTATTAAACCCGGTTACTTCCCTCTACGCGAAGGGATTGTAATAACACAGCAAAACAGCAAACACAGCATCGGAAAAGGAATTAAGAAAAGAGGTGTAAAGAGAGTGGTAAGAGTTACCATCGACGAAAATCTTTGCAAGGGCTGCGGTCTGTGTGCAAGAGCTTGTCCCAAGCACATCATCGAGTTGTCCAAGACCCGCATCAATGCAAAGGGCTACCATCCGGCAGAAGTGACGAACATGGAGGCGTGCATCGGCTGCACGTCCTGCGCCCGCACCTGTCCTGATGTGGTGATCCGAATCGAAAAAGACTAAGGAGGCAGAAAGAATATGGCTTTGACTCTTATGAAGGGCAGCGAAGCGATTGCAGAAGCCGCTATTCGTGCCGGCGCTCGCTTTTTCTTCGGTTACCCCATCACTCCGCAAACGGAGATCCCCGAATATATGTCCGCCCGTATGCCCGAGATCGGCGGCTGCTTCCTGCAGGCCGAGAGCGAAGTGGCGGCTATCAACATGGTGTATGGCGCTGCCGGTACTGGCGCCCGCGTCATCACCTCCTCCTCCAGCCCCGGCGTGTCCCTGAAGCAGGAAGGTATCTCCTACTGCGCAGGCGCCATGGTTCCCGCTGTCATCATCAACGTGATGCGCGGCGGCCCCGGTCTGGGTAATATCCAGGCATCCCAGGGCGACTATTTCCAGGGTGTCAAGGGCGGCGGCAACGGCGACTATCACCTGCTGACCTTCGCCCCCGCTTCTGTACAGGAGGCCATCGACCTGATGATGATCGCCTATGACAAGGCCGAAAAGTACCGTATCCCCGTGCTGTTCCTGGCGGACGGCATCATCGCTCAGATGATGGAGCCCGTGGAGCTGCCCGAGATGGTGGATTACAAGGTAGACCCGGAGAAGAAGCCCTGGGCCTGCACCGGCTGGAAGCCCGGCGATGATCCCGCTAAGCGCGGCATTATCAATTCTATCTACATCGATACCGAGAGCCTGGCTGTCCACAATGACGAGCTGCAGGCCATGTACAAGGAAGTCGTTGCCAACGAGCAGATGTGGGAAAGCTACAACTGCGAAGGCGCTGAGTACATCATTACTGCCTTCGGCACCGTGGCGCGTATCGCCAAGAGCGCTATCGCCGAGCTGAAGGAAAAAGGCATTAACGTCGGCCTGGTCCGCCCCATCACTGTGTGGCCCTTCCCCTATGACGCTGTGCGTGAGGCCTGCTGCCAGCCCGGCGTGAAGGCCGTTCTGGACGTTGAACTGAACGAAGGCCAGATGCTGGAGGACGTGAAGCTGGCCATCAATGGCGCCAAGCACGTTGACTTCTTCGGTCATTGCGGCAGCCAGATGCCCTCTACCGACGAGATCGTCACCAAGATCCTGAGCATGAAGGAGGGTAAATAAGATGGCTGTACTGTTCGAAAAGACTAAGCTGCTGACTGACAAGCAGTTCCACTATTGCCCCGGCTGCAACCACGGCATCATCCACCGTCTGGTAGCCGAGGTCATCGACGAGATGAAATTAGACGGCAAGGTGATCGGTGTGGCCCCTGTCGGCTGCTCCGTGTTTGCCTACGACTATTTCAACTGCGATATGTACGAGGCTGCCCACGGCCGCGCACCCGCTGTTGCCACCGGTATCAAGCGCTCCGTCGGCAAGGACACTCTGGTATTCACCTATCAGGGCGACGGTGACCTGGCGTCTATCGGTACCGCGGAGATCGTTCACGCCGCCCACCGCGGCGAGAAGATCACCACCATCTTTGTCAACAACGCGATCTATGGCATGACCGGCGGTCAGATGGCCCCCACCACCCTGATCGGCCAGAAGGCAACTACCTGCCCTGCTGGCCGTAGCGAGGAGTGGAGTGGTCTGCCTATCAAGATGTGCGAGATGCTGGCCGCTGTTCCCAGTTCTTACTACATTGAGCGCGTGGCGGTCAACAATACCGCCAACATCGCCAAGGCCAAGAAGGCCATTGCCAAGGCCTTCCGTCTGCAGATGGAGGGTAAGGGCTTCACCATGATCGAAGTGCTGTCCACCTGCCCCACCAACTGGGGCCTGTCTCCGGTGGAAGCTATGAACTGGCTGGAGCAGAACATGATCCCCTACTATCCTCTGGGCGTTTACAAAGACAAGGAGGCGAAGTAACATGGAAAAAACCTTTATTTTCGCCGGTTTCGGCGGTCAGGGTATGCTGCTGATCGGTAAGTTCGTCGCCATGGCTTGCATGCTGGACGGTAAGCACGTTTCCTGGCTGCCCTCTTATGGCCCCGAGATGCGCGGCGGTACCGCCAACTGCTCCGTCATTGTCTCCGATGAGCCCGTGGCCTCCCCTCTGGTGGACAAGGCCGACGTGATCGTGGCCATGAACCGTCCCTCTCTGGACAAGTTTGAAGCACACGTGAAGCCCGGCGGCGTTCTGGTCATCAACAGCTCCATCATCGACCGCAAAGCGGTTCGCGATGATATCACCGTGGTGTACTGCGATGCCAACGGCATCGCCGAATCCATCGGCAACCCCAAGGGTGCCAACGTGGCCATCCTGGGCGCGACCCTGGCCAAGGCTCCCGTCACCTCCGTGGAAAGCATGATGGAAGCTATCCGCATCGAGCTGGGTGAGAAGAAGGCCCGCTTCCTGGAGGGCAACAAGAAGGCTCTGCTGGCCGGCATGGAAGCCGCTAAGTAAGTCGTTCATACATTCTTACATCATTTTGGCCCCCGGCATCCGTATGGTTGCCGGGGGCTTTCTTTTGTTTGCTACTATTTTCACCGAATGGTTTATTAAAAAGAAAAGGCCAGTGAAAAAGGTTTCCTTCACAGAAAAAAACTATTGACTTCCTACCAAACGTTTGGTATCATTACTCCATTATAAGGAGGTGTCGCTTTTGAGCTCTTTTTCTTATTTTGTGGGACAACGCATCAAAAAATACCGCAAGAGCCGCGGCTATACCATCGAGCAATTCTCCGCCATGATCAATAAGAGCAAAGCGACGCTATCCAAGTACGAAAACGGTGCCATTACCATCGACATCGAAACACTGTACGAGATTGCGCAGGCACTGGATATTGATCTAAAATGCTTCATCGATTATCAGCCCCCCATGTTCCATGCGGAGCCGGCGCTACCTAAGAATAGCTACTTCAATCAGACATTGGCCTATATGTACTACTATGATGGCCGTATTCGCCAGATGGTACGCTCACTTCTTCGGTTTTCTCAGTCAGTGGACCATGAGAGTGTCGAGGTCACGTTGTATATGGGCGTGGCGTCCTTCTCCGACCCGGACCGTTGCCAGCATCTGTTCACCGGAGAGATGAAGGCTTACGACACCATCACCCACATGGTGTTGACCAATCAGATCAACGAGGCGGAAAAGATGTATATCTGTATGCTCAATCCCATGCAGAACCGTATGCCCGCCGTGGGACTGGTATCCGGTATCGGCTCCTCCCCGTTCTTTGCACCCATTGCATTGAAGGCGCTGATCTCTAAAGAGCCGCTGGAGGAAAACGACCGCCTGCTGGGCACCATCAAACTGGATAAGGATGATTATCATTTGCTGCGTTACTACAATATGATGGTGGTCAACCGTCCGGCCGCCCTATCCTTACAATAATATTTGACCGCGCAAAGGCTGTGAAGGTATACTCCTTCACAGCCTTTAGTTCATTTTCTGCAATTCTCGCCGCAGTCGCAGGATGATACGCTTCTCCAGCCGTGATATGTAGCTCTGCGAGATCCCCAATCGATCCGCCACCTCCTTTTGGGTGAGCTCCTTGATACCGCCCAGGCCAAACCGCATGGTGATGATATCCCTCTCTCTCGGACTGAGGTGCGATACCGCCGTTTGCAGCAGCTGCCGGTCCACATCCGCTTCAATGGGCCGCATGACCACATCGCTGTCGGTCCCCAGTACGTCGCTGAGCAGCAGTTCTTTTCCGTCCCAGTCGGTATTCAGCGGCTCATCGAAGCTGACCTCTGTCCGTTGTGCGCCGTTCTTCCGCAAGTACATGAGAATTTCATTCTCAATACACCGCGAGGCGTAGGTAGCCAGCTTGATATTCTTATCTGTCCGGAACGTATTGACCGCCTTGATCAATCCGATAGTGCCAATGGAGATCAGGTCCTCTATATGGATACCGGTATTTTCAAAACGTCTGGCTATGTAAACCACCAACCGCAGGTTGTGTTCGATCAGCGTCTGCCGCACCTGAAAATCGCCGGTATTCAGCTTTTCCAGCAGAACAGACTCCTCATCTCTCGGTAAGGGCGGCGGCAGCGTATCGCTCCCGCCGATGTACATGACCTTATCCGGCCTGTATACGCTGTGCCACAGGCGTTTCAGCCAAATCAGAAGCTTTTCCATGCCCTATTCTCCCTTCCATTGCCCCCCACAGGGCATGATACCCGCCGCCATCACTGACAGCTTGCTCCGACAGCGCGACGGGTGTCCGTGGATAGCGTTTGCCATTCACTTCTATGTAATCGCTACAGGCTGCCAACAGCAGGCCTGCAGCCGTCCCCACCGCGCGAAAAGGCAGCAGTGTAAACCGTACCGGACAACCTATTCGGTGCAGCTTTGCCATTTTCTCTTCCGGAGACAGCTGCTCTGCCAAAACATCGGCCACCGCCGGTGTCCATAATGCGTCTGCGGAACGGCGCTCCATTACCAGCGCCGGACACCCGGTAACCGGATCCCTCAGTGTATTACCCGTGTCGTGCAGGGCGGTAACGGTTTGTATCCTTCCGCCGACAGATACTTTGATCTGCAACAATTCTCCCCCTCCATGACGTGCTGCCTGACCGGCAAAAAGCCGGAGAAGCACGTAAAACAATATACTGACCAATATAAGCGCTTGCCAGCTAACATCAGCGTAATACAACCGCTGTGCCAGTCCCGCCACCGAGCCAAAGGCCAGGCCGAGCGCCAGCAGGGTGCCGGCGAGAGCGGCCGAAAGCAAAAAAAATGTGAGGACCGGGCGGAAACGGCGAAACGCGGCAAGCGCCAGCAAGCCTCCAAAGGCCAATCGGATCGCCGGGTGAGCCAAAAATGCGAGCTCGGAAATAAAGACCGCAGCCGCGTAAACGCCGCCCAGCACCGCGCAAAAAAGCAGCCGCCTTCGACGCAGTGGAAAGCCGCAAAGCCTTGCGGCACATAGGAAAAGCAGATAGTCTACCACACTGTTGAGTAGGAAAACGCGGTCCAGATACACCACAGTCATTGCCTCACCTCGCTGCCACTATTATAGAGCGGCGGGACGAAAAAAAACGTCGCAACCAGGCGGGCACCACAGCATTTGTAACCGGTTCGTTACCGCTTTATAATCCATCCGTCACCGCTTTTCATTGACATTCCGCGTCATTTTGGTATACATTTTGATATGGCTTTTGTTGCTCTTTTATGGCTGTTGTTGACACCTTATTGGCACCTTTTCTATACCTCATGAGGATCAACCTCACGAGGGTGCGTTTTTTACGGGTCAAAAAATACCGTGATTGTATTTGATCTGCCCATATAGGATAAAGGCCAGGCCAATAGTTATCGCCGGAAAGATGATATAATCTATTGCCGCCTCATTCCAGAATGTGGCGAAATACGCCAAGATCAGGGACGCCCCCATAATGACCGTTCCCGTCCCCACCGCCTTACCGTATTTGGGGATGTCCTCTTCTTTCACTTTTCTGCGGTTATAGGAATGTATGGTGCTGATATTCCCTTTAATATTCAAGATGCCGAGCACCGACAAAAATATACCAAAAATCAAAAGCAATACATTATCCATAGCGGCCTCTCAAAAATAGAATAATTCTTCAAAGCAATACAGAGGAAATAGATGACCCACGGGCTGTAAAGAATGGTATGGGCCAGCGCGGAGAACAGCACAGAAACCATGCAGCATACCAGCTGTCTGTATGGCGGCTCTCCCGCTAATAGAAAATCATAACCACCAGTAAACTGGTGGTTATGATTCATGATCGAAGATGGCCTTCTTCTCCAGCAAGGGCGTGAACTCATCCTTCCACCGGTGGTGCATAGCGGACACATCGTACAGGGGCAGGGCCTCGCGGTCCATATCCAGACGAATGAGCACGTCGTAACGGTTGTCCCGGTCCACGCAGTTGGGGATGACCTCCGCGCCGTGAACGCCGGGAATATCCGCCGCGGCGGAGAATATCTCCCGGATACGCGGCAGCAGCGCGGCGCGCTGCGCCTTGGCCTCCGGAGTGAATTTTGCCAGAATACAGTGCTTCATGGCAGCCTCACAGTCCCAGATATGGCAGGACCAGCGTTACGGCCATGACGATGGCCAGCAGCAGGGCGATGCCCATGGCGAAGTATCTTGTCCATTTCGGTCTCATTGCAATTCCTCCTTCGGCACGATGCGCCGTATCATTTTTTCGATCTTACGCCGGGGCTGCATGACCTCGTGGCCGCAGCCGAGGCACCGGAGCTTGATATCCATGCCCACGCGGAGCACCTGCCAGCGTTTACTGCCGCAGGGGTGCTCCTTTTTCAGCTCTAAAACATCATGTAACCGCAGGTCCATTTCCGTTCTTCCCCTTAATGTCGTCCCAGTACCGCTTGGCGGCCTGCTCGGTCTTGTTTTCGCCGTACGCATAGTAATGCGTATCCCCCAAAGACTCCGGCAGATAGCGCTGCTGCACATAGTGGTCCGGGTAATTGTGTGGGTACTTATAGGCGGGGGCCTTGTCCGCGCCGGCACTGTCAGCGTGGACGTTTTTCAGGTGCCGGGGGATGTCACCCACCGCGCCGCGCTGAATATCCTCCATAGCGGCGATGATAGCGTTGTGGGCGCTGTTGGATTTGGGCGCGGTGGCCAGCAGCACCGCCGCCTCGGCCAGGGGCAGCCGCGCCTCCGGCAGGCCCAGCTGCAATGCCGCGTCCACGCAGCTTTTTGTGACGGTGATGGCCTGCGGGTACGCAAGACCGATATCCTCTGCCGCGATGCACAGCAGACGACGGCAGGGGGAGATCAAGTCTCCCGCCACCAGCAGACGGCCCAGGTAGTACACCGCCGCGTCCGGGTCGGAGCCTCGGATGGATTTGTGCAGGGCGGAGAGCAGGTCATAGTGGTCATCCCCCTCCCTGTCATACCGCATGGCGCTGCACTGGCTGAGCTGTAAAGCATCATCCCTTGTCACATATAATCCGCCATCCTTCGGCTTGGCGGAACGGTACAGCAGCTCCACGGCGTTGATGGCCTTTCGGACATCGCCGCCGCAGCCGGCGGCCACTGTGCGGGGCACATCCTCTTCCCAGGTAAAGGGCAGCTGGCTCCTCTCCTGCTCGATACGCAGGCCCCGTTCCACGGCGGGGATGGTATCCTCCACCGACAGAGGCTTAAATTCAAAAACCGTGCTGCGGGACAGGAGCGCGTTGTAGATATAGAAATACGGGTTCTCTGTGGTAGAGGCGATCAGGGTGATCTTGCCGTTTTCCAGGAATTCCAGCAGGCTCTGCTGCTGCTTCTTGTTGAAATACTGTATCTCATCCAGGTACAGCAGGATACCGTTGGGGGCCATCATGGTGTCCACATCCGCCATGACATTCTTCACATCCTGGAGGGATGCGGTGGTGGCGTTGAGGGTGTACAGCGCCTTTTTCGCCTGCCTGGCGATAATGTTGGCCACGGTGGTCTTTCCGGTGCCGGAGGGACCGTAGAAAATGAGGTTGGCATCAGTGCCGTTCTCGATCAGGCGGCGCAGCAGCGCCCCCTCGCCCAGCAGGTGCTTCTGCCCGGCCACATCGTCAAGAGTCTGGGGCCGTATCTCGTCTGCCAGCGGACGCATAGCGGCACCGCCTCCCTTCTGTGGAAAATCTTATGAAACAGTATAGCACAGATTGCCTTTTTCTGCAACCTCTGTTACAATTGGGATGAGGTGATGTCACATGAAGTCGAAGGAACAGGTCAACACCATTATCGCGGCGCTGAAGGCGCTGTACCCGGACGCGCTGTGTTCGCTGGACTATGAGAAGGACTATGAACTGCTGTTCTCCGTGCGTCTGGCGGCGCAGTGCACCGACGCGCGTGTTAATCTGGTGACGCCGGCGCTGTTTGCCCGCTATCCCACACTGGAGGCCTTTGCCGCCGCCGATGTGGACGAGGTAGGTACATATATCCAGTCCTGCGGCTTCTGGCGGGCCAAGGCCCGGGACATCGTTGGCTCCGCAAAAATGCTGGTAGAACGCTTCGGCGGAAAGGTCCCGGACAACATGGAGGACCTGCTCTCACTGCCCGGTGTGGGGCGCAAGACCGCCAATCTGATCCTGGGCGATATCTACGGAAAGGACGGCTATGTCTGCGACACCCACTGCATCCGCATCACCGGGCGGCTGGGACTGACGGACGGCAGCAAGGACCCACTGAAGGTGGAGCAGCAGCTGCGGAAGGTCATTCCACCGGAGGAGGCCAATAACTTCTGCCACCGCATGGTGCTCCATGGCCGTGCGCTGTGTATGGCACGGAAGCCGGACTGTGAAAATTGCGCCCTGCGGGCGCTGTGTGACTATGGCAGCACCGCAGAACGATAGATGACAGAAGGCGCCCCGCGCCAAACGGCGCGGGGCATTTATCTGCATTAACTGTAAGGCGATATTACTTTACACGATTTACCATGTGGTCGGCAAGCTCCAGCAAAAACGAATTATCAGGCCAGGCGGCAATAGCGGCCTTGGCTCGCGCGGTGTATTGCTCCACGTCGCGCTGGCACTGCTCCAGGCCCTTCACATCCACCAGCGTGACCTTGCCCTCCGCCTTGTCAGAGCCGATGGGCTTGCCGAACACCTCCTGTGCGCCTGTCACATCCAGGATATCGTCACGGAGCTGGAAGGCCAGACCAAGGCCATCGCCGAATTCACGGGCCTGACGGCGCTTTTCCGCGTCCATTCCGGCGGCCACACAGCCCAGCTCCGCCGCGGCGGAGATCATGGCGCAGGTCTTGAGACGGTCCAGCTGGGTCAGGCCGGCTTCATCTCGGACATCGCAGAGGGTGTCCAGCACCTGTCCGGCCACCATGCCGTCGGCACCGGCGGCGTTGGCCAGGATCTCGACCGCCGCGACGCGGCTTTCGGCGGAAAGACCGGGCGCCTGGGAAATGAGACGAAAGGCCTCGGGCTGGAGGGCGTCGCCGGCCAGAATGGCCAGCGTCTCGCCGTAGACCTTGTGGTTGGTGGGCTTGCCACGGCGCAGATCGTCGTCGTCCATGCAGGGCAGGTCGTCGTGGATGAGGGAATAGTTGTGCACCAGCTCCAGCGCGCAGGCATAGGGCAGCGCCAGGCGCCAGTCGATACCGCCCAGACGGGCAAATTCCAGCGTCAGCACCGGGCGGATACGTTTGCCGCCGGAGAGCACACTGTACCGCATGGCATCGTAGAGACGGTCATAGGGGGCACTGCCGGCAAAAAGGGCGGAAAGGTAGTCCTCCACCGCCGCGCGGTACTGCTCATAGTGTCTTTCGTAGTCCATGGCTCAATCCTCCGCAGCAAAATCATGCTCCACCGGCGCGTCATCGGGGCCCTTGGACAGCTTGACCACCTTCTGCTCGGCGGTGTCCAGCTCCTTGCGGCAGGCGTTCACCAGCTTGGTGCCCTCCTCGAACAGCGCCATGCTGTCGCCCAGCGTGGCATCGCCCCTTTCCAGCAGGGAGACGATCTCCTCCAGCCGGGACATATTCTCCTCAAACGTCTTTTTTGCTGCCATGTTCGTTCTCCTTTTCCTTTACTTGGCACCGCAGGGCGCCGTCGGCCAGCCGCAGGCGCAGGGTCTCCCCTATCCGCGCCTGATCGGCGCTGCGGAGCACCGTGCCGTCCGGCCGCTGGGCCAGGGCGTAGCCGCGGCCCAGGACCTTCAGCGGGCTGAGGGCATCCAGCGACGCGGCCAGCGCGCCGAAGCGGCGGTTTTGGACATCTGTCACCACACGCATGGCGGCACAGAGCCGGTGGGTCATATGGTCCACATCCTGGCGGCGGTCCGCCAGGTAAGCGGTCGGGTCCGTGAGGACGCGTTTTTTCGACAGGGACTCTAAACGACGGGAATGGGCGGCGATATCGCGGCGTATCGACTGTGTCATGCGGGAATGGGCGGCATCCAGCATCCGCAGCAGTTCGGCCATGTCCGGCACGGCGATCTCGGCGGCGTTGGAGGGCGTGGAGGCCCGCCGGTCCGCTACGAAGTCGCTGATGGCCACGTCCGGCTCGTGGCCCACCGCCGAGATGACGGGAATATCCGAGTCGTAGATGGCGCGGGCCACGCGCTCGTCGTTAAAGGCCCACAGGTCCTCCAGCGAACCGCCGCCGCGGCCGGTGATGAGCACATCGGCCAGGCTGCGGGCGTTGGCGTAACGGATGGCGCCGGCGATCTCCGCCGGGGCCTCAGTTCCCTGCACGCGAACGGGCAGCAGAAGGACCTTGGCGATGGGATAGCGGCGGCGGAGGATGCGGATCATGTCGTGGACCGCCGCGCCTGCCGGGGAGGTGACGATGGCGATGCGCCGGGGATATGGCGGCAGGGGCTTTTTATGGGTCTCGTCAAACAGGCCCTCCTTCCGCAGCTTTTCCTTCAGCTGCTCAAAGGCTACACTCAGGTCGCCGGCGCCCTCGGGCGTCAGGCTGGTACAGTACAGCTGGTACGCACCGTCGCGGGGATAGACGCTGATACGGCCGGAGGCGATGACCTGCATACCGCTTTCCGGGCGGAAGCGCAGGCGCACGGCACTGCCCTTAAACATGACACACTTCAGACTGCACTGGCTGTCCTTCAGCGTAAAGTAGTGATGGCCGGAGGGGTATACCTTATAGTTGGAGAGCTCACCCCGCAGCAGAACCTCCTGCAATGGCGGCACGTTGTCCAGCAGGTCCTTGATAAACTGGTTGACCTCGGACACCGTGAAAATATACCGGCTCGACGTGGCGATCACTCCTTTCTGTATGCGACCTGAAAAGGCAGAGCTTTCACGCCCTGCCTTTCGTGTGTGGTTTTCAGTCCTTTTCTTTGACCTCGCCCCGGGTGAAGCTGCCCAGAATACCGTTGATGAATTTGGCGACCTCGGGCGTTTCGTACTTCTTGGCGATCGTCACCGCCTCGCTGATGGCGGCGCCCTGCGGAATGTCCGCCATGTAGAGTATCTCGTACATGGCCACACGCATGATGGCGGATGCTACCAGTGAAATGCGCTCAAATCGCCAGCCCCGGGCGTACTTTTCAATGTCGGCATCCAGCTCGGCGGCGTGCTCCGCCACACCGGAGACCAGGCGGCGGATATACGCCTCCTGCTTGGTGTTGGGCCGGTCGGCGTAGAGGTCATCCTCTGCCGCCAGCTCGGCAAAGCGTTCATCGCTGAGCTGCTGGTCCAGAAACTCCTCCACCGGCAGTTCGGTGAAGCTCAGCTGGTACGCCAAGTGTATGGCAATCTCCCGTGCGGTGCTGCGTGTCATAAGCGTTCGTCCTTTTCTCTCTCGTCTGTTGTTCAGTTGAAGCTGATGCCGCCCACATGGACGTTCACCGCCGCCACCTTGAAGCCGGTCATACCCTCCAGCGCGGTATGCACATTCTTCTGGACCTTTTTGGCCACATCGCTGATGGCGCAGCCGTAGCGCACCGCAACAAAAATGCCCACAACGATCTGCTCGCCGTCCAGTTCAACACGGACGCCCTTGCAGGTCATTTTTTTACCGCCCATCAGGTCGGATACGTTGGCGCTCATCAGAGCGCTGACGCCGTCCACCTCCAAGGCTGTGGTACTGGCAATGGAGGCCAGCACATCCTCTGAGATCTGGATGCTGCCGTCATCCTCCTGGTGGATCATATATTCCTTATTTTCAGCCATGGTCTGTTTGTCTCCTCACAGTTGTCATTGGTACTCAGCTAATTGCAATATAGGATTATACCATTTTTTACGGGGAAATACAACACCTATTTTGCACCGGACGTTCCCGCTTCCATGATCTTGATCTGGCCGGGAGTGTAGGATGTCTCCGCGATGACGATATCCTTGATCTTCGCTACGTCCTCCGCCTCCAGACCGTCGGGCGCCGATACCACCACGCTGATGGAGTCCGCGCCCATAAAGGCCACGCAGTCGGCATAGCCTTTTGCCACCACCAGGTTCTCGATCTGTGTCTCCGCCACGGTGTAGCCCGCCAGCACCTGAAGTGTCTCGGATGCCTCGTTGGCTACCTCCTCTGAGGCGTTCTCCTCGCCCTTGGCCTCCTCCAGCATACTGATGGCGGTATCGCGGGCCTGCTTGCGGCTGAGCCGGGCAGTGGAGAAATAGTCGTCTCCGGCGGTATCCGCAGTATCCGCCTGTGCCTCCGCAGTCTCGCCATTGACCAGCGTGGACTGGCCAAGCACCTTGGAGGTATCCGCCACATCCCCGGCATAGCGCCAGTTCAAATACACCGATGTACCCACCAGCACCACCACGGCCGCCGCTACGGCGCGGCGCTTCCATACCTGCTTCATACTGTCGTTCCTCCCATTTATTGTTACTGTTTCCATTGGACTACCGATATCTTATCGCTGCTGAGTCCTGTCAGCACAGACACCGTCTCCAGCACCCGCAGGCGCACACGGCTGTCGCCTGCCCCCTGACAGACCACCACCGCCCCCTGATAGGTGGGGTACAGCCGCCGGGTGACCACGACCTCCTGCTTGCCGCTGCCGCGGTTCACCGTCAGGATCTGACTGTCCTGCCGCACATCGCCGCCGCTGCCCAGAGTGGCGCTGCTATCCTCCGCCAGCGACAACGTTTCACCGCTGTGCAGCGTCAGCATCACCTGCACCCGACCCACGCCATCCATGGCGGACAGCACCTCCGCCATACGGCGCTCCGTCGCCTCCAGAGAGAAGGACATCTCCTCCCCTGCCGTGTCGGCGGCTTCGATCTCCTGTTTACCGGCGGGCAGCAGCATCAGCACCACGCCGGCCAGAGCCACCAGCACCGCGAAGCGGTATTTATTCAGTATATCTTTCAGCTTTTCCATCATTCGTCTGCCTCACGCCAATACTGGTGCGCATCGTCAATGGCCAGTTCCGTGCTGAGCCACGCGGACAGCACCTCGTCCTTGGGAATGTCCAGCGTCACGGCGCTGGGCCAGGGCACGCCATCGCGGTCCTCCATCTCTACCCGCGGGGTACATGTGATGCCCAGGTCATCTCCCTTGCTGGCAATATATGCGGCGGTCTTGTCCGCTATGAGCGCGGCGAATTCCGCGTCGCCGGATCTGCGATATTCCTCTGTCAGCGCCTGGATCTGCTGCCGATAGTCCTCATAGCGGAGGGCCAGCTCGGTCAGGTCCAGGCCCAGCAGCGGCCGGACGATGACCAGCAGCAGTGCCATGCCGCCCACGGTGTGGGCCACCGCCTTCATACGCCCACGGGGCAGCAGGGCGTAGAGTATCCCAACGATCATGCCCGCCGCGATGATACCGAGAAGCCAGGTACGCAGGGTTTCCGCGATCATGTACTCACCACCGATACAGAAGAGATTATGGAGATCAGCAGGGCCAGCGCACAGCTGCCGGTCATGCCCAGCATCAGGCCGAAGGCGGAGCCCAGCGCGCCGATCAGGTCCGCCAGGGGCTCCTGGGTCACGGTGCCCGCCAGAAACGCCGCCAGCTTATACAGCAGGTACTGCACGGCCATGGTGATAAAGGGCGTCAGGCAGATGGCCAGCACTGCCAGCAGGCCGAATACGCCGATGGCGCCCTTCAGCATCCCGGCACCGGCCAGCACCGTGCCGGCGGCATCGGAGATGATGGAGCCTACCACCGGCACCGCTGTGGCGATGGCGGAGCGCGTCAACTGGGTAGACAGGGCGTCCGCCGCAGAGGTGGCCGCACCGGTCACCGACAGGAAGCCGGTAAAGGCCAGCATCAGGGCCGTCAGTGCCCAGGCGACGCACTTGCGAAGGCCCTGACCGATCTTTTGCAGACTATGGCCGGGAACCACGGCGTCCGCGGCGGCAGCAGCAATGCAGGCGTACAGCAGCGGCAGCAGTACCTGACGGATAAGGCTGATGAGCAGATCGGTGAAGAACACCGTGGCCACCTGCCTGGCACCGGCGGTGATATAGCCGCCGCCGGCGGCCACGGCGGCGGACAGGGTGGGCAGCAGTGCCTTGGAGAACACCTCCAGCTGGGACATGGTCTCCACACCCAGACCCATCATCCGGCGGAAGTCGCCCGCCGCCACGAGGGTGATGGCCAGCGCTCCCGCCACGGAGACATAGCGGGGAACGCAGGGGCTGTCCGCCGCCGCAAGGCAGCTCTCCGCCAGACTGCACAGCAGCACCACGCCCAGCAGCAGGGCCGCACCGGAGACCTGGGTCTCCAGCGCTGTACGGACATAGGCGCAGGCGCTGTGCCACAGATCGCCCAAACCCTGCCACAGTGTCTCGTGGGAGGCGGAGGTGTCCATTTCCGGCAGGATATCCGCCGCCTCCGGCGGGACGGCGTCCTTCACGGAGTCGGGCAGTTCGGCAGCCCAGGCACAGTCCAGACACAGGAGAAGCAGTGTCAGACAGAACAGAACTTTTTTCATAGCAGTGACTCCAACAGGTCCCAGACCGCGCGGAACAGCGGCAGGGACACCACGACGGCCGCCACAGCACCGGCAGTCTCCAGCACGGAAGCGAGGGCACCCTCGCCGGCATCCCGGCACAGGTCGGAGCCTGTCCGGCAGATCAGGGCGATGCAGACTGTTTTCAGCAGCGGCTGAAACAGCTGCTCCGGCAGCTGACCCCAGGCCGAGGCCTCTTCCCAGAAATCCCGGAGCTGACCCAGCGGCTCCAGCAGCAGGGCGACCGCCACGCCGCAGACAGCCAGGACAAGCAGCAGCGCCAGCTCTCCCCCGCCGCGGCGCAGCAGCACCGCCAGCAGGCCCCCCAGCAGGCACAGCGCCGCCAATCGCAGTACCGTATCCATGCGTCACAGGGAGAACAGGGTCTTTACCAGGTCGAACAGGTCACTGATCTGCTGCACCAGCATCATCAGCACCACGACCAGGCCCGCCAGCGTGGTCATCATGGCCTGCTCCTCCCGGCCGCTTCGCACCAGCAGCAAATTCAGCACCGCCACCAGGATACCGATGGCCGCTATTTTGAAAATCAGGTCAACATCCATTGTCTGTCCCTCACAGAAGTAAAATGATCATCAGTCCTGCACCGCACAGCGTGGCCGTGGTGGTCACGCGGCGGCTGTGCCGATCCGCCTCGCGGCGCTTTTCGTAGAGCTGCTCGGCCTCCGCCCGGGCGCGGGCGATGGTGCTTTCCAGGCGCTGGGCATCGCCACTCCAGGAAATGCGGCAAAGCAGGTCACGGAGTTCTGCGTCTGAAAGCTGGCGAAAGGTATTCTCCCAAGCAAGCTGTAAAGTCATATCGCTTTGAACTTTGTCCCGTATCTGACGGAACCAGACACCGCAGTGCTCCCGGGTCTGCAGCACCTCCAACAGCGTCAGGACCGGCGTGCGCTGCCAGCGGATGGCACTCTCCATCTCCCCCAGGGCAGCGGCAAAGGACCACAACAGATCGCGGCACTGACGCTGGCGTGTATAATAGCGCCGCAGGACCAAAAGGGCGGCCCCAATCACCAGCACCGCACCAGCAACCGTGGTCACAGGGCCTCCGTGCGGTAGTGCCGCCGACCATCCGATGCGCTGATGGTGATGAGGTGGCGAAAGACACCGGCCTCCGCCAGCTGGCGGAACAGCGGCTTGCGGCGCAGCTCTTCTCCGTCCTCGGCGTGGATCGTGGCCAGCAGCTTAACGCCGCAGTTAGCTGCCGCTGTCATTGCCAGAATATCCGCCGCCTCGGTGATCTCGTCCACGGCGATGACCTGGGGATTGGCGCTCCGCAGCAGCATGGGGATGCCCAGTGCCTTGGGACAGCCGTCCAGCACGTCGGTATGACAGCCTACGTCCAACTGCGGTACACCGCGGTACATCCCGGCCAACTCACCGCGCTCGTCCACCACGCCTACCCGCAGGGGACAGCGATCCTCTGTGCCGTTGGACAGTGTGGCGATCATGTCGCGCAGGAGCGTGGTCTTGCCGCCACCGGGCGGCGCTGCGATCAGCGTACTGTCAAAGCCGCCTGCTGACCATTCCGGGACCTCCTGCCACAACCCGCGGACCTGGCGGCTGATCCGTACCACGGCGGAGGAGATATCCCGCAGGGCTGTGCCGCCGTCCCCCCTGACCGCTACGGTGCCGCACAGGCCGATACGGAAGCCGCCCCGGCCGATGAGATAGCCCTTGCCCATCGTCTCCGCCGCCGCGTAGCGGGAATAGCCCGTTACCGCGTCGCACAGCTGTTCCAAGTCCGCCTGAGTAACACTTTGGCGCGGCAGTTCATCGCTGACAAGTAGTTCCCCTTCACATGTTAGTAGTGTCATCGGTCGTCCTGCCCGCAGGCGGAACTCCTCCGCCTGGGCCTTGCGGTGCTCCGGCACACGCCGGGCAGCCTGCTGCCAGCGGCTGGGCAGCAATGCAGCCGCCTGCTCATAGCGTCCGACCGCCTCTCCGATCTCCATGATGACGCCCTCCTTTGTTGGTCTTGACCCCAACGTATGAAAGCTCGTCCCGGAATATGCACAAAAGCCCGCCGGACAAGGCGGGCTTCTGCTGAAAAGCGCCCCCTGCCTGCGGCAGAGGGCGCTTGATAGACGCTTTTGTTATATCTTATGTTATGCCTGCGGCGGCTGCTCCGTCTTTTTGGCACGGAAGAAATGAATGACCAGAAATACCAGGAACGCAATACTGATATAACCAAAGATGGGATAGACAGTGCCGATGATCTCGGCAAACCCCAGCAGGCTCGCCGCCCAGGCCAGCACGGAAACTGCCAGCAGCACCGGGTTTTTGTGGGTACGGACAAAGGCGGACTTCTGCTCCACATAGGCACTCATGCCCACCAGACTGGCCAGAGCGTTGCAGAACATGGCCACCAGCAGCATAATGCCGTAGATCGTACCCAGCGTACCGTTGAGCCGGGAGGCCAACGCCACCATGGGCAGCTCCGCCTGCACCGCCTCGGGATAGGTACCCAGACTGGTGAGGATACTGCCCGCCACCGCCAACAGCATAATGCCGGAGAGAGCAATACCCACATAGACGTGCTTTTTCTCCCGCACATACTGCCCCACCGGGGACATGATGCCGATACCGCCCAGAATGTTATAGGCCACGAAGGTCAGCGTGGCGATAAACCAGTTGGGCATCAGAGGATTGGTATTGGTATATTGCAGCTGCAAGATGCCCTCCGTGCCAAAGGTGCACCAGGCGCCTACGGCAAAACCAACCGTGGCCAGCACCAAAATGGGGATCATGGCAGAGAAGGCATTGACCATACCGCTGACGCCAAGAAGCGCCACCAGGAACACCGCCAGCATGAACACGGCGCTGCCCAGCCAAGTGGGCACACGAAACAGCTGGGTCAGCATGGCGCCCACACCGGCGGACATACTCACCACCACAAAGAAGAGGAACAGCGCCCCAATGACACCGGTGGCGGCACGGAGCCACTTAACGTCCCACGGTACCAGCAGCTTGTCCATTTCGGCGCATTTCGTCATCTGCGTCAGCCGGACGAACAGAATGCCGATGACCGTAAACAGCAGCGCCGCCAGGACAAAGCCCGCATAGCCCCAGTTGCCGAAAGCGCCAAAGAACTGCCACAGCTCCTGGCCGGAAATAAACCCCGCGCCCAAAAAACAGCCGACGTAGGTAAACGCCAGCGAAAAGGTCTTGATCTGCTTCATACAACACCTCATGTCGAATTTGCTCTACCAATATAGCTTATTTCCCCCGCCGCGTCAACCCCCGCCGACCCTGCGGGAAAATTGGATAGGCTATGAAAAATTTTTTCACTGAATGCTTCGGCTTTTCGTTGACGATGGGCGCAATATGTTGTATACTATTACCGGAAATTGTGCCTGTTTTGGCAGAGATATTGCTTTAAACGGCAAAAGAAATCGTACAGGAGGAGCGTATATGATAAACACGATCGACGGCATCATCGCGGCGGCCAAAGGCGGAAAGACCGGTGTTATCGCCGTGGCGGCGGCCCACGACCAGCCTGTTATCGAGGCTGTGGTCGAGGCCCGCAGGGAGGGTATTGCCACGCCCATTCTTGTGGGACATGAGGAAGAGATCAAGGCGATGCTGACCGGCCTGGGTGAAGCCCCTGCCGACTACGAGATCATCGCCGGCGATACCGACCAGGACTGCGCGGCCAAGGCCGTGGCCCTGTGTGCCGAGGGAAAAGCCAACTTCCTGATGAAGGGCATCCTGGGCACTGCCGATCTGATGCGTGCGGTGTTTAACAAGGAGCACGGCCTGCGTACTGATCATCTTACCACCCACTGTATGCTGTATGAGATCCCCGCCCTGGGCCGTATGCTGGTGCTGACCGACGGCGGCGTCAACACCTTCCCCGATCTGGAGAAGAAGGCAGATATTCTGGAGAACGCCGCCATGGTCCTGCAGACGCTGGGCTATGAGCACATCAACGCCTCCTGCGTGTGCGGCGCAGAGCAGGTAAATCCCAAGGTACAGTCCACCGTGGATGCCGACGCGCTGGCCCACATGACTGACCGCTGGGCCAAGTACAATATGGACGTGTGCGGCCCCGTAGCGCTGGATCTGGCCGTCAGCGAAGAGGCATGCCATCACAAGCACTATACCGCCCCCGGTGCCGGCAAGGCGGATATCCTGCTGGTCCCCAACTATGAGGTAGGCAACGGCATCGGCAAAGCCGCCAATCTGTTCGGCAACGCCAAGAACGCCGGTATCATCCTGGGCGCCAAGGTGCCCATCGTGTTGGTCAGCCGCGCTGACAGCGCGTATTCCAAGCTTGCCTCCATCGCACTGGGCAGTGTGTTGTCCAGTCGGATGAAGCTGGCGTAAAGGCGTATTGCACAAGAATTTGTTTCGCCTGACTACATTTTTTACAAAACTATCGCGTCAGATTGATAATTACTTGACAATTTGCACGGTGAAGCCTATCATGGAGATGGTTCATCTGCCGCGCCGCGGCATGGACATAGTACAATAACGTAAAAGAGGAGATTATGTTATGGTCAATCAGGAATACTACAATCTGGGTACGGCGCCCTCTGTGATCCGCCAGCTGTTCGCCTACGGTCTGGAGCAGGCCGCCAAGGTCGGCGCGGACAAGGTGTATGACTATTCTCTGGGCAATCCCAGCATTCCCGCTCCCAAGAAGGTCAATGAGTCCATCAAGAAGATCGTGGACGAGATGGATTCCATCAAGCTGCACGGCTATTCCATGGCTGCCGGCTTCGATACCGCCCGTGCCGCCGTGGCCAAGGATCTGTCCGAGCGCTTCGGCCTGGATGTGAAGGCCAGCGAGCTGTTCTTCACCTGCGGCGCTGCCCCCGCGCTGATCTCCATCATCAAGGCCCTGATCGTGGACGCCGACAGCGAGATCATGGCAGTGGCCCCCTTCTTCCCCGAGTATCGCCCCTTTGTCAACGCCAACGGCGGCAAGCTGGTGGTGGTCCCCGCCGACACCAAGGCATTCCAGATCCATCTGGACGAGGTGGAAAAGCGCATCACGAAGAACACCCAGGGTATTATCATCAACTCCCCCAATAATCCCTCCGGCGTTGTGTATACCGAGGAGACCCTGAAGGGTCTGGCTGCCCTGCTGGAGCGCAAGAGCAAGGAATACGGCCATCCCATCTACATCATTGCCGATGAGCCCTACCGTGAGCTGGTCTACGGCGGCGTGAAGGTCCCCTTCATCCCCTGCCTGTACAAGAACACCATCGTGTGCTACTCCTATTCCAAGTCCCTGTCTCTGCCCGGCGAGCGTATCGGCTATGTGTACGTCCCCGGCTTCGCCGAGGATGCCGACGCGGTGTACGCCGCTATCTCCGGTGCCGCCCGTATCATGGGCCACGTCTGCCCGCCCACGCTGATGCAGAAGGTCATCGAGTACTGCGCCGAGGAGCGCCCCGATCTGGTGGCTTACGACGAGAACCGCAACCTGCTGTACAGCAGCCTGCGTGAGATGGGCTATGAGTGCGCCAAGCCCGACGGCGCGTTCTACCTGTTCGTCAAGGCCCCCAACGGTGATGCCAACGCTTTCTCCGAGAAGGCCAAGCTGGAGCACAACCTGCTGGTAGTGCCCGCGGACGGTTTCGGCTGCCCCGGCTATTTCCGCCTGAGCTATTGCGTGGCCAATGACATGATCCAGCGCAGCCTACCCGCCTTCAAGGCCATGATCGAAAGCTATAAATAAGCTGATTAATTCCTGCCACAACCAGAAGCGTCCGCAGCATGGGCTGCGGACGCTTTTTGTAATATAGTTCACAAACATACGATGGATATCCTGTAAATTTTTGCGGTTATTCCTCTTGCATTTTGCGGAGGGTTCGCCTATAATGGCAACATATTTTTTATAAGAGAGGTGTTTCACGCATGAGCAAAGTGACGATCCCTGCTGGGTACAAGACGCCGCTGTCCACCTATGAGATGCAGCGCGCAATCGAGTTCATCAAGAGCAATTTCCAAGTGAATCTGGGGCAGGCGCTCAATCTGCGGCGCGTTTCGGCTCCCCTGTTCGTGGAGGAGAATTCGGGTCTGAACGATAACCTCAATGGCGTGGAGCGCCCTGTGTCATTCGATATCCCTGATGTGGGCGCACAGGGCCAGGTGGTGCATTCCCTGGCCAAGTGGAAGCGTCTGGCGCTGAAGCGCTACGACTTCAAGCCCGGCAAGGGCCTGTTCACCGATATGAACGCTATCCGCCGCGATGAGGAGGTGGACAACCTCCACTCCGTGTATGTGGATCAGTGGGACTGGGAGAAGGTCATCGAGCGCCGCGACCGCAACGTGGCCTATCTGGAGCAGACCGTGCGCGCCATCGTGGGCGCTGTGGTGGAGACCAACGACGCCCTGCAGATCGCGTTCCCCAGCCTGCACACCAAGCTGGACCGCGAGGTGTTCTTTGTCACCACCCAGGAGTTGGAGGACCGCTGGCCCGACTATACGCCTAAGCAACGTGAGGATGCGATCTGCAAGGAACACCATACCGTGTTCCTGATGCAGATCGGCGATGACCTGAAGCGCAGCGGCAAGCCTCACGACGGCCGCGCCCCCGACTACGACGACTGGTCCCTGAACGGCGACATCCTGATGTACAACCCCGTGCTGGATCGCGCCTTTGAGATCTCCTCCATGGGCATCCGTGTGGATGAGGCCGCTATGGACTACCAGCTGCACAAGCGCGGCTGTGACGACCGCCGCGAGCTGCCCTTCCACAAGATGCTGCTGGCGGGCCAGCTGCCCCTGACCATTGGCGGCGGCATCGGCCAGAGCCGTCTGTGTATGCTGATGATCGGCACCTGCCACATCGGCGAAGTGCAGGCCAGCCTGTGGGACAAGGAGACCATGGAAGCCTGCGAAAAGGCCGGCGTCATGATCCTGTAAACCCGGAACGCAAATCACAGCAAAAAAGGACCGCCGCAAGGCGGTCCTTTTATCATAAAAGCGCCCCGCTTTGCGGGGCGCTTTTGCTCTCTTACAGCTGCGGGTCGGGCTTTTTCAGTTCAGCCTCCAACCGCTGCAGCTCAGCGATCATATCATCAAAGGCGGCGAAGTCGGCGCTGTCCACCGCCTCCTGGGCAGCGCGCAATTGCTCGGCCAACGCGGTATTCATGTTCAGATAGGTGCTGCGGCGCTGGCTGCACCACAGGCGCTGCTGGGCAATACACTGTCCCAGACGCTCCATGGCACGGGCACGAAATTCCTCTGTACGGCGATGCGCGCTGATCTCGATGTCCGCCACGTGCTCCTTCAGGGACTGGTACTCCCCTGCCGGGCCGCGCAGCGCATCGTTTTCCGCCTGTACGGCGGCGAGCTGCTGCTGCAGGGCCTGCACCTGCTGCTCCAGATGGGTATTATCGTCCCGAAGTCGGGCATCCTCCTCCGCCAGGAGACGCAGTGTGTCGTTCTCAGCCACCGCATCGTCGCGCTCACGGCGCAGCGTATCATTTTCCGTCTGCAGCGTCTCCAGCGCCGTACGGTGCTCCTCGGCGGTTTTTTCGATAAACGTGACCACATCCTGACGGTCGAAGCCGCCGAACATACACGTCTTGAAGCTGGCATCCATGGGCAAATACCTTCTCTCTCGATTTCTTGTCTTCAGCATACCACAAATTCTGCTCTCTGACAAGAGAATGCACGCAAAAATGCCGCCATATATCAAATTAAAGCAAAAAAGTCCAAAATCAAGATTTACAAACGCCTCTCGGTGTTGTATACTATGATTTAGTGTATTTTTAAGAAAAGCAAGACAGAACTTAGCAAAAGGACGGAGAAACTATGAATTGGGAAATCATTACATTTTTGGGTTACTTTGTGATTCTGTTGGGCGTTGCGTTGATCTTCTATTTCAACGGCTCCAACAAAAACAGCGAGGACTTTTTCCTGGGCGGCCGGTCCATGGGTCCTTGGGTCACGGCCCTGTCGGCACAGGCCTCCGATATGTCTGCATGGCTGCTGATGGGTCTGCCCGGCTCTATCCTGGCTTTTGGCTTCGGACAGATGTGGATTGGCATCGGTTTGGCGCTAGGCACCGCCGCTAACTGGATCCTATGCGCCAAGCGGCTGCGTACCTTCTCCAAGGCCGCGGATGACGCCATCACCGTGCCCCAGTATCTGACCAACCGGTTCGGCGTGGACTCCCGCACACTCCAGCTGGTGTGCGCGCTGATTTTCCTGTTTGCCTATACCATCTATGTGGCCTCTGCCCTGGTTGCCGGCACCTCCGTGTTCAATACGCTGTTTCCGGAGATCTCCCCCAAGGTCGCCATGCTGGTGTTCCTGCTGATCATCGTAGCCTATACCTTCTTCGGCGGCTTTACCGCCGTATGCTGGACGGACTTCTTCCAGGGTATGCTGATGATGTTAGCACTGATGCTGGTACCTATCGTAGTCTATTTTGGTCACCGCGAGCTGCTGGATCCCACGGCGTTGACTACGGTATACGAATATACCGACGCCGCCTCCGGTGCGGTCGTCTCCTGTGATTTCGGTGGTGGCATCTTCAGCGCCAGCTGGCAGGATATCGTCAGCGGCCTTGGCTGGGGTCTGGGCTACTTCGGTATGCCTCACATTCTGGTGCGCTTCATGTCCATTGAGAAGCCCTCTATGATCAAGAAGTCTTCCACCGTCGCCATCATTTGGGTCATCATTTCCCTTTTCTCCGCCGTGCTGATCGCCTATTTCGGCCGTATGATCATGGGCGCTGAGTTGTTGGCCGATGGCAGCCAGAAGTTGGTGTTCATTGCCATGTCCCGCAAGTTCTTCCCAGCCGCTATCTGTGGTCTGCTGCTGGCGGCCATCATCGCGGCCTCCATCTCTACCGCCGACTCCCAGCTGTTAGTAGCGTCCAGCTCCTTTACCGCTGACCTATACAAGCCCTTCTTCCGCAAGAATGCCACAGAAAAAGAAACGCTGATGGTGGGCCGCATTCTGGTGCTGATACTGTCCGCTATCGCCTTCCTGATCGCCAACTCCAAGGGCAGCGGTGCACAGGCCATTATGGATATGGTGGAAAACGCATGGGGCGCATTCGGTGCCTCCTTCGGCCCCACCATCCTGCTGTCCCTGTTCTGGCGGCGCTTCAACTACAAGGGTGCTGTGGCCGGCGTTGTCTCTGGCTTTGTGGTAGACTTGGGCTGGCTGCTGACCGGCTTGACCGCCTCCACCGGCATTTTTGAGATCGTACCTGGCTTCATCGCCAGCTTCATCATCGCAGTCATAGTCGCTAAGTGCACCGCCGCACCAAACGCAAAGGCTGTAGAGATCTTCGATAAGGGTACCAGCAAGGATGCCGACTGAGACCTATCCGTCTCCCCTATCGTGAGCAAAGCCGGGCTCTGCCTTTTGGCGGGGCCCGGCTTTATAAAAAGTCAAAGAAAAATGAAAAATCCTCTTGCATTTTGCGGTAGGATGTGCTAGTATAAGTAAGCTGTCTGAAAGACATGCGCCGTTAGCTCAGCTGGATAGAGCGTCTGGCTACGGACCAGAAGGCCGGGGGTTCGAAT
>ERZ773258.161-NODE-161-length-83953-cov-69.253391_pt1 | contig 83953 bp, 65 predicted proteins | sample MGYA00511962_ERZ773258 | MGnify/ENA primary metagenome ERZ773258 (study PRJEB29015, sample SAMEA2737755) | human gut metagenome | biome: human gut; feature: human-associated habitat; material: faeces | place: China | collected 2012 ... | reverse complement strand
TATAAGCGTGGGTTCATCATATTTGGTGTGGTATCTTTAACTATGGGAAACTCCCTTCTCCCATTTTGATATTGCGGATTCGCTGAGAAAAAGTTTTTCTGCGAACTCCTTTTGGGTCATCCCCTTTTCGTTTCGCTTTTGACGCAAAAACTGACCGAATGTTGATTTGTTGACCATTTCGATCACCTCCGCTGCATATCATAGCACCGCCCGCAGTATTTGTCACGGGAGTGTCAGTCAAGTCACCGTTTTTGGGGCAATTTACCGCCGGTCGAGGGGTAATTCTGTCAATTTGCGGTCTTGTCATAGCCGAAGGCGCGGTAAGACTCGGCGAGCATCTCGCGCTGTTTTGCGGAATCGGCGGCGGAAAATTCGTTGTTGTCTATGTAACCTGCGGTCAGGTGCATATCCGTGTTATCCGCCAAAAATGAGTCAAAAGTGTTTTTATATTCCTGCTCGCTGAGCTCCGTCTGCTTGCCGTCGGCGTAGGAGTAATATTTGTGCTCCGACTGCGAGTCTTCGTTAGTATAAACATCCTCGGAGAACAGAAGCTCGGACTGAACCTTGCCGCCCGAAACGGTCACGCGGCTGTAGCTCACAGCATAGTTTCCGGCGGACGCGCGGGCATAGCTGCAAAAGAAATAGAACATATTGCCGTCCCCGTCCCGCAGAAGCTTCATATAATCGCCGTCCTGCGCCGCGTTAAGCTTGAAATCCGCATTGCCGTTCCCCGAAAGCGGGAGCGATTCAACGGCGCTTTTTTCAGCGTTTATTTTATAGAAAAAGTCGGTCGTGAAAAGTCCGCTGCCCTGCGTCGAGGTCGACACGAGCTCCGGCATGCCGTCAAAATCGAGGTCGATAAAGCAATATCCGCAGTTTCCGACGGAATTTTCACCAAACTCCCATACCTGCCTGTTCTCTATGCAGATATCGGCGACGCTCTCTGCGGAGAGCTCCGTATTCCCGCTCTTGCAGGCGGAAAAGCTCAGTGGAAAAATAAACACTGCGAGTAAAAGCGCGATGAATTTTGCCGTTTTGTTTTTCATTTTTCCCTCTCCGTTTTGCGAAATTGTTGCAAACATATTATAGAATATAATTTTGCGGCAAGTCAATACTTTTGGCAGGCGGCAAAATATTCTGTTTTGCGCGTCATATCAATTTTTGCTTTACTTTGCGTGCTGCTTTTTGTATAATGTTATGTGTATAAAATTAACTTTTTTGATAACGAGGTTTTTGTATGCTGCAATTTGAAGAGTTGAGACTTGAGCTCAACGATAATAAACAGAAGCTCTCCGAGCTGCGCGAGGCTCTCGGTCTCGACGCGCTTAAAGAAGAGATTGCGAAACTTGAGGAGCAGACCGCCGCAGAGGAGTTTTGGGGCGATATCGAAAATTCGCAGAAGGTGCTCCAGAGAATAAGCCAGCTTAAAAATAAGGTCGCGGCTTATACTTCGCTCGAGACCGCTTTTGACGACACGATGACCCTTATAGAGCTCGCCGACGAGGAGGAGGATCTCTCCATGTTCGACGAGTGCCGCGAGGGCGTTACAAAATTTGAGGACGAGCTCGAGAAGCAGACCCTCAGCACGCTCTTAAACGGCGAATACGACGCGAAGAACGCACTGCTGACTTTCCACGCGGGCGCGGGCGGAACCGAGGCGCAGGACTGGACGCAGATGCTCGTCCGTATGTATCAGCACTGGGGCGAGAAGCACGACTTCAAGGTCAGCATGCTCGACTTCCTTGACGGCGACGAGGCGGGTCTCAAATCCGCAGTTCTGCTCGTCGAGGGCGAGAATGCATACGGCTATCTCAAGGGCGAGATGGGCGTTCACCGCCTTGTCCGAGTCTCCCCGTTCGATTCATCGGGACGCAGACACACATCTTTCGCTTCCCTTGAAGTCATGCCCGAAATCGATGACAATATAGAAGTTGAAATAAATCCCGACGATCTTAAAGTCGACACCTACCGCGCGAGCGGCGCGGGCGGTCAGAAGGTCAACAAGACCTCGTCCGCCGTGCGTATAACGCATATCCCGACCGGCATCGTCGTCTCCTGCCAGATCGAGCGCAGCCAGCATCAGAACCGCGAGGTCGCGATGAGGATGCTCAAATCGAAGCTCCTCGAGATAAAAGAGCGCGAGCATCTCGACAAAATCGAGGATATCAAGGGCGACCAGAAAGAGATCGGCTGGGGCAGCCAGATCCGCTCCTATGTCTTTATGCCCTACACCCTCGCCAAGGATCACCGCACCGGCTTTGAAAACGGCAACATCAACGCCGTTATGGACGGCGACATAGACGGCTTCATCAACGCTTATCTCAAGATGGAGTCGCTCAAGAATCAGGATTGATAAAATGAACATTATCGACATTTCGCGCGACGCGCTCAAAACCGAAATATATCCGGGCGACCCTCTGCCGCATGCGGAGTTCGTCAGCCGGATAGGAGAAAATTCGAGCTGCAATCTGTCCACGCTCTTCTCATGCGTGCACACCGGCACCCATGCCGATGCGCCCCTGCATTTCATTGACGGCGGCGCGAGCATCGACGAAGTGCCGCTCGAGCCGTTTATCGGTCCGTGCACGGTCATCGAGGTGCCTGAGGGCGCGATAACGGGCGAGGATATCAACGAAAAGTTTCCGCAGAAATGCGAGCGCCTGCTCATAAAGGGCGGCGGCAAGGCTTATTTTCACAGCAGCGCCGCGGATGAACTCGCCGATATCGGGCTCAGGCTCATCGGAACGGATTCCCTCTCCGTCGGCATAAAGGGCGACCAGGTAGCGCCGCACAAGGCGTTCTTGGGCGCAGGAATCTGCGTGCTCGAGGGACTTGACCTGAGCGAGGTTGCCCCCGGCGACTATTATCTCTTTGCAGCCCCCGTGAAGCTCGGCGGACTTGAAGGCGCACCCGTGCGTGCGGTGCTTATCAGCGACTATATTTTCTGGGGCAGCCGTTGACGCTGTGCCGTATCTGCAATAAATGAAAGGCGTGTTCTGTTTAATGAAGCGTTTCCTGGACGTTTTGCTCAGCCTGTTGGCTATCATCTTTCTGTCTCCGCTGATGCTTATTATCTGCCTGATAATAATCTGTGATGACGGTCTGCCTGTCGTGTTCAGACAAAATAGGGTCGGTAAGGGCGACGAGCTGTTCAAAATCAAAAAATTCCGCACGATGAAAAACGGTGCGCCGAATCTTTCGACCGCCGATTTTGAACAGTCGGATGAGTTTATCACCCGTTCGGGCAAGTTCCTGCGCAGGACAAGCCTCGACGAACTGCCGCAGCTGTTCAATGTTCTCGCGGGCGACATGAGCTTCATCGGTCCGCGCCCGCTGATCCCCGAAGAGAGCCACATCCGCGAGCTTCGCCGCGAATACGGAGTATATTCCGTTCGCCCGGGGCTGACCGGCTGGGCGCAGGTCAACGGCAGAGACTGCCTCTCCGACGAGGAAAAGGCGGAATATGACCGCGAATATATCGAGCGTAGGTCGCTCTTGTTCGATGCAAAAATATTCTTCCGCACCATCTGGGTCGTGCTCACGGGCAAAGACGTTGTCGAGGGCGGAATGAACCATAAGAAAGAAAAATGAGCCGCATATTGCGGCTTCAGTCTGTCGAAAAAGTCTGTCATCGTACGGGCTCAAGGCTCCCCTGTGTAAGGGGAGCAGTCACGGCTAAGCCGTGACTGAGGGGTTGTTGTAATGAAAGTTCAAAATACTCAGCATTTTTGAAAAATTTCAACTTATTCAAAACAATCCCTCCGGCGCTTCGCGCCACCTCCCTTTACACAAGGGAGGCTTTGATTTTTGCGAAACCACCAAAAATAGGTTTATAGACACGCTCGAGCCGCATATTGCGGCTTTATTTGTAGGTGGCGGTTTTTTTTACACTTTGTAAGGGTAAAGCCGATGACTCAATAAATCCCGATGAACAAGTTCCAATAGCTGCGCCGATAGCGGACAGCCGCAAGGGCTGTCCCTACGAAGTGCGCTGTTTAAAAATTGTGCAAACTTCGCGGGCGGATGATATCCGCCCCTACTGTCTTATATTTTTACTTGTTACTTTGAGCAAATCAAAAAGCCGCCTCGGAGGGGTTCTCCGGGCAGCTCATTGATATCATACTATTTTGTTTTATGCCACTCCGAGGTACTCCTCGAGGCACAGGTTTTTCGCCTTCATCTCTTTGGCGGCTTCGACGCCGACATAACGCCAGTGCCACGGTTCAAATGTGATGTTCGTGATGCTCTGTTTGTCCTTGGGATATCTGAGCACGAAGCCGTAGTCCGCGGCGTGCGCCTGGAGCCATCTGTATTCTTTCGTGTTCTCGAAGCTCTCGTATATCGAGAGAATGTCCATGCACAGTCCCGCATTGTGCTCGCTCGTCTGCGGCGGCAGGATTATCTCCGACGCCATTATCGTCGCCTGCTTCTTGCTGTAGCCCTGCTTCATATAAAGGCTGATGCGCGCCTCGAAGTTTCTCTTCTGATGCGCTATCGAGCGGTAGCCCGACAGGGGCGAGAGCTTTATTCCGTCCTCGAGCGCCGCGTTATACATCTCTATATAGTGCGGAGCGACGCGGTAGTCAAGCAGCCCGTAGTCATATCCGCCGTAGATGTCAACAACGGTCTTTGCGGTCTTGACCGTGTAGTCCGCGGGCAGAATATAGTCGCGGTTGACGAGGGTCAGGTACCATTTCGATTCGTCTATCTTCGTCACCTTCGGCGAGAATCCCGCGTATGCGTATGCATATTCCGTGACCCCGCTCGTGGAGGCTTTTGTGGTCTGCTGAGTTGTTGTCTTTTCGGTCTGCGTCGCGGTCTCCTGCGAGGTTGACTCGGGCGCGGTGCTCTGCGCCGATTCGGACTGCGACTCGCTTGAAGTTTCAGCCGGCGTTTTGCTGTCCTTCGAGCGGACTTTGAGGATAGCGTATGTGCCGACGAGCGCGACGAGTATTACCGCGAGGATAACCGCAAGTATCGAGCGTATATTTTTCTTCATTTTCCATATCTCCCATAAAGGTTTCAACAGCCCTACGGCTGCGACACAAATATATCACAATAAACCTGCCGTGTCAAACTCGCGGCGGAATTCAAAAGACGAAAGGAGTCTTATCATGAAAGCTCAGGACAGTGTCAAAAACTATCCGTCCGCGCTCAGAGAGATGACGAATTTCTCGGTTCGCGGAATCAAAAAGATCTGCAAGGATGTCGGTCCCAGACCCGCCGGCAGTGAGCAGGAGCATGAGGCTCAGAAGCTCATGGCTGCCGAGCTTGACGGCGCGTGCGACAAGGTTGAAATCGAGCCCTTTGACGTGCATCCCGGCGCATTCCTCGGCTGGATACTCACGGACGGCATAATGATGATCGCCGCGATAGTCCTCTTCTTCTTTGGCATGAGCGTCATATCGCTGGTTCTCAGCGCACTCTCGCTGATATTCGCAATCGTGGAGTTCCTGCTCTACAAAAAAATGCTCGACCCCTTCTTCCCCAAAAAGACGTCGCATAATGTCGTTGCCGTCAGAAAACCCAAGGGCGAAGTCAAGCGCCGCATAATCTTCTCCGGCCATTCGGACAGCGCGAACGAGTGGAGATTCACCTATTACGGCGGCTCGAAGCTGCTCGTTCCGATAATCGGTCTGAGCTTCATCGGCATTCTGCTCGGGCTCGTGCTCAACATCTGGGCTATCGCCGCAGGCCACGGATTTTCTATAGCAGACAGCGGCGCGCTCAACATTCTGAGATATGTTTTCCTCGCCTGGATACCGATCCTCTTCGTCGCGCTCTTCTTTGAAAACAAGAAAAGACCCGTCATGGGCGCGAACGACAACCTGACCGGCTGCTTTATCTCAATGGCGGTCGTCAAATATATGCAGCACCACGACATCCGCTTTGAAAACACCGAGGTCTGGGTAGTGCTCACAGGCTCGGAGGAAGCGGGACTTCGCGGCGCAAAGGCGTTCTGCAAGGCGCATAAAGACCAGCTCGGCGATGTTGAGACCGTGTTTGTCGGTCTCGATACCATCCGCGACTACGATTTCATGGCGATATATTCGCGCGACCTCACCGGTACCGTCAAGAACGACGAGAGCGCATGCGCGCTTGTCAAAGAGGCTGCAAAGCAGAACGGACTCGATATGCCCTATAAGAGCGTTTTCTTTGGCGCGACCGACGCCGCCGCAGTTACCCAGTCGGGCATGAAGGCTGTTTCGATAGCCGCAATGGATCCCGCCCCCGCGAGATATTATCACACGAGACTCGACACTGCGGATAATCTTGACATAAAGACTATTGAAGCCGTGCTCGGCGTTGCGCTCGAGACTGCGTTCCTCTTCGACGAAAAGGGTCTTTCAAACTGATTGTTTGTATATTATAACCAAATATGCCGCCTGTTTTTCAATAATTATAACAAAAATAGGCGGCACTGTTAATTTTTACTGTAATAATTCAAATTAATATGTTATAATAATTCAGTCTAAAGAGCAGCGGAACTGCGGCGCAGCATAATTCAATTTTGTGCGCTTCCGCTTTAAAAACGAAAGGGGATTTAACCTTCATGAAGAAAAAGATCTATGCCGTATGCGCGCTCGTGCTTGTGGCCGCAATGTTCTTCTCGTTCGCGGCCTGCGATGCCGGCACTACCGACACTGAGGAGACCACTGTCGCCGCGATGTCCGAGATGCCCGTTGGCAAAGAGGCAATGGTCAACTATTACAACAGCGTCATAAACGCCGTCAAGGTCAAGAAGCCCGCTGTTAAGAAATTCCAGAGCACGGAGAACGTCTCGAACGTTATCTGCGGCACAGAGGACGGCGAGCGCAACACCCTGCTCGAAAAGTCCGTTCCCACGCTCAAGAAGTTCATCTTCGACGGCACGAAGAAAGCCTTTGAAGAGAGCAGAAACGCCGAGACAAAGTACGGCGACGATCTGACCGCACTCTTCCCCGTATCCGGCGAGAGCTGGTCGAGCCGCCTCACCGCAGCGGATGTTGAGTCCGCGGAGATAGAGGCAAACGACGACAACAGCCAGCGCACCCTGACTCTCGTCATCAAAGAGCCCGGCGTCGACCTCGTCAAGAAGGCGTTCAACCTCGGCTCCGAAGAAGACAGAGCGGCGGCAGTCAAGGAGTTCAGAGAGAAGCTCAAGGGCTATCTCAGCTTCACCGATATCGAGTCCTTGACCTACACCGAGTGCAAGATAATCTGCGTCATCAACACGAAGGACAACACCGTTGCTTCCGTCGAGTACATAAGAACCGAGAAGATCACGACCACGATAACCGGCGAGGGCACCCTTGCCGAGATAGGTACTCTTCCCTGCTCGTTCGAGTACACCTACGGCGACAAGTATGAGATGGACTGGACCGATCCTTCGACCACAACCACTGCCGAGGCAGACTAACAAAAACTGAAGTGAGTCCTCCGAGGCAGCTCGGGGGACTTTTCATTTGGCAACTGGGGGTATGAATTTGTTTTCACGGATAAACAGCATGGGGCTTTTCGGCATGGACAGCTACATGGTTCAGGTCGAGGCGGATCTCTCACAGGGGCTGCCGAGATTTGATATAGTCGGACTGCCCGACGCCGCGATAAGCGAGGCGAAAAACAGAGTCCGTTCGGCGATAAAGAACACGGGATTTGCCTTCCCCGTCAGCCGCATCACGGTGAACCTGGCTCCTGCGGACACGCGCAAGGAGGGCTCGGTATACGATTTGCCGATTCTCATGGCTCTGCTCAAAGCCGGCAGGCAGATAAACTTTGACTCCGACAATATGGCGTTCATCGGCGAAGTCGCGCTCGACGGACTCGTCCGCCGCGTCGACGGCGCGCTGCCCATGGTCATAACCGCCGCAAAGAACGGAATAAAAACTGTATTTGTCCCGACGGAAAACGCGGCGGAAAGCTCGGTCGTTCAAGGCATTGAGGTTATACCCGTGCGAAGCGTCGAACAGCTGATAAAGCACCTGCGCTCCGAGGAGACAATAGCTCCCGCGAAGTTCGACGATTTCAGAGACAGCTACGCCCCGGACGAATTTGCGCCGGACTTCCGCGATGTCAGAGGTCAGGCGGAGGTAAAACGCGCGCTCGAAATAGCCGCCGCAGGCGGTCACAATATAATCATGGTCGGCCCGCCCGGCTCGGGCAAAAGTATGCTCGCAAAGCGTCTGCCGTCTATTTTGCCGGACATGACATTTGAAGAGAGCCTTGAAACGACGAAGCTCTATTCCGTCGCGGGCGCGTTGCCCGAGGGCGTATCTCTGATGACCCAACGTCCGTTTCGCTCGCCGCACCATACCGTTTCGCCCGCAGGACTTTCGGGCGGCGGCACTATTCCGCGCCCGGGCGAGATATCATTGGCGCACAACGGCGTTCTGTTTTTAGACGAGCTGCCGGAGTTTTCACGCCAGGCGATGGAGGTTCTGCGCCAGCCGATGGAGGACTCAAAAATAACAATTTCGCGCGTCTCCGCGTCGCTGTCGTACCCGTGCTCGGCGATGATAGTCTGCGCGATGAATCCGTGCCCCTGCGGATATTACGGCCACCCGACCCGCCGATGCACCTGCACCCAGCAGTCGGTTCAGCGATATCTTTCGCGCCTTTCGGGTCCCCTGCTCGACAGGCTGGATATTCATATCGAGGTGCCGCCCGTTGAGTTTGCGAGCCTGTCCGGCACTTCGCAGGAGGAGTGTTCCGCAGATATCAGAAAGCGCGTCAACGCGGCGCGAGCCATTCAAACCGAGCGTCTCAAGGGCAGCGGCATTTCATGCAACGCAAAGATGGACGCGGCGCAGACGAAAAAATTCTGCCGCCCGACTCCCGAGGGCATGATCCTGCTCGAAAGAGTGTTTGAAAAGCTCGAACTGTCCGCGAGGGCGTATGACAAAATACTGCGCATCGCGCGCACCGTCGCCGACCTCGACGGCAGCGAAACGGTGAACTCCGACCACATATCCCAGGCCGTGCAGTACCGCTCGCTCGACAGAACGCTGTGGAGAAATGTGAAGTGAGACGGCCGACTTATAGCACAGCCTCAAGGCTCCACTGTGTAAGGGGAGCTGTCACGGCGAAGCCGTGACTGAGGGGTTGTTGTAATGAAAGTTCAAAATACCCGGCATTTTTGAAAAATTGCAGCTTATTCAAAACAATCCCTCCGGCACTTCGTGCCACCTCCCTTTACACAAGGGAGGCTTTGATTCCTGCGAAGCCCCAAAATCAGGTTTATTGACACACAAAAGCCTCCCCATGCGGGAGGCTTTTTGCTGCTAAAATAAAAAACGGCTAAAAATCGTTGTTTGTTCACATAATAATTGAAATTTGTCTCAATTTCGTCTACAATAACCGTTGGTATTTGTGATATAATCGAAACGGAAGATGGAGAATAGTATCCATCGGAAAGGTGAAAGGAAAAAATATGGATTTAAACGGTCAGAAATGCCCTGCCTGCGGCAGGAGCTTCGATCACGATGACGATATAGTTGTCTGCCCGGTCTGCGGCACACCTCAGCACCGCGCGTGCTGGGACGAGAGGGGCGAGTGTGTCAACGCATCGCGCCACGCCGAGGGCTATGTCTGGCAGCCCGAGGCTGCCGGTTACAGAGCCGAGCCCCAGCCGGAGGAGCAGACGGAAAATAAGCAGGGTGCGCAGGTCTGCCCCGTTTGCGGCGCGGAAAATAATCCGAATTCGCTCAGCTGCACAAACTGCGGCGCGCCCCTGACTGCGGGCGGCGCTCAGCCGTTCAACCCGTTCTTCAACGCTGGCGAGGCGGGCAACCCGTTCCTCTATGGCGTAACTATAGACCCGGAGAGCGAGATAGACGGCGCGAAGGTCAAGGATATCGCCTGCACGGTTCAGTCGGCGAGCGCGAGATATATCCCGAAGTTCAAGGCGATGGCGGACAACAAAAAGAAAATAACCTTCAACTGGGCAGCGTTTTTCTTCAGCCCCTATTGGCTGTTCTTCCGCAAGCTCTGGAAAACGGGACTCATTTTTATGGGTCTGATGCTCGCTGTGGCTCTGCCGTTCACTTCGAAGGTTGAGGCGTTCACAACTGCATATCAGGCTTATTCCGAGGCGATATACACCTCATCTCAGGCGGATATAACTGCGGCGCTCCAGAATGCGGCGTCAGCGATGATACCGATTCTCCCAATGCTCGGCATTCAGTTTGCCATGCACATAATCGCCGGGTTTATCGCGAATCCCCTCTATAAGCGCAGCGTAGTGGCAAAGGTCAAGAAACTTCGCTCGGAGTTTCCCGACGACCGCGCGTTTGAGGCGGCGACGATGAGAAAGGGCGGAACATCGATTTTACTTGCTTTTACGGGCTATATAGGTTATTATATAGTATACAATCTGCTGTTATATTTAGTAGAGATGCTTATAAAATAAAAGAAAGGTTTGGTGCAAAATGAAAGTCAAAAAGGCTATTATTCCTGCGGCAGGTCTCGGCACAAGAGTTCTCCCCGCGTCCAAGGCAGTTCCGAAGGAGATGCTCAACATAGTCGACAAGCCGGCTATCCAGTATCTTGTTGAAGAGGCTGTTGCGGCGGGCATCGAGGATATACTCATCATAACCAACCGAGGCAAGGGCGTTATCGAGGATCACTTCGACCATTCTTTCGAGCTTGAGGCAAATCTTGCCGGCAAGAAGAACAAGGAGAAGATTTACGAAGAGGTCAAGGCAGTTGCAAACCTTGCAAACATATATTTCATCCGCCAGAAGGAGACCAAGGGCCTCGGCCATGCTATCCTCTGCGGCAAGAGCTTCGTCGGCGATGAGCCGTTTGCTGTTCTCTACGGCGACGATGTCACCGTCAGCGACGATCCGGTAACCGCTCAGCTGTGCAGAGCATATGAGAAGTACGGCAAGGGCGTTGTCGGCGTCAAGGAAGTTCCCGATGAGCTTATTTCGATGTACTGCTCGCTCGACGTCACTCCTCTTGAGGGACGCGCAATGAGCTGCCACAAGATCATCGAGAAGCCCACTCCCGAGCAGGTCATGTCGAACTATGCTATCCTCGGCAGAGTCGTTCTCCCGCCCGAGGTGTTCGGTATGCTCGAAAAGGGACTGACTACTGTTAAGCCCGGCGAGGAGCTTTATTTGACCGATGTCATGAGCGAGCTCGGCGCAAGAGGCGATCTCGTTGCTTATGACTTCGACGGAATCCGTTACGACATGGGCAACAAGCTCGGCATCATGAAGGCAAACTGCGAAGTTGCCCTCAAGCATCCCGAAATCGGCGAGAGCTTCAAGGCTTATCTCAAAGAGCTCGTCAAGACCCTCGACTAAACAACAGCACAACCAAGTAAAGGAGCGCATATGCGCTCCTTTTTTGATAGATAGGGGTTGCGTTATTGCATATATCATCAATCGGCAAGCATGCAATATTGCAAATCAACACAATCACGCGTGGCGGATATCATTTGCCCGGCGAATTTTGAACAATTCTATTGACGCGTGCTTTGCAGGGACAGCTCTTGCGGTTGTCCGCGGCATAGCCAACATTTATAAGCAAAATCCTGCCCACGGAAAAAACGCAGGCAGGATTTTTTGCTTTGAATACCGTGTTTAACACGGACTTATATTATTCTCTTCTTCCAGCTTTCGCCGTCACGCTCATAGAAAAACTCGGTCAGCGACGGGTTTTCCATGACATGAACCATGTCGATGAAGTCCTGTGAGAGCTTATACTGCGTCAGCTCGTCGCGCTCGATCCAGAATACTCTGCCTTCGTCGGAGTCTTTGAGCTCGCCGCTGAAGCGGTCGGCGCGGAAAAACAGCACTATGTACCGCGTGCCGTCGTCGCGGACAAAATCGTTGATTCCGCATACCGTCGGGCGGGAGATATCAAGTCCAGTCTCCTCTTTGACCTCGCGGCGCACGGCATCGGTGAACGCCTCGCCCGGCTCAACATGACCGCCGGGGAAGGTTACGCCCGGCCAGTCCTTATTCACTCTGTCCTGCACGAGTATCTTCGTGCCGTCGCAGATCATGCACATCACGGTAAGCTCTGTTTTTTCGGTGTTTCCCATTATGTCGCCCTCACTTTCTCTCATCTTCGACGAAGCTGTTTTCTATGGTCATAACGGCGTAGTAGTTCTCGCCGATCTCGGTCGATATTTTGTCGCTTATCAGCTCTTTTATCTGCCCTTTCGTGAACGGATATTTGTGCGGCACGACGAGGTCGAAAATGAGGTTGGTGTGCGTAGGACCTTCCACCATTCTGAAGTCGTGCATCGTGAATCTCGGGTCAACTTCCTTTATCAGCTCGCCGACCTTTTCGCGCAGGGCGTTTATATGCTTGTCATCAACGACTATCGGATCCATATGCAGGACAATATTGATGGCGAATTTCTTTTTTATGTCGCGCTCGATGCGATCTATGGTGTCGTGGCACGCCATTATATCGCAGTCGGACGGCACTTCGACATGGGCGGAGGCGAACATCCTGCCCGGTCCGTAGTCATGAACCATGAGGTCGTGGACGCCGATAACACCCTCGTATGAGAGAATGTCGCTCTCAATCTCCTGTACCGTCTCCGGCGAAGCGGGCGCGCCGAGCAGTTCGTTCATCGTGTCCTTGAATATGCCTATTCCGGTCGCAATGATAAACAGGGCTACTACTATTCCCATGTATCCGTCAAGCGGCACAGAGGTAAATTTCGAGAGAATAAGGGCTATCATAGATACAGTCGTCGCCGCGGTGTCGCTGACGCTGTCCATAACGACCGCTCCGACGGCGGTCGAGTTTATCCTTTTGCCGATATTTCTGTTGAAGACCGCCATCCATATTTTGACTCCGATCGAGGCGATGAGCACTATGAGTGCAGTCATGCTGAACTGGAGCGGCTCCGGGTGGAGAATTTTGTCTACCGACGAGCGGATCAGCTCGCCGCCCATGAGCAGTATGATAAACGAGACTATCAGCGCGCAGACATATTCTATCCTGCCGTGGCCGAACGGGTGCTCATCGTCGGCGGGTTTATTTGCCAGACGGAAGCTGACGAGCGTGACGGCGGACGAGCCAGCGTCCGAGAGGTTGTTCGCGGCGTCCGCGGTTATGGCGATACTGCCAGTCGCCGAGCCGACAATGAACTTTGCGGCGGTCAGCAGAATGTTGCACAGTATGCCGACGATGCCGCTGAGTGTTCCGTAGCGCGAGCGCACGGCAGGGTCGTCGGTTTTTTCGCTGTCCTTGATAAAGAGTTTTATCAGAAGCTTTGTCATGATAACCTCCGGGGGTAGTTGTGGGTCAGTTTCGCTTCGAAAACGTATGCGGTAATACGCAACTTGTAGGGTGCGGCGACCCCGACGCACCGATGCCGCGCGAGCGGCATAAAAGGCGCATCACAGCCAACTTTGAAAGTGGATTTTATTTAGGCTCCCCTGTAGGGGAGCTGTCGCGAAGCGACTGAAGGGTTTGTTTGCTAACGCTCAAGGTAATAAGTAAAAGTGAATAACGAAAAAGTATGCGATATGGGCGGATATTATCTGCCTGCGAAGTTTGCACAAATTTATTGACGCGCACTTCGTAGGGACAGCCATTGCGGCTGTCCGCCTATCTAAAGGAGTTTTCAAACACTGCGGCGCGGCCATGGAAAGCCATGTCATCACCGACGGTGGGCGAGCAAACTTTTATTTTGCTGAAACACTCTGCTCGATTACAGCCTTCTGCCGCTTGTATGCAGGAAAAACTCCGCATTTTAATATTCCGCAGGAACGTCGGGCCCCTGCGGAATGATTTTTTATAATTCTGTTTTTTTACATTCTCTCCGGTACGCTTATCTTGAGCAGGGTCAGGATGTTCTTGAGAACCTCTTTGACGCACAGGCACAGATATATTCTCGCCGCACTCAAGTTCTTGTCGTCGCAGTTGACGCGGCAGGCGTTGTAGAACTTGTGGAAGAGGGTCGCGAGGTCGATGCAGTAGCGCGTGATGCGCGCGGGATCATAGTTTTTGGCGGAGAGGGCAATCTCGTCGGTGAGCGACGCTAAGTGCCTGATTATCTCGCGCTCCTCGGGTGCGGTGAGCAGGTCGAGCTGCTCGGGCGTGCACTCGGGGATGTCACAGCCCTGCTCCTTGAGCTTTCTCAGTATGCTGCAAATTCTCGCGTGGGCGTACTGGCAATAGTAAACCGGGTTCTGCGAATTCTCGGCGACGGCGAGATCGAGGTCGAACTCCATCTGTGTTGCGGGTTCGCGAAGATTGAAGAAGAAACGCACCGCGTCTATCGGTATCTCTTCGAGCAGGTCGACAAGGGTTATCGCCTTGCCGGTACGCTTGGACATGCGCACGACTTCGCCGTTTCTCGTCAGGCGCACGAGCTGCATGAGGATTATGTCGAGCTTGTCGCCGTCAAGACCTATCGCGTCGAGCGCGCCCTTCATTCTGGCGACATGGCCGTGGTGGTCTGCACCCCAGACATCTATCGCCCTGTCAAACTTTCTGACGGCGAGCTTGTTGCGGTGATATGCGATATCCGCCGCGAAATAGGTCGGGTTGCCGTTCTGGCGGATAAGAACATCGTCCTTGAGACCGAGCTTGTCGATCTCCTCCTGCGTCTTGCCCTGGGCGAGCAGGCGCTTTGTCTGAACCTCGATGTTCTTGTACCACAGCGCGCCGTCAAGCTCGTAGGTGAGTCCCTTTTCTTTGAGCAGCTCTATTGTGTCGCGAAGCTCCGTGCCGTTGTGCAGGGTGCTCTCCTTGAACCATGTGTCGTATTCTATTCTGTATTTTGAAAGTATCTCGTGCATCGAGTCGATATTCTTCGGCAGCGCGAAATCGACGAGCGCTTTGCGGCGGACTTCCTCGCTCTCGGAGATATATTTGTCGCCGTAGACATCGGCAAATTCCCTGGCGCGCACGGCTATGTCCTCGCCGTGGTAGCTGTCCTCGGGCAGCTCGGGCGCGTCGGCGCCTTTGTATATCTGCTGATAGCGGATATCGAGCGAGAGGGCGAATTTATCGATCTGATTGCCGGCGTCGTTGATATAGAATTCGCGGCTGACATTGTAGCCTGCAAAGTCCATGACCGCCGCGAGGCAGTCGCCAAGAGCGCCGCCGCGGGCGTTGCCCATGTGCATCGGACCTGTCGGATTGGCGGAGACGAACTCAATATTTACCTTTTCGCCCTTGCCGAAGTCGGAACGGCCGTAGTCGCTGCCCTTCTTGCGGATATCCATGAGAATCTCCGAATAGAAGCGGTCGGCGAGACGGAAGTTTATGAATCCGGGACCCGCCGCCTCGCAGGATGAGAATGCGGTGCCCTCGAGGTCAATGTTCTTTGTTATAGCCGCGGCTATCATAGCGGGCGCGCGTCTGAAAGCTCTCGCCCACGCCATTGCGGCGTTTGTGGAGTAGTCGCCGTTTCTCCTGTCCGCCGGGATTTCGACCTTGAAATCCGTGAGCTCGGCCTCGGGCAGCTCACCTGCCGCCATCGCTTTTTTCGCGGCGTCCCTGACAAGCTCGCAGAGCTTATCCTCGACCTGTTTTACAAGCACTGACATAAAATTTATCCATCCTTTCGTGTAACCGCAGTTTCTGCGGGCAAACCGTCATTTTTACTGTCCGCTGACCGTTATCTTCAGCTCGTTCGACGCGGCGAGATCCGCGTTGACATCGATAGTGTAGTTGAGCAGCAGCTCGCCGCCCTCCTCCGTCACGGACGACTCGACTTTCTTGGCGAATATGCCGAGGAGCATATCGCCGAAGGGGGTCGCATAATGGCAGACGTGGCGCCTGCCGCGCTCCATGACCATCTGTGTAGTATATGCGCCGTTTCTCGTCATTGTGACGAGTCCGCCGTCCTCTATGAGCAGGGTGGTCACGCAGCCCTCCATCTCGGCGGCAGGCTCTTCATATGAGAGCTCGTAGCCGTTTTCGAGCAGGCGCAGAACGCCCTGCGTGCTCGTCTGCGACGAGTAGCTGTCGTCATGCCCGGAGTGGCTGTCCTCAATGTTTATAAACACCTTTTTTTCCATCGGAAAAGTCCTTTTCTTTCTTGCTCTGAGGCTATGAAAAACCTCATTCTTTTGATTTTTTATAATACCACAGTTATACGCCTTTCGTCAACCCGTTTTATTTGAAAACGGGCGCAGTATTTTTCTGTTAGAGCATTGCAAACGCGCCGACATTATGATATATTATATTAGTATATATAATATATACTCTGTGCAGAGTATTTTTTAAGGAGAACAGTTATGATCGATATCCGTATAGCGATGAACGACATCTACAAGAACCTCGAGCCGACCCTCACGAAGTGCGGCTTCAGAATCACCACTCCCGCAGATATCTCCGACGGTATCCCCGTCTCCGTCACGAGCGGACGCGCCGTTATGGATTTTTCCGGCGACAACAAGGCTCTGCGTATCGAGCACTACGACAACAAGATAGCCCTGCTCTGGGCGCAGAAAGAGGGCGCGAATGAGACCGACTTCGCGAAGATAGCCCATTCTCTGCTCGATGTTGAGACCGCCGACGACAAGGACATCAAGTTTATCTCGGACGAGTATGCCGAGCTTATCGAAGAAAGCTTCGGCAAGAACGGCACAGTCGATAAAAAGAAAGTGAAGCTCCCCACCCCCGTATCGAAGGCTGCGGCAAAGAGCGGCGAGGCGTGCTATGACGCGAACACATTCGCAAACCGCCTGAGCGTTATCTATCCCGAGCTGCGCGACGAATACAGAAAGAATATTGAGACCTACGGCGAGTTCCTGCCCGAGGATTTCTTCAAGAATCATGCCGCTCCCGTGGTTATCAAGGTCATAAAAGAGAACGACCCGCAGAAGATGAGAAAGCTCTTCAATCTCCTCAACGAGATTTATGACGACGGCACGAACGAGATTCAGAGCATCATAGCCGTCACCGTCCTCGGCGAGCTCAACAACGATCAGGATCTGCTCGCAAACTGCGTCGACTACATGAGCGCGGACATGATCTCTCCCGTTGTCCAGGTCAACAAGTATCTCGCAAAGTCCAAGAGCGCGAGAATGAGGCTCGAAAATCCGCCGAAGTACAAGCCCAAAAAGAAAAAGAAGAAAAAGAACATGTTCTCCACCCTGACGAATCAGTAATTCGTTTTTATAGCTTTGGAGAAGGAGGATGAAAGCTTTGGATAACAATGAGAACAACGAGATCCTTGAAGAGAACGCCGAGAATCAGGACGAGCTCGTGCTCGACGAAGACATTGAGCTCGACAAGGATATGAACACCAAGGTCACTGAGGAATACGACGCGAGCCAGATTCAGGTTCTTGAGGGACTTGAGGCGGTCCGCAAGCGTCCCGGTATGTACATCGGCTCGACGGGTCCGCGCGGCCTGCACCACCTTGTGTATGAGATAGTCGACAACTCCATAGACGAAGCTCTCGCGGGCTTCTGCACGAATATCGATGTTGAGATACTCCCGGGCAATGTTATCAGCGTCAAGGATAACGGACGCGGTATCCCCGTGGGCATGAACGAAAAGATGGGCATCTCCACCGTGACGGTTGTCCTGACCGTCCTGCACGCCGGCGGTAAGTTCGGCGGCAACGGCTACAAGGTCTCCGGCGGTCTGCACGGCGTCGGTTCGTCCGTCGTCAACGCCCTGTCCGAGTGGCTCGAAGTTGAAGTTGCGCAGAACGGCCATGTCTATCAGCAGCGCTTCTCGAACGGCGGTCACCCCGACTATGACCTCAAGGAGATAGGCACATCGTCGGCGACCGGCACGACCATACGCTTCAAGCCCGATCCCGAGATTTTCCGCGAGACGACGGAATATGATTTCGAGACCCTTGAAAGACACCTGCGCGAGTCCGCATTCCTCAATGCGGGACTGTGTATAACCCTTGCGGACAGGCGCGACCCCGATAATATCATCGAGCGCACCTACTGCTACGAGGGCGGACTTTCGAGCTTCGTCGAATATCTGACCACAAGCCGCGGACAGACTCCCCTGCATGAAAAGCCGATCCATTTCTCCGCCATGCACGGCGACAGAAGCGCGGAGATCGCCATGCAGTATACAGACAGCTACAACGAGACAATGCTCTCGTTTGCAAACAACGTCCACACCGTTGACGGCGGTACTCATGAGACCGGCTTCAAGACCGCTCTGACCCGCGTTTTCAACGACTACGGACGCAAATATTCCATTCTCAAAGACGGCGACAAGAAGCTCTCGGGTGACGATGTCCGCGAGGGACTGACTGCCGTTATCAGCGTCAAACTCACCGAGGCGCAGTTCGAGGGACAGACAAAGGGCAAGCTCGGCAACACCGACATAACCCAGCTCGTCTCTACAACGGTCTATGAGAAGCTGATGACCTATTTTGAAGAGAATCCCGCAGTCGCAAAGGCGATATTCTCGAAGGCTCTCGACGCCTCGCGCGCGAGAGAGGCTGCGAGAAAGGCGCGCGAACTGGCTCGCCGCAAATCTGTTCTCGATTCAAACTCCCTGCCCGGCAAGCTTGCCGACTGCACCGAGCGCGACGCAGAGCGCACAGAGCTCTACATCGTCGAGGGAGATTCCGCAGGCGGCTCCGCAAAAGAGGGACGCGACAGACGCTTCCAGGCGATTCTTCCCCTCTGGGGCAAGATGCTCAACGTCGAAAAGGCGAGACTCGACAGAGTTATCGGCAACGAGAAGCTCATGCCTATTGTCATAGCCCTCGGCACCGGAATCGGCGACGAGTTTGATATAACAAAGCTTCGCTACAACAAGATAGTTATCATGGCGGATGCCGATGTCGACGGCGCGCATATCAGAACGCTGCTGCTGACCTTCTTCTTCCGCTATATGCGCCCGCTTATCGAGCAGGGTCATGTCTATCTCGCTCAGCCCCCGCTGTTCAAAGTCAGCAAGGGCAAGAAGATAAAATACGCTTTCTCCGACGAGGAGCGCGACCAGTTCATGGCGGAGTTCGGCGGCTCGGGCAGCTGCGATATCCAGAGATACAAAGGTCTCGGCGAGATGGATGCCGAGCAGCTCTGGGAGACGACAATGGACCCCGACTTCCGCACGATGCTGCGCGTCAATGTAGAGGACGCGATGCTCGCGGACGAGACCTTCTCCATTCTTATGGGCGACAAGGTCGAGCCGCGCCGCGAGTTCATCGAAACCAATGCAAAATACGTCCAGAACCTGGATATATAACGGAAAGGAGTAGATCTCTGTGAGCTTTGACGAAGCATATAACGAACAAAAAATAATCAATGTCGAGATCAATAGAGAAGTGCGTAAATCCTTTCTGGATTACTCCATGTCGGTCATCACCTCGCGTGCTCTGCCCGATGTGCGCGACGGCTTGAAGCCCGTCCACAGACGCATACTTTACACCATGTACGAAAACGGCCTCTATCCCGACAAGCCGTACCGCAAATGCGCGGACACGGTCGGTTCGGTGCTCGGCCGCTATCATCCTCACGGCGACGCCTCCGTCTATGACGCCATGGTGCGTTTGGCGCAGGACTTCTCCATGAGATATACGCTCGTTGACGGCCACGGCAACTTCGGTTCCGTCGACGGCGACCCGCCCGCCGCCTACCGTTACACCGAGTCAAAGCTCAAAAAGCTCTCTCTCGAAATGCTGACGGATATCGACAAGGACACGGTCGATTTTATCCCGAACTACGACGACCGACTCAAGGAGCCCACGGTGCTTCCGTCGAGATATCCGAATCTGCTTGTAAACGGCTCTGTAGGCATAGCGGTCGGTATGGCGACAAATATCCCTCCGCACAATCTGCGTGAGGTCGTAGCCGCCATGAACTGCCTGATAGATAACCCCGACGCGACTCTCGAGGAGCTTATGACTCATCTGCCAGGCCCCGATTTTCCGACCCGCGGAATAATCATGGGCAGAGCGGGCATACGCGCCGCCTACGGCACAGGCCGCGGCAAAATTATAGTCCGCGCCCGCGCCGAGATAGTCGAGACAAAGGGTGACCGCCACAAGATAGTTGTCACCGAGATTCCTTACGGCGTCAACAAGGCGAAGCTCATAGAGAGCATGGCGGATCTCGTCAAGGATAAGCGCATCGAGGGCATATCCGATATCCACGACTATTCCTCGCGCTCCGGTATGCACATCGACATCACCTTGAAGCGCGACGCGAATCCGCAGGTAGTTTTGAATCAGCTCTATACCTACACTCAGCTCCAGTCTACCTTCGGCGTGATTATGCTCGCCCTCGTAAACGGCGAGCCGAAGATACTCACCCTTAAGCAGATTCTCCAGCAGTATATAGACTACCAGTGCGAGATAGTCACCCGCCGCACAAGGTACGATCTGAAAAAAGCTCAGGAGCGCGCCCATATACTCGAGGGCTTGCTCACGGCTCTCGATTTCATCGACGAGGTCATAGCTATCCTGCGCGCGTCAAAGAGCATCCCCGAGGGACGCGAGGCGCTCATGAACCGCTTCGGTCTCGATGAAGTTCAGGCGCAGGCGATAGTCCAGATGAGACTCGGCCAGCTGACCGGACTCGAGCGCATAAAGGTCGAGGACGAGATGGCTCAGCTCAAGGCGAAGATAGCCGACTTTATAGATATTCTCTCGAACGAGTCGAGAATACTCACTATAGTTCGCGAGGAGACCGGCGCCATCGCCGAGAAGTTCGGCGATGACCGCCGCACCGTCATTGAAAATGTCAGCGGCGAGGTCGATATCGAGGATCTTATCCCCGAGGAGACCTGCGTGTTCACCATGACGAACCTCGGCTATATCAAGCGTATCCCCGCCGACGCATACACGATTCAGCACCGCGGCGGCAGAGGCGTCAAGGGCATGACAAGGCGCGAGGAGGACGTGGCAAAGACCATGTTTACCTGCTCCACCCACGATTACGTCATGTTCTTCACCACCCGCGGCAGGACTTACCGTCTCAAGGGCTATGAAGTGCCCGAGGGCTCGAGAAACAGCAAGGGCATGAATATAGTCAACCTCCTGCCCCTCGAGGCGGGCGAGAAGGTGTCGGCGATGATAAGAGTGCCCGAATATGACCCCGATGCGTTCCTCTGCATGGTCACGCGCAAGGGTATCATCAAGCGCACGAGCCTCGACGCTTACCGCAACGTCCGCAAGAACGGCGTTATCGCGATAAATCTCGACGATGACGACGAGCTCGCTTGGGTGCGCCTGACCTCCGGCAACGACGACCTGCTCATAGCCACGCGCAAGGGCATGGGCATCCGCTTCAATGAAAACGACGCGAGACCGCTCGGCAGAACGGCGCGCGGCGTCAAGGCGATTGAGCTGCGCGAGGGCGACGAGGTCGTCGGCATGGAAGTGCTCGACGATGCAAAGGCTGTCCTCACAGTCAGTACCACCGGCTACGGCAGACGCAGCGAGCCCTCCGACTACAGACTCCAGTCGAGAGGCGGCAAGGGTACGATAAACTACCGCACCGAGACCTACGGCGACGTTGCCGCAATAGCGGTCGTTGACGAGAGCGAGGATGTCATCTTCATCTCGTCCGACGGCATTATAATCCGCATCCCTGTCTCACAGATAAGCACATTTGCAAGACCCTCCAAGGGCGTCAGAGTCATGCGTGTGTCCGAGGGCGAGCAGTTGGTTACCGTCGCCTGCACTCCGAGCGAGGAAGATCAGGAAAAGCCGGAAGAAACCGCGGCTGAGGAAGTGTCACCTGCCGAAGACAGCGAAAATTCCGAAACAGAGGAATAATAGGTCGGGTTTTTATTAAAATTTTGTAAGAAGTTACAAATAACTCTTGTCATAACCCGGTTTCTCTGATATGATATTAACATGACCAGCGAAGTCAACAACTCGGAAAAGGGGGATACACAATGAACATCGCTCTCATGGCTCACGACTCAAAAAAAGAACTTATGACCCAGTTCTGTATAGCTTATTGCGGTATCCTGAGCCGCCATTCCCTGTGCGCGACCGGCACTACGGGCAAGCTCGTAGCCGAGGCAACGGGACTTGAGATTCAGCGCTTCCTCAGCGGAAGTCAGGGCGGCGACCAGCAGATAGCTTCCAGAATAGCCTGCAACGAGATCGATCTTCTGCTCATGTTCAGAGATCCGCTCACACCCAAGCCGCACGAGCCCAACGAAGCAAATCTTCTCAGACTCTGCGACGTGCACAACATCCCCGTTGCCACCAATATAGCCACCGCCGAGGCTCTTATTCACAGCCTTGCGCGCGGCGACCTTGATTGGCGCGATATAGTCAACCCGAAATAAGCTTTGACCCGCCCCGGCGGTATTTCCCGCCGGGCGGATTTTTCCGGAGCTTTTTCGCTCATCCCGCCAACGGCGGGATTTAATGTTTTTATGGAAGGAACGAAAACATGGCTCTTTTTACGAAAGCTGTCAAGGGCACTCAGGATGTGCTGCCCGCGGCGAGCTATAAAAACCGCTTTCTTGAAAATACCCTGCTCGATATAGCCTCGCGTTTCGGCTTCAAGGAGATTCGCACTCCCGTGTTCGAGCATACGGAGCTGTTTTCCCGCGGCGTCGGCGACACCACCGATGTCGTGCAGAAGGAGATGTACACTTTTCTCGACAAGGGCGGACGTTCTATAACGCTCCGACCCGAGGGCACTGCGGGCGCTGCGCGCGCATTCCTGGAGCACGGACTTTTCAACGAGCCCCTGCCGCAGAAGACCTGCTATATAACCTCGTGCTATCGCTACGAGAAGCCGCAATCCGGCAGATACAGGGAGTTCCACCAGTTCGGCGTTGAGGTCTTCGGCACTCCGGCTCCCGCCGCCGATGCCGAGATAATCTCCCTCGCCGCCGAAATATTCGCTTTCCTCGGAATCGAAGACTTGACGCTCGAGATAAACTCGATCGGCTGCCCGACCTGCCGCGCCGAGTATCACAAGGCGCTCAAGGCATATTTTGAGCAGTATAAAGACGAGCTGTGCGGTACCTGCCTCGACAGGCTCGAGCGCAACCCTATGCGTATTCTCGACTGCAAGAGCCCCGTCTGCTCGAAGATAGCCGAGGGCGCGCCCGTTATGCTCGACTATCTCTGCGACGAGTGCCGCGAGCATTTCGAGAAGGTCAAGAGCTATCTTGACGCGCTGATGATAGACTATGTTGTCAACCCGCACATCGTGCGCGGACTTGATTACTATACAAAGACCGTTTTCGAATTCGTCTCGCATAACAAAAAGACCGACGGACTTGTCTGCGGCGGCGGCGGACGCTATGACGGACTCATTGAAGAGCTCGGCGGTCAGCACACCCCGTCGCTCGGCTTCGCAATGGGACTCGAGCGCCTGCTCAGCGTCATCGAGGCTCAGGGCATTGAGCTGCCCGGCGACCAGAAGTGCGATATCTATATCGGCTCAATCGGCGACGCCGCTTCGCTCGTTGCGGCGAAGCTCTGCACGGATCTCCGCTCGGACGGGGTCAGCGCGCAGTTTGACGTTGCGGGACGCTCGGTTAAGGCTCAGATGAAATACGCCGACAAACTGGGTGCACGCTTCACCTGCGTTATAGGCGACGACGATATCGCCAAGGGCGAAGTCCTCGTCAAGAACATGGAAAACGGCGAAAAGACCGCTTTTTCAATCGAAAACTTCAGCGATGAATTCTCGTCGGCTCTCGTTCAGGCTGCGGCAAACGCCTTTGCGGACAGCATCAACGACGGAGATCTCAACGCTGCCGATATATCAAATCTCTTTGGAGGGCTCAGATAATGGAGAGAACTTACATTGCGGACATCAAAAATAATCTCGGCAAACCCGTGCTCGTTCAGGGCTTCGTCGAGAACCTGCGCGACAGCAAGTATATGGCTTTCATCGTGCTCAAGGATATCACCGGAAAAATTCAGATAACCGTCGAGAAGGAGAAGCTGCCGGAGCTCTGCCCCGTGATAGCGACTCTGACTCAGGATTCCGTTATCTCGGTCGTCGGCACCGCCGTCGAGAACGATTTCGTCAAAATGGGCGGAATTGAAATTATCCCCGAGTCGATAACCGCAGAGTCGATAGCCGACGCGCTGCCTATAGTGCGCAAGGAGATCCCCGCGACCAAGAAGCGCCCGGGCGTCGAGCGTTCGAGCATCGACCAGCGCATTGACTACCGCTGGATCGACCTTCGCACCGACGAGAATCAGCTCATGTTCAAGGTTCAGACCGTCATGGTCAACGCCATGCGTCAGTTCCTGATAGATCATAATTTCATCGAGATTCACACCCCGAAGCTCATCGGCGCGGCGAGCGAGAGCGGAGCCGAGGTTTTTGAGGTCAAGTATTTTGACCGCCTCGCCTATCTTGCGCAGAGCCCCCAGTTCTATAAGCAGATGGCAATGGCGAGCGGCTTCGAGCGCATATTTGAAGTCGGCCCCGTTTTCAGAGCTGAAAAATCATACACCAACAAGCACACCACCGAGTTCTCCGGCTTCGACCTTGAGTTCAGTTACATCACCTCTTTCAAAGATGTCATGAAGATGGAGGAGGAGCTGCTGACCTACATGCTCAAAGCGGTCAAGGAGAAGTACGGCGAGGAGATAAAGGAGCTGTTCGGCAAGGAGGTTATCGTCCCGACGACCCCGTTCCCGGTCATAAAGCTTGCCGATCTCTATGACGAGCTCGAAAAGGAGTTCGGCTATACCGTGCCCGACAGCGAAAAGGGCGACCTCACGACCGACGCCGAGCGTCTGAGCTACGACTGGGTCATGAAGAAATACGGTCACGAGTTCCTGTTCATCACCGACTACAGCGCCGAGAAGCGCGCGTTCTACCATATGCGCGACGAGAACGGCGTGCCGCAGGGCTACGACCTCATCTGGCGCGGCGTCGAGATAACCACCGGCGCGCAGCGCGAGCACAGATACGATGTGCTCAAGAGCCAGGCGCAGGAGAAGGGACTCGAGAAGGATGTTGAATTCTATCTCGAATTCTTCAAATACGGCTGCCCGCCCCACGGCGGCTTCGGAATCGGTATCGACCGCCTGACCATGCTCATGCTCGGACTGCACATCAAGGAAGCGATGTTCCTCTTCAGAGGCCCGAACAGACTCACCCCGTAACGGAAAAAGAGAAATCCCGTCGAGTTTTTCGGCGGGATAATTTTATGCTTGTGCCAAAAGAAAAGGTAAAAATTTTATGCATTCCGACCGTTCAAACGGATATATAGACGAAAGACAAAGACGGGAAGTGAAATTGATGACAGGTAGGCAGTTGGATCTGTGTATTTGCGAAATCGCCGCGGGAGACAGAGACGCTCTGAGCCGATTATATCTTGACATGAAAGATCCGATCTTTCGGTTTGCGCTGTCGTTGGTTCGCAGCAGGCAGCTCGCGGAGGATATAGAAGCGGAGACATTTCTTAATATTATGCAGTCTGCCTGCGGCTACAAGCCCGGCACAAATGCGAGGGCGTGGATTTTCGCCATAGCGCGCAACTGCTGCATGGACTGCATGAAGGAAAACGCAAGGCTTTTGACGGTAGACAGCGAGAGCCTTGATTTGCTGCCCGGTGACACGGAGGGTTTTGAGCAGACCGAAAACGCGATGCTTGCGCTGGAAGCCTTGAAAACGCTGAGCGAAACAGAGAGGCAGATAGTATCGCTGTATCTGTATTCCGGCCTGAAGCAGACGGAGATCGCCAAGGTTTTGAACCTCCCCTATTTGTCTGTCCGTTCAAAATACGGCTACGCTCTCACTAAGCTGAGGCGTTATTTCGACCGAAAAGGAGTGCATACGGATGAGGCATAAATCAACAGAAAAATTCATGAGAGACGCAATGAGTTTTAAAGCCCCGGAGGAGGTCTGGGATAAAATCAAGGATAAGCCGATTCAAAGTGTTCGGGAAAGCAAAGCCAAGGGTCATCCGAAAAAGGTTTGGTATGCCGCGGCGGCGTGCATTGCGGCTTGCACGGTTCTCATATCCGTTTTAGCAGTCGGCAAAAGCCTGGGACTTCCCGCTTCCGATTCGACTTTGAATACCGAAAACGGCACGGAGCGAGGTGGTCAAATCGCGACGGACAGAGCGGGAGAGCCCGAAAAGAAAGTGCCAGGCGAGACTGTTTCGCAGACGGCGGAGAAAACGACAGCGGCCGTTTCCCACGGCGGCAGCGTGGCGGGTGTTTGCATCCCGACATATAAGGTCTGGAATCACAGACTTTACGGGTATGCGGGCGACAACCTCGCGCTGACGGATTCCGATTTAGGTCCGCTGCACCGCGAAAAAATAAACGGCACGGAAATCGCCGTCTATTCGCTGAAAAATATCCCCATGGAACAGAGCATAGGGGACAAGAAAAACGGTATTGTCCTGCGCTATGACTGCATATTGGACGACATTTTTGAGCTTCGCGGAAAAAAATACGGGATAGTGAGCGAAACGGCTTATATCTGTCCCGTCCCCGAAAAGGGCGAGTATTTAGGCGAAGTCAACGGTGTGAAGTGCTATGAATTTAAAGGAAAAGCAGACGCGATACTCGTTGACCTCGGGAAATATGTATCTCCCTCCGACGGGAGCATATACGAGAGCCTGTATGTTGCGGAGCTTATAGGATAAAAGAGCATAACAAAAAGCGAGCGGCATAATCTCGGTTATGCCGCTCGCTTTAATTTTATATTGTTATTTTATCCCGTTGATGAACGAGAAGATCGCATCTATCCGCGCAATGATATCGCGTATATCATGCGCTATGCGGATAGCGGTGATGATATATGCGGGGGTGAGGTCTGCTTTTGTAATACCCGAATAGTTGCGGGTCACGGTGAAGCCGAAGTCGCGGGTCGCGTCCTTGCCGGTGACGGTCATGCGTTTGTAGGCTACGGTTATCTTGTCGTAGCTCTCGGTCGCGGGAACCTTTCCGGTGAAGGCTATCTCGGCGCTCTCGCCTGCTTCAAGAACTATCGGATAGGGCAGGGCGAAGTTCAGCGTGCCGTTCTCCGAGGTTATCGAAGAGATCTTTATCTTGTCCTTCTTCGACAGGTTCTTGACCATGACGGAGTTGCAGGAGAAGAGGTGCTTCGAGAGAGTCGGCAGAAACGAGGAGTTCGTGCTCTTGAAGAGAACGACTACATCGCTCGTCGGAGAGAGGCTCTCCATGAACTGGGGATATTCGATGTGCGAATATGCGTCCTTGATGTTGTCGGTGAGCAGGAGATCCATGAGCAGGGAATAGGTGCGGGGATCCCATTCCGCCTGACCGTGGTAGTGACGGTTGACTACCCATGTGCGCTCGGGCATATAGCCGGTCGAGAGGTCAACTGTTCTGTCGGGCGAGATGTTGTTCTTGCCCGTCTTGACAGCCTGCTTGTAGTCAGCGGGGAAAGTCTCGCCGAAGGGCGCGCAGACGGCGCCGCAGGAATACTTCATATTGACTATGCCGTCGCTGTTGTCAACGGTGCCCGATGCGAGCGGAACGCCGGAGCAAGCCTTTATCGAAACGCTGACGCCCTTTTTCTGCTGAGCGTAGAGTGTCTCGGAGATATGCGACATGAAGCCGTTTCTGACTTTCTCGACTTTTTCAATGAGCTTTGCATTCTTGACGGAGTCGAGGCGCAGGGACTTGATATATTCGTAATTCTCCGGGTCGCACATCTCCCAGAATGCGGGGATGTTTATGACGCTCGGGAGAACCATGGTCTTGAGTCCGTAGTCAGCGACGTTGTTCGCGCCGTCGGCAGGGATGATGTCCATGACGAACGAAAAGTCGGTCTCGGTGTGCAGGATAGCTCTGAGGATATCGAGGGTGGTGTCGAAGTTCAGTGCAAGGGGCTTGTCAGTGTAGAGATCGGAGACAAGGTTGCTGCCCGCGAGAAGCGGAGTGTCGAACACCGCGCGGTCGATATAGTTGTCGTCGGGATATTCGTACATATACACGCCCAGCAGCAGGCTGCCCTGGCTGATGCTGTATACGCTGACCTTGTCGTGCCCGGTGAGGGCGCAGACCTCTGCGAGATAATCGTGGAGCTGAGCCGCAACATCGGCGTGGCTGAGTCTCCAGTCATAGAGGAAGTTGAAAACATGGTCGTCGCCTATCTCGTCGCCGATAACCTCCATGTCGAGAAACTCGGAGCCGGTGTAGGGGACGAGGTCGAGCTGGTCGTTCTTCGTGAACGCCTCAAGGCTCGTGTTTTTAGCGCCGCTGAGTATCGGCACGATGTCGTAATAGGAAGTGCCGTCGTCGTTCATTCTGAGCGGCTCAACGATAGAAGTGATGATGTCGCGCATCGGCTTTTCGATGCCGTCCGTGCCCTTCTGGGCGATGAGCTCGATTATGCCCGTGATGAGGTCGGGGGCATTGACTCCGAGGAGCTTGAGAATCTCTTTGGTGTCGGGCGGGAAAACGCGCTTCAATGAGCCGTCCTCCTGCTTCTCCGAGAGAATGGTCGCGCCGAATCCGGAGATCATGACAACGGGCGAATGGCCGCAGGCGCACTTGGTGGCGGCCGCCGCGGTCGAAGCAAATACCGAGCAGAGCATCACTGCGGCGATGACAATGCAGAGTATCCGCTTGAACGGATTTTTCTTCATTTTTGTATTCTCCTTTCGCAAGCACATATGTGCAACAGGAAAATTATACATTATTTTTACAAAATTGTAAATAATCTGTTTATACCTTTTTTCGACACAATGGTACCCTGTAACACCTATGGACAAAATTGAGCGAAGTGTGATATAATGAGCATGGAAGAAAAGCGGCAAAACAGAAAGGATGGTAATCACCAATGAAAAAGACTCTCAGGCTGACGGCTCTCGTTATGGCTGTGGCGATAATCGTCTGCGCCTTTGTGGGCTGCGGAGCGAAAATCGACAAGCTTATAGTCGGCAAGTGGAGCGACTCGCAGAACAACGCTACTATCGAGTTCAAAGAGGACGGCACTTTCCAGTATGAGTCGAGCAACCTCAATATCCTGGGCATTTCCGTTGGCACTTCGGTCTCCGGTACATACAAGGTCGACACCGAGGCTGACCCCGCGACCGTGACCATAGTCCCCGAGATAGCTATCGCAGGCTTCAAGGCGGGCACGGAGATAACATTCACCGCGTCCTATAACAAGGACAACAAGGTGCTCACGCTCAATAACGACAGCTGGGGCACTCTGAACCTCACCGAAGTCGAAGCGTAAAAGAAAAACAAAACGGGACTGCCGGGTAACGGCAGTCCTTTGTTATTTATATCAGCCTTTTGAGCGCTTCCGTGACTGCTGCCGCCGGGGCTTTGCCACCGAGCGCGCGCATACACTGCCCGATAAGATACTGAAACGCCTGCGTCTTGCCGTCTCTGTACTGCGAGACGCTCTTTTCGTTTTCGTCGATAACGCGTTTTACCGCGTCCTCTATCGCCGCCGCGTCGGTCATCAGAGAAAGTCCGTTTTTTCGGACATATTCCGCCGGGTCGGCGTTTTCGGTCACTATTTTTGCAAAGACTTTTTTCGCCGTGCCGCGGTTTATCTCCCCTGATGAGAGCATATTTATGAGCCTGCCCAACGAGTCGGGGCTGAATTTTGCATCTTCAATGCTCATTCCCGCGCCGCGAAGTACGGCTGGGAGCTCAACATTTATCCATGATGCGGCGTCCTTTGCGCTCTTGCAGAGCATAACCGTGCGGTCGAAGAGCTCTGCCGTGAACGGCGAGGACATCAGTGTGTCAATGTCCGCTCTGCCGAGATTATATTCTTCGCTCCAGCGACGGCGCTTCGCCTGCGGCAGTTCGGGCATCTGATTTTTGATTTTCTCAATGTCGGGGGTTGAAGCGACTACCGGCGGAATGTCCGGCTCGGGAAAATATTTGTAGTCGCTCGTGTCCTCTTTCGAGCGCATAGCATAGCTCATACCCGCGCCGTCGTCCCAGCGCCGGGTCTCCTGAATAATATTTTCACCGTTTTCAATCAGCGATATTTGCCGCGCGCTCTCGCTTTTTATCGCGCGCTCGGCGGCTCTGAATGAGTTCAGATTTTTCATCTCCGTGCGTGTTCCGAGTTCTGTCTGACCCTCCGGGCGGACGGAGAGATTTATATCCGCTCTCAGCGAGCCCTCCTGCATCCGACAGTCCGAAACGCCGGCAAAGCGCATCAGCTCGCGCAGCTTTTCGAGATATTCGACCGCCTCCTCGGCGCTTCGCATATCCGGCTCGCTGACTATCTCAAGCAGCGGCACTCCGCATCGGTTGCAGTCGATGAGCGTGCGGTTGTCGTCGGGGGAGTGCATGAGCTTCCCCGCGTCCTCCTCCATGTGCATCTCTTTTATGCGTATAATTTTGCCGCTGTCGAGTGTGACCGAGCCGTTTCGGCACAGCGGCAGATATAACTGGGATATCTGATAAGCCTTCGGCAGGTCGGGGTAAAAATAATTTTTGCGGTCAAAGCGGCTTATCGGTGTTATCTCGCAGCCCGCCGCGAGTCCCGCGCGGACGGAAAGCTCAACGGCTTTTTTGTTCAGCGTCGGCAGAGTGCCGGGCAGTCCGAGACACACGGGGCAGACATGCGTGTTCGGCTCGCCGCCGAACTCAGTCGGGCAGGAGCAGAATATCTTTGTCTCAGTCAGCAGCTCTATGTGGACTTCGAGCCCGATAACAGTTTCGTATCTCATTTGAAAGCCTCCCATGGTGCCCTGTAGCACCTAAAACTTCACAAGCATTGCGTTTAACTGTGTCTTCAAACTTGTTCAACGCAATCATACTCTGTAAATTTTTAAATGTTACAGGGTCAGACACCTTGCCGCGCCCAAAAGATTATCGTCCGCGAACGGCGCCGCCATGAGCTGAAGGGCGGCTGTTTTTCCGCACGGCACGCTTATCGCCGGGAGCCCCGCGAGGTTCGCCGGGACGGTGTATGCGTCGCCGATATAAGTTTTCAGTGGGTCGTCAAGGCTCTCGCCGAGCTTCGGCGCAGTTGACGGATAAACGGCGCCCGCGATGAAATCATATTTTTTGAAAGCGTCCGAAAGCGTGTCGCGTATAACCCTGCGCGCTCTCAGCGCCTTGTTGTAATATGCGTCATAGTATCCCGCACTGAGCACGAAATTACCGAGCATTATCCTGCGCCTGACCTCGCGCCCGAAGCCCTCGGAGCGGCTTTTGACATACATTTTTGTCAGGTCGTCTGAATTTTGTGCGCGCCGTCCGAAGCGAACCCCGTCATACCGCGCAAGATTCGAGCTTGCCTGCGCACAGGCGATTATATAATAGGCGGGCACGGCAAATTTGAGCGGCGGAAGCGAGAAATATTCAACCCTCGCGCCGAGCAATTCAGCTTTTTTGAGTGCATTGTTCACCGCACTGCGGATATCTTCGCCGCAATTATCAATAAATTCATTCGGCACGCCTATAATTTTGCCGCAGAGCGAATAGGACTCGACAAAATCCGAACGGACGGGAGCAGTATCCACTGTTGTAGAATCGCCGCAGTCGCGCCCGGATATTATCGCCGCGAGAGCCGCGCAGTCGGAGGCATTTCTCGCTATCGCGCCTATCTGGTCAAACGACGAGGCATAGGCGACAAGCCCGTTTCGGGAGACGGTGCCGTAGGTCGGCTTGAAGCCGAATACCCCGCAGAACGCCGCGGGCTGTCTGACCGAGCCGCCCGTGTCCGAGCCGAGCGCGAGCGGGACTATCCCCGCCGCGACTGCCGCCGCCGCGCCCGAAGACGAGCCGCCGGGCACGCGCGTTTTGTCAACGGGATTGAGCACCGCGCCGTAATACGAAGTTTCGCCCGTCGAACCCATGGCGAATTCGTCCATGTTGAGCTTGCCGACGATAATAAGCCCCGCTTCTTCGAGCTTTTCTACCGCCGCCGCGCTCACGGGCGGCACATAATTTTCGAGCATCCGTGACCCGCAGGTCATTTTGACATCTTTTACCGCGATGTTGTCCTTTATGCCTATCGGCACGCCCGCGAGCGGCGAGATATATTCGCCCGCGTTGATGCGTTTTTGTATCTCCGAGCCTTTGCTATACGCGCGCTCGCGGCAGAGCGTGATGAAGCAGTTGAGTTCTTTATTCTGCTCCTCGGATTCATATACGGCGTCTAAGACTTCGACGATTTTTATCTCGCCGCGCCGGATTTTTTCTGCCAGAACGAGGGCGGAATCTTTAATAATATCTCTCATAGCGCACCTCATTCCACTGTTTTCGGGACGCAGAAGCAGCCGTCAGCCGTTTCGGCGGCATTCGACAGAGCCTCTTCTACGCCGAGCGTCTCACCCGGTTCATCCTCGCGCATGACATTCACCGTGTCGGATAAATTGGTCAGCGGCTCAACGCCGTCGGTATCGAGCGCCGACAGCGTGTCCATATATGATATTATCTTTTCAAAATCTCTGCGGCAATCCTCGCGCTCGTCGGTGTCAAGCTCAATATGCGCGAGCGATTCGAGATGCGATATGAGTTCGTCGGATATTTCCATCTGCTGACCTCCGTAAGCTTTCTATTATAAATTATATCAGAAAAAGGCAAAATTTTCATTAGTTTCAGGCTCATAAAAACACGAACCGGAGGAAAGAATATAAAACGGATTTGAAAAAATCCTAATTTTCCCGCGAAGGGATCTATGGAGTGTGCTCTCAATGGAAAACCGCAATCAGCAGAACAAGCAGGGTCAGAACCAGCAGAATCAGCAGCAGAACAACAAGCAGCAGAATCAGCAGGAGAACAAGGCCCAGAACAAGCGCAATAAGCTCAACGAGGAATAAGCCTCACCCGCCGCGCGGCGGGTACATATCCGAAGTCCCTGTATTATTTTGCAGGGGCTTTTTGTTATTGCAACTGAGAACTTTTTATGATAGAATACTCCTGTATAAGGCTCATATAAAAATGAAAGGAATGAATTTCAGTGGGAAAGAAAAGTTCATCTGAAAAGCTTGTCATAGCAGCCGCTTCCGCAGGTGCAGCAGTCGGCGCGGCATATCTTGCTGTCGGCAACGCGATTTTCAACAAGACCATGAGCAAAAAGTCCATCGCAAAAAAAATGGACGAGAAAAAGAACGAGTATGACGGCATCACAAAAGAGGGTATGGAGTGGTTCGACTCCGCGAGTCCCGCAAAGGTGAAGATAGTCACTCCCCGCGGCGGATATGTCCACGGCGAGATAATCCTTGCAGACGAGCCGAGCGATGTTTGGGTGATAGTCATTCACGGCTACACCGGATCGCCCAGAAGAATGGGTTCGTTCGGCAAGAAGTTCCACGAGATGGGCTATAACTGCCTGTTCCCGTATCTCTGCGGCCACGGCGCGAGCGAGTCGAACTATGCCACCATGGGATGGAACGACAGAATCGATATCAAGGCGTGGATCGACTACATAATCAACGAGAATGCGAACGCGAAGATAGTGCTCTTCGGTCTCTCGATGGGCGCGGCTACAGTCATGATGACCACCGGCGAGCCGCTCGAATCGAATGTCGTCTGCGCTATTGAGGACTGCGGATATACATCAGTCTGGGACGAGTGCAGAGCCAACATGAAGGACGCTTACGGCCTGCCGACCTTCCCGTTCCTCTCCGCCGCAAGAAGCGCAACGATGCTGCGCGCGGGCTATGATATGAAGAAGGCTTCGTGCATCGAGCAGGTCTCGCGCTCCGTCACGCCGACCCTGTTCATCCACGGCGACAAGGACGATTTCGTCCCGTTCTGGATGCAGGAGCGCGTCTACCGCGCCGCCGCGTGCGACAAAGAGAAGCTGGTTATTCCCGGCGCACCGCACGCAGAAGCCTCGACCGTCGACCCCGAAAAATATTGGTCAACAGTTGATAAGTTTATCAAAAAGTATCTTTGATGAAAAGCAAAAATGAACCCCGTTGACTTGACGGGGAGTGAAAAAATCCTACCCACGGTTTTTCTGCGGGTAGGATTTTTTATGTCGCTTGTTTTGAAATAGAGGTAGAGTGAATAATTTGAATTTTGCAATATTGCGTACTTGCCATTGACGACATATGCAATGAATAATACAACTCCCAATTTATCACTCGTCCGTGCGTCCGCTCAGCCACAGTATCTCAGCTTCGCGGACATACATTATATATATGCCATTAAATCTTGTAAAAATCTTTATACCAGCGGGCGAAGTTGCGAAGCCCGGTTCTGAGATCGGTCGAGGGCTTGTAGCCGTAGTCACGCTCGAGCGGGGTCGTGTCTGCATAGGTCACGGGGACATCGCCGGGCTGCATAGGGACGAGCTGTTTGTGCGCTTCAAAGTCGTAATCGTTCGACAGAACGCCCGCGGCGATAAGCTCCTGCTGAAGAATGTCAACAAAGTCGAGCAAATTTTCAGGGCTCTGGTTGCCTATATTGTAGACCGCATACGGCGGAACGGGCAGACCGTCTTCGCCGTTTTTGCGCTCCGGCGCGCCCTGCATGACGCGCACAATGCCCTCAACTATATCATTGATATATGTGAAGTCGCGCTTGCAGTTGCCGTAGTTGAAAATGCGGATTGTCTCGCCGCGAAGAAGCTTGTCGGTGAAACCGAAATATGCCATGTCCGGGCGACCTGCGGGCCCGTAGACCGTGAAGAAGCGGAGCCCCGTCGAGGGGATGTTATAGAGCTTCGAATAGGCATGAGCCATCAGCTCGTCGGACTTTTTCGTTGCGGCGTAGAGACTGACAGGGTTGTCGACCTTGTCGTCGGTGCTGTAGGGCACTTTTTTGTTGCTGCCGTAGACCGACGAGCTCGAAGCATATACAAGGTGCTCGACAGGTGTCGCGCCGTCGTCGTATGAGTGGCGGCAGGCTTCGAGGATATTATAAAAGCCGATTATATTCGATTCGATATAGGCGTCGGGATTCGTTATCGAATAGCGCACTCCCGCCTGCGCCGCGAGGTTGACAACTATCTGCGGCGAGTATTTGCAGAACACTTCGTTCACTTTGTCTTTGTCCGCGAGGTTAGCTTTAATAAAAGTGAAATTTTCGTGCTTTTGAAGCTTTTCGAGCCGCGATTCTTTCAGGCGGATATCATAGTAGTCGTTGACGCTGTCGAAGCCGATGACGCGGATATCTTCAAAGTCCGAGAGCAGACGCTCCGAGAGAAAGGAGCCGATGAATCCCGCCGCGCCCGTCACGAGCACGGTCTTGCCTTTTAAATCAATTTTTGTCTTGACTGATTTTTCCTGCATATCCGCTTATCCTTTCAGAAAGGGGCTGACACCTTGCGGCGCAGCCCCCTGCTACCCTGTAACACCTAAAACTTTACAAGCATTGCGTCGTCTGATTGCGTTTAACTGCGTCTTCAAATTTGACAGGCGGCAGCCTGCCTGCGTTTTCATCCTTGTTCAACACAATCATACTTGCAACCGGATGTAAACTTTTAGATGTTACAGGGTAGTTTTATTTCTTGAATTTTTCCAGTATTACGCTGAAAGCCACTATCGCGGCCTGAACCACAACTGCCGTCAGGGGCGACACAAACGCAAACGCCTTGAGTGCGACGCAGAGTATTGCACCCGCCGCCACGACCGCCTGCACAATAAGGGCGAACACTGCCCAGCGCGAAGCGAAGTTCGCGAGTCTGCCGCACGCCGCTATGCTCTTGAAGTAAGATCGGGCGGAGCCGTCGTGCATGACCTTTGCGGGGGCTGAGTCAACAACGCTGTCGCGGTATGCGCTGAATATGCGTGCGCCGTGGGAGAGCGTCATTTTGACATCTTTCTGCGCTATGCCGAAGCGGGCGGCGATGAGCTCGTCGGTCACGTTCGGGTCGTCCGTGCGAACGACAAGGCTGAAGCCGTTGTCCGCCATCTCGTTTATCGAATCCTTGAGCGAGGCGTCCTCGGCGTAGTTGAAAACGAACATCGCCGCGACCTGAGAGTCGATCGCTATGTAGAGGATCTTGCGCCCGTTGCGCTTGACTTTGTCTTCCTCGGACTTGAGCGGAACTTCGATATTGTGGTGCGTGAGCAGGTTGCGGTTGCCGAGCAGCACGCGCTGATTATATATTGTGGCTGAAAGACCGAGTCTGTCTTCGTATATCATGTCGCGCACGGGCGGCAGAAGCTCGGTCGAGCCGCCGATAATGCGGTTGAAAACATCTGTAAGCGGACCGCCGGATTTGAGCACTATGGCGACTGCGTAGAGCAGAACGTCGTCTATGCGCACGGTGTGGAAGTCCTTCATTCCGTGCATCTCACACGCCGCGCGGTCAAAGAGATCGGCGCTGTCAACAGAAGCGGCGACCGCTTCTGAACATTCGAGAGCCGCATCGTAGCCCGCTATCATGCCGCCTTCTGCGTTGAGCTTCCTGTTCTCAAGATAGAGCGGGATCATCAGCGCGAGTTCTATAGCGCAGGGTGAAGTCAGGCAGAATGCGCCGGTGAGTACGCCGAACGCCTGGAATATATCTTTTGTTATTATGCCCGATATAACTGCGAGCAGCACGGAGACAGCCGAAGAAATTATCAGGCTGCGCTTTGTGCAGCTGTCAGCAGGGGCGTTGGCTTCGGAATTTTTGATGAAGTCGGCGGGGAACTCGACCCTGCCGGAATATAAAATGTCGGGGTTGCCCATCTTGAGTGCGCGTCCGACTTCAAAAGCGTCTTTCTCGCTCTCGATAGCCCTTATGCCGTAGAGTCCCGACTTGCGCTTTGCGGTGCAGAAGAGGAAATTCTGCATCACGCGCGCCGTGCCGCGGCTGCTTTTTTCGGCGGTCATAAGCAGGGCGAATATCGTCGCCGCGCAGTAGAACATGCCCGAAGCGCCCTCGGGTGATTTGTTGAAGAACGAGAGTATCGTCTGAACGAGGGCGAGTATAAACGTCAGCCCGCCGACTGCGCCGCCGGTCACGCGGCCGTTTGCAAGCGCTTTTACGCCGGATAAAATATTCGGGAACGCGAGATAGAATGACGCGAGCAGAAGCACTATATTTGCCGCCGCAAGTCCCGCGCCTCCGCGGTCGAACGCGGGTGCGTCTATCGCCGCCCACTCGAGAATTTTCGGCACGAGCAGCAGAAGCAGCGACACGCCTTCAAGTACGCACAGACCGATAACCGAGGTCTTGAACTGCGATGCGGCGTTCTTGAGACTGTTATAGACTCTTCCGCGCTGTTCGGGTTTCTCGTATTCGAGGGGAGCCTTCTCGGAGTGCTTTTTCTTTTTCTCGGGCTGTTTCTCCGGTTCGTCCTCTTTCTCTTCGGGCAGGTTTTCGTCCTCCTGCGGCTCATCGTCGCCGAGACCGCTGAGCAGGACGAACTTTTTCTTCTTCTCCGCCCTCTTTTTGTCGAGCTCATTGCGGAGCTCGTCTTCGTCTATCTTTTCGGTCTCCGGCTCTTCGCCGAAGCCGCTGAGCATCATCTGCTCCTCCTCCGGCTGATTGCCGGCGGCGGGATTCGTGAAAGGCTGATCTTCTATCGACGCGGGTTTATCGTCCCCTGAACCGACAAATTCTTCGGCGGGAATGACCTGCGGCAGGGGCTCGAGCCCCGATGTCTCGGAGAGCGGACCGCGCTTTAAGATAACTCCGGGTTTCTCTATCGTCTCGGCGCTCTGGGGCTCTTTTGCCGAACCGATTGCAGCCATGAGCTTTGTCTTATATTCATCGTCCGGCTTGTTTTTTGCCGGCTCGGAGAGGGATTTCATCGGACCGAACACGACTGTGTCGCCGAACAGACCGGGTATGGCGCGGCTCTCACGTTCGGAGTCCTCTTCCGGCTCTTCGGTCGGCTCGCCGAAATATCTCGACGCGGGCGCGCCGAAAAGCTCCTCTACCGTCGGCTTTTTCTCGGCTTCGTCCTCGGCCTGCGGCTCTTCCGCCGCGGGCTTTTCTTCCTCGCCGTGAAGCGTCAGAATGTTATCGCTGTTATCAGGTTCATCGGATTCATTTGATTCGTCCGATTCATCTGTATCAACTTCATTGTCAGATTCGTGAACATCATCATCTTCGCCGTCGGCTTTCACAACGGACAGCTCAAGCTTTGAATCGGAGTATATATCCGCGCTCTCATCGGCGGCAGCTTCTTCGACCGGGGCTTCTTTGATTTCCGGCTCAGCTTCATCGGCAGATTCCTGTGCCGCTTCGGCTTTCTCCGGTTCTGTGGGAACTTCCGCCGTCTCTTCGTTTGCTGGCTCTTCAGAAGAAGTTTCGTCCACAGGCTCTTCGGTCGTATTCAACTCTGAGGAAGATATTTCGCTTGCGGATTCTTCTGCCTCCTCGACTTCGTCAGATTCTTTGCCAGTCTGCTCCGCATCGTCGGATTCGACGGATTCTTCATTTTCTGGTTCTGTGGCAGCCTCAGCCGCGACCGACGGAATCTCGGGTTCCGGCTCGGCGGCAATCTCCGCCTCGGGCTCTTCGGCTCCCTGCTGAGTGTATATGGGTTCAGACTCCGACGGCGTATCATCGTCAGAGTATCTGCCTTCATAGTATTGGATACTTGTCAGAAGTTCGGTGTCGTCCTCGTCGGCGGGCGACGAGGAATCGGTGTCCGTGCTCGCCAACAAATCGTCTATGTCGCTCAGCGACCAGATCCTGTCCGGCTCGCCGCGGCTGTTTTCAAGCTCCGCCACCTCGCGGAGAACTCTGTCAAGTGAAATCTTGCTCCGCTTATCGGAAGATCTGTTTTCCACTCATCTCACCCCAATTGTATATACTGAATCGGATAAAAGTCAGTTTCTGTGTTTCGCCGCTTCGAACATGAGGATTCCCGCCGCGACGGAGGCGTTTAGAGAATTTATTTTGCCGCGCATCGGCAATGAGGCGATAAAATCGCATTTTTCGCGCACAAGGCGGCCTATGCCTTTGCCCTCGGAACCGATGACGAGGGCGATGCTGCCGCTGTAGTCGAGGGCGGTGTAATCCGTGCCGTCCATGTCCGCGCCGAATATCCAGACGCCGCGCGATTTGAGTTCGTCGATGGCGGCGGGGAGATTCGCGACTTTTACTACAGGAACATATTCAATAGCGCCCGCCGAGGTCTTTGCGACTGTGTAGTTGAGAGTCACGGAGTTGCGCTTGGGGATAATTACCCCGTGAACTCCGGCTGCTTCCGCGCTTCTGAGGATAGCGCCGAGGTTGTGCGGGTCTTCAAGTGAGTCACACACGACTATGAACGGGCTTTCGTTCCTGCTCTCGGCGAGGGCGAAAATATCGTCCATCTCGGCGTATTCGTGAGCCGCGGCAAATGCCGCAACGCCCTGATGCGCCGCGCCGTCGCAGAGGCGGTCGAGCCTGCGCTGATCGGCAAATTTGACGGGAATCTTGCGCTCGCGGCAGATGTCTATTATTCTGCCTGCCTGTCCGCCGCGCTGACCCTGTGCAACGGTCACGCTGTCTATCGCTCTGCCGCTTTCGAGAGCCTGAAGCACTGCGTTGCGCCCGACTATGAGCCCCTCTTTATGATCCATTGAATATACCTCTCAGCCAAAAAGTCTCTATATAAGCATTATTATATCATATACTGTTATAAAACGACAATAGAAATGCTAAAAATTTACGCGGAATATTTTTCCTTTTTGCGTATTGCAATTGAGTTCACAATAAGAATTATGAAGGCGAGGATGAGTGTACCTGTCAGCGCGCCGAGGGTGTCGACTCCGACATCGAAAATGCGGCATGCTCGTCCGGGGACGAAATACTGGTGTATCTCGTCGCTGACTGAATAAAGGGCACTGCAAATGACGGAGATAACGGGCGAAAAACGCCTGCGGCTGAGGAAAAGCGCGCAGCCGATAAGAAATCCGAGCACCGCATATTCAAAGAAATGCGCGAACTTGCGCACGATGAAGCTGTTCAGAAGTGGGCCGAAGAGTTTCATCAAAATACCGCGCACACTGTCACTCATATTTTGCGACTGGTTGCCGTCTTTGCTCGAAAGCCAGAATATGCATCCGGCACACGCCGCCGCCAATAACCAGAAAAAGACGGCGAGCACAATGCGCACCGTCCGATTTTCGGGGAGTATATATTTGAGTTTATTTTCCTTTTTCATCTTGTCAGTCCTTTGCCGTTACGAAAACAAAATCGACCGCCGAGCTCTCGGGGTCAACGCTCAGGCCGTTGACGCCCTTCGCCGTTGCAAAATAGCTCGGGGTTATGAACATCGGGAGCACAGCGCCGAGCGAGAGCAGTCTGCCCTCCGCGCTGCGGCAGGCCTTGACGAGCTCTGCGCCGCTCAGCGCCTTGAGGTTCTTGACGGACGCGTCAAACTGCGCGTCGCTGAGGCGTACTATGTTGTTCGTCCCCTGCGAGGTGAGCGTCGAAAGGAAACCTGCAGCGTCCGTTATGCCCGCGGACATGGAGGTCAGGGCTATCTGATAGTCGCCGTCCTGCACGCGCGAGGAAAGAGTCGCGCTGTCGAGTGCGGTGACAGTGAAATTGACGCTCAGACCGAATACTTTCTGCCAGCCCTGTATCATGCGTCGCATGGCGTTTTCGTGCTCGGACAGGCAGATTATCTCAAGGCTCAGTTTGCCCGTGAGATCTTTCTGCGCATGAGCCCAGTATCCGGCGGATCTGTTCATATCGTAGCCGAGAATGCTTACCGGCTCGCTGTTAAGATCCGCTCCCTCACCGACGGAGCAGGCGGGCGGGATTATCGAATAAGTTTTTTGCATATCCTCGCTCTCGAGCGTCAGCGAGTTGTAGTCAACCGCCGTGCAGAGCGCGCGGCGCAGCGACACGTTGGAGAGCGACACGTCGGAGCAGTTAAAACACAGAGCCCAAACAGTGTCGTAGCTCTTGGTGACGGAGAGATCGGACGAATCGGGCGCAGTCGTGCCGAGCTGGGCGGCGCAGTAAGTTCCGTCGAGCAGGGATTTGAGCCTTTGCTTGCTGTCGCCGTCGATTACGAGCGACACGCTCGCGGGCTTCGCCGGGAAAGGTCCGGTGTAATCATCGTTATTTTTTATAGTCAAAGCGGAGTCGTGCAGCCAATAGGAGAGATAGAACGGACCGTTGCACAGGAGCGTCGAATAGTCGAGTCCGTAACGCCCTTTGGTCGCGTTGAAGAAAGTCTCGTTGCAGGGCATGCATATTGCCTTTGTCAGCAGATCGAGAAAAGCCGATTCGTCCGTTGAGTTTTCGAGCGTTATGCGCAGCTCAAAGTCGCCGACCGCCTGCACGCCGAGCTTGTCGGAGGGCATTTTGCCGTTTATTATGCTCTTTGCGTTCTTTATGACGCCGAGGCTCAGCGCTTCGGGCGCACCCGTTGCGGGGGACACCGCGCGCCTGAGCGCGAAAACGAAATCCGCCGCTGTGACGCGGGAGTCGAAGGTCTTGTCTATGTTGTCGCCGAGGATCGGCTTGAACGCCTTTTTCATTATGACCCAGCGTGCGTCCTCGCGGAGCTTGAAAGTATAGGTGAGGGAGGATGCGTCATAGCTCCAGCTCGTCGCCGCGGCGGGAGAATACTTGCCCTCTGCGTCCTTGCGGACAAGGCCCTCGAAGCAGTTGAGCACGACGGTCTTTGCCTCCGCGCCCTGCGCTATCTGCGGGTCGAGGCACTCCGGCTGGGCTGCTATCGGATAGCTCAGCGCCGCGCCCGAGCCGTCCTTGCCGCAGGCGGCGGCTGTGAATATCAGCGCGAGCGAAAGAAATATTGAAGCTATTCTCGTAATTTTTTTCATGCTTTTCCTCCGTATATTAAAAACCGCGGCGTATTTATACAAATTCTGCGGGCGGTCTGAGGCATAATTTTTTTGGGGCGCGCAGCCCCTTTCAGATACATTATATAGTAACATAAAACCACTCCCGTTATCAACCGTTAATTGCAAAGATTATCCGGTGGATATAATATTATTCAAAAGATTTTTATTGTTTTAAAATATATCTGTATAAATGTTGCAATTTTTTTAAAAATCTGTTACAATTCTTTATCATATCTTACATATTCTGGGGATTGAAATTATGAACGCTGTTTTATATATCGCGGCGGCTCTTTCGGCCGTCTGCGCCGTGCTGCTCGTGATTATTATAACGAAGCTCAGCCGCCCCTCCGCGCAGGATGGGCAAATAAAGGAGCTTGAGCATAAAGTCAGCTCGCTCGAGGGTCAGCTGCGCGATGAGTTCGAGCGCAGCCGCAGAGAAAGTGCCGGCAATCAGAAGGACATGCGCTCCGAACTTACCGAATCGCTCGATAAGATGAACGAGCGCCTTGCACTCATGACCGAGGCGAATTTCAAGCATCAGCAGCAGCTGACGGATATGTTCTCGAAGTCGCTCGACACTATCCGCCGAAATAACATAGAACAAAACGACAGACAGTCGAGAATTATTGCAGAGTCGATAGAAAAAATGCAGCAGAGCAACGAGAAAAAGCTCGATGAGATGCGCGCAACCGTCGACGAGAAGCTCTCCTCGACCCTCACGACCCGACTCGACAGCTCGTTCAAGACCGTTTCCGAGCAGCTCGAAAATGTCTACAAATCGCTCGGCGAGATGAAAGAACTCTCGACCGGTGTTACAACAAATGTCACGAATCTCAACCGCGTGCTGACGAATGTCAAGGCACGCGGCACCTGGGCGGAAGTCCAGCTCGAGGGCATACTCGACCAGACGATACCCAATATGTACGAGAAAAACTTCGCCACCCGTCCGGGCAGCTCCGAGCGCGTTGAATTTGCTATACGCATCCCTGCCGGCGACGGCGGCGCAGACGCTTATCTCCCCGTTGACTCGAAGTTTCCGATGGAGGACTATGTGCGCCTCTGCTCCGCCGCAGACAGCGCGGACGCTGAAGAAGTCGCAAAGGCGCGCAAGGCTCTTGAGGATAGAGTTTTGAGCGAGGCGAAGCTCGTCACCAAATACATAAATGTTCCGGCTACGACCCCGTTTGCGATAATGTATCTCGCGACCGAGGGACTCTACGCCGAAATCGCGTCCTCGCGCACGGGGATAGCCGAGCGTATCCAGCGCGAATATAACATCATGATAGCGGGACCGACCACGATAACGGCGCTTCTCAATTCTCTCTCCATGGGCTTCAGAGCCGTGGCGATAAACGAGAAGGCGAATGAGGTACGCCGCCTGCTTTCCGTCGCCAAGGCGCAGTATGAGAAGTTCGGCGACGTGCTCGACAAGGCGAAGAAAAAGATAGACGAGGCGGGGCGCACCCTTGTCGCCGCGCAGGACAGAAACCGTATCATGGCGGGCAAGCTCAAGGGGATCGAGAGCATGGACGCCGCCGAGGCAGACGCATATCTCGGCATAGCCGAGCAGACGGACGGCTCGGAGGATTAAGCATTTTCGTTTTTGTTTAATATAAAACCAGAAAAAAGGAGGAAACGAAATGAAAAACAAAGGAAGACTTGCAAGACGCATCATCGCAGTCATAGTCTGCATGACCCTCGTCCTTGCCGCCCTCCCGACCGGAGTTTTCAGTGCCTTTGCGCAGACCGAAAAGGGCAAGCTCAAAGTCACATCCATCTCCGACATTCACTATTTTGCTGATTCCGAAAAAGGAACCGGGGACACAAAAAACGGATTCAGCGAAGCCTACAACGAATGGAACGACAAAGGTTCCCGTCAGCACAACGAGGTTGACGCCCTTATCGACGCAGCGCTCAAGAAGGCAGTTGCCGAGAAGAGCGACTATGTGTTCCTGCCCGGCGACCTGACCCTCAACGGCGAGCTGGCGGGCCACAAGGCTCTTGCCGCAAAGCTCGAAGCCTTTGAAAAGGAGAGCGGAATACAGGTCATCGTTGTAAACGGCAACCACGATGTCAACAACTATAACGGCGTTACATTCAAAAACGGCGTCAAAGAGTCCGGCAAAGTCACCTCTCCCGAGGCGTTCCGCGAGATCTATAAGAATCTCGGACGCGACCTTGTGACGGACGAAAAAGAAGATGTCTTCACCCCCACCACAGGTCAGGCGGGTCAGCTCTCCTACGCTATAAGCCTCAAGGGCGGCTACAGACTCATCGTCATGGATACCAACAAGTATTCGTCCGATGTCACCGCCAAGGGCGACGATGTTCAGGAGACCGCGGGCAGCATCACCCCCGAGCTTATGGAGTGGGCTCTCAAGCAGTGCGAAAAGGCGAAGAAAAATGGCGAGACTATCATCGGCATGGCTCACCACAACTTCGTTCCCCACATGACCATCGAGCCCGAAATATTCTTTGCTTTCGTGCTTGACGATTGGATGGAGTGCACCGAGACTCTCGCGGACGCAGGCATGCATTTCACCTTCAGCGGACATCTCCACACTCCCGATATCGCCTCCCATGTCAGCGACAACGGCGAGACCCTCTATGATATCGAGACCACATCCCTTTCGGGCTTCCCAAACAAGTTCAGAACCGTCACCTTTGACAACACTCAGGACGGCAAGATAATCTGCGATGCGAAGTCCCACGACATTGACGAGGACGGCCCAATTGTTGTCAACTTCCCCAACGGCACGTCTAAGACTTATGCCCAGCCCTATAAGAACAGCTTCTCGTTCTTCAAGACCTATGGCCCCGGCGATCTCCACAATTTCGCTATGACCATGATCGACAATGCCCTTTCCGGCATCTTCGAGGACATTCAGGAGGCCGGCGGACTCTATGCATATCTTGAGGCTTCGGGAATCGACCTTGAGAAGATAATCATCGACGCGCTCGGCACGAACGGCTTCGAGGTCGGCAGCGTTGAGATATTTACGGTCAGCAGCAACATTATGAGCTTCATCAAGGATCTGTGCGCGCAGGTCGACGAGGCTTATATCAATAACCCCGACCATGTTATGGAGGTCATTGACGGCGTAGTCACAAAGGCTCTCAACTATCAGGTCTCCGACTATAAATGCACAAAGTTCTATGAGGCTATGGGCATGGAGAGCAAGAACGAGAAGGGCACCTTTGAGGACGCCGCTTACACCGTTCTTTACACTCTTTACAACGCCAACGAGGATATCAGCGACGACAAGTTCATGAACGATGTTCTTGATTACTTCGAGAACAGAGACGGCGCAAAGGAACTCATCAACTTCCTTATCGACACTCTGCTCAACGATGTCGTCGAGGGAGAGATCCTCTCCACCCTCAAGTTCAACCCCGGCAAGCTCTTCCCCGCCGGCACGGTCACAAGCCCCATGGGCGTTATGACCGACATCTTCATGAATATAATCTTCCGCGGCAACCCGAGCTATGAGAATGTTATTTACAGCGTGCTCAACCTCCTGCCCGAGAAGTACAGCAGCCTGCGCAATATACTCAACACCGTCGTTATGGATGAGTATATGACTCAGAGCCAGTATGACAGCATTGGCTACACTATCGGCAGAATGCTTCGCAGCCTCGTTGAGGATACGAATCCTGCCGAGAAGTCCGACCTCGATGTGACCCTCGTTTATGACGGCCCCGTCGAGCCCGAGGTAACGCAGGACAATATGCGCCTGCCCTCGAATATAGGCACAACTTTCACCGGCGACGCATCGACCGAGAGAAGCATCAACTGGTATACAAAGTACAGCCTCAAAAATTCCGACATTCAGATAGCCGAGTGTTCGGAGAACCCGACCTTCACCGATAAGCTTCCCAAGGGAGTCAAGGTCAGCACGACCTCCGAGCTCGTCAAGAGAGAGTATCCCGGCGTCGATCTCGGCATTATCGGCTTCATCTCCTACGGCATCAATGTCAACCGCCACACCGCGACCATAACCGGCCTCAAGCCCGGTACAAAGTATTGCTACAGAGTCGGCGATGCAAAGTACGGTTGGTGGAGCGGCACGGGCATAATAGAGACTGCGGACAATTCCGATTCCTTCACCTTCTTCCATGTCAGCGACGAGCAGTCGCAGAACGCTGTTCAGTATGGCACATGGGGCAAGGTAGTCGATACCGCGCTCAAGATGTTCCCCGAGGGCAAGTTCTTTGCCAGCGCAGGCGACCAGGTCGATTACACCAAGCACTTCAAGCAGTGGCAGTGGTTCTTCAATGCCTCTGAGAACATCAAGAACACCGCTATCATGCCCGCAGCGGGCAACCACGAGAAGAGCGGATATATGCTCGACCAGAACTTTGTCCTGCCCGAGACGGTCGATCAGGACAGAGAGAGCGGCGTGTTCTATTCCTATGATTACAACAACGCTCATTTCATCGTCCTCAACACCAATAACCTCAGCGAGGATAAGGCGCTCAGCGACGATCAGCTCGCATGGCTCAAGGCGGACGCCCAGGCAAGCGACGCTCAGTGGAAGATAGTCGTCCTCCACAAGGCGCTCTATTCCAATGGCTCGCACTATGACGACAAGGATGTCAAGGCTATGCGCAAGCAGCTCTGCGGACTCATGCCCGACCTCGGCATCGATATCGTCCTCCAGGGTCACGATCATGTCTATCTGCGCACCGATGTCATGGACAACAATAAAGTTGTCAAGGCTGAGGAGCAGAAGATAACCTTCGGCGGCAGAGAGTACACCGCCAAGCTCAATCCCGAGGGCACCGTCTATGTCATCAGCGCATGCGCGGGTGTCAAGGACTACCAGACCAAGGATGTCAAGGATACCGACAAGCTCTTCCCGAGAGCCGAGGCTATCTACGATGCCCACAGCGCTGTGTTCTCTGCGATAACCATCGACGGCAGCAAGCTCTATTTCGACGCTTATATGCTCGACGATGAGGCGAAGGACGGCGCAACGAGAATCGACTCCTTCGCGCTCTCAAAGGCAGAGAAGGAAGAGCCCGAGAATCCCGAAAATCCCGAGAAGCCCGAGAAGCCCGGTCTTCCCGACCTGCCCGAGCTTCCCGAAATCCCCGGTCTGCCCCATTGGCCCGGAAAGCCCGAGAAGCCGGAAGAGCCCTCAGACCCGTCGAATCCGAGCGAGCCGCTCGATCCCTCCGATCCCGCGAGCCCGATAGTCCCCTCGACGAAGCCCGAGACAAATAAGCCCGAGGGCGACAGCAAAGTGCCGAACACCGGTGCGGCAGCTCCCGTAATGCTCATTGCATTCGCAGGCGCGGCATTCGTTATCGGCTGCTCTGCAAAGAGGAAAAAAGAGGACTGATAACAGCTCTCTGATATAAAACTATAAAGACGCCCGGAGAGTTCAGACGCTCTTCGGGCGTTTCTCTATAGATTTTCACGCGTGCTTATGCTACAATAAATTCAAAAATCACCGGAGACGATATTATGTTCAGACCTGTTCGCAGAATTAAAAACGCTCTCGGCGAAGAAGCGACAAAAGAAATTTTGCGCTCTGCCCGCCGCGGAGTGATCGCAGTCAACGGCGACGGCGGATATCCATATGCGATACCGATAAACTATCTCTATGACGAAGAGGCGGGAAAGATATATTTCCACGGCGCAAAGGCGGGTCACAAGGCAGACTCGATAAATAAATGCGATAAAGTGTGCTTCACGGCTTGCGGGGATGAGATTGTCCGGAAAGAAGCATGGGCGCCGTTCATGCGCAGCGCCGTCGTGTTCGGCAGGTGCCGCGTCATTGAAGACCGCGCTCAGACACTGATTCTGGTCAAACGCCTCGCGATGAAATATTATCCCGACGAGCGCCTTGCGGATGAGGAAATCGCCGCTTCGGGAAATGCCGTGCGGATGTTTGAAATAGATATAGAGCACCTGAGCGGCAAGGAAATTCAGGAGCGATGATTTTTTACACAAAGAAAGCGTCGGAAATTTTTGTACTTTAGTACACTTTTTTGTCGTTTATCGCTTGACTATTACCGATATAAAAAGTATAATAAAAAAGCTAATGCAAATAAATTGGAGGTAAACAAAATGAAGGTATTTATGATTGGCGGCACCGGCCTTCTCGGCAGCGCCGCAGCACGTATTTTCATTGACAGAGGCCACAGCGTCAAGTCTGTTGCTCTTCCGCCCCTTCCCGAAGGAGCTCCCATCCCCGAGGAGATGGAGATCGTAATGTGCAATATTTACGAGAAGACCGACGATGAGATCAGAGAGCTTATGGCCGGCTGCGACTGCTTCGTTTTCGCCGCAGGCGTCGACGAGAGAGTCGAGTTCCCCGCACCCGTTTACGATGCTTACTACAAGTACAACATCGCTCCCCTCAAGAGACTTCTTCCCATCTGCAAGGAGCTCGGTTACAAGAAGGCCGTTATCCTCGGCTCTTACTTCTCCTACCTTGCCAAAGAGCGTCCGGATATGAAGCTCTGCGAGAAGCACCCCTATATCAGAAGCCGTATCGACCAGGAGAACGTCGCTTTCTCCTATGCCGATGACAACTTCGATGTTGCCGTTCTTGAGCTGCCCTACATCTTCGGCACTCAGCCCGGCAGAAAGCCCGTTTGGGTTATCCTTATCGAGCAGATCAAGAGAATGGATAAGCTTCCCTGCACCCTCTATCCCAGAGGCGGTACAGCTATGCTTACAGTCCGCCAGGTCGGTGAGTCCATCGTCGGCGCGGCTGAGCGCAGCACCGGTGCAAAGGCATGGCCCATCAGCTGCTACAACATGAAGTGGGCTCCGTTCCTCAAGATTGTCTACGCCGCAAGAGGCATGGGCGATAACAGAAAGATCATCGGCATCCCGCCGTGGATGATGAGAATGGGACTCAAGGGCGTTGTCAAGGAGTATGCCGAGAAGGGCATCGACAGCGGTATCAATCCCATGGGTCTTCCGGATATCATGGATCTTGATCTCTTCATGCCCACTGATTATGCTTACAAAGAGCTCGGTGTTACTGAGGACGACATCAAGGCTGCTATCACCGATTCCATCAAGGTCAGCGTTGCTTCCTATGAGGGTAAGGTTAAGCTCCTTGAGATGAAGGGCGAATAATCAAAACATACACTCATTTTCGGCGGAACTTTTATGTTCCGCCGAAATAGTGCTTTTTAGAAGCTTTTATATTTCTGCCGTATTTGGCGGCGGTGCGGTCGTTTGACGGGGGTTTTTTCGTCAGGACGCACAAAGATGCGCTCTTATTTTTGTGCGCGCTGACGGAAAAACGACCATCCGCAGACCGCTTTCAACTTTTATCATCACAAATTTTTCAGGAATGGGTGAATTCTTTTGGCAAAGAGAGAAGACGTAAGAAATATAGCCATAATAGCGCACGTCGACCACGGCAAGACTACCCTCGTCGACGAGATGCTCAAGCAGAGCGGCATATTCAGAGCCAATGAGCAGGTTCAGGACAGGGTCATGGACTCAAACGACCTTGAGCGTGAGCGCGGAATAACAATACTTTCAAAGAACACCGCCGTCCACTATAACGGCGTGAAAATCAATATCGTTGACACTCCCGGCCATGCCGACTTCGGCGGCGAGGTCGAGCGCATACTCATGATGGTCGACGGCGTGCTTCTGCTCGTCGATGCGTTCGAGGGCTGCATGCCCCAGACGCGCTTCGTCCTCAAAAAGGCTCTTGCGCTCAAGAAGAAAGTCCTCGTTGTTATCAATAAGGTCGACAGACCCAACGCGCGCCCCGCAGAAGTTGTTGACGAGGTCATTGACCTGTTCATCGACCTCGGCGCCGAGGAGGATCAGCTCGACTTCCCCGTTGTCTACGCTTCGGCAAGAGACGGCTATTCCTCGCTCGATCCCACCGTCCGCTCGGGCGATATGCGCCCGCTGCTCGACTCAATTCTCGAGCATATCGAAGCTCCCGACGGCGACGTCGACGCCCCGCTTCAGATTCTCTTCACGAGCCTTGACTATGACGACTATATCGGCAGAATCGGTGTCGGCAGAGTCGAGCGCGGCAGAGTAACGAAGAACGAGCCGATAGTGCTCTGCAAAACGGACGGCACTCAGGAGAATGTCAGGGTGTCGCGCCTCTATCAGTTTGAGGGACTCTCGCGTGTCGAGGTCGATTCCGCCGCCGCGGGCGATATTGTCTGCATCTCCGGCATCAGCGATATAAATATCGGCGAGACCGCCTGTTCTCCGGACTGCATCGAGCCGATGCCTTTCATAAAAATAGACGAGCCCACAATATCCATGAACTTCATGGTCAACGACAGCCCGTTCGCGGGCCGCGAGGGCAAGTTCGTTACTTCGAGAAATATCAGAGACCGCCTGTTCAAGGAGGTCGAGACGAACGTCAGCATGCGCGTTGAAGAGACCGATTCGACCGATACTTTCAAAGTCTCCGGACGCGGCGAGCTGCATCTGTCAATTCTCATTGAGACCATGCGCCGTCAGGGCTACGAGTTCCAGGTTTCGCGCCCGAAGGTCATTCTCAAAGAGATAAACGGCAAGACCTGCGAGCCTATGGAGCTGCTCATAGTCGAAGTTCCCGAGCAGTATGTCGGCGCTGTTATAGAGAAGCTCGGATCCCGCAAGGGCGAGCTTGTCAACATGGGCACGCGCGACGGCGGCGCAACTCATCTTGAGTTCCGCATCCCGTCGAGAGGACTCATCGGCTACCGCGCCGAGTTCCTCACCGATACAAACGGCAACGGTATCATGAACCAACTGTTCGACGGCTACGAGCCCTACAAAGGCGAGATAGTCACCCGCGAGCGCGGCTCGATAGTTGTTCACGAGACCGGCGTGAGCACCGCATACGGTCTGTTCAACACTCAGGACAGAGGCAGGCTGTTCATTCCCGCAGGCGTCGAGGTCTACGAGGGTATGATAGTCGGCGAATGTGCCAAGAATGAGGATATAGTCTGCAATATCTGCAAGAGCAAGCATCTGACCAACACCCGTGCATCGGGCTCCGATGACGCACTGCGCCTCGTGCCCTATACGGAGATGAGTCTCGAGCAGTGCATGGAATTCATAAAGGACGACGAACTGCTTGAAGTCACGCCCAAGTCGCTCAGACTCAGAAAGCGTATTCTTTCGAAAGAAAAGAGACTCAAGCAGCAGTTCAGAGGCAAGTAATCTGAAAGGGGAGACAGGAATGACACAGCGCCGATCGGTTGCTCTGGGCAGCTTTGACGGACTCCATCGGGGTCACAGGGCTGTGCTCGACCTCGCTCTCTCGTTTGAAAAAGACGGCTTCGAGCCGTGCGCCCTTGTCTTTGACGAGCACCCGCTGAAAGTTGTCGGCGCGGGAGCTCCCCCGGAGCTGATGACCCCGCAGGCGCGCGACGAAATGCTCGAAAGCCTTGGCATAACCGTCAAAAAGATATCGTTCGGGCGCATCGCCGATATGTCGGCGGAGCAGTTCGTCAATGATATTTTAATCGGCGAACTGAACGCGGGCGCGGTATGCTGCGGATATAATTACCGCTTCGCAAAGAGCGCCGCCGCGGATTCCCGCGACCTCGAAGAGCTCTGCAGGGCGCATGGACTTTTATGCTCCGTGGCGGAGCGCACCGACTATAACGGCGCGGCGATAAGCTCGACGAGGATAAGAAACGCGCTCGCCGAGGGCAATATCGAAGACGCAAACGCCATGCTCGGGCGCGAATTTTCCTATAAATTCACCGTCGTCAGCGGCGACAGGCGCGGCAGGCTGATAGGCGCGCCGACGATAAACCAGCATTTTCCAGAGGGCTTTATCGTCCCGAAGTTCGGCGTATATGCTTCGGCAGTGCCGATAGACGGAGAACTGCATGCGGCGGTTACGAACATCGGACGCCGCCCGTCGTTCACCTGCGACGATCTGCGCAGCGAGACCTGTATAACCGACTTCTCCGGCGACCTCTACGGAAAAAATGTCGAAGTAAAATTGCTCAGATATATCCGACCCGAAAGGGTCTTCGATTCGCTCGATTCGCTCGGCGACCAGATAGCCGCCGACGCGCAGACGGCAAAAGAAATTTTTAACAGCATAGAAAAATAATAACCGCAGCCGCCCGAGGGTCAATCCTCAGGCGGTTTTCGTTTATCTTAATGTCACGGTGGGGACGAATATCATCCGCCCGCGAAATTCGCACGGATTTATTGGTACACAGCCCCGCACCCAAAATTCAATATGGAAAACGCCTGCGCGGCATGATATAATCGATATGTAAAAGCATTTTGACACGGAAAATGCGCGGAGGTAAAACGCTTTTGATAGACACACGACTGTTTTTTGCGTAAACTGAAAGCGAAAAAAGGAGGCGCGGCAGATGGATATCGGGAAGAAGCTCAGGGACGCGAGAAACGCGGCTAAATTGACTCAGGAAAGTGCGGCGGAGTCGCTCGGCGTGAGCCGCCAGACCGTATCGAATTGGGAGACGGGCAAGACCTATCCCGATATAGTGAGCGTCATAAGAATGAGCGACCTCTATTCCGTCAGCCTCGACTGCCTGCTGAAGGAGGAAAAAACCGTGTCAAACAATCTCAACTATCTCAACTATCTTGAAGAGAGCACAAACGTCGTCAAGAGCCGCCGCAGACTCGGAGAGCTCGTGCTCGTCGCCGCATATCTCGTCATATGGGCGGTGTCGGTCGCGTTTTTCTGGCTCGCCGTCTCCGGGTCGGACGCGGGCGCGTATGCCGTGCTCGTTATCTGGGGCGCAATCCCGCTGACCACATTCGTCATCTCGCTGCTCATAGGCGCAAACGGCTATTGGGGCAGAAGAAAATGGTGGGCGGTGCCTATCCTCGCTCTTATGTACACTCTCATTCCGTTTCTGACCTTCACCCTCGCCAACGCCGCTTCGACGGGCGTTTCCGCAGGCGATATAGCGGTGAACCTCGACGATTTAATCACCCTGCCTATAGGTGCGGTCGTCTCCGCCGCCGGTCTTGCGATTGGCACGGGCATAGAGAAACTTCAGAAGAGAAAGCTGAAAAGAAAGAATAATATCCTGACACAAGAGAGCACAAAAAGTCAGGAATAAAAGATTCCTTTGCTCTATAATGTTCTTGCACAGGGAGAAAAAGCATGGACTGGATAACAGGGATAAGCAAAGCGATAGACTATATTGAGTAGCACATCACGGAGCCCACGGATTACGCGCGGGCGGCGAAAGAGGCCTGTTCGTCGCCGTTTAATTTTCAGCGCGTGTTCGCTCTGCTGTGCGGCTATACGCTCGGCGGACGTGCAGAACCCTGACTATACCTGCGAGATATGGATCGCAGTCAAACCGAAAAAGTAAATATTTTCTCGCCGGCGCTCGTTTGGGCTCCGGTTCTTTTTATCTTGAGGAAAGGCGGAAAGAATGTTATACTTATTGAAGAAAACAATATTGAAAGGAAAACGCAATGAGAAGATTCTTGAAATTCTTTGCACGTCTATTTGTGCTTTTACTCGGGCTTTCGCTGTGCATCTCGCCGCTCGAGGGCTTTGCCGCCTATGATTTTGAATATGAGCAGGCGGTCGGCAATCCGCTCAAAGGCTTCATGCCGTTTTATAAACAGGGCGGCGCCGACAACAGCGTGCCTTACAGTATGGAGTGGTTCTATGTTCCGCTCTCCGCGCTCATGTCCGACAGCGGCGAATACACTATCCGCGAGGGGCTTGAGCCGTATCTTGAAGAGATATCGGCGCGCGGGAATCAGGCGGTTTTCAGAGTCTATCTCGACTATCCCGGATCTGGTATCGGCGAAAAGGCTGTGCCGCGGTTCATCTGGGATATGGGTATAAAAAAAGAGCACTACGACGAATACGGCGGAGGCTGGTGCCCCGACTATTCGGACGGCAGGCTCATTGATATCCTCTGCGATTTTGTGCGCGAGCTGGCACGTGAATACGACGGCGACCGCCGCATAGCCTATATCACAACGGGGCTTCTCGGTCACTGGGGCGAGTGGCATGTCTGCCTGCCGGAGCTCGAAGCTTCAAAAGAGCAGAAAGCAAAAATTATCTCCGCATTTGCGGAAAATTTCAAGACTACGCGTATTCTGACCCGCTATCCCGGGACTCCCGGCACTACGCGCGGCGGCAATGTCGGCTTCCACGACGATTCTTTCACCCACTCGACACTCTACGGCGAGAGCTGGTATTTTATGTCCAAGATGAAAAAAGCGCATCAGACCGGGGCCTGGAAAAATCAGCCAATCGGCGGCGAGTTCCGCCCGGAGGGGCAGTCGGCGTTCTTGTCCGGCGCGCCGCTCGACGGATATCAGGACTACTCCGAGTGCGTCAATGTGACCCACTGCTCGTGGCTGATGATGGCGGGCGCGTTTAAAGAAAATCTCGGCGCGGACGAAATCGAGCGCGCCAAAACAGCTTCGGCGGCTCTCGGCTATGATTTTACTGTCACAGACGCGAGAGTGATGAAAATTTTCGGCAAAATTTATGCTTTTGTCACGATAAAAAATACGGGTGTCGCCCCGATATACTATGATCTCGGCGTGTCTTTCGGCGTCGGAAACGAGAAAAATGCGCAGTGGACTAAAGCGGAAAATCAAAAGCTCTGCCGCCTCATGCCCGGAAAGAGCGCAGTATTCTCGGCGCAGATAAGCATAGACGACGGGCAGTCGCTCTTTGTCCGCATAGAAACGCCGCTCGAAAACGGCAAGCCGATACGCTTCTCCAACTCGTCCGAGCTGCAGCGCGCCGACGGGTCGCTCGAGCTCGGGAACATGATGAGGTTTTGATATGGAGAAAAAATACAAGGTCTTTTATCAGGGCTCGCTCTACGGCCACTTCGGTCGCGACCGCGCGGGAAAAGAAATTGCAGTCAACAAAAGCTTCACTTGGGGCGGTGAAGAATGGCTCGTGCCGTCTGTATATTTTTGCGGCAAGGGACTTGTTGCAGATATATTCAAGAAAGTGAGCGTTGACAGCTTTCGTGAGTTTATAGAAAAATTCGGACTCGATGAAAACAGCGATTGTGACGGCTTTTCAGACGAGCAGCAGGCTGAAATAGAAGCTGAAAATCCGCTGAACAGCGATATCTTCGCCTCAATTCAATTCGGCGGCAGAAAAAGCGACATGGAGTTTTCAAGCTCCGACTGCTGGAATCCGCTTTTCCCCGACAGCGGTGATGCGGCGGAAGCTCTGCTCGACAGATACGGGCTCGATAAATCTTTTTGCTGGCTTGCAGTGAGGATGAGTATCCCGTGGCGCGGCAGAAAACCGAAAAAATCAGATTCCCTGACCCTGCAACTTCGCGCGGAAAAGATACCCGTCCCGGGAGCGCATTTCAAGGCGAATCGCCCCGGCGACAAGACAGAATTTATAAATCCCGTGACCGGAAAAAAGCATACGCTGACGGTTACGGCTGTCGAACAGCAGAAGTTTTCAAAGCTGCGGCATATCGGCGAAAAAGAACCGCCGCTGTGTACAATAATGAATTATGACATCTCACCGGAAATTCCGAGGGATGAGATATCCGTGAATGGCCGCTCGGAGCCGGAAAAACCGCGCGGGATTATCGCTCCATGCGGCAAAGCGGCGTCGGCAATAGGCATTATCGGCGGCGCGGACGGACCGACCGTCATCGTCACATCATCGGCGAGCGGGCGAACTGCTTGCTCGTCACTGTATTATGAACCAGAATATGAGCCGGATTGGTGTATGGTGTTTTATAAGAAGCCAAAAGATGATATTGAATTTGAACTGATATAAAATCGCCGAATGTCAGGCGTTCATAAAGCAGTTTTAGCCCCGGCGGTAATGACTGTCGGGGCTTTTTGAATATATTGGAGCGTGCAATTAAGGTTCAATATTTGGACTCTGTCGCACAGTCTATTTTGGCTCCCCTGTAGGGGAGCTGGCTCGGCGTAAGCCGAGACTGAGGGGCTTGTTTTGCTGACGCTCAAAGTAATAAGTAAAAGTGAATAGTGAATAAGTGCGCTGTAGGAGCGAATATTATCCGCCCGCAAAATCTGCACAAATTTATTGACGCGCAACTTGTAGGGTGCGGCGACTCGACGCACCGTTGCCGCGCAAGCGGCACAATATGAAATTGTAGAATTTGCACTCTATCTTCGCGTCGCACTATAATCAAAAGATATATACTTCCCGCGCTTCGGCATTTTCTTTTTGTTTGAAAAAGAAAACGCCTGCAAAAGAAAAGCAAACGAGCCGTTCCCGCTCGACACCCGCAACGCCGCGCCGCAGTACTTAGCTTGCGGCTCTCAATCAGTTGCTCGGCACATTCGCCCGTAAACTCGCTTCGCTCAAACAATACGGGCTCGTGCGTCTTGCTTCGCAAGCCGTTCAGCCCTCTCAAAACATAGTCGCCTATCGCCCTTGGAGCGGGCGCTATGCTCCTTGTTTTTCGCCAACATCGCCTCGCTTAATCCGCCACCGGCGGCGCTTCGGTGATGTTGCCCGCTTCTCTCAGTTGGCTTATCAAATACTACGGCGCGGCTATTGAAAGCCTGATTATAAAAGTCGGGCGGGTCGCTCATTTTAACTTTGCGAAAGGTCGTGCTAATCAATCAACAATTTGACGAATAATAAATTTCTCGCTTCTATACTTTTTAGTTGTATCACACGACATAAAAAACCGACCTATATTTCATAGGTCGGTTTAACTGTTTTATGAACGCCTGCTATCCGCAGTCCCGTTAAGTTTATTCCGGAAGTGAGTCCATATAGTTCTTGTAGTGGGCAAAGACTATGCCCGGCTCCTGAAGGTCGGGGTTCCAGCGCTTGACCCATTCGAGGGAGAAGAAGCCGTCGAAGCCGGCTCTGTCGAGCAGCGTCACAGCGTCCGTGACGGGCACGTCGCCGTAGCCCATCATACGGTATTCGACTCTTGAGCCGCGCATGACGGAGTCCTTCAAATGGACGTGCTTTATATAGGTGCCGAGAGCCGCAAAAGTCTCGACCGGGCTCTCGCTGCCGAAGCGCACCGTGTGGTGGACATCCCAGAGTACGCCGCAGTTGTCGCTGCCGGCTCTGTCGAGAAAGGCGAGCATGGCCTTTGAGCTCGAGAGATCTCCGTTGGTCTCTATCAGCGGAGTGACGCCTCTCTTCGCGCCGTACTCGCACAGCTGGCGGTAGAGTCCCGCGCCGAGCGTGAAATCGCCGACGGTGATGTGCGGCTCGCCAGTGCCCATGACGCGGACATATTTTACTCCGAGCTTTCTCGCAAGGTCAATGTAGCCGCACGCCTCAAAGAACGAGTCCTGCGCCCTGTCGCGCACGGCGAGCGTTGCGCCCGAGGTCAGAGAGGGAATGACAAGCCCGGTCTGAGCGATTTTTTCTTTCGTTTGCTCGATTTCGGCGTCCGAAAACTCGGGGATTTCAAGCGCGTTTATCTTGTCGCCTATACCCCTTATTTCCACGCCGCCGAAGCCGAGATCCTTAGCCGTTGCAACGACCTCTTTGAGCGTCCAGCGCGGACAGCCGAGGGTTGAAAATGATAGTTTCATCGTAACAGATCCTTTCGTAATATTCTTTTACGCAGTTTCTATTGAGTCGTCGCTCTGAAGCGAATATTTTTCGACCGCCATGTCGCGCAGAACGAATTTCTGGATTTTTCCGCTCGCGGTCATCGGGAATTCGTCCATTATCCAGACATATTTAGGTATCTTGAAGAACGCGACGTTCTCTTTGTAGTAAGCCTTGATCTCATCTTCGGTCATATCCTCGCCCTCTTTGAGGATGACGCAGGCGCAGACCTCTTCGCCGTACTTCTTGCTCGGCACGCCGATGACCTGAACATCCTTGACGCGGTCATTATGATAGAGGCACTCCTCGAGCTCCTTGGGATATATATTCTCGCCGCCGCGGATTATCATATCCTTGAGCCTGCCAGTGACTTTGTAATAGCCGTTCTCGTCGCAGACCGCGAGGTCGCCGAAGTGGAGCCAGCCGTCCTTGTCTATCGCCTGAGCGGTGGCTTCGGGCATCTTGTAATAGCCCTTCATTATGTTGTAACCGCGCGCGCAGAATTCGCCTATCTCGCCCGCGGGCAGAGTCTCGCCCGTATTGGGGTCAACTATCTTGCACTCGACGCCGGGGAACGCCTTGCCGACCGTCGCGCAGCGCGTCTCGAGGGAATCCTCCGTCGTTGTCATTGTGCAGCCGGGCGCCGCCTCGGTCTGACCGAAAACGATGACAATATCGCGCATGTTCATCTTCTCGCTGACATCGTACATCGTCTTTATCGGGCAGGGCGAGCCTGCCATGATGCCCGTGCGCATATGAGAGAAATCATATTTGTCGAAGTCCGGGTGCTCGAGCATAGCGATGAACATCGTCGGCACGCCGTGGACTGCGGTGCAGTGCTTTGTCGCGAGCGCGTCCATGACCTTTTTGGCGTTGAACATATCGATAGGCACAAAGGGCGTTCCGTGGGATATGCAGGACATGAGCGCGAGCACCATTCCGAAGCAGTGGAAGAACGGAACGGTGATGCACAGTCTGTCCTCGTGGGTGAACTTCATGCCGTCGCCTATCGTCTGGCCGTTGTTGAGAATGTTGTAGTGGGTGAGCATAACGCCCTTGGGGAATCCCGTCGTGCCGGAGGTGTACTGAATATTGACGACCTCGTGGCAGTCGCACGAGTCGCGCACCGCCTCAAACTCCTCGATGGGGGTTTTCTCGGCGAGAGTATAGAGCTTCTTCCAGTCGACCATGCCCGCCGGGCACTCGCCCTCACCCGCGTAGATAACGCTCTTTAAAAGAGGCAGTCTGCGGCTCTTGAGCTTGCCGGGCTCGCATGATTCGAGCTCGGGGCACAGCTCGTTTATTATATCAATATAGCTCGTGCCCTTGTAGCCGTCAATGAGGACAATAGCCTCGGAGTCGGACTGCTTGAGCTGATAATCGAGCTCGAAAACTTTATAGCTGGTGTTGACGGTAACAAGTATACCGCCCATTTTTGCACTTCCGAAAAAGGTTAGCAGCCATGCGGGCACGTTTGTGCCCCAGATGGAAATGTGTGAACCCTTTTTAAGGCCTAGTGCCATGAAGCCTCTGGCTATCGTCTCACACTCGTCGTTGAACTCTTTCCATGTTCTGGAGTAGTCCCTGTCAGTGTAGTCGATCATGTTGTCGTCCGGGTACTTTGCCGCCATATCGGCGATCTGCTGTCCCAGAGTCTTTTCGAGAAACTTCTGCTGCATTGAAATCGATCCTTTCTTCAAAAATTCGGCTCGTGCCGTTAAGTATATTTCAACCGCTCAAGCGGCGATTGGCTCAATAGGTGTGGTCGCAGATTTCGTTTATCTTGTCGCGCAGGGCAATAAAATCCTCGAACGCCGCGGGCTTCTGATTGGGATTGCGGAGCAGCGCCGCGGGATGGAAAGTGCCCATATAGAGTATACCGTTGCGGTCATAGAAGAGCCCGTGCTCTTTTGTGACGCGAAAATCCTTCGAGATATATCTCTGTGCGGATATCCTGCCGACGCAGACGATTATCTTCGGACGCATCAGGGCTATCTGGCTGTCGAGCCATGCGGAGCATGCCTCCTGCTCCTCGGGCAGGGGATCACGGTTCTGCGGCGGGCGGCACTTGACGGTGTTCGCGATATAGATATTCTTGTCCCTGAACAGGTCAACGGTCGCCATTAATTTGTCGAGCAGCTGACCGCTGCGCCCGACGAACGGCTCGCCTTTGAGATCCTCCTGCTGACCGGGTCCTTCGCCGATAAACATGACCTCCGCATCCTCTTTTCCGACGCCGAAAACAACGTTCGTGCGCGTCTGGCACAGACTGCATTTGCGGCAGTTCAGGCACTCCTGCCTGAGCTCCTCCCAGGTAGACATTGGCAAGCCTCCGTTTCATGTGATTATTTAGTAATTATAGCGCAGATTGTGCGGAATTAATATTTATACGGGAATAATTCTTCTTTTAAAGCCAAATAAGTATAAATTTTTTCTTTCGCATTGCAACATCCCGCGCGGATTTGTGGAAAAATCGCAGGCGAAAAGCAGCGATTCACCTCAAATCGGGAGCTGAAAACCACGGGCTCTCGGCAGCAGACGCCGATAATTTCTCAAAAAATGCAGAAAATTCACAAATTCATGCTATACTGACCGTCGGGAGGGATGTCCGATGACTGCAAAAAAGAAAAAGCCGATAATCGCCCTCGCGGTAGTCTCGGCTCTGCTTACGGCGTTGATTCTTTGGATAATTTGGGGCAACACGGCGCTGCAGCTCAATAAATACACGGTTTCGAGCGAGCGGCTGCCCCGAGCGTTTGACGGCTGCAAAATCGCGCATATTTCGGATCTGCACAACACCGAAATCGGCAAAGACAACGAAACTCTTCTTAATATGCTGGGAGAGGCGAAGCCCGATATTATTGCTATAACGGGAGATTTGATAGATTCCCGAAAAACCGACGTTGCCGCGGCACTGCACTTTGCGGGCGAAGCGGTCAAAATCGCGCCCTGCTATTATGTCACCGGCAATCACGAGGCGAGGGCATCGGAATATGACGTTTTAAAGACCGGTTTAATAAAGCTCGGTGTAACCGTGCTCGAAAACGAGAAGACGGAATTGGAGAGAGATGGCGAAAAAATCACTCTTATCGGTGTAAAGGATCCGAGCTTCAGTTCCGACTACTTATTCCATGACGAAGAGGCGATAATGGAAGCGCAGCTGAAAGCGCTTGTTGACAAGGATGACGGCTTTACTTTATTGCTTTCCCACCGACCGGAGCTGTTTGAGATTTACGTAACCTGCAATGCGGATCTTGTCCTGAGCGGCCATGCGCACGGCGGTCAGTTCTGCCTGCCGTTTATAGGAGGTCTGGCGGCTCCGAATCAGGGGCTGTTTCCGAAATATGACGCGGGACTGTTTTCCGAGGGAAAAACGAAAATGCTTGTCAGCCGCGGCATAGGCAACAGCATTTTCCCGTTTCGCTTCAACAACAGGCCGGAGATTATTTTAATAGAATTGCAGACGGCCAGAGCTTGACTTTGTCCGTTTTTTTGCCGAGCTTTTTGCAGAGCACGACAACCCGCCGCGCAACATACGGCGCGGTTTTGTGGAAAAATATTGAAGTTAGATGGGACTTTATGAGATTGTTTTAACTGACCTCGGAGGCAAATTTGTTATGTTCCCACCGAGTAATGGAGTCGGCTAAGTTTGCTTCAAACACTCCGCGGAGAGCCTTTTTCTTTTCCCACTTGACAACCGGCAAAGCGGTTATATAATTAGAATGTTCGTTTTTTGTACGCATGGGGGTAATTAAATGGAAAAAGATAAATCGTTTCTCGGCACTCAGCCGGTCGGCAAGCTGCTTTTCAAGCTCTCGCTTCCAACGGTCATAGCGCAGATAGTCAATATGCTCTATAACATAGTTGACCGCATATATATCGGGCATATGCCCGTCGACGGCAGCCTCGCGCTGACAGGAGTCGGAGTGTGCCTGCCGATAATCATGATAATCTCGGCTTTCGCCGCATTTGTCAGCGCGGGCGGCGCGCCAAGAGCGTCCATATCCATGGGCAAGGGCGACAACGACTCGGCGGAAAAAATACTCGGCGGCTGCTTCTCCATGCAGATAGTCATATCCGTCGTTTTGACCGCGCTGCTGCTTATCTTTGACCGCGATCTGCTCCTCGCGTTCGGCGCGAGCGAGAACACTATCGAATATGCAGTCGATTATATGAATATTTACGCCATAGGCACCGTCTTTGTCCAGCTGACGCTCGGTATGAACGCGTTTATAACGGCGCAGGGCTTCGCGAATATCGGCATGGTGACCGTTATGATAGGCGCTGTGTCGAATATAGTTCTCGACCCGATATTTATCTTTGGACTGAATATGGGAGTCAGGGGCGCCGCACTCGCGACGATTATATCGCAGTGTATCTCCTGCGTATGGGTCGTGGCGTTCCTCTTCGGCAAAAAGACAATATTACGCCTGAAGGCGAAGAATTTCTTCGTATCGCCTAAAATTATCCTGCCGTGCATTACGCTCGGGCTCGCGACATTTATCATGCAGTCGAGCGAGAGCGTTATCTCGGTCTGCTTCAACTCGTCTTTGCTCAAATACGGCGGAGATATCGCCGTCGGTGCGATGACGATACTGACGAGCGTTATGCAGTTTGCCATGCTGCCGCTCAACGGCATTTCACAGGGCTCTCAGCCTATCCTCAGTTACAACTACGGCGCGGGAAACAGTGAGCGTGTCAGAAAGACTTTCAAGCTGCTTCTTGCAGTGTGTCTCACTTATTCGTTCCTGCTCTGGGGATTCATCGAGCTGTTCCCGCAGGGCTTTGCAAGGATGTTCAGCTCAGACGCCGCGCTTATTGGTTTTACCGCGCACGCCCTGCGCATCTACTGCGCCGTGCTCTGCCTGTTTGGCATACAGATGTCGTGCCAGATGGCGTTCGTGTCGATAGGCAGCGCGCTGTGCTCTATATCGGTCGCGGTCGTTAGAAAATTTGTGCTGCTCCTGCCGCTTATTTATATCATGCCGACGTTCGTCGCAGACAAGACGATGGGTGTCTATATGGCGGAGCCCGTGGCGGATGTTATTGCGATAACCTTCACGTCCATACTCTTTACTATTCAGTTTGGAAAAGCAATGAAGAAGCTTGAAGCGCAGAAAAAAGGGGAGGCAAAATAAAATGGCTGATGAAATAAAAATCCGCGCGGCAACGCCCGACGATGCGTCTGCGCTGCTCGGAATATATGCGCCTTATGTAAAAAACACCTCGATAACATACGAATACGATGTGCCGAGCGAGGAGGAGTTCCGCAGGAGAATCGAATCTACGCTCAGGAGATACCCGTATCTCGTGCTTGAAAGGGAGGGCGATATCCTCGGCTATGCCTATGCGGGTCCGCTCCATTCGCGCCCGGCATATGATTGGGCGGTCGAGACATCGATCTATCTCGACCAAAATGCGCGCGGCGGCGGGCTTGGCAGAAAGCTGCACGACGCGCTCGAAGCCGTGCTGCGCGAGCAGGGTTTTCTCAGCATGAACGCCTGCATAGCTTATCCAGAAGTTGAGGACGAATATCTGACGAAAAACAGCGCGGAGTTCCACGCGCATCTCGGCTACCGAATGGTCGGCGGCTTCACAAAATGCGGATACAAATTTCACCGCTGGTACGGCATGGTCTGGATGGAGAAGCTTATCGGCGAGCATCTTGAAAATCAGCCGCCGGTCATCCCGTTCCCGCAGATAAGAGATGCTATCCGCGAGAAGTACGGAATAGATTAAAAAAATATACACGCCCCGAAAGAACTGTGCACTGTCTTTCGGGGCGCATATTTTTATGGGTTGCAGTTTCCCTTATTCTCAGCCTTGATTACCCTCAGGCCGATTGTAAAAAATCTTATTTGATCTTTATCTGCCAGTATGCGATGTAGTCTCTCTCGTAGGTGTAGGTGATGTGGATGGTGTCACCCTTGACGACAACTGAGGGATAAGAATACTCAGCGAGACCCTTTTCGAAGGTCTTTATCTTTGTGAAGGTCTTACCGTCGTCGGTAGAAACGGAGAGAACAAGAGGAGTTCTGATTCCGGGGATTCCTACGGGATTGTAGGCCAGGAATATCCTACCGCTGTCATCGGTGTCAAGATCTATACCGCTGTTGTTGTTCGGCAGGTTGGTTGCATATGCTCTGCACCAGGTCTTGCCGCCGTCAAGGGAGTCGCTCCTGTATATTTTACCGAGCTTTGTTCTGGTGAGCATATGGACGGAGCCGTCCTTGGACTCCCAAAGCGTGGGCTGGATCATGGGAACCTTGAAAAAGCCTAAAAAGCTGGAATCGATAACGGAGGTTTTGCTCCAGGTTTTGCCGTCATCGGTCGATATGTCGACAAAAGCCTTCCATTTGCCGTCTATCTCGGTCGAAGCGGGGGCGAGAACAGTGCCGTTTTTGAGTCTTATGGGTTTGTTCTTGACGGGGCCTCTGCCGCCGTTGTTGTCGCCGGGAACAAGCTCCTTGGGAGTGCTCCAGCTTCTGCCGTTGGTCGAGGTCGAGTAATATGTTTTCCAATACTGGGTATTCTTGCCGACCTTGAAATAGAGGGTTATCGTGCCGTCGTCATTCTGGAAGAGAACGGGGTTCCAGTGGGCGACATTCGGATCGGCGGAAACTCTGATGGGTTCGCCCCATTTTCCGTCCGTACCGCGCACGCTTGTGAGTATCTTGACATCGTCGTCGCTCTCGGACGAGCCGCCGAACCACGCTGCGATAACGGAGCCGTCATCGAGGGGCAGAACCGTTGAAGCGTGGCAGGAATCGGTAATTTTCTCGGTGAATATCCACTCTTTTTCTGCCGAGACGATAATCTTCTTGGGGTCGGTTTCGACCTCGACGGGTGTATTGTCCGTTTTCGGGGGCGTAACGGTCGAACTGCCGCCGGCTGAGGGCTTTGCCGTGCCGGCAGGCTTAATGATTATGTTTATGTTATTGTTTCTGTCTGCGGGCGCGGGAGAGGCGGTATTGCCGCCGTTTTCCGCGGGGGCGGCCGTCTCGGACGGAGCGGTCGTGTCATCGTTTGCGGGCGCGGCAATGACATCCGAAACGGTGTCTGCCGCAGTGATGCCTTCTGCTGCGGTGGTGTCGCCGTTTCCGTCGGAGGAGCAGGCCGCGCAGGAGAAAATCATCAGAGCCGCAATTGCTAAAGCCAAAAATCTTTTCATTCCACAAATCTCCATAGACTCTCTTTTTTGTTTTCCGGTTATTCAATGCCTTGAGGCTACGGATATTCATTATCTGCGCCGCGCAAACGGCAGCACAGACCGACAGCCATCCTTGCATCTCTGAAAATTATACATCTTTACGGCGGAAAATGTCAACTTTTTTTGTTGGTTTTCGACTAAAAAGCCGCCGGATTTGTTCATTTTTTAAAATAAATTATAAATAGCCAATTTACATATTATGCTATACAAATACCTGTGTTTTGCATTAATATGCATACAATATGTATGGGTGTGGCGGACAACTGCCTTTTTGTAAAAACAAAACGCACCTCCCGTATTTTTGTGTCGGACGGCGCGTTTTGATATGCAAAATCTTTTATTTGTAGTTCCCGATGACCTCTTTGTAGAACTCTATCGCCGCGCCGATGGCGGAGAGGTCGATGTTTTCATCTACGCTGTGGACGCTGTTGAACTGCTGCATATTTATATCGATCGGCGCAAAGCGCAGCGTACACGGGCAGACGTCGCTCATCCAGCGGGCGTCGGTTCCGGCGGCGAGGACGAATGGGGCAACTGCGGCATGCGGGAACACATCCCTCGCGCAGCGGCAGACATATTTGAAAGCCCTGCTTCCTGTGTCCGCCGGTCTGTGGAACTCATGCCCGTCGGCGGGCTCGGTTATTTCGAGCGCGTATTTCTTCGCGAGTTCTCTTATCTTCTCCATGTCGCCGACAAGATCCTCTTCGTCGATGTATCTTATCAGCGCGCTCGCAGAGCACTCGTTGTCGCGCGGGGTCTTGCCCTTCTTTGACTCGATGCTGCCGAAAACGCAGGTCGTGCCGAGCATCGCGGCCGCCTGGGAGTTTATCTTCGGCATGAGCTTTATCAGCAGCGGCTCAAAGCACCAGAGGTTCACGAAGATAAGTCTTAGCGGGAAGTTCATGTAGGGCAGGAGCGCCGTGAACATCTCGCGCACCTGCGCGGGCATTTTTATTGTCAGCTTCAGCGCGGAAACTTCGGCAATGAATTTTGAAACTCTGGTCACGGGATTGTCGCTGAGGGTCAGCCCCTCGGAGTCGCCCTGAACGGCACGGACATTTATTCTGTGGTAGCCCTTTTCGTGAACGGCTATCATCGCGCACTTGCAGTCTATCCCGTCTATCGGTGCGCTGATGACCCCGCCGCCCTCGTCGATGGCGAGTTCAAATTCGATGCCCTGCTTCTCAAAATATTTCACGGCCTCATGTATGCCGTCGCCGAAAATCTCTTCATTGTGTCCCGAGGCTATATATAAGTTGCACGCGGGCTCAAAATCCTCGGCGAGCAGCTCTTCGACTGCGGAGAGCTCCGCGAAGAGCGAAGTCTTTGTGTCGACCGTGCCGCGTCCCCATATCTTTCCGTCGGATATCTCGCCGAAGTTCCCGTGAGTCCAGTCGCCCGTCGCGGCAACGACATCGTGGTGCGACATGAGCAGTATATTCCGGCTCTCGTCGCGCCCGGGAATTTTATAGACCCAGCAGTCCTCGCTGAAATATTTTATCTCGGCGCGCTCGTGCAGCAGCGGAAACAGCTCTTTTACCGCCGCGCGCAGCTTCGCAAACTCCGTGTCGTCATATATTTCGCGGGACGATACGGTCTGACATTCTATCATTTTCATCAGCCGTTCGCCGTTTTCGATATCCTCCTGCTCGGTTGTATAGACCGGCTTTTCGCCTATCGGCTCGGCTTTTTTCGCGGCGAGCGCGGCTCTTATCAGCAGTATACATATAAATATAACAAGAGCTGCGAGCGCGGCGAGAAGTATATAAAGTCCCATATCGTTCACCCTTTCTCTTTCTGCCCTCATTTTATCATATCCGCGCCGCGCATGCAACTTGACTTTTTGGCATATCAGATGATAAAATATAGATACCATGAGTGGCGCATCTATAAGATGCGGCATAATAAAAAACATAAAAAACGGAGGGATTCGGTGAGCAAAGAGGGAAATACGGGCGCGAAGATACACTGCGCCGTATGCGGACGCACGTTTGACGCGGCCGCGGATAAATGCCCGAACTGCTCGGCTCCGGCGTCGCTTTCACAGCCCGTCGCACAGCCAAGGGAAGAGAAAAGAGAACCTGTATTCGTATGTACGATATGCGGACATGTCCACGCAGGCAGGACTGCGCCAGACCGCTGCGAGAACTGCGGAGTAGGCGGCGAGCTGATTGAAGAGCGCCGTCCCGCGCTGACAAGAACATGGGTCTGCACGGTCTGCGGACTGAAGATAAAGAGCGAAAATGCGCCCGAGAAGTGCCCGAAGTGCGAGTCGCCCGCCGAGCTGTTCAAGGCTCAGAAGGACGGTATCGCGCGTATGCGCTGCTCGATATGCGGCTTTGAAATCGAGGGCGACACAGCGCCCGACCGCTGCGAAAACTGCGGCGTTGACGGGGACATGTTCGAGCCCGTGAAAAACTGACGGAGAGACTGATATGAACGTACTTGTTATAGACGGACAGGGCGGCGGAATAGGCAAGCTGCTCGTTTCCGGGATAAAAAGCGAATATCCGGACTTCTTCGTGACCGCCGTCGGCGCTAACAGCATCGCGACCTCCGCCATGCTCAAGGCGGGCGCCGATGCCGCCGCGACGGGCGAAAACGCAGTGTGTGTCGGGTGCCGCAAGGCGGATATCATAGCGGGTCCCGTCGGCATAGTCATAGCTGATGCGCTGCTCGGCGAAATAACGCCGAAGATGGCGGCGGCGATAGGGCAGAGCGACGCAAAGCGTGTACTCGTCCCTGTCAACCACTGCGACAATATAGTCGTCGGCGTCGGGGATATCCCGATGGCGAAGCTCGTTCAGTCCGCCGTGAAAGAAATCGGAAAAGGGTCTTGATTTTCGCTTGAAATGTGATATAATAATCGCGATCTCATGAAGGGATCGGGCTTTCAGAAGAGAGCGAAGATTTTTTAAAAATAACGTGAAAACATTGCCGCGAGGGTAACTGCGCTTCCAGAAGGGAGTGCCGTACCCCCGCTTTTTGTTTTTTTGAAAGGACGATCCCCATGACAAACAAGAATTCAGTGAGAATCAGAAAGACGGTCATAACCGCACTGTGCGTCGCACTATGCATCGTGCTGCCCATGGCGTTCCACATGGTCAAAAACGCCGGAACGATATTCCTGCCGATGCATATCCCGGTGCTGCTGTGCGGACTTATCTGCGGCTGGCAGTACGGGCTCGTATGCGGTCTGCTCGGTCCCCTGCTCTCGTCGCTTCTGACTCAGATGCCGCCCATGGCTATCCTGCCGTCGATGATGGCGGAGCTCGCAGTATACGGCGCAGTGACGGGTCTTATGATGTACGCGTTCAAGTATAAGACTACATATCTCTCGCTCTACACGAGCCTCGTTGTCGCGCTCATCTCCGGGCGCGTCGTTTCGGGTATACTCAAAGCCCTCATCTTCTCCGCCGGAAACTATTCGTTCTCCGTCTGGGTGACTGCGTCGTTCGTCACCTGCCTGCCGGGTCTCGCTATCCAGCTCGTGATAATCCCGACCCTCGTAAAAGTTCTTGCAAAAGCTAAACTCCTGCCGCGCAAACAGGCGCAAAAACAGGCTTGACTTTGATTTTTCTTCGGGGTATAATAATCCCATATTATAAAGGCTGTGACGAAGAACACAGATCTTTTCGGGACGATCAGAGAGGGAAATGTTTGCTGCGAGTTTCCTTCGTCCGCAGGGTCTATTCCGCTTTCGAGCCGCAGGGCGATGAGTTCTGCCGCGTGCCCGCGTTATGGGCTGAGAGTTAAACACAAGGTGGTACCGTGCTTATTGCACCCTTGGGACGGCGGGAGCCGTTCTGAGGGTGTTTTCTATTAAATATGATGCAGGAGGATATAAAATGCTGGATCTCAGATTTGTCAGAGAAAACCCCGAAATAGTCAAAGAAAACATCAAAAAGAAGTTTCAGGATCAGAAGCTTCCGCTCGTCGACGAGGTCATTGAGCTTGACAAGCTCTGCCGCGCCGCAAAGGGCGAGGCTGATGAGCTGCGCGGCAGCCGCAACCGCCTGTCGAAGCAGATAGGCGCGCTCATGGCGCAGGGCAAGCGCGACGAGGCGGAAGAGGTGAAGGCTCAGGTCAGCGCGAACGCCGCGAGACTCGCTGAACTCGAGAAGCTCGAAGAGGAGCTCGGCGAGAAGATAAAGAAGATAATGATGGTCATCCCGAACATCATCGATCCGAGCGTGCCGATAGGCCGCGACGACAGCGAGAATGTTGAAATCCAGCGCTTCGGCGAGCCCGTAGTGCCCGATTTCGAGGTTCCGTATCATACAGAGATAATGGAGAAGATGAGCGGCATCGACCTCGACTCCGCAAGAAAGGTCGCGGGCAACGGCTTCTATTATCTCATGGGCGATATCGCCAGACTCCATTCGGCAGTTATTTCATATGCGCGCGACTTCATGATCGACCGCGGATTCACTTATTGCGTGCCGCCGTTCATGATAAGAAGCGATGTCGTCACCGGCGTTATGAGCTTTGCCGAAATGGACGCGATGATGTATAAAATAGAGGGCGAGGATCTCTATCTCATCGGCACGAGCGAGCACTCGATGATAGGCAAGTTCATCGATACAATAATCCAGCCCGAGACTCTGCCCCTGACCCTTACGAGCTATTCCCCCTGCTTCCGCAAGGAGAAGGGCGCTCACGGCATAGAAGAGCGCGGCGTTTACCGCATCCACCAGTTCGAGAAGCAGGAGATGATAGTCGTCTGCGAGCCGGAGGACAGCAAGATGTGGTTCGACAAGCTCTGGCAGAACACGGTCGATTTCTTCCGCACTCTCGATATCCCGGTGCGCACTCTTGAGTGCTGCTCGGGTGACCTCGCGGATCTCAAGGTCAAGTCTATAGATGTCGAGGCTTGGTCGCCCAGACAGAAGAAGTATTTCGAGGTCGGCTCATGCTCGAACCTCGGCGACGCACAGGCGCGCAGGCTGAAAATACGCATCAACGGCAAGGACGGCAAGCACTTCGCCCATACGCTCAACAACACCGTTGTTGCCCCGCCGAGAATGCTCATAGCATTCCTCGAAAACAACCTGAATGCCGACGGCAGCGTCAATATTCCCGAAGCCCTCAGGCCGTATATGGGAGGCAAGGAGAAAATAGGCGGCTGAGAATAACAGCATATAAAATCAAAAGCCATAATTCACTCTTCAAAGTGGATTATGGCTTTTTGCTGTTTTGTGCGGGCCAAGCAGCGGAGCTGTTTACACGGATTTTACTTTCGCTTTACCAAAAGTCGGTTGATGCTTCAGATTTCTAAAAGAGTCGGTAAGCACGAAAAAGGCGCGATACCGGCGTTCAGAATACACAAGGGCGAGCATTATAAAATAGACGAAACCAAGTGCGTTGAGGGTTCGGTTCTGCTGGAGCCGCCGTCGATACCGGACATCAACACCGGCGAGTTCGAGGCGCTCAGCGAAAAAGACGATGTGCTCGGCGTATATGTCGGTCACGACCACAAAAACTCCTATGTCGGAAAAGTCGGCAATATCGATGTCGGTTTCACTCAGTCGGCGGGCTTCAATGTCTACGGCAACGGAAAACAGCGCGGCGTGCGCTGCTTCGTCCTCGACAAGAACGATCCGCGCAATTATAAGACATATACCAAGACATATGAGCAGCTCTGCGACGGCAAGCTCAACACGCCGATAAAAGACGCGATATGGCGCGTAGTCCCCACGACCGTGGACATGGCAAAGCCGATGATGGCAAAGGCGCTTGCCGCTCTTGCGGCAGTTGTTGCGCTGATAGTCATCGCCGTCAAATTTCTTTAAACAGACAACTTCTATTTTCATCATGACTCTTCTGCGAAGCCCCGGGGAAACATCCTTCCGGGGCTTTGCGCATTAAAAAAGACTGCCTCAAGGGCAGCCTTTAATATTATTTATCTTTTTGCGCCGGAGACCACAAATTTTTCATCGTCCGAAACGGCGACATCAACGTCAAAGTACGGCGCGAACACCGCTGATAATTCCTCGGCAGTCAGCATCTCGCGCGAGACGCTGTCAGCCCTGCCCTTGTGGTGCATGCGCAGCGCGTCAAGGCTCATGCCGTGCGCCACGGTCAGCCGTCCGCCGCTTTTAAGCCAATGTGACAGCCGCTCAACGAGCCTCTCCGGGCTTTCAAAATGCGGGAATGCGTTATAAACAACACAGCAGTCACACAGGCGCTCAACGGGAATCTCCTCAACATCGCCGCAGATTACTTCGACCCTCTGGTCGTGCATCTTCGATGCGGCTATCCGCGCCATCTGAGCCGAAATGTCAACGCCGATAACGCGCTCCGCGCCGCGCGCGAGGTAATACGGGAACATGACCCCCGTGCCGCAGGCAACGTCGAGCACGACGGAGTTTTCTTTCACTCCGGCGGCGTCAAGTATGAAATTTATCTTTTCGTCGCTCTTTATCATGTTGGCGTCCCACTCGGGCGCCATGCGGTCAAAGAACGCGGCAATCTCTTTTTTGTTCATGCGTCAGTCTCCCGAAATTTATGCTCATATGATACCACAAGACCGCGCGATTATCAATATGAGGTGGGGATAAAACTGCTTGCGGGAGTAGTGATCCGGAGCGATAGTTTTCTTTTGCAGGCGGATAATATCCGCCCCTACATGATTGTGCTGAATTGTAATATTGCTATGACTGCTTATTACCGACATTTACACACAAATCCCATCTATAAAACAACGCTTTGCACCCCGCAATTAATCCCGCAAAATTAAAAAGGACTGCCAAACGGCAGTCCCTCTTGAAAAACTATCAATAATCTGTAACTCTTATCGTCGAGATGATTTCGGCGCCGAGAAGAGTTTCGAGCTTTGTGCGCAGCTCGCGCTCCGAGGCGACGGGGGTGACAAAGGCGAACTCGTCCTCCGGCGTGCCGGCGCGCTTGAGGAGCTTTATCTCGCCGAAAGTCTTCTCCGCCGAGGATATGACCTGCTGCTTCTGCTGAGCGCGCGCCCTGACATAGAGCGCCGTAGGCATGTCGAGATAGTCGGAGACATAGCCCTCTTCGCTGTCCGCCCATCCGAAGAACTTCTGCTTGTTCTCGTGGCGTGCGCAGTCGATAACGTCGCCGACAACCGCGCTCGCGGTGGGCAGCTTGCCCGCGCCTCTGCCGTAGAATACGACATCGCCTATCGCGTCGCCGCGCACGAGAATTGCGTTGAAAACATCGTCAACGCTCGCAAGCTGGCTGTGGTGATCGACGAATGCGGGGCTGACTATCGCATAGATGTGCTTGCCGTCCTCGCTCTTGCGCGCTCTGCCGAGAAGCTTTATAACTCCGCCCCAGTCCTTGGCGTATTCGACATCCTCGAGTGTTATCTCGGTTATGCCCTCGGTGTGAACCTGGTCGGGATAGACATGCTTGCCGAAGCACAGGGACGCGAGAATGCATACCTTGCGGCAGGCGTCGAAGCCGAGAATGTCTGCCGAGGGGTCGCGCTCGGCATAGCCGTTGTCCTGCGCGAGCTTGAGCGCGTCTTCAAACGCCATGCCATCGTTTATCATGCGGGTGAGAATGAAGTTCGTCGTGCCGTTGAGAATGCCCGCGAATTCGTTTATCTCGTTTGCGGCGAGGCACTGGCTTATCGGTCTGATTATCGGTATTCCGCCACCGACCGACGCTTCAAAGAGGAAATTTACATTGTGCTCTGCGGCGTATCCGAGCAGCTCGCAGCCCTTCGCCGCGACAAGCTCTTTGTTCGAGGTCACAACGCTCTTACCCGCCTTGAGGCAGGCGGAGACGAACTCATACGCCGGATGAAGTCCGCCCATCGTCTCGACAACGACCTTTACCGCGGGGTCGTTGAGAATAATATTAAAATCTTTTATAAAAAGCTTCTCGTTCGGGTCGCCCGGGAAATCCTTGCGGTCGAGAATATATTTTATCTCAAGCTCCGACTGCGTGCTCTTGCGCACGATGCTGTCGTGATTTTTGTTGATGACCTCGGCAACGCCGCTTCCGACAACGCCGTAGCCCATTATCGCTATATACATGATAACTGTCTCCCCACTGTCATTGATTTTTATTATTTTATCACAAACAGCCCCGGCGATAAAGCCCCAAAGGAAAACTTTCTTACATTTTTATGAAGTATTTTTCAAACTCATTGAGTTTTAAGATAAAATAGTATAATATATATAATAAATTATGCTGTTTTGTCATTGGACGCAGGAAAAAACGGTTGAAAGAAGAGGTGCAGAAAATGTCTCCTGCCACTGTGGAAAAGAGAAGAGCGGTACTTATCAATGTCGCATATATCGCGCTCGTGCTCGGCGCGTTTTATCTGTTCATGAAATATGCATTCTGGACAGTCGCTCCGTTCTTGTTCGCATTCTTGGTCGCCGCCGCGCTCCAGCGCCCGACCAATTTTATCTCGAAGAAAACCCATATCAAAAAGGGAATTGTCTCGGTTATCGCGGTGCTGCTGATAATCGCGCTGCTGATAACAATAGTTGCCCTGACCGGCGCAAGGGTTGTGTCCGAGGTCAAGGGACTCGCCTCGACACTCACCGAGTGGCTCAAGAAAGTGCCGGATTATGTAAAAAGCTGGGAGGCTTCGCTCTATCGCTTTGCCGAGCGTCTGCCGGACGGACTTCAAAGCTCAGCCGAGGATGCGATAAAATCATTCTCGGACAAGCTCCTGCTATCATCAGAAGAGCGTGCGGCACAGCGCGCGCAGGGCGGCGAGCAGAACTCCAATATTAATCTCTTGTCTATCCTCAAGACTCCGCTCAGCGGCGTCTGGTCAACCGCGAAGCAGATTCCGAGTATTTTGGTCGGCGTGCTCCTGTTTATTATCGCCGCCTGCTTCATGACCGCCGGATATGACGGAATAGTCGGCTTCATCAAGAATCAGCTGACCCCGCAGAAGCGCAGAACGCTCTCGAAAACTAAACAAATCGTGTTCTCGTCCATGGGCAAACTCGTCAAGTCATATGCGCTGATAATGCTCATAACTTTTGCTGAGATGTCGATAGGTCTTAGCGTGCTGAAAGTCATCGGCGCGTACAAGAGCGGATATATATTTATTATCGCAATAATAACCGCAATAGTCGATATCCTGCCCGTGCTCGGCACAGGTACTGTCGTTATCCCGTGGGCGGTGTTCTCGCTGATAAACGGCAGCTATGGACTCGGAATCGGACTCATTGTCATATATGCCTGCATAACTGTCATACGCCAGATAATTGAGCCGAAGATAGTCGCGAGCAACCTCGGCATCCCGCCGATAGTCAGCATCATGGGCATGTATATCGGACTTCAGCTCTTCGGCTTCATCGGAATATTTATTATGCCGATAGTCATAACCGTGCTCAAGGTACTCAATGACGACGGCGTTATCCATATCTGGCGCAGCTCGAAGAAATCTGTTGAGGCGGACGCCGCGGCAGTCCAGCCGGAGGATATTTCAGCCGAAGAGGAGAATCCGGAGACCGACGGCGAGCCGAGAGAGTAATTTGTTGACTTTTGGGCTTCTTGTGTTATAATTGAACTGTAGTACAAAATTGTTCGCAAGCACAAATTTGGATTTTATCGTGAAAGGACGGTTTTCATGGATATTTTACAGGCAAAAAAAGAAGTTATCGCAGCCGGTCTGCGCCTTGTCGAAAAGGGACTCATCGCGAGAACATGGGGCAATGTCAGCTGCCGCGTTGACGAGAACAGCTTTGTCATAACCCCGAGCGGAAAGCCCTATGAGGGACTGACCCCCGACGATATCGTCGAGGTCAAGATCGACACCCTGAGCTACGAGGGCAATGTCAAGCCCTCCTCCGAAAAGGGCGTTCATGCCGAGGTCTACAAGGCTCATCCCGAGGCGGGCTTTGTTATTCACACCCATCAGAAGTTCGCTTCCATTATAAGCGCGACCATGCAGGGCATCCCGACGCTCAGCGAAAAAGGCCGCAAAGTTATAGGCGACAAGGTTCTGCTCGGCGCATACGGTCTGCCCGGCACAAAGAAGCTCAAGAAGGGCGTCGCCGCCGCTATCGCCGCAGACATGGACAGCAAGGCTGTTATCATGGCGCATCACGGCGCTGTCTGCTACGGCAAGGACAGCGAGGAGGCGTTCAACGTCGCCGCCACGCTCGAGCGCGAGAGCGCGCTTTATGTGCTCGACCAGTTCGACCGTAAATTCGGCGAAAAAATTGCCGACCTGAGCGAAATGTGTGTTTCCTGGGCACAAAAGCACGGAAAAACTATTGTAAAACATGACGAAACCTGTTATAATAACTCGTACAGAGACGCAAGCGGAAAGATAGTATTCTACGCTGCGGGCGACAAGGAGCATACCGTCACCGTCGATCCCGCAACTTCAGCTGTCAGCGGCGAGGGCGAAATCCCGACAGCCGAGCTTCATCGCGCCATATATGAAGCGCGCGATGATATCAATGCTATTCTTTATTCTCAGGCTCCCGAGGTGCTCGCAGTTGCCGCCATGGGCAAGACTGTTAAACCTCAGCTTGATGACAGCGCCCAGATAATCGGCGTGAGCCTCAAATGCGCGAAGAATTCGCCCAAGAAGGTCGTCAAGGCGCTCAAGGGTCGCCACTGCGTTCTCGTCAAGGACGGCGGCGCGCTCTGCTGCGGCTCGAATGAGAGCAACGCAGGTGCGGTCGAGATGATCGCAGAGAAGAGCTGCCTTACCTACATAGGCTCCGGCCTCTTCGGTAAGTGCAAGCCGATCAATCCTATCGAGAGCCTGCTCATGAGAGTTATCTATCTCAAGAAATACTCGAAGCAGGCCGAATAAATCAGACACCTACCATCTTCTTGCCCCCGTTTTATACAAAGAAAATCCCGACCTTAACCGGCCGGGATTTTCTTTTATCTATCTATATATTTTTTGATAAAACTTTCAACCGTGCTCCAATATATTTCCGGGTCAACCGATGACGAGAGCGCATGTCCCGCACCCTCAACGGTCAGTTCTTCTTTTTCGCACGCCGCCGCCGAGAACAGCTCGCCGAGCATTTTATAAGGCACGAGCTCATCCTCCGAGCCATGTATAAACAGCGTCGGTATACGGCTCTTTTTGACCTGGTCAAGCGCGCTCGCCTGCTTGAAATCATAGCCGTCGCGAAGCTTTGAAAGCAATGACGCGGCGTTGAGCACCGGGAACCACGGGATGTGCAGCGTTTCCGCTTCCCAGATGAACTCATCCCACTCCGAGGTGTAGCCGCAGTCCGCGATAACGGCCTTGACATTTTCGGGCAGTGTCTCGCCCGATGCCATGAGCACCGTCGCCGCGCCCATGGACACGCCGTGCAGGATTATCCGCGCGTCGGGATCCCATGAGAGAATGAGCTTTATCCACCCGGCTATGTCCCTGCGCTCGGGCCAGCCCATGCCGATTTTTGCGCCCTCGCTGTCGCCGTGGGCGCGCGCATCGACCGCGAGAACATTGAAGCCGCGATCATAGAATTTTTTGACGAACCCCGCCATGTGCTTCGCCTTGCTCGTGTATCCGTGGCAGACGAGCGCGTAGTCAGAGCCGGAATTTTTGAATCTCTTGCCGTGCAGGCGCAGAGAGTCGGAATTTATATAGACATCCTCGCCCTCGTCGGCGTACCACTTTTTTATTTCGGGTGTCCCGGTCATGCCGCTGTATTTTGCACTCGCTTCTTCTTCATCGGCGCTCGTGTTTGTCGCCTTCTGAACGAGGTTGTTGAGCTTGCTCATATGTATGGGCGATTTCGTGTTTATCGCGAAGTTATAGAATATCTCCGCCGAAGCCGCAGTCAGGGCGGTCAGCCCGCCGAGCGTTCCGATGACGGCGCCCGCTGTTTTTCTGCTGTTCATAAACTTCCTCCTGCTTTTTTCAAGATTATAGCATAACCGCAAATGCCGTTCAAGCTTTTTATATAAAGACTGTGTACATAAAAAAACAAAGGTCATAATCCGCGTTTTAATCCGTGAACTATGACCTTTTTTAAAAGCTTTTTGCCGCTTACGCCATATTTTCCAGCGCGTTCATGAACTTCGGGTTGCTGGGAATGAACATATAGTTGAGGAACAGGACCTCGTCTATCGAGTTCGTCTTGACAAAATCGGCGAGCTTGACGGTCAGCTGGCGCGGATCGAGGACATATATTGTTTTATAATTCGCGCAGAGCCACGGCACAAAGGCATTTGCGTAGCTCTCTTTGATAACAACAATGCTCTTGTCGCTCTGAGCGTCGGTCGTTATCTTGACAACGCCGTGGTCTCCGCCGACAAAGGCTAAGTATTTGTTCGACGAAGTAGTTTCGGTGTTGATGACTTTAATGCTGTAGCTGTTGCTCATCGCGGCGTCGGTGTCCGAGGCTATAGCCGTTGTGTTGACGGGCGGAATGAAATATTCGACATAGTCGGGGTCGTTCGAGAGCGCGGTGCTCTTTGTGTCTTTGTAGAAAAGCCCGAGGAACGGCGAGAGCTTGCCGGTCTGGAGAGTGTTTTTGTCAACGGGCGTGAACCCCGCGACTTTGGCGAAGGTTCGATAGGCATAGTACGCGCCGAGGGTGGTCCAGTGGTGGTCGCTTCTGAAATAGAGATATTCGTCAGTGTGCGCCGCCATCTCGGCATAGGCGTTGACGGGTGTTATATCCTTTAACTGCTCGTAGATGTAGCACATGCCCTCGTACTGCGACTTCGACACGCCGGTGTTATATTTGCTCGGGGCGTAGAATTCAATGGCGGTCGGCGCCATGAGGCAGTAGGCTTTGGTGTCCGGCATCTCCGCCTTGAGGCGGTTGAGCGCGTCGGCATAGGCTTTCATGTTTTTATACGCGTTGCCGTAGGGCTCCATGACGCGGTTGCCGATTTCGATGAGCGAAGTGCCGCTGTAGGTCTTGATCTTCACATCGTCGGAGACCGAGACGGCGTTTTTCGGCTTGACGAGACTGCCGTCCTCATTAGTCTGAGGCTCGGTGGTTCGCTCCTCGGTCGTCTGTTCTCCCGCAGGCTCGGAAGAGTCGCCCTGAGTGTCCTTGTTCGCGCATCCCGCAAACGACAGCAGCATCGCCGCCGCCAGAACGGCTGCAAAAATTCTCTTGAGTTTCATGGAATACCTCCCCTGAAAGTTTTTCTCGTCTATATAATAGCACACTTTTTATAAAAAATGTGCGAATTTTAACTTTTTGATTCGCAAAGCAGAAAAAATCCCGGCGCGAAGCCGGGATCTCTGTTTTGTAAAATATCAGAATATGCGCGAATCGTTCAGCATAATGCTCTGATTCTTATGATACTCGTATATCTTTTTGCTGCCGTCGTGCTCGGTCACGGTTATCCGATTGGATTCGTACTTATATGTATAGGGATAAGTATGCGAGCTTACGGTTTTGCCGTTTGCGGTTTTTGTGACCTTTATGTTGACGGGATTTCCGTATTTGTCGTTGGTGTATACGGATTCCTGCGAAGAGCCGTCCGAGCTTTTCACCGTCAGCTTTATAAGCGCGCCGTTTTCGTCATATTTGTAGTCGGTCACATTCTTCAAATAGTCATCCGACTGCTTGACTTCCTCAGTCTTGCGGGAGATGTCGTTACGGCTGTTGTATTCGTATTTGTACGATTTTACAAGACCGCCGGAATAAACTTTCTCTTTCTTTGAGACTCTTCCGCTGCCGTCATACGAAACGGTGATTTTGTATTCGGTGCCGTCCATGCCGGCAACCCTGCCGCTGTCAACTCCGATGAGCTTTCCGCTTTTGTTATATGTGAACTTGTACGAGTTCATAGTGTCGCCGGATATAGGCTCAACAACGGAGATTTTGGTGATCCTCTTCGCAGAGTCGTATTCATAGCTGTATATGTAGCCGTTGCCGCCGTCGGTGCGGATCTCTTTTACGGTGCCGTTGCTGTTATAGGTATATTCGTATGTCGTTGTAATGGAGGGAATGCTTTCTCCGTCAAGAGTTTTGTATGATACGCGCTTTACAAGGTTGTCGTGAGAATCAAATTCCTCTGTCCAGACCTTGATATAATTTGCGCCTTCATTATAACCTTTTCCGGCAAGCGCCCAGTTGTACCATCCGTCAAGGTTGGTGCCGAGGAAATATTTTGACTTCTTTACGTCGGGCTTGTTCGGCCTTGCGGTCGCCGCGGCGGTCGGCTTCTGCGTTTCTTTTGCAGTTTCGGCGGTGCCGGACGAAGAGGCTTCATTGCCGGCGGCTTCGCTTGCCGTGTCGCTTGCCTGCGCGTCGGTGCTTTCGGGCTGATTTTCCGACATGGCTTCGTCTGCTTTCCCTCCTGCGGCGTTGAGAGGTTCTTTGCCCGTGTCTTTTTTTACATTGCATCCAACAAATGACAAGAGCGCCAGAACTGCGAGAATGACGGCTAAAAGTCTTTTGATGTTCATAAAACACCTCCTGTGAAATTTTTCTTTCCGCCTATATAATATCATATTTTTTGTAATTTTGTTGCTGTTTTAGATTATTTGCATCTGGAAAAGTAAAAATGATGTCAAAAAGCATAAAAACAGCTCTCAGAAATGAATCCGAGAGCCGCTGTGTGACTGTATTATAATTATTTTGCAATCTCGCAGGTCTCTGCGTTGATTATGTGCTGGAACACCGCGATGTGGGACGAGGAGATGAACTTGTCGATATGCATCGAGCCGAAGAACCAGTGCTTGTATTCGCATGCCGCGCCGAGCTCCTCGAAATATGTATTGAGTCCCGTCACGCGCACGGGTTCCTTGTCCTTGAGCCTGAGGAACCCTTTTATCTTCATCGGCGGCTCGTGGGTGATTATAATATCAACCTTATTGCCGAGCTTCTTGAGATTCTGCGCGCCCTCGGTCAGCTCCGCTTCGGTGGGTATCTCGTCGCCCGACCAGGAGTTGAGATCGGAGCGGATATCTATATCCGGGCTCTCGCCGCCGCCCATGGCAAAGACGCTCACGCCGTCGAAGTCATAGACTTGACCGCGCATGAGATGATAGAGGTTGCCGGTGATGTGATGGACTTTTCCGCCCTTGAACTCCGAGACCTCGTAGCTTCTGAGTCTTTCGAAATTCTCGTGCGTGCCGTCGATAAAGCATACATTGTATTTGAGCTTGCCTATCTTTTTGAGCAGCTTCTCTTCGTTCTTCGAGCCGTCCCAGATGAATCCGAAATCGCCGCAGATGAAGAGCGTATCGCCCTTTTTCAGTTTTTTGAGCGCGGAAGATGTGAATCGCTCGTAATCTCCGTGGGTGTCTCCCGTAACATAAAGCATGATTTTTAATCCCCCTGATAAACAAAATCCGTTTTATTACTTTATTTTACAGCCTGAAACTGGTATAATCAATTAGTGTCAGGACAAAGTTGTCTTCTATCGTTTATATATATAATACAACATTCGGCGGTGACTGTCTATGAAAAAACTCATAAAAATTTTATTTTGTTTTATTCTTATCGCGTCGGTGCTCTGCACCATGCCTGCCTACGCGAATTATAACGCGGTATACGAGAAAAGTTTGACAGACAGCGGAGATAATCCTATTTATGCCCAGATTTATCTGCTCGTCAACCTCGACAATGACACGGTTATTTTCGAAAAGAATGCGGACAAGCAGGCGGCTCCCGCATCGCTGACTAAAATAATGACCGCCACCGTCGTGCTCGAAAACTGCAAGGATCTCGATGAAGAAGTCGAGGCGAGCTATGAGGCTATCCACCTGCTCGACGGCACAGGAAGCTCGATAGTCGGGCTTGAGCCGGGCGAGAAGATGAGCATAAAGAATCTGCTCTATTGCCTGCTTGTGCGAAGCGGCAACGACGCGGCGAATGTCCTTGCGATGCACGTCGGCGGATCTATCGAGGGCTTTGTCAAGATGATGAATGACAAGGCGGCGGCTCTCGGCTGCAAGAATACGCACTTTGCGAATGTCCACGGGCTCGACGACCCGAACCACTACACCACCGCGCGCGACCTGATGACGATAACAAAGCACGCGTTGACCCTGCCTTATTTCTCGGAGATAACTTCGACTACAATATATAAAGTTCCCGCCACAAACAAGAGCGAGGAGCGCACCCTGCGCAACACGAATAATCTCATGAACAAGGCATATGCCGACTATTATTCGCCCTACGCCGTGGGTATCAAGACCGGCTCGACCGACAACGCCGGACGCTGCGTCATATCAAAGGGCACGGGCAACGGCTACAACTATCTGTGCGTGATAATGAACGCGCCGATGCAGAATATCGACGACGATGAGCCGCTCGAAAACTGCGCGTTTGTCGACTGCCGCAGGATGTTCAACTGGGTGTTCAACCACATCGAATTAAAGTCGATAGCGAGCCCGACTCAGATAATAACCGAAGTTCCGCTCAAACTTTCATTCAGAACCGATCATATTTCGCTCGTCCCCGGCGAAGAAGTGCTGGCTCTCGTCCCGACAGGGGCTGACGCCGGAAGCGTGCTTATCGAGCCCGTGCCCGAGACCGTGCCGAAAAGCGTTGACGCGCCGGTCAAAAAGGGTCAGGAGATATGCGAGGCTCGCGTGCTCTATGCCGGCGAGGAGATAGCGAGGATAAAGCTCGTCGCGTCCGAGGATGTGTCGAGAAATGTTCTGCTGTTCATAGGCGCAACGATAAAGAAAGTCGCTTCGAGCACTGTATTTAAAATTATCGCATCTATAGTCGCCATTCTCGTTGTCGGCTATATTGCGCTGTTTGTCTATGAAAATTACAAGCGCCGCCAGAGGCGCAAGCTCAAGCTCGTCAATCCCGGAGTTAAAGACAACGAATACACGGACAAAAAGAGAAAAAAGAAGAAATAATCCCGCTTTTGCGAGTGATTATAAAGTAATGAAACCTGCTCAACTTTTTCGTTGAGTAGGTTTTTGCTTTTGTGTTGGCATATTTTAAAGCTAATTTGCTGTACCGATTTTTATATGCTTTCGCATTTTAAGCCTTGACAATCTTAGAATATTTCTGTTGACAAATGCGCTGTATTGGATTATAATACTTCAAAAATGAACTGTCTAAATTTGAAGCGAGATGATAGCATGAACATGGGAATAGACTTCCTGAAGAAACTTACGGCGGCGTATAACGCGGTCTGCAAGCCGCTCTGCCGTGAGCTGAACATACCGCAGACGGCGTTTGATATCCTGATGTTTCTCGCGAACAACCCGGATTACAGCACCGCAGGCGACATAGTCAATGTCAGAAAGATAAAGGCGAATCTCGTCTCCGTCAATGTCGAAAAGCTTGCAAAAGACGGCTATATTGAACGCACGAATATCGAGGGCGACAGGAGAAAAATACGCCTCTCGCTGACCGAAAAGGCTCAACCGATAGTCGAGCGCGGGAGGCAGCTCCAGCAGTCGTTTTTCGATATGCTGTTTGAAAACACGACAGACGAAATGAAAAAGAACTTCACCGAGACGGTTGGGATTATAGACCGCAATCTCGATGAGATGCTCAAAGGGTGAGAGAAATGAAAATATTTATAACAGTACTTGTAACATTTTTCGCCGGAATGGGCGCGGGACTCGGCACGGGCTTTGCCGGCATGAGCGCGGCGGCGGTCATAAGCCCGATGCTCATAACTTTCCTCGGTATGGATCCGTATATGGCAGTCGGCATCGCGCTCGCCTCAGATGTGCTCGCGAGCGCCGTCTCGGCGTATACATACGGCAAGAAAAAGAACCTCGATATAAAAAACGGACTCATTATGATGGCGACCGTCCTCGCGTTCACAGTCGTCGGCAGCTATCTCGCGAGCCTGCTTCCGTCGGCAACGATGGGCAGCTTCTCAGTCATAATGACATTCCTGCTCGGAATAAAATTCATCGTCCGCCCGGTCATGACGACGAAAGAGGCGATGGAAAAAGTCCCGGCGAAAAAGCGTGCGATACAGTCCGTTATCTGCGGAACGATAATCGGTCTCATCTGCGGATTCGTCGGTGCGGGCGGCGGCATGATGATGCTGCTTATCCTCACCACAGTGCTCGGCTATGAGCTGAAAACCGCGGTCGGCACGAGCGTATTTATCATGACTTTTACCGCGCTCACCGGCGCGATATCGCATTTTGCGATAGGCGGAATGCCCGACATGACTGTGCTTATCTTGTGTGTCGTGTTCACGCTCATCTGGGCGCGCATCGCCGCAGTGTTAGCGAACAAAGCTCAGCCCAAGACCCTCAACCGCGCGACCGGCGTCGTCCTCGTCGTGCTCGGAATAGTCGTGTTCGTGTTCTCGCTGATAAAATAATATAGAATCTCCCTCGCGGTGTGAAACAATGCATACGCACATCTTATTGACAGAAAAATCTATTTATGTTATAAGTTGTATGATTTCATGCGGCGCCGCGCCGTGCAGACAAGGAGAACCCGAATGTATTCGTTTTTGCTCGCGCTTATCTATATCGCCTTTATCAGCCTCGGACTGCCCGATTCGCTTCTCGGCTCGGGCTGGCCGGTCATGCATCTTGAGCTCGGTGTGCCGGTATCATATATGGGCATCGTATCAATGGTAATATCCGGCGGAACGATAGTGTCGAGCCTGATGTCGGATAGGTTCAACAGAAAGCTCGGCACACGGATAGTCACGGTGATGAGCGTGTTCATGACGGTCATCGCGCTGTTCGGTTTCTCTTTTTCGAGCCGCTTCTGGATGCTTATTGTTTTCGCCGTGCCTTACGGACTCGGAGCGGGCGCGATAGACGCGGCGCTCAACAACTATGTTGCCCTGCACTACAAGGCAAAGCACATGAGCTGGCTGCACAGCTTCTGGGGCGTCGGGACGATAGTCAGCCCGTTTATCATGGGCTATGCGCTGACAAACAGAACATGGAACAGCGGCTACCGCATTGTCGGCGCGATACAGCTCGCGATAGCGATACTCCTGCTCGTGACCCTGCCGGTGTGGAAAGTCAACAAGGCGGCGGACGAGACGGAGAAAAAGAGCGTCGGACTCGTCGGCGCGCTGAAAATAAAGGGAGTGCCGTTTCTGCTCACAGGCTTTTTTGCCTACTGCGCCGCAGAGGCGACCGCCATGCAGTGGGCGAGCACATATTTCGTCGAAGTCAAGGGCATATCCGCAGAGCGCGCGGCAACATTCGCATCGCTGTTTTATATAGGCATCACAGTCGGGCGGTTTATAAGCGGCTTTATCACGGATAAGCTCGGCGACCGCAAAATGATAATAACGGGAACGGCGATTCTCCTTTGCGGCGTATGCTGCCTGTTCGTCCCGGTCAGCTCGTATATACTTGCCGCCGCGGCGTTTATTATAATAGGGCTCGGCTGCGCGCCGATATATCCGTGCATTATCCACTCCACGCCGAACAATTTCGGAGCGGAAAACTCGGGTGCTATAATCGGAATACAGATGGCGAGCGCCTATGTCGGCTCGACCTTCGTTCCCCCGCTGTTCGGGCTGCTCGGCAATGCTGTAAGCTTTAAGATAATGCCATTCTATCTCATCTTTTTCTTCGTTCTGATGATAACTATGACAGAGCTCACGTTCAGGATAACTGGGAAGAACAAAGTAAAATAAAATCAGCCCCGCTTCGAAAGAAGCGGGGTTGCGTTAGATATGAAGAGTGGCGCTGTATAGAATGGCAAGAACATTTCTGCGCCGCAAACATTTTACATCTGAAACTCGGCCGCTTTATTTGCTCGTAATGGCAAGTTTCAATGAAAAAACAAAAAGCACTTGCTTTTGCAAGTGCTTTTTCTGGTGCGAGTGGCGATACAGAACTTTTTGAAAAAGCCAGTAATATCAACGGTTTTCAAGGCGGACGAG
>ERZ773258.158-NODE-158-length-84617-cov-13.306556_pt1 | contig 84617 bp, 71 predicted proteins | sample MGYA00511962_ERZ773258 | MGnify/ENA primary metagenome ERZ773258 (study PRJEB29015, sample SAMEA2737755) | human gut metagenome | biome: human gut; feature: human-associated habitat; material: faeces | place: China | collected 2012 ... | reverse complement strand
GGTGATGGCCTTTTCCAGCACGCCCAGCTCCTCCAGTACCTCGCCGATCAGCTTAAAGACCGTACCGTGCATGCAGCCGGGGCAGAAGCCCACCACCATATCGTCACGGATGCCCTTTGTTCTCGCGTATACCTTTTCCATCATGCACCCTCCTTGTCCAGAATGGCCTTGGCCGCCGCTACCACCTGATCGCGGCTCATGATCTCGCCGCCGCTGCGCAGGCAGGTATGGATGGGGCAGCGGTCCTTCACCGCCAGCGTCACATCCAGCACCAGCTGGGCGGGGATGGACATTTCCACATCCAGCACCGCTTTGACGCGGCTGTAATCCAGCTTGTCGAAGCTGGCATAGGGCCACGGGCTGACGGTTTTGGGGCGGATCAGGCCCACCTGATAGCCCTGAGCGCGCAGGATACGGACGGCAGACTTGGCGATACGGCCGCAGACGCCGTAGGCAGTCAGGATCAGCTCCGCGTCCTCGGTCATGAATTCCTCCACCTGCACGTCCTTTTCCCATGTGTCGTACATGGCGGCGTTGGCCTTGCAGCGATCCTCCTGACCGGTCCAGCCGCCGGGCAGGATCAGCGCCTTTTTGTCGGCGGGATGTCCCACCAGCGCCCAGTCGCTCAGTTCGTCCTTCAGGCGCTTGACCTCCTCGTCAGAGCGCATCTCCGGCAGGCTGACCGGCTCCATGATGGTGCCCAGCACGCCGTCCGTCAGAATGAGGACGGGATTGCGGTCACGCTGGGCGTAATCGAAGGCGGCATAGGTCATGTCCACCGCCTCCTGCACCGTGGCGGGGGCGAATACCATCATCCGGAAGCCGCCGTTGCCGCTGGCACGGGTGGCCTGCAAATAATCCTGCTGGGCGGGCTGGATCGCGCCGATGCCGGGGCCGCCCCGCTGTACGTTGACGTATACCATGGGGATGCGGGCGCTGGCGCAGAAGCTGATGCCCTCGCTCTTGAGACTGATGCCGCAGGAGGAGGAGCTGGTCATGGCGCGGGTGCCGCTCTGAGCAGCGCCATAGACCATATTGACGGAGGCTACCTCACTCTCGCCCTGCACGAACACGCCGCCCACCTCCGGCAGCCGCCGTGCCAGATATTCCGGTATCTCGTTTTGCGGCGTGATAGGATAGCCGGCGAAGAACCGGCAGCCGCTGCGCACCGCGGCCTCAGCGATGGCCTCAGTGCCCTTCATAAATACTCTTGCCATGCTCCCGCCTCCTTATTTATACACTTCGATGGCCGCGTCCGGGCACATACGCCCGCAGATGGCACAGCCGATGCAGTTTTCCGGGTGTGCGGCCACCACAAAGGGGTAGCCCTTGGAGTTGACCTCGTGTCCCACGGCCAGCACGCCCTTGGGACAGAACTTCACGCAGTAGCCGCAGCTCTTGCAGCTCTCTGCACGGATGGTGACTTGCGCCATTTCAATGCCTCCTTATCCTTCATCAAGTCCCGTCTCCGGGACAGTCATTCGCGGTGTGAGGGGCAGCAGCGGCAGCTCCGTCCGGCCCTCGACCTCCGGCAGCAGCGCCTCCGACACCGCCGCCGCCTCCACCTTTACATAGGGCGTCAGCAGCCGGAGCCCCTGCTCCACGCCCACTAAGAATTCCTCCGCCGTGGTGCCGATGCCCAGCGTGGGGTTCAGCAAAAAACGCGGCAGGCCCAGCCGCGCCGCCTTCAGCACGGCGCTCAGGGTCCCGTCGATGTGCGCCACCGTCCCCGACCAGGGCCGGTACGGGTTTACCACGAAGTATGCATCCGCACTCTTCAGCAGGTGTGCGTATCCGCCGATGAGCCTTGCCCCCGTGTCGTTGCCGCCCACGTCCAGAATGACGCTCTTGCTCTTGTCCAGCAGCAGCGGCACCAGTCCGCCCACCTGCGTGGGCGCGTCGGCACACTGCTGCTCGAAGTGCACCGTCACCCCCGCGCCCTCCAAAAGGGCCGCCGCGTCCCTTGACCGCAGCAGTGGCTTTGTCTGGTCCAGATCGAAGAAATGCACATCCCGTCTACGCTCCGCCGCCGTCAGCGCCCACTGCACCGCCAGCTCAGATTTGCCGCACCCGGCCTCGCCCAGAAATACCGTCACCCGCTGCGCTGGGTCCGGCGCATACCGTGCCATACCATCCCTCCTTTAGCCCTTCAAAGTGCTGTATATTTACGAATACCATTATACCCGCCCGCTTTGCCCCTGCGAAGCGTAAATGCCCGTTAGCCTATAAAGCTTTCTTATATCCAACGACGTAAAAAAAGACCGGTACCCGCCGGTCTTTTTTCATATGCTTATCCGCCCAGATACGCCTTCTTGATGGCGTCGCTCTCCAGCAGCGCCGCGCCGGTGCCCTCTGTGACGATGCGCCCCGTTTCCAGCACATAGCCCCGGTCGGCCACCGCCAGCGCCGCCTGTGCGTTTTGCTCCACCAGAAGAATAGTGGTGCCGTCGGCGTGCAGCTGTCGAATGATGTCGAATATCTGCTCCACCAGCAGCGGTGCCAGACCCATAGACGGCTCGTCCAGCATCAGCAGCTTGGGATGGCTCATCAGCGCCCGGCCCATGGCCAGCATCTGCTGCTCGCCGCCGGACAGCGTCCCGGCCACCTGCTTCCGCCGTTCCTTCAGCCGCGGGAAGCGCTCGTACACGCTCTCGATGTCTGCGTTCAGGTCACCGCTCCGGCAATAGCCGCCCATGTCCAGGTTTTCCTGCACCGTCATGTGCTGGAAAATGCGCCGTCCCTCCGGCACAAGAGCCATGCCGCGCCCCACAAGCTTGTGGCTGGGCACGTGCCGCAGCTCCTCGTCCATAAAGCGCACGCTTCCCGTGCGGCTGCGGAGCAGCCCTGCCACGGTGTTCAGCGTGGTGGATTTGCCCGCGCCGTTGGCGCCGATCAGCGTCACCACCTCGCCCTGCTCCACGTGGAAGGACACGTCCTTCACCGCGTGGATGCTGCCGTAGTACACATTGATGTTCTCCACCTGCAGCACGCTGCTCATGCGCTCGCCTCCTTCTTCCGTCCCAGATACGCTTCAATGACCGCCGGGTCCGCCTGGATGTCCGCCGGTGTGCCCTTGGCGATGATGTGCCCGAAGTTCAGCACGCAGATACCCTCGCAGATGTTCATCACCAGGTTCATGTCGTGCTCGATCAACAGCACCGCGATCTGGAACGTATCCCGTATCTTTCGGATGTTCTCCATCAGCTCCGCCGTCTCCGACGGGTTCATGCCCGCCGCCGGCTCGTCCAGCAGCAGCAGACACGGGTTCGATGCCAGCGCCCGCAGGATCTCCAGCCGCCGCTGCGCGCCGTAGGGCAGCGAGCCCGCCCGTTCATCGGCATGACTCTCCATGTGGAAGATGCTCAGTAGCTCCTCCGTCCGTTCCCGGGCGATGTGCTCCTCCCGCGCATACCTGGGGAAATGCAGGATACTGCCCGCCAGCCCGTAGCGCACCGAGTCGTTCATGGCCACCATCAGGTTCTCCGCCACCGTCAGATCATTGAACAGCCGGATGTTCTGGAACGTCCGGGCGATACCGGCCTTGTTTACCTGTGCGGTGGTCATGCTGTGGGTGTCCTTGCCATCCAGCAGGATAGCGCCCGCTGTGGGCTGATACACCTTCGTCAGCAGGTTGAACACCGTGGTCTTGCCCGCGCCGTTGGGGCCGATCAGCCCCGCGATCTCCGTCCGGCCGATGGTCAGATCGAAGTCCTCCACCGCCTTCAGCCCGCCGAAGGTCACGCCCAGCCCCACGCACTCCAGCACCGGGGACTTGTCGATGTCCCGTTCCGGCAGCAGCACGGAGGACTGGCGCTTCACCAATTTCGTTTTCGTCGTCACAGCGCCGCACGCTCCTTTCGCCCGGGGGTCAGTTTTTCCTTAGCAGAGGCAAAAAACCGCTTCATCGTGGGGTTGTTCGTGGCCTGCATCACCAGGATCAGCACGATGGCATACACCAGCATACGGTAGTCCGCCACCTCGCGCAGCGCCTCCGGCAGCACCGTCAGCACGATGGCCGAGATCACGGAGCCCGGCACGCTGCCCATGCCGCCCAGCACCGCGATGACCAGGATCTCGATGGACATATTGTAATCAAAGGCAGCCGCCTTGATGTTGGCCAGTGAGTGGCCGTACAGCACGCCGGCACAGCCTGCGAAGAAAGCTGCGATGACGAACACCGCCAGCTTGTACCATGTGACGTTCAATCCCACGGACTCCGCCGCGATGCGGTTGTCCCGGATGGCCATGATGGCCCGGCCGTACTTGGACCGCTTCAGGTTCAGCATCACCGCCACCGTCAGCAGCACCAGCACCGCGCCGTAGGGGAGAAGGTCCTTCGCCCCGGCGTAGATGGAGGAGGTGTCCAGACCCAGCGCGCCGCCGGTGATGTTCAGGTTTGTGATGATGTTCTTGATGATCTCGCCGCAGGCCAGCGTCACGATAGCCAGATAGTCGCCCCGCAGCCGCAGGGCCGGCAGTCCCACCAGCAGTCCGAAGACCGCCGCCATCAGGCCGCCCGCCAGCATACTCACCGGCAGGCGCACGCCCAGCGGCAGGGCGGTGGTGTGCAGCGCGATCGCCACCAGACACCCGGAGAACAGTCCCACGGACATGAAGCCCGCGTGGCCCAGGCTCAGCTCGCCCAGAAGGCCCACCACCAGGTTCAGCGACACCGCCATCACGATGTACACCGCAACGGGCACCAGCATATTCGTTACCTGCCGGGTCAGGTGCCCGGTATACAGCAGCGCCGCCATTACCACAAACAGTGCGGCCACCGCCGCCACGGTCAGCAGGTCCGTGCGCTGTCTTTTTTTCTGTGTCAGCTGCATTTCCTTCACCTCACACCTTCTCCTGCATGGGCTTGCCCAGCAGGCCCGTGGGCTTGACCACCAGCACGACCACCAGCACGGCGAACACGATGGCGTCCGCCCACAGGGTAGAGATATACGTCTTGGACATCTGCTCGATCAGGCCCAGCAGTATGCCGCCCAGCATGGCGCCGGGGATGGAGCCGATACCGCCGAAAACCGCCGCCGTAAAGGCCTTGATGCCGGGCATGGCGCCGGTGGTGGGCTTGATGTACACATAGGTCATGCCGTAGAACATACTGGCAAAGGCCGCCAGCGCCGAGCCGATGGCAAACGTCAGCGTGATGGTCCTGTCCACGCTGATGCCCATCAGCGTGGCGGCGTCCTTGTCCTCGGACACGGCCCGCATGGCTTTGCCCAGCTTCGTTTTGTCGATGAACAGCGTCAGCGCTGCCATCAGCACCGCTGTCACCGCCAGCGTCAGCACGGTGATGCCGTCCACCTGCACGCCGCCCACGGAGAAGCTGCCCAGCTTTACCAATGTGGGGTAGGCCATCTGCTGCGAGCCGAAGAGCAGCAGCGCCGCGTTCTGCAAAAGATAGCTGACGCCGATGGCCGTGATGAGCACACTCAGCGGTGCCGCCTGCCGCAGGGGCTTATAGGCGCAGAACTCAATGACCACGCCCAACACCGCGCATACCACGATGCTGACGATCACCGTCACCCACGGGGACAGTCCCAGCTGCGCCACCGCCACAATGCCGCTGTATGCGCCCACCATGATCACGTCGCCGTGGGCGAAGTTCAGCATTTTGGCGATACCGTAGACCATGGTGTAGCCCAGCGCGATCAGCGCGTAGATGCTCCCCAGGCTCAGCCCGCTTATCAATGTTTGTATCAAATTCGTCATAGTCGTCATTCCTTTGCATGGCGCCCGTTCCGCCCTCCCGGCACAGCGCCGGGAGGGCGTATGGGCTTATTGTGAGGAAGATAGGTAGCTTACTTGCTTACGCCTCCGCGTCGGCTGCAGTATCCGCAGCGTCCCCGCTCTCCGCGCCGGCGGCGTCATTGGCGTTGCCTTGACCGAACAGGGTGCCCACGCCGTTCTTGTAGAGGATGGCGCTGGCGGCCTTGTTGGTGTTGCCGTCGGCACTCCAGGTCATAGTGCCGGTCACGCCCTCCACGGTGATGGTGGGCATCACAGCGGCCAGGTCAGCGCCGGAGGTGCTGCCGTTGGCGGCCTCCACAGCGGCCTTGACGGTGTACACCGCGTCATAGGCATCGGCGGCGAACTGGTCAGGAGTAGCGCCGTAGGCGTCCTGATATGCCTTCACGAAGGCCTGGACCTTGGGGTCAGTGGAGTCTGCGGCGAAGGGGGTCATCATCAGCACGTTGTCCGCGATGGTCACATCCTGGCTCACCTTGCCCAGGATGCCGTCCAGACCGTCAGCGCCGAAGAAGTACACATCGTCGGCAAACTTACCCTTGGCCTGGGTCAGGAAGGTGGAGGCCTCCTCTGCGTAGATGGGGATGAACACGACCTTCACGCCGGAGGAAGCAAGGGCGTTCACCTGGGTGGAGAAGTCGGTGCTGGTGGCGGTGGTGAAGGTCTGCGTCTCCTTGATGGTCACGCCGTCGTTCTGGCACTCGGCCACGAAGGCATTGTACAGACCCACAGAGTAGTCGTTGTCGCTCTGATAGAACACGCCTACCTCGGTGGCCAGGGCGTTGTCAGTGAGGTAGTCTGCTGCCGCGGTGCCCTGATAGGAATCGTAGAAGCAGATACGGAACGCCTTGTCGTTGCCGTCGATGCATTTGTCGGCGGAGCCGGTGGTCTCCATCACCAGCACGTCGTCGGCTTTGGCCGCCGCCACCACGGAGGCCGTCTCACCGGACAGCACCGCGCCCAGACTGACGTTCATGCCCCAGTCCATCAGCTTGCCGTAGGCCGCCACAGCACTCTCCGGGTCACCCTGAGAATCCTGGAAGTTGACCTCCAGCTGCTTGCCGTTCACGCCGCCGGCGGCGTTGATCTCCTTGACGGCCAGCTCCGCGCCGTGCTGTACGGACAGACCATAGTTGGCATAGCCGCCGGTCAGGGGGCCGACGCCGCCCAGCTTAATGGTCTCGGTGCCGCTGGCGTCGCCGCTGCCGCCGTTATCGCTCTTGCTGCCGCAGGCCACCAGGCTCAACGCCATCACAGCGGCTAAAAACATTGCAACTACTTTCTTTTTCATGGTTTTGTTCTCCTTTACGTTGGTTTTCTTAGGAACTATGCACCGGCGGCGTCTGCCGCAGGTATACAAAAAAGCGGCTCCGCCAATGGCGGAGCCGCTTCGCTGTATCAGGTGTCAGCGCGTCATGCGGTTATCCGTGCCAATGGCGTATGTGCAGAGGCGGCCAGTACCAGCAGTACCAGCACCAGAGCGCAAATAATAATGGACGCCATAATAATGGCGCCCAGCACGGACAGGATGACAGTATGAGAAGCGGCGCAGGCGCAGCAGAAAGCAGTACCGGCGCAGGCGGCGGTCATCATGGTATTCATGGCTTTCTTCGTGGTCTTGGTCATCACGGCCGCCTCCTTCGCTTCAAAAGTGATGGGCACATTTTAGCAAAGCCTACCGCAGAAGTCAACAGGGATTTCCCTAAAAACATCATCATATCGCACAATCGGCCACAATATGTATTATGCAATATGCATAAAAACGAACCACTTTCTCCCAGAAACTGGAAATTCCACGGCCGCAGCCGGTCTGCCGCTCCGAACACAAAAAACGATATAGGCGGACAAACATACGACAATACCGAACAATGCCCCTTGCATTTTCTGCGTTATCCTGTAAAATAGACAGCGAACCTCCGCGCGGTACGCGCGGAAGCGGAACAGACTGAAAAGGGAGGCCCGTCCATGCATACGCCCCGGCACCCCACACGCAGCATAACGATCATGGCGTCAGCGCTGCTGGCGCTGTTTCTGCTGTCCTTCGTGCTGGGCCGCTACGGCGTCCCTCTGGGCGAGGTGGTAAAGATACTCCTCTCCCGCGTCTTTTCTATTGAACAGACCTGGACGGACAACATGGCCATCGCCGTGTGGAATGTCCGTCTGCCCCGTATCCTGCTGGCCTGCCTGGTGGGCTGCGGCCTCTCCGCCGCCGGCACCGCCTACCAGACCGTGTTCCAGAACCCCATGGCCGCACCGGATATCCTGGGCGCGTCCTCCGGCGCCTGCTTCGGTGCGGCGCTGGCGATCCTGACGGGCCAGAGCACTGTGATGATCACCGTTTTCGCCTTCCTGGCCAGCCTGCTGTCCGTGGCCCTGGTCTATCTGGTGGGCCGCCGATCCCGGGGCAGCCGTGTGGTGAGCCTCCTGCTGGCCGGTATCATGGTAGGCTCGCTGTTCTCGGCCTGTACCTCCTATATCAAGCTGGTGGCCGATCCAACCAACCAACTGCCCCAGATCACCTACTGGCTCATGGGCAGCCTCTCCGGTACCCGTATGCACACCGTCGCCTTTGCCGCCGTCTGTATGGCGGCAGGGCTGACGCCCCTGCTGCTGCTCCGCTGGCGCATGAACCTGCTGACCCTCTCGCCGGATGAAGCCCGCGCCATGGGCGTCCACACGGACCGCCTGCGTCTGGCGGTGATCCTCTGCGCCACGGTGCTGACGGCCTCCGCCGTCTCCGTCTCCGGCATGATCGGCTGGGTGGGCCTGGTGATCCCCCATCTCAGCCGCCGCCTCGTGGGTAACGACTGCCGCAGGCTCCTGCCCATGGCCTGCCTGTTCGGCGCGGCCTTTCTGCTGCTGGTGGACGACCTGGCCCGCACCCTTGCGGCGACGGAGATCCCCATCGGTATCCTGACGGCCTTCGTGGGCGCGCCGTTCTTTATCTACCTCATGGTGAAGGGAGGCGACCGCCTGTGACCCTCACGGTATCGCACCTGACCTTCGCCTATCCCAAGGCCCCGCCGGTGCTGGAGGATGTCTCCTTTACCGTGCCCGCCGGTGATTTCCTCTCCGTGCTGGGTGCCAACGGCGCCGGCAAGAGCACCCTCTTCCGCTGCCTGCTGGGCGGCCTGGAGGGCTACACCGGCGCCATCTCGCTGGACGGCCGCGACGTGCGGACCTTCTCCCGCCGGGAGCTGGCGGCCCGCATCGCCTACATCCCGCAGATACACCGTCCCACCTTTGGCTATTCCGTGCTGGACACCGCCCTCATGGGCCTGACCCGGCACTTGTCCCCGTTCCAGAGCCCCTCCAAGGCCCTGGAGCAGCAGGCTCTGACCGCCCTGGAGCAGCTGGGTGTGGCCCACCTGGCGCAGCGGAACTTCGCCGCCCTCTCCGGCGGCGAGCAGCAGCTGGTGCTCATTGCCCGCGCCCTGTGCCAGCAGTCGGAGCTCCTCATCATGGACGAGCCCACCGCCTCTCTGGATTACGGCAACCAGCTCCGTGTGCTGGAGCAGGTGCGTTCCCTGTCGGAGCAGGGCTACACCGTCCTGCTCTCCACCCACGATCCCCAGCACGCCCTGCGTTTTTCCCGCCGCGTCCTGGCCCTGCAAGGGGGCCGCGTGGCGGCGGAGGGCGATACCCGGAGCGTGCTGACACCGGACCTGATCCGGCAGCTCTACGGTGTGGAGTCCGTGCTGCTGGATACGCCCGACGGCGCGGCCCTGCTGCCGGTGCGGGGAGGTGACCGCCATGTTTAGCTGGTCGGCGGACACTGTCCGCTTCATGGCCGATGCCTGCCGCCGCACCGACTTCCACGAAAAGCTGACGGCGCTGCTGCTGCCGTACCTGAAGCCCACGGATCATATCTGCGACGCCGGCTGCGGCCTGGGATACCTGTCCCTGTCCCTGTCCCTGTCATCCCATGCGGCCCATATCACGGCGGCGGAGCGCGACGCTGCCGCCCTGGCGGTGCTGCGGCAGGAGCTGGACGCCCGGGGCATTACGAATGTGACGCCCCTGTGCGCCGATGTGCTGGCCTATACGCCGCCGGTGCCCTTCGACGCCATGGTGTTCTGCTTTTTCGGCAGCATGGAGGAGATACTGGCCGCAGCCCTCCGCCAATGCCGTGGCACGGTGCTGGCCGTGGTGCGTGACGACGTGTGCCACCGCTTTTCCGGGGCGCCCCGTGCGCCGGGCCGCCATAGCTTCGATGCCGCCTGCGGTGTGCTGGACGCCCACGGTATCCCCTATACGGCGCAGCGTGCGGCGCTGGACTTTCCCCAGCCCTTCCGCACCCTGGAGGATGCCCGGACATTCCTGACCCTCTACGGCGGGGGAGCGCCTGCGGAGGACGATCTCCGCACCAAACTTATTTCCACCGGCGATCCGGACTTCCCGTGGCAGCTGCCCGGCGTCCGCCGCTTTGGAATGATTGCATTTTCAACAGAAGAAGGAGAACACATATGAACAAGACAAAACGATTGCTGGCGCTGGTCCTGGCGCTGGTGATGAGCCTGACCCTGTTTGCCTGCGGACAGAAGCAGACCGATCAGACGGACCAGGGGCAGGACGCCCAGGGCGAGACCACCCGTGTGTTCACGGATTCCTGCGGCCGCGAGGTCACCGTCCCCACCGATATCCAGAAGGTCGCCGTCTCCGGCCCGCTGGCCCAGATGGTGGTCTTTGCCATCGCCCCGGACAAGATGGTGGGTGTGGCCAATGCCTGGGACGAGACCGCTGAGAACTACTTTGACCAGAAGTATCTGGACCTGCCCCTGCTGGGCCAGCTGTACGGCGGCAAGGGCGAACTGAACCTGGAGACGCTGCTGGCGGCCGATCCCGACGTGGTCATCGATGTGGGCGAGCCCAAGAGCACCATGGCGGAGGACCTGGACGGCCTGCAGGAACAGACCGGCATCCCCTTTGTCCACATTGACGCCTACCTGGCCTCCATGGACGATACCTATGCCATGCTCAGCGACCTGCTGGCTATGCCCAACGAGGGTCAGGCCCTGGCCGACTACTGCCGCAATGCCTATGACACCGTCAAGGCCATCGTGGACGGCGTGGAGAAGGCCGATGTCCTGTATATCACCGGTGAAGAGGGCCTGAACGTCATCGCCAGGGACTCCTATCACGCCGAGGTCGTCGATATGCTGTGCAATAATCTGGCTGTGGTGGACGAGCCCTCCTCCAAGGGTACCGGCAACGAGGTGGACATGGAGCAGATCCTGAACTGGGACCCCTCTATCGTGTTCTTCGCCCCCGGCAGCATTTACAGCACCGTGGCCGATAACGAGAACTGGCAGACCATACCTGCCATCAAGGACGGCAAGTATTACGAGGTGCCCTTCGGCCCCTACAACTGGATGGGCTTCCCGCCAAGCGTCCAGCGCATCCTGGGTATGCAGTGGATGGCCAAGGTCCTGTACCCCGAGGCTGCCGATTACGATATGTATGAGGTCACCCAGACCTATTTCCAACTGTTCTACCACTGCGACCTGACCATCGACCAGTACAACGCGCTGGTGGCCAATTCTCTCCCCGCTGTGAAGGCCGCCGGCTGAATAAACGAACAGGGAGCGGCACCGCCGCTCCCTATGGCCCTTGAAAGGAGACGCGTATGAACAACATCTTCCAGACCCTGCTCTACCAGCGGGAAAAGCAGAAGGACACCGTGCTGGCCACCATCGTGTGGGATGACGGCTCTGCCCCCCGCGGCGCGGGCAGCCAGATGCTGGTGGGAGCGGAGGGTCTGCTCTCCGGCACCATCGGCGGCGGCGCGGTGGAGCTGCGGTCCATTCAGCTGGCCCGGGCGCTGCTGGCCGGTCAGCATGTGGACGCCCTGTATGACTTCAAGCTCTCCCGTGACGGTGAGCTGGGCATGGCCTGCGGCGGCGATGTGACGGTGCTGTTCACTCCCGCCCGGTTGTCGGATCGTGTCTGGGACGCGCTGGCGGCGGAGGTGCTGCGCTGTGTGCGTGACCGTGTGCCCGGCTGGCTGGTGCTGCCGCTGGACGGCGCCGCACCCCATATCGCCGAGACGGCGGAGACGGGCGAGGGCGTGTTCTCCCTGCCGCTGCCGGTGGGGGAGCGCGCGGTCATCTTCGGCGCGGGGCATATCGCCCGTGCGCTGACGCCTCTGCTGCGGATGGTGGGCTTCCGCCCCGTGGTGGTGGATGATCGGCCGGGCTTTGCCACGGCGGAGCATTTTCCCCAGGCGGACCGGACCATCTGCGGCGACTTTGACCGCATCAGCGACTACCTGACGCTGACGCCGGAGGACTATGTGGTCATCATGACCAACGGCCATGAGCACGACTTTCAGGCGGAGGTGCAGGTGCTGCGGGGCGAGACGGCCTATGTGGGCGTCATCGGTTCCCGGAAGAAAACGGCCTTCGTGAACCAGCGCCTGCGGGAGGCGGGCATTCCCGAGGAGAAGATCGCCTTTGTCCACACGCCGGTGGGCACTGCCATCAAGGCCGTGACGCCGGAGGAGATCGCCGTGTCCATCGCCGGTGAGATGATCTGCGTCCGTGCCGCGCGGCGCGAAGCGGCAGGGGAGGTACACCATGGCTGCCCCATGCACTGACCACCTGTTCCTCACCGGAGAGAAAGGCGTGGGCAAGTCCACGCTGGCGCGCTGCCTGCTGGCCGGGCATACACCCTGCGGCTTCCGCACGGTGCGGGTAACAGGCGTGCTGGACCGGCCCTCTGTGCATCTGCTGCCCGCAGTGGGCGGAGTACCGTCGGCGGAGAATTTGCTGTTCTACTGCGGCGCTTATTCCTGCGATAGGTTCGACACGCTGGGCACGGCGGCCCTGCGGGACCGCAGCGGCGACATCCTGCTGATGGACGAGCTTGGGCCGGCGGAGTCCGGTGCCAAGAATTTCTGCGAAACGGTGCTCGCGGCTCTGGACGGTGACCTTCCCATTCTGGGCGTCCTGCAAAAGGCGGACACGGAATTTCTCCGGGCGGTGGCCGGTCATCCCCGGGTGCGTCTGGTGACCGTCACCGTGGAAAACCGGGACGAGCTGTGCCGTACCATGACCCTTTAACAAACGCTGCGCTATGGTGTACCACAGGTGACAAAAAGGTATAAATAAGAGCGCAGGAGAGCGCCAACAAAAGCAGCCTAAAGTAAACAAAAGTGACATACACCGTCAAAGGACGCGGGAAGATCCCGCGTCCTTTTTTCGACTTTTACTTCCCATAAGGGACGGTTTGCGGTATACTATGGGGGAGAAAACAGGGGAGGTGACGCGGTGAAGCTGCGTATCATCACCGGCCGCGCCGGTGCGGGAAAAAGTAAGCTGGTGCTTGAAACCATTGCGGCACAACGGTTTGAGCGCCCGCAGATTTTGCTGGTACCGGAGCACGCCACCCACGAGGCGGAGCTGGATCTCTGCCGCGCGCTGGGGGATACCGCCAGCCGTGACGGGGAGGTGCTGAGCTTCCAGAGCCTTGCCACCCGCGTACTGTCACAAACCGGAGGAATATCTGATATAACGTTAGATAATGGTGGTAAAATACTGATAATGCGCCGCGCCTTGCAGGAAGTTTCATCATATTTGACGGTGTTTTCCAAGCCGTCACAGCGCCCGGCCTTTCTGCGAGAGCTGGTGGCCCTGGCCGATGAGCTGTACGCCTATAAAATCGCGCCGTCCCTTCTGCTGCAACAGGTTCAGGACATTCCGGGCGCCGCCGGAGATAAGCTGCGCTCTACGGCGCTGCTGTTCGGCGCTTATGACGCGCGACTCCACGGCGGCGACTTTGATGCCCGGTCAAAAGTGCAGAAACTCTGCGATAAACTGCCGAATTCGGACTATTTGCTTGGAAAAGATATCTACATTGATGGGTTTTCCTATTTCAACCGAACGGAGGAGGATATCATTGCCGCCGCGTTGAAACAGGCCAACTCTGTTACAGTGACTCTGCTGGGCGATGACAGTGACCCGCAGCTCTTCCGCAACGGCATACAGCAGCGGGAACGCCTGCGCAGACTGGCGAAGGACGCCGGTTGTAGTTGTGAAGTAGAAAACCTTGTCAGGAACAGCGACACAGCGTTTTCGCACCTGGAGCGATACTTCCTCGGCGCGGAAAAAGCGTGGACGGGCAGCGCGCCGTCCATTACCTTGTACCAGGCCAATACCGCCTATTCTGAGGTGGAATATGTGTCTGCGCAGCTGCGGGCGCTGGCACAAAATGGCGTTCGCTGGCGTGAAATGGCCGTGGCGGCGCGGAATATGGAGGTATATGGCCCGTTGCTGGAGGCCGTGTTCCGCCGGGACGATGTTCCCGCCTATATCAGCCGCCGGAGCGACATTTTGGAGCAGCCGGTCCTGACGCTGCTGCTGTCCGCCGTCGACGCAGTGACAGGCGGCTTCGAGTATGAGGACGTGTTCCGGTGCCTGAAGACCGGCATGACGGCACTGACGGCGGCGGAATGCGATCTTCTGGAAAACTATGTGATCCGTTGGGAAATTCGGGGCAATATGTGGCTGCGGGACGCCGACTGGACGGCGGATCCGGATGGATACAGCGGAGAGATGACCGACTATCGCCGGGAACAGCTGGCCGAGATAAACGCGGTCAGAAGGAAAGTCAGAAAACTGTTTCTTACCCTGAGTGATGGGATAAAATCCAATAAAACGGTAAGCAGTAAAGCTGAAACGCTTTACAAATTTGCGGAGGACGCCGGTACACCGGCCGTGTTGGAACAGCGGGAGAAAGAATTGCTGGAGCAGGGGCAGATGCAGGCGGCAGAGGAGTATGCCCAGCTGTGGCGGATATTCTGTGATGTGCTGGATCAGTTCGTGGCGCTTTTGGGTGACACGGAGGTGGACGGCGATGAGTTTGCGCGGCTGCTGCGGCTGACGCTGAGCCAGTATGCCGTGGCCACCATACCCGCTGCGCTGGACCAGGTAAAGGTAAGCCCCCTGACGCGAAATGACCGCCATACAGTGCGGCATCTTTTCCTGCTGGGCGCCAATGACCATGTGCTGCCCACGGTGGAGAAGGGCGGCGGTATATTGGACGAACAGGAGCGTGAGCTTTTGCAGCAGCAGGGAATCTTGCTGTCCGACGCCACGTTCGACCCGCTGAGCAATGAGCTGCAGAATATCTATGCCGCCCTGGCCCAGCCAACGGAGACACTGACCGTGTCCTGGTGCGCCGGCGATGAGTCGGGGGCGAAGCTGCTGCCGTCCTTTGTGGTAGAGCGTATCCGCAAGCTGTTCCCTCAAGTGGAAATACAACGGGAAGACGGCGCGTACCGCTGCGGACTGCCTGCGGCAGCGCTGGCACTGGCGGGACAGCGGCCCGGCGGTGCGCTGTGGCGTTATTTTGAGATGCATGGCCAGGGCGGTACGCTGGAGAAGATGGCAGCGGCCCGGGCTATGGGCCGGGGAAGGTTGTCACCCGGGGCGGTACGCAGCCTGTACGGCAGTACGCTGGCCATGTCCGCCTCGCGGCTGGACCAGGTGAAGAGCTGTCACTTTGGCTATTTCATGGAGTACGGCCTGCGGGCCAGGGAACGGACAAAGGCGGATTTCCAGGCGCCGGAGGTGGGGACGTTTATCCACTATCTGCTGGAGAATGTCCTGCGGAAGGTGGAGCAGCAGGGGAAGCGGCCGGAAAGACCGGCGCTGGCGGCGTTGGTGCGGCGGTATACGGATGAGTATGTCCGGACGGTCATCGACGGCTACGGCGAGAAGAGCGCACGGTTCCGGTATCTGTTTTCCCGGCTGCGGGGGACGGCGTTGGTCATTGTTGAGAACGTGCTGGATGAGCTGGAGCATTCGGATTTCCGGCCTGTGGCCTTTGAATTGGGCTTTGGCGGCAAAAACGGACAGCTGCCTGCCGTCACGGTGACGGCGGGAGATACCACGCTGTCCGTCACCGGTAAGGTGGATCGGGTGGACGGCTGGCTGAAGAACGGGAAGCTATATCTGCGAGTAGTGGACTACAAAACCGGGAAAAAGGCTTTTGATCTGGCGGATGTGCGCTACGGCCTGGGTATTCAGATGCTGCTGTATCTTTTCGCACTGCAGCGGTACGGCGGGGACTATTTTGGGACGGCGGTGGAGCCGGCGGGAGTGCTGTACCTGCCGGCGCGGGACGTCGTCAAAAAGGCGGATCGGGCCATCGCGCCGGACAAGCTGGCCGCGCTGCTGCGGGGCGAACTGCGTCGGACGGGCATGGTGCTGTCCGACCCAGAGGTGCTGACAGCCATGGAGCACAGTGCGCTGGAGTCACCCTGCTATTTGCCTATTGCAGTGAAAAAGGACGGTTCGGTCAGCGGTTTGGCGGCCAGTGTGTTGGCGGATGCAGCTCAGATGGGCAAAATGGGTCGGTATGTGGACGAGCTGCTGCGGAAGGTGGCCCGGGAGCTGGGCGATGGCAATATTGACGCAGATCCATGCCGCAGGGGGCCTCAGGAAAGTGCCTGCGACTGGTGTCCCTTCGCGTCGGCCTGCTGGTTTGACGAGAAACGGGACAAGCCCCATTATCTGCAAAAGACCACGCCGGAAGAATTCTGGCAGCTGGTGGACGAGGAGGTGACGCGCCGTGGCTGACATCCAACTGACGGCACAGCAGCGTGGGGCAGTGGAAGACCGGGGCGGCAGCCTGCTGGTGTCCGCCGCCGCCGGATCCGGCAAGACGAAGGTGCTGGTAGAGCGTGTGTTCGCTTATCTGACGGAGGAACACTGCCACATAGACGATTTCCTTATTATCACATTTACCCGCGCCGCTGCCGCCGAACTGCGGACAAAGCTGGCCGCAGAGCTGGCGAAGCGGGTGGCACAGGACCCGGAGAACAGTCACCTGCAGCAGCAGATGTTCCGGGTGTATCAGGCGGACATCAAGACGGTGGACGGCTTCTGTGCAGGGCTGCTGCGGGAGCATATCCATCTGCTGGAGCCGGTGGATGGGCGGAGTCTGACGCCGGACTTCCGTATCCTGGATGAGACGGAGGCCGGCGTGCTGAAGCAGCGGGCACTGGAGGATGCACTGGAGGCGTTCTATCAGCGGATCGAGCAGGGGAACGAAGGCTGCCGGGCGTTGGCGGAGACGCTGGGCTTCGGCCGGGATGACCGGGCGTTGGCGGCGCTGGTGCCGGAGCTGCACGGAAAATTGCAGAGCCATCCCTACCCGGACAAGTGGTTGGAGAAGGCTGCGGAGAGCTGGGCGAACCTGCCGGAACGGCTGGGCGACAGCGTGTACGGCCGGACGATCATGGAGGACACGGTGCGCCGCGCCAGTTACTGGGCGGGGCGGCTGGAACGCGCCGTGAAGGATATGGAAGACTGCGAGAGCGTGTATAACGCCTATGGAGATCGGTTTTTGGAAACGGCGGCACAGCTGCGGGAATACGCGGCCGCGGCCCGGGAAGGCTGGGATGCCATGGGCCGTGTGCAGCCGGCCTTCCGACGGATGGGCGTGGTGAAGGGGGACGAGTGCGCCGGGGCGAAGGACGCGGCGCGGGCGGTGCTGGAAAAGTGCCGTGACGCATTGAAGAAGCTGTCCGCGCCGTATCAGACGGCGGAGACGGAGTTGCTGGGCGATCTGCAGGTCATCGCGCCCGCTATGCGGGCGCTGCTGGCACTGACAGGGGACTTCGACAAGCGGTTCCGGGCAGAGAAGGTGCGGCGGAACGCTATGGATTTCTCTGACCAGGAACACTACGCCGTGCAGATGCTGTGCCGCCAGGACGGAACGCCCACGGAGCTTGGCGAGCAGGTGTCCCGGCGGTACCGGGAGATCATGGTGGACGAGTATCAGGACACTAATGAAGTGCAGAACTGTATCTTCCGGGCGGTATCGCGGCAGGGAGAGAATATTTTTGCTGTGGGCGATGTGAAGCAAAGCATCTACCGGTTCCGGCTGGCGGAACCGGGGATATTCCTGGAAAAATACAGGACCTATGCCGATGCGGACCACGCTGCGCCGGGTGCGCCGCGGCGGCGGGTACTGAGCCGGAACTTCCGGTCACGCCGGGAGGTGCTGGCGGCTGCGAACTTTGTGTTCGCGGCGCTGATGTCCCGGGAAATGGGCGAGCTGGATTATACAGAGGAGCAGCATCTTCACTTTGGGGCGGAATACTATCCGGAGGTGCCGCGGGAGACGGAGTTCCACTATCTGGCTGTGGAGGACACACCGGAGCAGCGGTTCGACCGGGCGGAGGCCGAGGCGCGGTTCGTGGCAAAGCGTATTCGCCGTATGCTGGACGAAGGGTTCACTGTCCGGGGTGAGGACGGCACCATGCGTCCGGCAGCACCGGAGGATATCGTGATACTGATGCGCTCACCCAGCGCCCGGCAGACGGTATTCGCCGCCGCCTTGGCACGGGAGGGGATCCCCTGCGACGGCGGGGAAAGTGAGGATTTCTTCTCGGCGATGGAAGTCGCAGTGGTATTGTCACTGTTGGAGGTGGTGGATAACCCACGGCAGGATGTGCCGCTGATCGCGGTGCTGCGTTCGCCACTGGTAGGCATGAGCGCCGACCGGCTGGCGGAGATACGGGCCGTACAGCGTGAGGGGGATTATTACGAGGCGCTGCGGCAGGATGAGGGTGAGGACGCGCAGGCGTTCCTGTCGCTGCTGCATGAGCTGCGGCAGGTGGCGCGGGAACTGTCCGCCGATAAGCTGCTGTGGTATATCTATGACCGCTGCCGGGTGCAGGCGATCTTCGGTGCCATGGAGGACGGTACAGCCCGTCAGGCGCGTCTGAGGGCACTGTATGACTATATACGGCGGCTTGTGCAGGGCGGCAGAACGAGCCTGTTTGACTGTGTACGGCAGGTACGGCAGCTGCTGGAAAGCGGCGATGCGCCGGCCATTACCGCTGCAGGTGCAGCGGGCGGTGTGCGCTTGATGAGCGTGCATAAGTCCAAAGGCCTGGAGTTTCCGGTGGTGTTTCTGGCTGACTTGAACAGGAGCTTCAACCGACAGGACCTGGATCGACCGGTGCTGGTCCATCCCCAGCTGGGCGTTGGTGCGGAGCGCGTGGAGGTGGAACGCCGGCTGCGGTACGACACCGTCTCCAAAACGGCGCTGGCGCTGACGCTGGAACGGGAAGCCAAGGCGGAGGAGCTGCGGATACTGTATGTAGCCATGACCCGTGCACAGGAGAAGCTCATCATGGTATGCTCGCGGAAAAACCCGGACAAGCACCTCAAGGAGCTGTGTGCACTGGCAGAACTGCCGGCGCCGCCGGAGGCGGTGGCCGCGGTAAACTGCCCGGGCGATTGGCTGCTGCTGGCGCTGCTGAGCACATATCAGGCAGGGGTGTTCCACGATTACACCGGGGTACGTCCCGCGGTACTGTACGACGGGCCGGAGGGCTTGGCGCTGCGGCTGCACCGCATCAGCGGTGAGGAGGACGGCGGTGCGGCGATGCCGGCGGAGGAGCCGGAAGCGCGGGCACCGGATCCGCAGCCGGACGAGGCGGCGCTGGCGTTCCGGTACAGTCACAGAGCGGCGACAGTGACGCCCTCCAAGGTGACGGCTACCCAGCTGAAGGGGCGGGCCATCGATCAGGAGATCGCCGAGGGGACGCTGCCGGCGCGGCGGACCGCCGCACCGGAGAAGCCGCGGTTTTTGCAGGAAAAGCGCGGACTGACCGGGGCAGAGCGCGGCACAGCCATGCACCTGGCGATGCAGTTTCTGCCGCTGGATACCCCTGCGGTACCAGAGGCAGTGACGGCTTTTGCGGAAAGACTGACGGCCCGACGGCTGCTGACGCCGGAGCAGGCTGCGGCGCTGGATATCCCGGCGCTGGCGCGGTTTTTGGCGTCGCCGTTGGCAGAGAGGATACGGACTGCGCCGCAGGTGTGGCGGGAGTACCGCTTCGCGCTGCTCACCGATGCGGGTATTTATGATGTTGCGGCAGCAGGGGAGGAGATACTCCTGCAGGGCGTGGCAGACTGCGTGTTTGAGACGACGGCGGGTTTGACGGTGGTGGATTTCAAGACTGATCGGGTGACAGCGGCAGAGGCGTCCCAGCGGGCGGAGGCCTATCGGCCGCAGCTGGACGCTTACGCCGGAGCGCTGTCGCGGATACTGGAAAAGCCGGTGACGGAGCGCATTCTGTATTTCTTCGCCTGCGGAGAAGAAATTTCTTTGTGAAAATAGCGAAAAATGCTTGCATTTGCGGGAAGAGTGTGCTATTATCACAGTTGCGTTTGCGGCGATGCCGCGGCGACGAGTGAACCAGAAAGGGGTGAACAAGAGCAATGAAGGAAGGAATCCATCCCAATTATCAGCAGACTACTATCAAATGCGCCTGCGGTAATGTGATTGAGACAGGTTCTACGAAGAAGGATATTCGCGTGGAAGTCTGCTCTAAGTGTCACCCCTTCTTCACCGGCAAGCAGAAGCTGGTGGATACCGGCGGACGCGTTGCCAAGTTCAACAAGCGTTTCGGCCTGGATAAGTAAGGATACACCACTTTGCAAGACCCGTACCAATGGTGCGGGTCTTGTTTTTTATTTTACTTTTGCGCCGGGATGGAGTATAATCGTGGAAAATCATCATAACGAGGACGACTATGGAACGAAAAACCATTGAAGAAAATAAAAACGGTGCGCGGGACTACGCGGTGCTGGTGGGGCTGCGGTCCCCGGTACTTGGTGCGGACAGCGCCGACGAGGAGAGTCTGGCGGAGTTGGCGGCCTTAGTGGAGACGGCGGGCGGTGAGTCCGTGGGTATGATCCTGCAGAGCCGGGAGAAACCAGACCCCCATAGCTTCATCGGCGAGGGCAAGGTGGAGGAGGTCAAGCGCATGGTGGAGAACAGTGAGGCCACCATGGTGATCTTTGACAACGATCTGTCCCCGTCGCAGGTGCGGGTGCTCACGGAGCTGTGCGGTGTGCAGGTGCTGGATCGCAGCGGCCTGATCTTGGATATCTTCGCCCAGCGAGCCCGGACAAAGGAGGGCTGCCTGCAGGTAGAGCTGGCGCAGTATCAGTATCTGCTGCCCCGGCTGATCGGTATGTGGTCTCATCTGGAACGGCAGGGCGGCACCGGCGGCTCGCCCATCGGCACGAAGGGCCCCGGTGAGACGCAGCTGGAGACGGACCGGCGGCACATCCGGCGGAAGATCGACAAGCTGAAGGAGGAACTGGAGGAGGTGCGGCGCGTCCGTGCCACCCAACGTCAGCGGCGGCGGAAGAACGAGATACCCGTGGTGGCCATCGTGGGCTATACCAACGCGGGCAAGTCCACACTGCTCAACGCCATCACCGGATCGGACATACCGGCTAACAACCGGCTTTTCGACACGCTGGACACCACCACACGGCTGCTGACCGTCAGCGATACGCTGGATGTAGTCATCTCCGACACGGTGGGATTTATCCGCAAGCTGCCCCATCAGCTGGTCGAGGCCTTCAAGGCCACGCTGGAGGAATTGGAGTACGCCGATCTGCTGCTGCACGTCATCGATGCCAGCAATCCGGAGTGGCAGGAACAGGCGCGGATCGTGGATGATCTGATCCGGGAGCTGGGGGCGGAGAATATCCCTTGCATTCGGGTGTACAATAAGTCCGATTTGGCGTTTGCATTCCAGCGGGACAAGGAGGGGGACGCGGTCTCCGTGTCCGCCAAGACCGGCGAGGGGTTGGACAGACTGCTCTCCGCCATTGACAAAAAGCTGGACAAGGGTACGAAGCGGGTGACGCTGCACCTGCCCTATGACAAGGCCGGGGCGCTGGACAGCCTGTACCGGGAGGCCAAGGTGGAGTCCGTGGAGTACTGCGAGACGGTGGACGTGGTAGCGGTGTGTACGCCCCGCATCATCGGCCAGCTGAAGGACTATATCGAAGGTTGGACGGAGCCGAAGGAGGATTGGGAATGAGCGATTTCCGTGTACCCTTTGGCCCGTCAGAGACGGAGTTCACCGAAAAACGATCCCGTTTTATCGGCCATCTGCTGCCGGCGGAGACGGAGGAGCAGGCGCGGGAATTTATCGCGCAGATGAAGAAAAAATACTATGATGCGCGGCACAACTGCTGGTGTTATCTCATCGGCGGTGATACAATGCGCTACGGCGATGACGGTGAGCCTCAGGGCACGGCGGGACAGCCTATGCTGAACGTGTTTCAGCGGGAAAACGTCACCAACGTGGTGTGCGTGGTCACGCGGTACTTCGGCGGGATCTTGCTGGGGGCCGGCGGGTTGACGCGGGCGTATTCCAAAAGCGCCCGCGATGCGCTGGTGGCGGCAGGCGTGTCGGAGATGGGCCTGTGGGCCATGGCGGACATTCCGTGTCCTTATGCGTTGTTCGAGCGTGTGCGTGGTGAGGTAACGGCCCTGGGCGGCACGGTGGACAGCGCCGATTACGGCGCGGACATTCGGCTGACGGTTTCGCTGCCGGCAGAGAACACTGCGGCGCTGCGGGAACGGCTAACGGAGCTGTCGGCAGGCGGCATCGTGCTGACGGTAACGGCGGAGGCATACCGTCCGGGACCAAAGGTGGAAATATAAAGACAGCGACCCCGGAGGCAGGGACCTCCGGGGTCTTTCACGTTTTGCGCTGGGGTATCATACGATGGCATGAGTACAAAGGAGGTGCCAGCATGGAGGAATATCTCATCACCGCCCGGTCCGTGACCCAGGCGCAGCGTATGGCGCAACTGCTGGAGCGCCGGGGTGTGCGTGCCGTGGTGGGCCGTGTGCCCATGGGCCTGACCGGCAAGGGGTGCGGCTATGTGCTGCGGCTGCGGGGGCAGACCCGCACGGCGGCGGCCATGCGGCTGCTGCGGGAGGCGGGCTTTGCACCCGCGCAGGTATTTGTTCGTCAGGATGACGAGTATAGTGAGGTAGAGTTATGATCTATTTTGATGCGGGGGCCACGACGCTGCAAAAGCCGGAGACGGTGGCACGGGCTATGTACCGGGCGGTGGGGCAGCTATCCTCGCCGGGGCGGGGGAGTTATCCGGCCACGCGGGCGGCGGAGGAAACAGACCTGCAATGCCGCACACTAGCGGCAAGGCTGTTCGGCGTGGCTGATCCGGCGCGAGTGGTGTTCACCTCCTGCGCTACACATGGGCTGAACATCGCCGTGCATACGCTGGTGAAGCCCGGCGGACGGGTGATCATCTCGGGGTATGAGCACAACGCTGTTACCCGGCCGCTGCACGCCATACCGGGTGTGGAGATCACGGTAGCGGATGGGCCTTTGTTTGATGGGGAGGAGATGGTACGGCAGTTCGCCGCTGCGCTGGCGTGTCCGGCGGACGCGGTGATCTGCACACACGTGTCCAACGTGTTTGGCTTCCGACTGCCGGTAGAGCGCATCGCGGCGCTGTGTCGGGAGAAGGGTGTGCCATTCGTGCTGGATGCGTCGCAGTCTGCGGGGATGCTGCCGGTAGACATGGATGCGCTGGGCGCGGCGTTTATCGCCATGCCGGGGCATAAAGGACTGTACGGGCCGCAGGGCACGGGGCTGCTGCTGTGCGGCGCGGAGCCGGAGCCACTGCTGCGGGGCGGCACGGGGTCGCAGTCGATCCTGCAGGAGATGCCGGAGGAGCTGCCGGACCGGCTGGAGGCCGGGACGCACAATATGCCGGGGATTGCAGGACTTCTGGAGGGCCTGCGGTTTGTGGAGCAGCAGGGCGTGGGACGTATTGCAGGGCACGAGAGACACCTGACGCGACATATGGCGGCACGGCTGCGGGATATTCCCGGTGCGGAGGTGTTCTATACCCCGGAGGATGGGGCACAGACAGGTGTGCTGAGCTTTCGCCTGGACGGTTGGGACTGCGAGGCGCTGGGCGAAGCTCTTGCGGCGCAGGGCGCGGCGGTGCGGGCGGGACTCCACTGTGCGCCTCTGGCGCACCGCACGGCGGGAACGCTGGAGACGGGCACCGTGCGGTGCAGCTTTTCGGCCTTTAACACCACCGCGCAGGTGGAGCACTTTGCCCATATTTTGCGGCAAATCGTTCGTTAAACTGCAAAACTGTTCACATAATTTTTTGTTGCATTTTCCCAATATTTTTTATATAATGTTAGTATCTATTTTTATGCCCGCAACAGGAAGGGTGGTAACGTGGATAAGGTACTTTCGTTATTAGAAAATATTGGGAATTACTTATTGCTGATACGGATATCGGATATACTGGACATCGCCATTATCGCGTTTCTGGTATACAACCTGCTCCGTATGGTCAAAAGTACCCGCGCCGAGAATATCCTCAAGGGCGTGGTGGCGTTTCTGCTGGTGCTTTGGCTGGTTGATATATTGCAGCTCAACGCCATATCGTACCTCATGCGGAACCTGGTGCAGGTGGGGATCCTGTCCATTATCGTCCTGTTCCAGCCGGAGATCCGCCAGATACTGGAGAAGGTGGGCAGCCGGAACATCAAACTGCTGCGGGCTTTCAACGATCCCAAGCAGCAGTCGGAGCTGGAGGCGGCCATCGATCAGACCGTGATGGCCTGCAAGGAGATGTCCCTGAGCAAGACCGGCGTGCTGATCGTCTTTGAGCGCGACATCCATCTGGACGACATGGTGCGAAGTGGTACGACGCTGGACGCCGCCGTGTCCTCCGAGCTGCTGAAAAACATCTTTTTTGTCAAGGCACCCATGCACGACGGCGCGGTCATCATCCGCCGCGGACGGATCTTGGGCGCGGGCTGTATGCTGCCTTTGAGCAAAAACGTGAACCTGAGCCGCGACCTGGGTATGCGGCACCGGGCCGGTATCGGCATGAGCGAGAACTCCGACGCGGTGGTGGTCATCGTTTCGGAGGAAACGGGTTCCATCTCCGTGGCTATCGGCGGTATGCTCAAGCGGCACCTGAAGCCGGAGACGCTGGGCAAGCTGCTGCGTAATGAGCTGATGCCGCCGGAGGAGGAAACGGAGGACAAGCCCCGACGCAATCTGGCGGAGCTGCTGGGACTGAACAGAAAGGGGGCGGATGACCATGTCGGAACGGATCTCTGATACAAACAACGGGACGGCCAACAGCGAGGCGCGCACGCCCCGCTTTAACCGCAGCAAGACCGTGCAGGTCATCATCTCCATCCTGGTGGCTCTGGCGCTGTGGGTATATGTAGATGTGGAGAAGGCGCCGGAGAGGACGAAGACCATCCGGGATGTCCCGGTGGAGTTCTCCGGCGAGAACACGATGCTTGCGGATAAGAATCTGATGCTGCTGTCGGGGTACGACACGACCATCGATCTGAAAATACGCGGTCCCAAGCGGGAGCTGGTAAAGATGAACCGGGACAATGTGCGGGTCATTGCCAGTACATCCAGCATCGATTCCGTGGGCGTACACCAGTTGGATTGGACCGTCAGCTTCCCTGATGGAGTGGTACGCACGAATGTCAGCGTGGAGAAGGCCAGCCTGAGCCAGATCACGGTGACGGTGGGCGAGTTGTATACGAAGGAAGTGCCGGTGGAGTGTCAGGTCATCGGCGAGGTGGCTGAGGGATATTTTACCGGCGATGTAGTGCTGGATCCCGAGGTGCTGACGCTGCGCGCCCAACGGGACGATCTGCTGAATGTCAGCTGCGCCAAGCTGACGGTGGATATCAGCGGCGCGACCCGATCGGTGGTGCAGACGGTGGACGTACAGCTGTACGACTACGACGGCAATCTGGTGGAGAACAGCAACATACGCACCAGCGCCAGCCTGATACAGGCCAAGGTGCCGGTGCTGACCACCAAGGAGGTGGCCTTGGCCATAGAGTTCGAGGGCGTGCCCGGTGCGGCGGCAGACAGCATCGTCTGTGATATCGCGCCCAAGACGGTGCGGCTGAACGGAGAGGCCGACGTGTTGGCGTCTATTGACAAGCTCGTGCTTGCCACGCTGCATGTGGACGATCTGGGGCTGCACCAGCAGAATAGCTATGTGGTCACGCCGCCGGACGGCACCTGGCTGGTCAACGGCAACGAGGTGGCCACGGCGGACATCACCCTGGACGGTATCAGCGAGACGACGCTGACGGTGACGGATCTGTCCTTCACCGATCTGCCGGCGGGGCTGTATGCCGTCGTGCCGGAGGGCGGATTGACGGTGCGGCTGTGGGGGCTTAGCGAGGAGATCGAGGCCATTACTGCCGAGAACCTGCGTGCCACGGCGGACATGAGCGCCGTGACCGGACAGGGAAGCTTCACCGTGCCGGTGACCGTGACGGTCAGCGGGTTCAGCGATGTGACGGTGCGCGGAACCTATGAGCTGACGCTAACCATTACCGACACGCCGCCGCAGACGGAGCCGGCGGTACCCGCCGGCGGAGAGGACCAAACAGCCCCCGAGGTGCCGGAGACATGAGTATTCCCGAGAGGTGAGATAATGACACAGATCGCAACGGTTGAAAAGCTATTGCCCGGCGGGTATGCGGAGATATCCGTACCGCGGAAGACCGCCTGCGGCCACGACTGCGAGGAATGTGCCGGCTGCGGCATGACCGGCGCGGCTATCAAGGCCCGTGCCAAGAACGATCCCAACGCGCAGCCGGGAGAAAAGGTCGTAGTGGAGAGCAGCACGAAAAAGCTGCTGGGCGTAGTGGCGCTGGTGTATGTGCTGCCTGTGGTCGGGTTCCTGCTGGGGTATTTCCTCAGCGAAGGGCTGACTGAGGGATGGAGGTATGGGATCGCCGTGGCTGCGGCGGTGCTGGCATTTTTGCCCAGCGTGGCCTATGACCGCTACGCACGGCGGAAAGAGCTGCTGACCTACACCATATTACGGGTGTTCTGAGAGATGTTCGGCTATGTGCGGCCTTCGGATGACCGGCTGACGCCGGCGGACCGTGAGACGTTCCGCGCCGCCTACTGCGGGCTGTGCCACGCGCTGGGTGCGCGGTACGGCTTGGTGGGGCGGATGATCCTGAACTATGATCTGACTTTTTTGGCGATGGTGCTGTCGGACGGAGCAGGGGAGGACTGTATGCGGCGCTGCGCGGTGCATCCGATGCGGAGACGCTGCTGCGTTGCGGGCGATCCGGCGCTGGACGCGGCGGCGGACATGAGCGTGATACTGACCTACTGGCAGCTGCGGGACGGTGTGGCCGACCACGGCTTCTGGGGCGGGCTAAAGTATCGAATCGCATCGGCGCTGCTGTATCCGGCGTACCGGAGGGCGCGGGAACGCCGTCCGCAGTTCGACGCGGGGACCCAAGCACATCTGGCGGATCTGGCGGCGCTGGAACGGGAGAGATGTTCCTCCCTGGATGCGCCGGCGGATGCCTTTGCAAAGCTGCTGGCACTGGCGGCGGAGGAGGTCAGCGATCCGGTGCGGCGGCGGGTGACAGCACAGCTGCTCTACCATCTGGGCCGGTGGGTCTATCTGGTAGACGCGGCGGACGACCTGCGGGCAGATATAAAAAGCGGCGGGTACAACCCGCTGGCTCTGCGCTTTACGCCGAAGGACGGCGCGCTGGCACCGGCCGACAGTGAAGTGCTGGCCCTGACGCTGGATGGTTCTGTCCGGGCCATGGCGGCGGCCTTTGAGCTGCTGCCGGAGACAAAGTACACACCGGTCCTGCGTGCTGCGGTGTACGAAGGACTGTATGCCGTGGGGGCGGCCGTGCTGCACGGTACGTTCCGTAAGCGGCAGAGACGAGAAGAACCTATACGAAAGGCGGACACGGACTATGCGTGATCCCTATCAAGTGTTGGGGGTGCCCAGCACCGCCACAGACGAAGAGGTGAAGAAGGCTTACCGCGACCTGGCGCGGAAGTATCACCCGGACAATTATCACGACAACCCGCTGGCTGATCTGGCGCAGGAGCGCATGAAGGAGATCAACGAGGCCTATGAGGCGGTGCAATCCCAGCGGAAGGCCCAGCGCAGCGGCGGGTATTCTGCCTCCGGTGCGGGCTACGGCACCGGATACGGCGGGTATCAGTCGGCATATCAAGGGTCCTATCAGGGCAGCAGCCGCTATCAGCGGGTGCGTATGGCCATCAGCAGCGGCGATCTGAACCTGGCGGAGGAGCTGCTGAACGCCCAGACCAACCACGACGCCGAGTGGAATTTCCTCAAGGGCGCGATCTGCTATCGCCGGGGCTGGCTGGACGAGGCGCGGCGGTATTATCAGACCGCCGTTACTATGGCACCGGACAACCCGGAGTACCAGCGGGCGCTGGATATTCTGGAGGGACGCGGCACGGCCTATCGCCCTGACGGGTATGGTAATGTGACCACCGGCACCTGCGGAAACAGCGACTGTCTGCGCCTGTGCGGCGCCACGCTGTGCTGCAACGCGCTGGGCGTGCCCGTTTGCTTCTGCTGAATTTGTACACAACAGGGGAGGGTTTCCCTGTTCTACTAAAATGAAGGAGTTGATCCCGTGGTCAAGAGTATGACCGGTTACGGCCGCGCCCGCGAGATGCGAAGCGGCAGAGATATCACCGTGGAGGTGCGGTCCGTCAACAACCGCTATCTGGACTGCACTGTGAAGCTGCCCCGCGCCTATATTTTTGCGGAGGACGCCATCAAGACACGCGTACAGAAGGCGATCTCCCGCGGCAAGGTGGATGTGTTCGTCACCATCGACACCTCTGCGGCGGATGTGGCGGTGGTGCAGGTGAACGAAGGGCTGGCGAAGGGGTACTATGACGCACTGATGCACCTGAAGAACAGCTTTGCGCTGCCCGGCGATGTGACGCCGGAGGTGCTGGCCAGGTTCCCTGATGTGCTGACGGTCACCAAGGCGGAGGATGATGTGGAGGCTATCGCCGCCGACATCTGCGCCGTGCTGGACGATGCGCTGGCGGCCTATAACACCATGCGTGCCGTGGAGGGTGAAAAGCTGGCGCTGGATGTGTCCTCCCGGGTGAATACCATCGAGGAGACCGTGAGCAAGGTGGAGGCGCAGTCGCCCCAGACGGTAGCGGCCTATCGCCAGCGGCTGGAAACCAAGATGCAGGAGGTACTGCAGTCCACCACCATCGATGAGAGTCGTATCCTTACCGAGGCGGCCATTTTTGCGGATAAGGTGGCTGTGGACGAAGAAACGGTGCGCCTGCGGAGCCATATCGCCCAGTTGCGGGACATGCTGCAGAGCGGCGAGCCCGTGGGCCGAAAGCTGGATTTCCTGATCCAGGAGGTCAACCGCGAGTGCAACACCATCGGCTCCAAGTGCAACGATCTGACTGTGGCACGTGATGTGGTGAACATGAAGGCCGAGGTAGAGAAGATCCGCGAGCAGGTACAGAATATGGAGTGAGGAGGCCGGTATGCAGTTTATCAACATCGGCTTCGGCAACCTGGTGTCCGTCCAGCGGCTCATCGCCGTGGTCAGCCCGGACTCTGCCCCGGTAAAGCGCCTGGTGCAGGAATCCCGTGACCGTGGGATGCTTATCGATGCTACCTACGGCCGCAAGACGGCCTCGGTGCTCATTATGGACAGCGACCATGTGGTGCTGTCCGCCTTGGCGGCGGAGCGTCTGGCACCGCGCCTGGGATTGTCGGTAGAAGAATTGACAGAGGAGGATGAATGACCCTTGCATAAGATAGGAAAGACCTTTATTGTCTCCGGGCCCTCCGGTGTGGGTAAAAGCACCGTGCTGCACGCCCTGTTTCAGGGCCGTGATGACCTGTATTTCTCCGTATCCGCCACTACCCGCGCGCCCCGCGAGGGTGAGCAGGACGGCGTGGATTATCACTTCATTCAGGCGGACGCGTTCCGCGACATGATCGCCGCCGATGCCTTTCTGGAGTATGCCGAGTATGTGGGCAACTTCTATGGTACGCCCAAGATGTACGTGGACGATGCCATGGCCCGGGGCAAGGACGTGATATTGGATATCGAGCGGCAGGGCGCCGTGCAGGTGTGTGCCAAGCGACCGGAGACGGTGCGTATTTTCATCGCTCCGCCCAGCTGGGATGAACTGGAGCGCCGCCTGACTGCCAGAGGGACCGATACGCCGGAGAAAATACAGAAGCGTCTGATCCGCGCCCAGGTGGAGCTGGAGATGGCCGGCGACTATGACTATTTTGTGGTCAACGATACGGTAGAGAATGCCGTGAACGAGCTGCGGGCCATTATGTGCGCCGAGCACTGTAAACCAGCTGAGCGTATGTGCGCCATCCTCAGCGAAAAGTAAGTGTGTGAACCGACGCGGCCTGTCCGCGTATTTGGGCCGCCCCGCCTGGGCGCAGCCATACAAAACGAAAGGAATTGATCGTTATGTCTATGCTTTATCCCGCTATGAACAAGCTGACCGAGTACATCCCCAATCGCTACATGATGGTGAACGTGGTGGCACGCCGCGCCCGTCAGATCGCCGCTGAGGCCGAGGTCACCGGCGAGCCTCTGCCGGAGAAACCCGTGACGATGGCCATCGGCGAGGTAGCCGAGGGCAAGTACGTCAGCGACCCCGTTATCGAGGAAGACGAGGCCTGAGGTGGCGGTGATCGCCAAGGTGGCCGTACAGGCGGCTACCTACGCTATCGACAAGGCCTATGATTACCTGCTGCCGGAGGAAGTCGGCGGACAGGCGGGCTGCCGGGTGCTGGTGCCCTTCGGCCGCGGCAACCGGCTCACAGAGGCGATGATCCTCTCCCTGCATCAGGCGGTGCCGGACAAGCCGCTGAAGGCGGTCCGATCCCTGCTGGATGAAGAACCGGTCATCACGGAAAGGGAGCTGCGGCTGGCGCTGTGGATGACACGCCGGTACTTCTGCACGTTTTATGACGCGCTGCGTACCGTGCTGCCTGCCGCCGTATGGTACCATTACCGGGAGACTTGGTCCCTGGCACAGCCGCCGCTGGTGCCCACACGACAGGAGGCAGCGGTATGCCACCTTTTGCAGGATGGCCCGCTGACCACGGATAAGCTGCGTCAGGCGCTGGGCGACGATGTTGAGCCGCTGCTGTGCCGCATGGCCAAATCGGGTGCACTGCACTGCAAAAAGGAGCAGAGCCGCAAGGTACGCGACAAGGTGGTACTGTTTGCCCGTCTCGCTGTTCCTGCTGAAGAGGCGTTGGCTCTGGCCGGTAAGTCCCAGCGGCGGCGCGAGGCAGTGACATTCCTTGCCCAGAACGGGGAGACAGCACTGCACGATGTGACGTATTTCACCGGCGTATCCCGCCAGACACTGAACGCCCTGGAGAAGCTGGGGGCGGTGGCGTACCGGGAGCAAGAGGAATACCGAATATCTGAAAAACAATACACTGTAAAGGCGGAAGAATTGACGCTGAACGACCAGCAGCAGCGCGTCTGTGACACGCTGCTGGCCCAGGTGCGGACGGAGACGCCCGGCGTCACGCTGCTGCGCGGCGTAACCGGCAGCGGCAAGACGGTGGTGTATATCCGGCTGGCGCAGGAGCTGCTGAAAATAGGCAGATCTGTGATGATCCTGGTGCCGGAGATCGCCCTGACGCCCCAGATGATGGCGCGGTTCACCGCGTATTTCGGCCGCGAGGTGGCGCTGCTGCACAGCGGCCTGCGGATGACGGAACGCTATGATCAGTTCAAGCGGCTGCGCCGGGGCGAGGCCCATATTGTGCTGGGTACCCGGTCGGCGGTGTTTGCACCGCTGGAAAATCTGGGCCTCATCATCATGGATGAGGAGCAGGAGGGGTCCTATCAATCGGAAAACGCCCCTTGTTATCATGCACGGGATGTGGCAAAATACCGCTGCGCTGCCGAGGGTGCGCGGCTGCTGCTGGGCTCTGCCACGCCCACGGTGGAGACGTTTTACCACGCGCAGCAGGGTGAGTACGATCTGCTGGAGTTGACGGAGCGCTACAACCGCCGCGCCCTGCCTGAGGTCCGCATCGCCGATCTGCGGCAGGAGCTGCGTGCCGGGAACAGCACCGTTATCAGCCGCCCGTTGCAGGAGGAACTGGCAAAAAACATCGCTGCGGGAGAACAGAGTATTCTGTTCCTGAACCGCAGGGGCAGCAGCCGCCAGCTGCTGTGTCCCCAGTGCGGCTATGTGCCGGAGTGCCCGCGGTGCAGTGTATACCTGACATACCACAGCGCCAATGACCGGCTGATGTGCCACTACTGCGGTTATTCACACGCTGCGCCGACGGTGTGCCCGGAGTGCGGCGGCACACTGAAGCATATCGGCTTTGGTACCCAGCGGGTAGAGGAGGAGCTGCATGAGCTTTTCCCGGGAGTCGAGGTGCTGCGGATGGATGCGGACACCGTATCCGTGGGACATGAGGCACTGCTGAAGGAATTTGAGGAGAGGCAGATCCCCATTCTGCTGGGCACCCAGATGGTGGCCAAGGGGCTGGATTTTGCCAATGTGACGCTGGTGGGTGTGCTCAGCGCCGACCTGTCCCTATATGTGGATCACTACCGGGCGGCGGAGAGGACCTTCAATCTGTTGACACAGGTGGTTGGCCGTGCGGGCCGAGGCGACAAGGCCGGGCGGGCTGTGATACAGACCTACACACCGGAGAATGATGTGATACAGGCGGCGGCCGCCCAGGACTATCAGAGGTTTTACGACGCCGAGATCACGCTGCGCCGCCTGCGGCAGGACCCGCCCTTTGCGGATCAGTTCACCGTTACGGTGACGGGACCGGAGGAGACACCGGTACGTCGGGCTATCGAGCTGCTGCGGCAGGGGATCGGGAATACGGCGAAGAAGCCGCCCTACGACACGCTGGGGATACAGGTCATCGGGCCTGCGCCGGCGCCGGTGGTGAAGGTCAACGGCGTATACCGTTACCGCCTGCTGGTGCTGGGGCAGAATATCGCGCCGATTCGGGAGCTGCTGGCGGGGTTCATGCGAGCCTTTGTGCAGCGGCCCGAAAACCGAAGACTGCATATTTATACGGACTGCGATAAAATGGATTAGATCCAGGAAATACGAGGTAAGATTATGGCTTTACGAAAGATCGCGTTGGAGGGCGAGACGTGCCTGAGCAAGGTGTGCCGCCCGGTTACAGATTTTAACAGCCGGCTGCATACGCTGCTGGACGACCTGGCCGATACGCTGGCCGACTCCGGCGGCGTGGGTCTGGCTGCGCCCCAGGTGGGCGTACTGCGCCGGGTGTGCGTGGTGCTGGACGAGGAGGATCAGCTGATCGAGCTGGTGAACCCGGAGATCATCTACACCGAGGGAGAACAGACCGGGCTGGAGGGCTGCTTGAGCGTTCCCGGGAAATACGGCGTGGTAACGCGGCCTGAGGTGGTGCGTGTCCGTGCCCAGGACCGGGACGGTCAGTGGTTCGAGGTCGAAGACGAGGGCCTGACGGCCCGATGCTTCTGCCATGAGATCGAGCACCTAGATGGTCATCTGTTCGTGGAGCATACCGACCGGCTCATGGAGGGTGAGGAGCTGCAAAAGTGGCTGGAGGCGCACGCCGACGAGTACGAGATCGAGGAAGAAGAGGACAAGTAATGCGTATTCTGTTTATGGGAACGCCGGATTTTGCCGTGGCGTCCCTCAAACGGCTGGTGGCCGACGGACACGACATCTGCGGCGTGTTCACCCAGCCGGACAAGCCGAAGAACCGCGGCATGAAATTGATCGCGCCGCCGGTGAAGGAATATGCCCTGACGCAGGGACTGCACGTATATCAGCCGTTGAAAATGAAGGACGGTACGGCGTTGGAGCTGGTGCGGTCCCTTGCTCCCGAGCTGATCGTGGTGGCAGCCTATGGCCGTATCCTGCCGGAGGACATCCTGAACACGCCAAAGTACGGTGCCATCAACGTACACTCCTCCATCCTGCCGAAGTACCGGGGCGCGGCGCCCATCAACTGGGCGATTCTCAACGGCGACGCTGTGACAGGCGTGTCCATTATGTATATGGCGCCGGAGCTGGATGCGGGAGATGTAATACTGTGCCGCGAGACGGCCATCGATCCGGACGAGGACGCGGTGGCGCTGACGGCGCGGCTGGCGGAGATTGGCGCGGAAGCGCTGCATGAGGCCATCGGGCAGATCGAATGCGGCACCGTTACCCGGACGGCGCAGGATCACGCGGCGCATACCTACGCACCCATGCTGGATAAGAGCCTTTCGCCGATGGATTTCTCCCGGTCGGCGCAGCAGCTGCACGATCAGGTGCGGGGCCTGGTGCCCTGGCCCAGTGCGTCCATGGTGCTGGCAGGCAAGCCGGTCAAGGTCCACCGCACCGCGGTAGGCGGAGAGACCTCCGCCCCGGCGGGCAGCGTGGTGGAGGCGGACAAAAACGGCCTGGCCATTGCCTGCGGCGACGGCAGGTTGCTGCGTGTTCTTGAATTGCAGGGCGAGGGCGGCAAGCGCATGGCAGCGGCGGATTATCTGCGGGGCCATCCGGTCCCGCTGGGCCTGTGACGCCCCGTGACGCGCGGGACGCGGCGCTGGAGGCGCTGCTGCAGATGGAGCGCCGGGGCGCGTGGTCTGACGGCAGCCTGAAGCGTATCGTGGCCCAGTCCGGGCTGGAGGCCCGGGACACGGCGCTGTGTACCCGCTTGACCTATGGCGTGGTGCAAAACCGAATGCTGCTGGACTATTATATCGACCATTGGTGTACGCAGAAAGCCGCCCGGCTGGAGCCGGTGGTGGCCTGCTTGCTGCGTTTGGGTATATATCAGATACTGTTCATGGACAAGGTGCCCGACCGGGCCGCCGTTCATGAGACGGTGGAGCTGACAAAACGCCGGGGCAAGACCCGTGCCGCGGGCATGATCAATGCGGTGCTGCGGAAATGTGCGTCAAGCAAAAACACTTTACCGCCATTGCCGCAGAATAGCTTTGTTTCCAAAGCAGCGGTGCAGTACAGCCATCCCAGGTGGTTGGTGGAGCGCTTGACGGCGTTGGTCGGCGAGCGGGAGGCCGAGGCGTTCCTGCGGTTGGATAACGAGCCTGTTCCCACGGTGATACAGGCCAATCCGCTGAAGACCACGCCGGCGGAGCTGGAAAATGCGCTGCGATCGGACGGTGTCCGTCTGGTGCCGCACCCTTGGCTGGAGGGCTGCTTTGAAGTCACCGGTACCGGTGATTTGGAGCGCCTGTCCGCCTTTGCGTCGGGACGCTGCACGGTGCAGGATGCCGCGGCGCGTTTGGCGGCCATTGCCGCCGGACCGAAGCCCGGCGACCGGGTGCTGGATGTGTGCGCCGCCCCTGGCGGCAAATCCTTCGCCATGGCCACGCAGATGGAGAACCGGGGCGATATCCTCTCCTGTGACATTCACCCCCACAAGCTGAAGCTCATCGAAAACGGTGCGGCACGGCTGGGGATCACTATCATCCGCACAGCGCTGGCCGACGGGCGGGAGCGTCACGCCGGCTGGGTGGAGCAGGCCGATGTGGTTCTGGCCGATGTGCCGTGCTCCGGCCTGGGCATTATCCGGAAGAAACCGGATATCCGCTGGAAGGATCCGGCGCAGCTGGCACAGCTGCCCGCCGTCCAGCTGTCGATATTGAACAACGTGTCCGCCTACGTCCGTCCCGGCGGCGTGTTGGTGTATGCCACCTGCACCGTCCTGCCGGAGGAAAACGGCGGCGTGGTGTCGGCCTTTTTGGACGTACACCCGGACTTTGCGAAAGAGGAATTTACCCTGCCCGGTATCGGAAGCTGTCCCGGTGATGTGACACTGTGGCCCCAGCGGACCGGCACCGATGGATTTTACATCTGCCGTATGCGCCGCAGGGGATAACGTCAAGGAGCGAACCGCATGACCGACATCAAATCCATGACCGAGCGTCAGCTGGCCGACTTTTTTAAAAATATGGGACAGCCGGCTTTCCGTGCCAAGCAGGTATTCACCTGGCTGCACCGTGGCGTGCGCTCCTTTGACGAGATGACCGACTTGTCCAAGCCGCTGCGTGCCCAGCTGGCCGAGACGTGCTTCATCACAGCGCCGACCGTGGCCAGGAAGCAGACCTCGAAGCTGGACGGGACCGTTAAATATTTGTGGGAGCTGGCCGACGGCAACTGCATCGAGACGGTCCTGATGCAATACCACCACGGCAACACCGTGTGTATCTCTTCCCAGGTGGGCTGCCGTATGGGCTGCGCCTTCTGCGCCAGCACCATTGCCGGCAAGGTCCGGGACCTGCGGCCATCTGAGCTGCTGGACCAGGTGTTGTTTACCCAGCTGGACAGCGGCCTGCCTGTCTCCAACATCGTGCTCATGGGTATCGGCGAGCCGTTGGACAACATGGATAATGTGCTGCGCTTTCTGGAGCTGGTCAACAGCCCCCACGGGATGAACATCGGTATGCGGCATATCAGCCTGTCCACCTGCGGCGTAGTGCCGGGGATCGACGCGCTGGCGGATCGGCAGCTTCAATTAACGCTGTCTGTCTCCCTTCACGCGCCGGACAGCGAGACCCGCAGCCGCATTATGCCGGTGAACCGGGCGTATGATGTAGAGACGCTGTTTGCCGCCTGCCACAGATACTTCCAAAAGACCGGGCGGCGCATCAGCTTTGAGTATGCCATGATCGACGGTGTCAACGACCACGATTGGCAGGCGGAGCTGATCGCGAAAAAGCTGAAGGGTATGCCGGGCCACGTGAACCTGATACCCCTGAACGACGTGGTGGAGAGCCCATATAAGCCCAGCAGACGCATCGGCGCATTCCAGCAAAAGCTGGAAAGTTTGGGTGTTACCGCCACGGTCCGCAGAAGCCTGGGAGGAGATATCGACGCCTCCTGCGGCCAGCTGCGGCGGAAGGAAATGCAGGAACGCGGCCAACTGTGAGACATGGACTCTTTACGGAATAAAGGATGTGAGCGACTATGAAAATGTGGGGGATCACCAATACCGGGTTGGTGCGGAGCGAGAATCAGGACGCCTACGCCGTGTTCGAGGCCGGTGCATTCCACGCGGCCGTGGTGTGCGACGGTATGGGCGGCACCAACGGCGGACAGGTGGCCAGCGCCATCGCCGTGACCCGGTTCGAAAAGGAGCTGCGCGACAGCCTGCGGGACGATATGGACATCCCGCAGCTGCGGCAGGCAATGCTCAGCGCTATCGCCTGCGCCAATGACGCCATCCGGCAGGAGGCGGCGCGGAACGCGGAGTACCAGCACATGGGTACCACGCTGGTGTGCGCCGTGGCCCGGTCCGACATGGCGATTATCGGCAACATCGGCGACAGCCGTGCCTATCACATCACGCCGGAGGGAATTTTCCAGATATCCCGCGACCACTCGGTGGTGGAGAATATGGTGGCCAAGGGCGATCTGACGCCGCTGGAGGCCAGAACACACCCCAATCGCAATCTCATCACCCGGGCGCTGGGCCCGGACATCCACGCCAAGGCGGATACCTTTGAGCTGCCCTGGCACAAGGACGAGTTCCTGCTGCTCTGTTCCGACGGACTGGTGAACACCGTCTCGGATCAGGAGATGCTGTTTGAGGTCCTCCACGACGGGGACGTAAATGAATGTCTTGACCATTTGCTGCAAATATCGCTTCAGCGGGGCGCACCGGACAACATCACGGCAGTGCTGCTGCTGAACGAGGAAGGGAGATGACCACATGGATCAGTATATCGGAAAAATGCTGGACGATCGCTATGAAATACTGGAACTGATCGGCTCCGGCGGTATGGCCAATGTCTATAAGGCCCGGTGCCACCGGCTGAATCGCCTTGTGGCCATCAAGATATTGAAAAGCGACCTGGCGGACAACGCGGATTTCCGCCGCCGGTTCCACGATGAGTCCCAGGCGGTAGCGCAGCTGAGCCACGCCAATATCGTTTCGGTCTATGACGTGTCCACTAACCCGGACCGCGAATACATCGTCATGGAGCTGATCGACGGCATTACCCTGAAGCAGTACATGGAGCGCCGTGGCCGCATGGATTGGCGTGAGTCGCTGCATTTCATCACCCAGATCATGCGGGGCCTGAGCCACGCCCACAGCCGTGGGATCATCCACCGTGATATCAAGCCCCAGAACATCATGGTCCTGCGGGACGGCAGCGTAAAGGTGGCCGATTTCGGCATCGCCTGCCTTGCCAACCAGGGGCAGACACTGACCCAGGAGGCGCTTGGCTCCGTGCACTATATCTCGCCAGAGCAGGCCCGGGGCGACCGTATCGACGCGCGCTCGGATATCTACTCCGCCGGTGTTGTGCTGTATGAGATGCTCACCGGACGCCTGCCCTTTGAGGGCGACAGCGCCGTATCCGTGGCCATCCAGCACCTGAGCTCCGTGCCCCTGGCGCCCCGGGATATCGATCCCAGTATCCCCGAGCCGCTGGAGCTGATCTGCATGAAGGCTATGAACAGCGACCCCAACAAGCGCTACGCCTCAGCGGACGCCATGATCGAGGATCTGGAGAAGTTCCGCCGGGACCCCTCCGTGGATATGGACTATATCCGGCAGGAGCTGACTGCCCCTGCCGCAGATACCGAGCCTACCATGCCCCTGCCCACGGCCCAGGTGGCCTCCGCCGTAAAAAAGCACACCGGCGAGCTGCGCCGGGAACGCGAGGAGGAAGAGGAGCCGCCCCGCCGGGATAAGAAGTCTATTGCCATCATCGCCGGGATCTTTGCCGCGGCGGTGCTGCTGGTGGTGCTGCTGTTCAAGCTGATACTGGGTGATTTCGGTCCTGCCGGCAGCAACAAGAGCTACCCTGTGCCCGATATCCGCGGCAAGACCGTGGAGGAGGCCCAGGAGATGGAGGACGTAAAGGATATCTTCCTGATCGAGGTACAGGGTACCCGCACCACAGAGGAATACCAGCCGGGACAGATCGTCGAGCAGGATCCCGCTGCCGGCCGCACCCGAAAGAGCAATCTGGTCATTCAGGTCTATGTGGCCGCTGAGCCGGAGAAGGTGCCGATGAAGGACCTGGTGGGCATGGAGTACCGGCAGGCGCGCGTGCTTCTGACCGATATGGGTCTGGATCTGAAGATCACCACGGAAACCGTGTCCTCCGACAAATACGGCGCGGACGCCGTGATCGAGACAGTCCCTGCCGCCGACGAGCCGCTGGTGGCCGGACAGACGGTGATCCTGCGGGTCAGCACCGGACCGGAAACGGTGACGGTGCCTACCTTCACCGGTCAGGATATCGCCAACGCAGTGCAGAATGCTCAGGACCTGGGTCTTACTGTGGGTGAGATCACCTATGACACATTCAGCTTTGCACCCCAGGGTCAGGTGATCGAGCAGAGCATCAAGCCAACCAGCGAGGTCCCCGGCGGCACAAAGATCAACTTTACCGTCAGCGGGCAGAAGAACAGCGACGACGCCACAGCGGCCCGGGTGGTGGAGTTCACCATGCCCAGCGATATGGAGGGTATGATCAAGGTGGAGTTCGAGCAGGACAGCGTGACCCTGGACAGCCAGTACATCAACGCCTCCATGGGGACGGTGACGTATACCTTTACCGGCAAGACTGGGACCAGTTCTAACGTCTGTGCCGTCTTTACCAGCATGAACACCGGGGCCACCAAGGTCTCCGCCATTCAGGAGATACGCTTTTGAGCCGGGGTCGCATTGAGAAGGCACTCAGCGGTTTCTACTATGTAAATACCGGAGCCGAGACGCTGCAATGCCGCGCCCGCGGAAAGTTCCGCCGGGAGGGCATGAGCCCGCTGGTGGGCGACTGGGTCCAGGTCCGCGACCTGGGCGGGGGCGAAGGCTTTGTGGAGGCTGTGGAGCCGCGCCGCAATGTGTTTTCCCGTCCCGCCGCCGCCAATATCGATCAGCTGGTCATCCTGGCCTCCGCCGCCATCCCTGTGACGGAGCCGTATCTCATTGACCGCATTGCCGCCATCGCCGCCCTGAAGGGCTGTCAGGTGCTGCTGTGTCTGAACAAGTGCGATCTGAACACGGCGGACGAGCTGTATGACATCTATAGTCATTCCGCCCTACCGGTGCTGCGTATCAGCGCCGAGACAGGGGAGGGACTGGAGACGCTTCGCGCCGCCATCGCCGGAAAGCTGAATGCCTTTACCGGGAACTCCGGCGTGGGGAAGTCCAGCGTGCTGAATCGGCTGCTGCCGGAATTGCACCTGCCGGTGGGCGAGGTCAGCAAGGCTCTGGGCCGCGGCCGCCACACCACGCGCCATGTGGAGCTGTTTGCTCTGGGCGGCGGTACCTATGTGATCGACACACCGGGTTTTTCCTCCTTTGATACAGAGGAAATGGACCTGGAGCTGAAGGCGCGCCTGCCGGAGACGTTCCCAGAATTTGCGCCCTATGTGGGCCAGTGCCGCTTTACCGGCTGTACCCACACAAAGGAAAAGGGCTGCCGTGTGCTGCAGGCGGTGCAGGACGGCGATATCCCCGCCAGCCGCCACAGGAGCTACCTGCGGCTCTATGACGAACTGAAGGACCTGCGGGCCTGGCAGAAGAAGTGAAAAAGCGGAGTGCGATGCACTCCGCTTTTTGCGCTTCATATACTGGAGCAGGGGGAGGGATATACGGTGCGAAGATGGGACGGCTGCTGCTGGTTGGGCATTTGTGCGCTGGGATTGGGACTGGGTATACTGATCGCGGCGGTGTTCCCAGTGGGCTGCTTAATGTTCCTGGTGTCGTTTTTGCTGATCGCCTGCGGTATCGCGTGCTTGAGGGACAGGAGGTGAGGGCATGAGGATCATCGTCTGGCGGGCGCCCCGTGGGATGCGGGGCCTGCTGCGCCGGCTGTTCGGCGTGGCGGCATAACCGCCGGAGTTCACACATAGAATGGTCACAAACCATAGGAATGTGAGGGCTGGAACGATGGAATGTGGCTTGCAATGGAAAGATATCACCTGCTGGGATGAGGTGCCCCGGCTGACGCTGACCCATGAGGAGACGCTGGAGGCAGCCATCCCCGATTACTGCCCGGACATGGGGCGTGTGGTGGAGGCCTCGGGCACACTGTGTCTGCGGTCCATCACCGCCCGCAGTGGCAGTCTGGAACTGAAGGGCACTGCCCGGGTCACGGTGCTGTATACATCAGAGGAGAGCGTGGGACTGCGGAGCCTGACCCAGGCGGTGCCCTTTGTCTGCACGTCGGAGAACCGTCCACTGGCGGCCTGCCAGGTGCTGTGGGCCGCCGGAAGGCTGCTGCTGTGCGAGGCCCAGGCACTGACGCCCCGCCGTTTGTCCCTGCGTCTGATGCCGGAGTGGACGGTCTGCGGCTATACCTGCACCACCGTACAGCTGTGCTGCGGCGTGGAGGAGGACCCCGCCCTGCGGCTGCGCCGCCGGGAGCATGAGCTGTGTATGACTGCCGCCATGGCGGAGCGTGAGTGTGCCGTCGCCGGTGAGGTCACGGTACCGGCCGGCCAGCCGGCACCGGAGGACCTGCTCCTCTGCCGCCTGTATCCCCAGGTCGCCTCCTGCCAGCTGGTAGGCGCCAAGCTGCTGGTAAAGGGCGAACTGACCCTCTGTGCCCTGTATCGCTGCCAGCAGCAGAAGCTGCATACATACACCGCCGCTGTGCCCTTCTCCCAGATCGTGGACAGCCCGGCCGGCGGTGAGGAGGGGGATGTTGCCGCCCGGGTGCAGCTGATCTGCGGCGAGGCGCGTCTGCTGCGGACCGAGGAGAGCAGCGGATTCTCCGTCTCGGCGGAGCTTCGGCTACTGCTGCGTATCACGCGTAAGGAGACGGTATCCTGCGTTACGGATCTGTACAGCACCCACTGCGGCACCAAGCTGGAAACGACAGAACGGTCCCTGCCCCTGGCGCCGGAGCGCCCCGTGCGGCAGGAGGCGGTCCAGCATCTGGATTTCGGCCGTCAGCGGCCCTTCGTGTTCGTTACGGATACCGCCTGCGCGCTCTCCGCCGGAGAAGACGGTGCGCCCTGCGCCGACGTGCGTATGCGTCTGCTGTATCTGGACGAGGAGGAGGCCCCGGCCGTCACCGAAAAAATGGCGCAGCTGCCGCTGGGAGAGGGAGAGATCTGTACCCTATGCGGCGCACCGGAGGTAGCCTTCACCGGCAGCGGTTGTGATCTGCGGCAGGCGGTGGCGGTATCGCCCGCCGCCGCGCCCCGTGAAACGCTGTCAACCGTCAGTGCGGTGCAGTGTCTGCCTGAGCAGGAAAATGCCCGCCGGCCATCTCTGGTCATGCGGCGTCTGGCGCCGGGAGAGACTCTGTGGGATGCGGCAAAGCAGTACCGCACCGACGAGGAGCTGATTCGCACGGTGAACCAGTTGGAGGAGGGAACGGTACCGGATAAAATGCTGCTGATCCCCCGCGTTCGGTAAATTTTCGTTGACTTTCCGCCGCCGTTTGGGTAGAATTGATCCTGCGAGTACGCTGGATAGTCGCGGGGACAGGGCGAAAGCCCGTCCATGAGGAAAGTCCGGGCTCCACAGGGCAAGGATAGCGGGTAACGCCCGCCGAAGGCGACTTCAGGAAAAGTGCAACAGAGATATACCGCCCGTCGGCTTTGCGTCGATGAGGTAAGGGTGGAAAGGCGAGGTAAGAGCTCACCCGACGGCGTGTGAAAGCGACCGTCGCTGTAAACTCTATCCGGAGCAACACCGGTATGGGAGCATAGGCCGGCCCGGCTGCTCCCGAGGTGGCTGGAGCGTACCGGCGACGGCACGCGTAGATAGATGACTATCAAAACAGAACCCGGCTTATAGGCATACTCGCACGCTTATAAGGGGGCCGCAGCGCTTTACGCTGCGGCCTTTTTTATGTTTTGTACAAATCAGACAAGAAAAAACAGAATAATTTGGAACACAAGACTATTTACATTAGTTCGGTAAAGTGGTAAATTGGTAGCGTAGTAAACAGAGCGCCGGCAGACCGGCGGAAAACAAGGACAAAGACCGGTATCCCGGCAAGAAAAGGAGAAAGACAATGAAAAAGATCATCGCATTGATTTTGGCCATGGTGATGGCACTGTCGCTGGTGGCCTGCGGTCAGACCGCACAGGATGACAAATCCAAGGATGATGCCAATTCCACTTCCGCAAAGACCTTCATCATGGGTATCGACGCGGAATATCCCCCCTTCAGCTATCTGGATGCGGACGGCAACTACACCGGCTTTGACGTGGAGGTCTGCAAGGCCGCCTGCGATCTGCTGGGATGGGAGCTGCAGATCTTCCCTGTGAACTGGGATCAGAAGCTGGTGCAGCTGGACGCCAAGGAGTGCGACTGCGTTTGGTCCGGCATGACGATCCTCGACTCCATGAAGGAGGCCGGCTATGTGCTCTCCACGCCTTACTATGACAACACGCAGGTGATCATGGTCAAGGAGGGCAGTGACATCAAGTCCTCCGCTGATCTGGCCGGTAAGGTCGTGGCGGTCCAGCTGGGTACCTCCGGCGAGGCGCTGCTGTCCGAGGGCGGCGATTTGGCCGATCTGGCGGCGACCTTTGGCGATCTGATGACCTGTGACAGCTTCCTCAAGTGCTTCACTGAGCTGGGCGGCGCCGCCGTGGACGCCGTGATCGTGGATAAGCCCGTGGCCGTTTCCTATGCCGCCGAGAACGCCGGCTTCACGGTCCTGGATGAGGGCCTGGGCGCTGAGCAGTACGGCATCGCCTTCCGCGCCGATGACGCAGAGCTGTGCAAGACCATCGAGGGTGCCGTGGCGCAGTTGGTCGAGAACGGCACCTATGCCGAGATCGCTGCCAAGTACCCCGACATTCAGAACAACCTGACGCTGCTGGGCTGATCCCGCGGGACGACTGACTGAAAAACATACCGGCTCCCGGAGGCGGCTTCGCCTCCGGGAGCGTGTGTGCGTGAATTGAGGATACGATATGACCTTACTGACAATGATCGTGAAGATGGGCGAGGGACTTTCCAAAACCTGCGCCATTTTCTCTCTGACGCTGCTGTTTTCTCTCCCCCTGGGCATGATCGTTGCCCTGCTGCGCATGAGCAAGAGCAAGATCATCTCCGGCATTACCCGCTTTTTTATCTCCATTCTCCGAGGAACCCCGCTGATGCTGCAGCTGCTGGCGGTGACCTACGGACCGTATTACCTCTTTGAACTGCCCGTGTCCCGCAATAAGCTGATCCCGGTGGTGATCGCGTTCGCCATCAATTATGCGGCGTATTTTGCGGAGATCTACCGCGGTGGTATCGAGTCTATGCCAGTTGGGCAGTATGAAGCTGCGGAGGTGCTGGGATACACAAAGGTCCAGACGTTTATTCACGTCATTCTGCCGCAGGTTTTCAAGCGTATCATGCCCAGTATCACCAACGAGGTGGTGACCCTGGTCAAGGATACGTCTATGGCCTTTACCGTTTCCTATCAGGAGATGTTTACCATCGGTAAGCAGATCGCGAACTCCGAAACCAGCTTTGTACCGTTTTTGGTGGCAGGCGTATTCTACTTTGTGTTCAACGCGGTCGTGGACTTCGTCATGGGCCGGGTAGAGAAGCGCATGAGCTACTACCAGTAAGGAGGGGCGCCATGAAATTATTGCAGATGAACCACGTGAAGAAGAGCTTTAATGACGAGACGCTGCACGTGCTGAAGGACATCAGCCTCTCCGTGGAAAAGGGAGAGGTGGTGGCCATTATCGGCCCATCCGGCAGCGGCAAATCCACGCTGCTGCGCTGCGCCACGCTGCTGACCGAGATGGACTCCGGCGAGCTGATCTACGGCGACATTCAGGCCGTACACAACGACGCGGACGGCAAGGCGGTCTATGCCGATAAGGGCGAGCTGAAGAAGGTACGGGAAAAGTTCGGCCTCGTGTTCCAGAGCTTCAACCTGTTTCCCCACTATTCGGTGCTGAAAAATCTCATGGATCCCCAGATACGCGTGCTGGGCCGCGACAAGGGCGAGGCGCAGCAGCGCGCCCGCAAGCTTCTGGAAAAGATGGGCCTGTCCGACAAGGAGAACGCCTATCCCTGTGAGCTTTCCGGCGGACAGCAGCAGCGCGTGGCCATCGCCCGGGCACTGGCGATGGATCCCGAGATACTCTTTTTTGATGAACCGACATCGGCGTTGGACCCGGAGCTGACCGGCGAGATTTTGAAGGTGATCCGCGATCTGGCGGAGGAACACATGACCATGGTCATCGTGACCCACGAGATGTCCTTCGCCCAGGATGTGGCGGACCGCGTGATCTTCATGGCCGACGGCGTTATCGTGGAGGAGGGTACGCCGGAAGAGGTCATGGTGAACACCCGTGAGGAGAGAACGCGCCAGTTCCTGGGACGGTATCAGAGATGAGGGAGCTGCGTGTTGTCCGGGCAGACCCGGCCGGGAATATTACGCTGTTTGTCCTGACGCCGGTGGAGAAGGCGGAATGTGCCGCTGTCGCCGCCAAGCTGCTGGCCATCGAAGCACTGAAGGCGGAGCAGGTGGGGTTCATTTTTCCTAACGGACATATGGAAATGGAGGCCGGCGAGTTCTGCGGCAACGCGTCCCGGGCGTATGGCTATCTGCTGGCGAAGCAGCAGGGGCTGACCGGACGCCATACCATGCACCTGTCCGTCAGCGGGTGCGATCATCCGGTGGCCGTGACCGTGGATATGGATGCCGGTACGGCGTCTGCGGAGATGCCGCTTCCGAAGCTCGTAGAGCAAGTGGAGGTTGCCGGCACGGCGGGAACGCTCGTGCATCTTGGCGGTATCGCACACCTGGTGGTCCAGGGTGTCGCGCCCAGCCGGGATTTCTTTGCGGCAGCAGAGCCGATCTTTGCGGAGGATCCGATGTTGGAGGCCTATGGTGTGTGCTTCATCGAGGGTGAGCGCATGACGCCGCTTGTAAAGGTGCCCGAAGCGGGTACACTGGTGTTTGAGGGCAGCTGCGGCAGCGGCACGCTGGCCAGCGCCATCGCCCTGAGCGAGGGACATGAGGGGACGGTTTCCACCGCGTTGACACAGCCGGCGGGAACGGTGTATGCGTCTGTTACAAGACAGGCAGGCGCCGTCACCGCGGCATCCATCGGCGGCTCGGTAGCGCTGGAAGCGCCCATCACAGTCGCGATCTGAAAAAACGCATCCTCCGGGGTGCGTTTTTTTATTGTACAATCGGTGCCAAAGAGGTATAATGAACGGAGCAATACTGTGCCGGATGGAGGAGTATAACATGACGTTGCATGAATATATAGAGGACATGCGCGGCAAGCGCATAGCAATCATCGGTATCGGCGTCAGCAACACGCCGCTGCTGAAGCTGCTTGCGGCAGAAGGGCTGCGCGTTGCTGCCTGCGATAAGCGTACCCGTGAGCAGATGGGCGAACAGGCGGAGCATCTGGAGCAGTTGGGCTGTGAGCTGCATCTGGGCGCGGACTATCTGAAGGACTTGGACGCGGACGTGATCTTCCGCACACCGGGGCTGCGCCCGGATGTGCCGGAGATATCGGCCTGTGTTCAAAAAGGCGCCGTTTTGACCAGTGAAATGGAGGTTTTCTTCCAGGTCTGCCCGTGTCCGATCATCGCTGTCACCGGCTCTGACGGCAAGACGACGACCACCACCATCATTGCCGAGCTGCTGAAAAAGGCCGGAAAGCGTGTGTGGGTGGGCGGCAACATCGGCCACCCGCTGCTGTGCGAGGCGGACGGAATGCTGAGCACGGATTTTGCGGTGTTGGAGCTGTCCAGCTTCCAGCTGATGACCATGACGCAGAGTCCGCACATTGCGGTCGTCACCAATCTGGCGCCCAACCATCTGGATGTGCACCGGGACATGGCGGAGTATGTGGCGGCCAAGGAGAATATTTTTACCCATCAGAGTCGGGAGGACATTGCCATTTTTAATGCGGATAATGCCATCACAGCAGAGCAGTCCACCCGCGCGCCCGGCCGCGCCCGCCTCTTCAGCAGGCAGGGTGAGGTTGCCGACGGCGTCTTCCTGCGGGGCGAGGACGTTGTCTGCCGCAGCGGCGGTCATGAGCGCATCGTGATGACCACGAGGGACATCAAGCTCCCCGGCGTACACAATGTGGAGAATTATATGGCGGCCATCGCCGCCGTGGACGGCCTGGTGCCGGACCAGGTCATCCGGACCTTTGCCCGGGAATTCGGCGGTGTGGAGCACCGCATCGAGCTGGTACGAACCTATAAGGGCGTGCGGTATTATAATGACTCCATTGCCTCCAGTCCCTCCCGTGCCATCGCGGGGCTGCGGTCGTTCAGCGAGAAGGTAATCATGATCGCCGGCGGCTATGACAAACACATTCCCTTTGATGTGCTGGGGCCGGAGATCGTGGCGCATGTGAAGCTGCTGGTGCTCTGCGGTGCCACAGCGGATAAAATACGCGCCGCCGTGGAGAATGCGTCGGGGTACCGGCCCGGCCACCCGGAGATCATCGACGCCGCGCCTCTGGCAGCGGCGGTGCAGGCCGCCCGCGATCGGGCACAGCCCGGTGATGTGGTGACGCTGTCGCCGGCCTGTGCATCTTTTGACCAATTCAAGAACTTTGCCGAGCGCGGCGACTTTTTCAAAGCCATCGTGAACGGCTGGGAGGAATGAGGAAAAGCCGTGGTGTCATAGACTTCCGTAGTAAGCGCGTCATACAGCGCGTCTATGGGAGGTGACGGCATGGGCCGGCTGCGGTATATACGATTGACCCGGCGGCAGCGGGTGCGTGTGTGGCTGGCGATCATCCTGCTGGCGCTGACGGCGCTGCTGGCGGCGATCCTGCTGCACCTGCGGCCCATGCTGGAAAATCTGGCAACAGCCCGGTGCGCCAATACTGTCAGCCGCATCGTGGTGGCGGCGGTGAACGACGCCGTGGAAAACGGCTGGATGGAATACGACCGGCTGGTAAAGTTCGACAAGGACAGCGATGGCCGCGTGACGGCGCTGAGCAGCAATATGGCGGAGTTCAACCGCCTGCAGACCGCGGTGGCGGATGACGTACTGGCGCGGCTGAGTCAGGTATCCGCCAGTGAACTGGCGGTGCCGCTGGGCACACTGACCGGTTCGCCGTTGCTGGCGGGCCGGGGGCCGAAGCTGACGGTAAAAATGGAGACCATCGGCACGGCTACCGCCAAATTCCGGGATAAATTCACGGCGGCGGGCATCAACCAGACAAAGCACCAGATCCTGCTGGATGTAGACGTACGCGTGAGTATCCTGCTGCCGGGGATCACCACCTACACAAAAGTGAGCAACGAGATATCCGTGGCGGAGACGGTGATCGTGGGCGGCGTGCCCCAGACGTACACCTATTTCAGCACCACGGAGGATAAGATCGAGGATTACGCCGACGAGTACATTATGAACAATGGATGAGGGCTTGGATATGGACTATCGCAAGGAGATACAGGAGCTGCGCCGCACGCTGACGGAGAACGGATACCTCTACTATGTGCTGGATGCGCCCACCATGTCGGATTATGAATATGACCATCTGCTGCGGCGGCTGGAGGACTTGGAGGCGGCGCATCCGGAGGAGATCACGCCGGATTCTCCCACCCAGCGGGTGGGCGGACAGACGCTGACGGAGTTTCAGCAGGTGACCCACGCCGTGCCGCTGGAAAGCCTGCAGGATGTGTTCGACGACGAGGAGGTCTGCCGCTTCCTGGAGAAGATACCCTTGGAGCACCCCGCCTACAGCGTGGAACCGAAGGTGGACGGCCTCTCCGTGGCTCTGGAATACCGTGACGGCGTGTTCGTCCGCGGTGCCACCCGGGGTGACGGACGGGTGGGGGAGGACGTGACCGAAAATCTGCGGACCATTCGGTCTATCCCCATGACCCTGCCGGAGAAGCTGCCCCGCCTCATCGTGCGGGGCGAGGTGTACATGGCCCGCAGTGTGTTTGAGGAGATCAACGCCCGGCGTGAGATCGAGGGCAAGCCACTGATGGCCAATCCCCGCAACGCCGCCGCCGGCTCCCTGCGGCAGCTGGACCCCAAGATCGCCGCCCAGCGGCGGCTGGACATCGCGGTCTTTAATTTGCAGCTGGCGGAGGGCCGGGAATTTTCCACCCACACAGAGACGATCGACTATCTGGCCAGCCAGCATTTCAAGGTGATTCCCCACAAGCGGCTGTCCGCGCCGTCGGACATCCTGGCGGAGATCGCGGCGCTGGGCGATGGCCGTGAGCAGTTTCCTTTCGATATCGACGGTGCGGTGGTGAAGCTGGACGACCTGCATGACCGCGAGGTCATCGGCAGTACGGCAAAGTTCCCCAAGTGGGCCATCGCGTACAAATATCCGCCGGAGGTCAAGCCATCGGTGGTGAAGGATATCGTGGTACAGGTGGGCCGCACCGGTGTGCTGACGCCCAAGGCGGAGCTGGAGCCGGTACGGCTGGCGGGCACGACGGTCGCCTTTGCCACGCTGCATAATCAGGATTATATTACCCAGAAGGATATCCGGGTGGGGGATACGGTGTTGGTGCGGAAGGCCGGCGAGATCATCCCGGAGATCGTTGAGGTGGTGGCGGACAAGCGTCCCGCCGGGACGAAGCCCTATACCCTGCCCGAGACGTGCCCCGTGTGCGGCGCACCGGTGGTGCGGGACGAGGACGGCGCGGCGCTGCGCTGCACCGGCGCGGAGTGCCCCGCCCAGCTGCTGCGGTACCTGACCTACTTTGCCAGCAGGGGTGCTATGGACATTGACGGGCTGGGACCTGCGGTGATGCAGCAGCTGATCGACAGCGGACTTGTCCGGACCGCCGCGGACCTGTACAGCCTGACGCCGAAGCAGCTGGAGCCGCTGGAGCGCATGGGCAAAAAATCGGCGCAGAATGCGGTGGACGCTATCGCCAGAAGCCGGGACAACGACCTGTGGCGGCTCATCAACGCGCTGGGCATACGGCAGGTGGGGGAGAAGGCTGCCAAGACGCTGGCGCAGCGGTTCGGCACTATGGACGCACTGGCAGCGGCTCCGGAGGAGGAGCTGACTGCCGTGGACGACGTGGGCCCCATTACCGCGCGGTATCTCTGCCAGTGGATGAAAAGCCCCCAGTCCCGCGATCTGCTGGCGCGGCTGAAGGCCGTCGGTGTCAATATGACCTGTAAAGAGAAAACGGTTGACAGTCGTTTTGCCGGAATGACTTTTGTGCTGACAGGCACGCTGGAAAAGTTTACCCGTGACGCGGCGGCGGAGATGATCGAAAAGCGGGGCGGCAAGGCCGCCGGCTCCGTGTCAAAAAAGACCACCTATGTGGTGGCCGGAGAAAATGCCGGCAGCAAGCTGCAAAAAGCAGAGGCGCTGGGCATTCCCGTGCTGACGGAGGACGAATTTTTAGCACTTCTGGACTGAGGAGGCAATCAATATGGCAGTGAATACGGATAAGATATTGCAGCATCAGCTGATCTACAGCGTGTTCGTGCGAAACCAAACACCGGAGGGAACCTTCCGTGCGCTGGAACGTGATCTGGACCGATTGAGCGCCTTGGGTACGGATATCGTATGGCTGATGCCTATCCATCCTATTGGCGAGGTGGGCCGCAAGGGCACGCTGGGCAGTCCCTACGCCATCCGTGACTACCGGGGCGTGAACCCGGAGTACGGCACCGTGGAGGATTTCCGCCATCTGGTGGACGCCATCCACGTCCGGGGCATGAAGTGCATCATCGACGTCGTCTACAACCACACATCGCCGGACTCGGTGCTGGCCCAGACCCACCCGGAGTGGTTTTTCCGGGACGAGCAGGGTCGGCCCAGCCGCCATGTGGCGGATTGGTGGGATATCGTGGACTTGGACTACGCCCACAGGGAGCTGTGGCGCTATCAGATCGACACGCTGAAGCAGTGGGCGGAGATCGTGGACGGTTTCCGCTGCGATGTGGCCAGCAGCGTGCCCCTGGACTTCTGGGCCCGGGCACGGCAGGAGGTGGAAGCGGTCCGCCCCGGCTGCATCTGGCTGGCGGAGAGCGTACATGGCGCCCATGTGCTGGGTCTGCGGCGGCAGGGTGCCTATTGCGCCACGGATACGGAGCTGTACCGGGCCTTCGACATGACCTACGACTATGATATCTGGCCGTGGTTCGAAGGGTACCTGTCCGGGGAAAACAGCCTGCGGCAGTACATCGATATGCTGAACTACCAGGAGCTGACATATCCCGCGGGCTTTATCAAGATGCGCTGCGGCGAGAACCACGACACGCCGCGTCTGGCTCACTGGGTACAGGACGAACGGCGGCTGCGGCACTGGCTGGCGTTTTTGTACTTCTGTCGGGGCAGTATGCTGCTCTACGGCGGCACGGAGTACGCACCGCGCCGTCAGGTAGGGCTGTTTGATGCGGACGATAATTTCGGCGACAAGCGGTCTGACCTGTCCGACTTCCTGCGGCGGTGCAAGGCCATGAAGCAGACGCTGCCGCTGGAGGGTGCGGTGTGGTACGAGGTCAGCGGCGGCGCTGTTATCGGGCACTATAAGTCCCCGGCGGGGGAGCGCACCGGCGTATTTGATCTGTCCGGCTGCGGCGGCCGCGTATCGGTGGCGCTGGCCGACGGCGTGTACAAAAATCAACTGGGCGGCGATTTGACCGTCACCGATGGGCAGGTCGATATCAGCGGCGAGCCGATGGTCATCTGAGTTGTACTTTTCACCAAAACAGGGAGCGATTTTGTAGCAGTTGTTACAGAATCGCTCCCCCTGCATTGATTATTGCGCGCGTGAATGGTATAATTAACACTGTTTTAATGCGCCCGCCCGAAAAGCGGGATACTTCTATGTTTATAGAGGAGGAAAGAAAAGAATGAGCAAGATCATGAAGATCTGCGACGGCAACGAAGCGGCGGCGTATGTGGCATACGCCTTTTCCGAGGTCGCTGCCATCTATCCCATTACGCCGTCCAGCCCCATGGCGGAGCACGCCGATGCCTGGTCGGCCAACGGCAGGAAAAACATCTTCGGCCAGCCGGTGCGTCTGGTTGAGATGCAGTCCGAGGCCGGTGCCTGCGGCGCCTGTCACGGTGCGTTGGAGGCCGGTGCTTTGGCCACCAGCTTCACCGCGTCCCAGGGCCTGATGCTGATGATCCCCACCATGCACCGCATCTCCGGCGAGCGCCTGCCTGGCGTGCTGCACGTGGCGTCCCGTACCGTGGGCACCCATGCGTTCTCCATCTTCGGCGACCACTCCGACGTGATGAACTGCCGGCAGACGGGCTTTGCCATGCTGTCCAGCGGCAGCGTCCAGCAGGCGGCAGATCTGGCTGCTGTGGCGCATCTGAGTGCCATCAAGGCGCGTATCCCGTTCCTGCACTTCTTCGACGGCTTCCGTACCAGCCACGAGATCCAGAAGATCGACGTGCTGACCTACGACGAGTACGCCAAGCTGGTGGACTACAACGCGCTGGCCGCCTTCCGCGCCAACGCCCTGAACCCGGAGGATCCCCGGATGCGTTCTCTGGTGGATAACCCCGATATCTACTTCCAGCTCCGCGAGTCCAACAACACCGCCTACGCCGAGCTGCCCGACATCGTAGAAGACTATATGGCCCAGATCAGCAAGCTGACCGGCCGCGAGTACCACCTGTTTAACTACTACGGCGCACCGGACGCCGAGCGTGTTATCGTGGCCATGGGCTCCGTGGGCGGCTGCGCTCAGGAGGTGGTCAACTACCTGAACGCCAAGGGCGAGAAGGTGGGCTTCCTGCAGGTACACCTGTTCCGTCCCTTCTCCCGCAAGCATCTGATGGCCGCTATGCCCAAGACGGTGAAGAAAATCGCCGTTCTGGACCGCGTCAAGGAGATCGGCTCCATCGGCGAGCCGCTGTACGAGGACATCTGCGCCGCCTACATCAACGAGAGCGACCGCCCCGCCATCTACGCCGGACGCTACGGCCTGTCCAGCAAGGACACCACCCCCGCCCAGATCAAGGCCGTGTTCGACAATCTGCTGCTGGACGAGCCGAAGAACCACTTCACCATCGGCATCGTGGATGACGTGACTCATCTGTCCCTGCCCGTGGGCGCACCGCTGCTCACCGAGCCGGAGGGCACCATCTCCTGCAAGTTCTGGGGCCTTGGCTCCGACGGTACCGTGGGCGCCAACAAGAACTCCATCAAGATCATCGGTGAGACGACAGATATGTACTGTCAGGCGTACTTTGAGTATGACACCAAGAAGTCCTTTGGTATCACCAAGAGCCACCTGCGCTTCGGCAAGCACCCCATCAGCTCTACCTATTATGTGAGCAGCGCGGACTTCATCGCCTGCCACAACCAGACGTACCTGACCAAGTACGACATTATCCATGAACTGAAGCCCCACGGCAGCTTCCTGCTGAACTGCGAGTGGACGGAGAACGAGCTGGAGCAGCATGTTCCCGGCGAGATCCTCAAGTACATCGCCGACAACGACATCAAGTTCTACATCATCGACGCCAACAAAGAGTCTCAGGCGCTGGGTCTGGGCAACCGCTCCAACATGGTGCTGCAGGCCGCCTTCTTCAAGCTGGCCAACGTTATCCCCGTGGAGGACGCCGTGGCCCACATGAAGGACGCCGTCAAAAAGACCTACGGGCTCAAGGGCGAGAAGGTCGTCAACATGAACATCGCCGCCGTGGATGCCGGTATCAACGCCCTGGTGGAGGTCAAGGTGAAGTCCGAATGGACGAACCTCACCGGCAAGGCGTTGAAGCCCGCCGACGAGAGCCTGCCCTATGTCATCAAGAACATTCTGGTGCCCATCAACGCCCAGAAGGGCGATGACCTGCCCGTTTCCGCCTTCAAGGGCATGGAGGATGGTACCATGCCGCTGGGCACTTCCAAGTATGAAAAGCGCGGCATCGCCACCCATCTGCCTGTGTGGGATGCTGCCGAGTGCCTCCAGTGCAATATGTGCTCCTTCGTCTGCCCCCACGCCGTCATCCGGCCCTTCCTGCTGGACGAGGGCGAGGTCAAGGCCGCACCGGTGGATATGACGCTGGTGGATGCCAAGGGTCCCGGCCTGGCCGGCCTGAAGTACACCATGGGCGTCTCCACGCTGGACTGCACCAGCTGCGGCAGCTGCGTAGCCTCCTGCCCCAAGTCCGGCAAGGCACTGAAGATGCTCCCCACCCACGAGGTGTCTCTGGACCAGACCGACTGGAACTTCCTGACCACCGTGAAGGAAAAGACCTCCCGCGTGGACAAATTTACCCTGAAGGGCAGCCAGTTCAAGCAGCCCCTGGTGGAGTTCAACGGTGCCTGCGCCGGCTGCGGCGAGACGCCCTACATCAAGCTGCTGACCCAGATGTTCGGCGACAAGATGTATCTGGCCAACGCCACCGGCTGTACCCAGGCCTGGGGCGCGGCTATGCCCTGCGTACCGTACTGCAAGAACGCCGAAGGCAAGGGCGTGGCGTGGTCCAACTCCCTGTTCGAGAACAACGCCGAGTTCTCCTACGGTATGTGCCTGGCCGTCAAGCAGCTGCGTGATTGCGTCACCGGCTACGTTAAGGAGCTGGATGCCCTGACCAAGGACGAGGCCGTCAAGGCCGCCATCGCCAAGTATATGGAGACGTATGATGACCTGGACGCCTCCACCCCCGCCACTGCCGAGCTGGTGGCACTGCTGGAGAAGGGCAAGTTCTCCGCCGACGAGCAGAAGCTGGTGGACGAGATCCTAAAGCGCAAGAAAGATCTCTCCAAGAAGACCATGTGGATGTACGGCGGCGACGGCTGGGCCTACGATATCGGCTACGGCGGTCTGGATCATGTGTTCGCCATGGGCGAGGACGTGAATGTCCTGCTGGTGGACACCGAGGTCTACTCCAACACCGGCGGCCAGTCCTCCAAGGCCACGCCTGTGGGTGCTGTTGCCCAATTCCAGGCCAGCGGCAAGAAGACCAAGAAGAAAGACCTTGGCATGCTGATGATGACCTACGACAACGTCTATGTGGCCCAGTGCTCCATGGGCGCCAATCCCAATCAGCTGATCAAGGCCATCAAGGAGGCTGAGGCCCACAAGGGTCCGTCCATCGTCATCTGTTACGCGCCCTGCATCAACCACGGCATCAAGAAGGGCATGAACAACGTCCAGCAGGAGATGAAGGACGCCGTCAACTCCGGTTATTGGAACCTGTACCGGTACAGCCCGGAGACCAAGACCTTTACCCTGGACAGCAAGGAGCCCACCATGCCCCTGTACGACTTCATGAAGGGCGAGGTTCGTTACGCCTCTCTGGAGCTGAGCTTCCCGGAGAACGCCAAGGTGCTGTTCGCCGAGGCGGAGGAAGCCGCCAAGGAGAAGTACGAATCCTATAAGCGCCGCGCGGAGAAGTAAGCCTTCGCAGCAAACGCCCCGGCCATTAGGTCGGGGCGTTTTTTCCTGTATCTGCGGCTTCCGGATGCGGAAAAGGGAGGGGGAAGCCGTGCACCGGGCAGACGGGGGATCCAGGGAGGAAATAACTTATTCCGATAAGAAAAAATTGTTAAACTGTTGACAGACAGATGGGCAAGTGATAAAATTAACAAAGTAAAAAATGCAGCAGCACAGGATGCGGAAAGGGAGAACACTATGGCGAGACCGTTTGACTACACAGCGGAATACAAGCGCAAGCTATGCACCGCCGATGAAGCGGCACGGGTGGTAAAAAGCGGCGACTGGATCGACATCTCCATGGGCACGGGCTTTCCGTCTCTGATGGACGCCGCCATTGCCAAGAGAAAGGATGAGCTTCGCGAGGTCAAGATCCGCGGCTATCTGATCTTCGACCCGATCCAGATGGTGGAGTGCGACCCCGAGCGCAGGCACTTTGTCTACAACAGCTGGCATATGTCCGGCTATGAGCGCAAGCTCTGCGACCGTGGACTGTGCAATTTTAATCCCATGGTGTTCCGCAACCTCAGCTGGTATTACAGCCAGTTCCTCACCGTCAACGTGGCTATGATGGCTGTGACCCCCATGAACGAGCACGGCTACTTCAACTTTGCCGGTGCCACGGCCTCCGCCCGTTCTACGCTGGACAAGGCAGACGTGGTCATTCTGGAGATCAACGAGAACCTGCCTTGGGTCTATGGCGGTCTGGACGAGTGCATCCACATCAGCGACGTGGATATGATCGTAGAGGGTCCCCATGGCCCGCTGCCCAGCGTCAAGTCCCCCGCCGCCAATGAGGCGGAGATGAAGATTGCCGAATACGTGGTGCAGAACATGGTGGACGGCTCCACGCTGCAGCTGGGCATCGGTTCTCTGCCTAACGCGGTGGGCCAGATGATCGCAAAGAGCGACTTGCGGGATCTGGGCATCCATACCGAGATGCTGTGCGACAGCTATCTGGATATGTACAAGGCCGGCAAGATCACCAACAACCAGAAGAAGCTGGACCGCTACAAGAGCATCTTCGGCCTGGCCATCGGCTCGCCGGATCTGTATGACTGGATAAGGGAAAATCCCGGCGTGGTCACCTATCCCATCAGCTACTGCAACGACCCGGCCAACGTGGGCAAGCAGGATAATTTCGTTTCCATCAACAACTGTATCTCCGTAGACCTGTATGGCCAGATCTGCGCCGAAAGCTCCGGCACCCGCCAGATCAGCGGCACCGGCGGTCAGCTGGACTTTCTTGAGGGCGCGGCGCTGTCCCACGGCGGCAAGGCCTTTATCTGTCTGACGTCCTCGTTTACGGATAAGCAGGGAAATGTGAAGTCCCGCATCAACCCGCTGCTGACCCCCGGCGACATCGTCACCGACCCCCGCAGCCAGGCGTACTACATCGTCACCGAGTACGGCGGCGTGAACCTGGTGGGCTGTTCTACCTGGGAACGGGCGGAGAAGCTGATCTCCATTGCCCACCCCATGTTCCGCGATGAGCTTATCGCCAACGCGGAGAAGCAGGGCATCTGGATCAAGTCCAACAAGCGCTGAAAGGTACATAGCAAGAGGGAGATGGCGCAGGGCTGTCTCCCTCTTGACATTTTCCTGCGGATATAGTATACTTCCTGCATGTGAAATCGGCGATGACGGGAAGCAGTAGGCGGTCAGCGGATGCCAAGAGAGGGCGCGGCAGGTGTAAGCGCCCGTGATGCCCCGCCCAAGTCGTCCCTGAGCTTCGCGCTGAACTGACAGTAGGCCGCGGCGGTTTGCCCTCCGTTACCGGGGCGGGGTGTTGCTGCACCCATGAGCGCGGGAGCGATCCCGAATACAGGTGGTACCACGGACGTTATGTTCGCCCTGTTTTGCACTGGCAAAACAGAGCGGACTTTTTGTTTTGCCCATTTTCTTACCGTGCACGCTGCCCCGCAGGGCGGGGAACGGAAGCGCAGGGCGGAAGTAGGAAACACAAAAGCAGCGGATATCTTGTTTTGTCAAATACCGAAAAAGGAGTACAGATATGAAAGAACTGCCCAAGGTCTATGACCCGCGGGATGTGGAATCCCGCATCTACAAGCTTTGGATGGACGGCGACTGCTTCAAGGCGGAGCCGAACCCGGACAAGAAGCCTTTTTCCATCGTCATGCCGCCCCCCAACGTCACCGGTCAGTTGCACATGGGCCACGCCCTGGACTGCACCCTGCAGGACATCCTGACCCGCTTTAAGCGGATGCAGGGCTATGAGGCACTGTGGCTGCCCGGCAGTGACCACGCCGGTATCGCCACCCAGATCAAGGTGGAGGAGGAGCTGCGGAAGAACGAGGGCCTGACCCGTTACGATCTGGGCCGCGAGAAGTTCCTGGAGCGTGTGTGGGCCTGGAAGGAAAAATACGGCAGCCGTATCGTGGAGCAGCAGAAGAAGATGGGCGCCTCCTGCGACTGGAGCCGTGACCGCTTCACCATGGACGAGGGCTGCTCCCGCGCCGTGCGCGAGACCTTCTGCGAGCTGTACGAAAAGGGCCTGATCTACAAGGGCAGCCGCATCATCAACTGGTGCCCCCACTGCCTGACGGCCCTGTCTGACGCCGAGGTGGAGTACACCGATAAGCCTGGCAACCTGTGGTACATCCGCTACCCCCTGGCGGACGGCAGCGGTGACATCGTGATCGCCACCACCCGCCCGGAGACCATGTTCGGCGATACCGGCGTGGCGGTGAACCCGGAGGACGAGAAATTCAAGCACCTGATCGGCAAGACCTGCATCCTGCCCATTATGAACCGCGAGATCCCCATCGTGGGCGACGATTACTGCGAGATCGGCTTCGGTACCGGTGCCGTGAAGATGACCCCCGCCCATGACCCCAACGACTTCGAGGTGGGCCTGCGGCACAATTTGGAGGTCATCCGCTGCATTAGCGATGACGGCACCATGAACGAGAACGCCGGCAAATACGAGGGAATGGACCGCTACGCCTGCCGCAAGGCGGTGGTGGCCGATCTGGAGACGCAGGGCTACCTGGTCAAGACCGAACCGTACAGCCACAACGTGGGCACCTGCTACCGCTGCCACAACGATGTGGAGCCCCTGATCTCCGCCCAGTGGTTCGTGAAGATGGCGCCCCTGGCCAAGGAGGCCATCCGTGTGGTGGAGGACGGCACCATCAAGTTCGTGCCTGAGCGCTTCACCAAGACCTATATCAACTGGATGGAGAACGTCCATGACTGGTGTATCTCCCGCCAGCTGTGGTGGGGCCACCAGATTCCCGCATGGTACTGCGACGAGTGCGGCCACATCAATGTCAGCCGTGAGGATCCCACCAAGTGCGAAAAGTGCGGCTGCACGCACCTGACCCGTGAGGAGGACGTGCTGGACACCTGGTTCAGCTCCGCTCTGTGGCCCTTCTCCACCCTGGGCTGGCCTGACACGGATGCCGCCGACCTGAAGTACTGGTATCCCACCTCCGTCATGGTCACCGGCTACGACATTATCTTCTTCTGGGTGGCCCGCATGATCTTCTCCGGCATGGAGCAGATGAAGAAGGAGCCCTTCAAGACCGTGTTCATCCACGGCCTTGTCCGCGATGACAAGGGCCGCAAGATGTCCAAGTCCCTGGGCAACGGAATTGACCCCCTGGAGATGGCCGAGAAGTACGGCGCAGACGCCTTGCGCTTCAACCTGATTACCGGCAACAGCCCCGGCAATGATATGCGCTTCTTCGTGGAGAAGTGCGAAGCCATGCGTAATTTTGCCAATAAAATCTGGAACGCCAGCCGCTTCGTCATGATGAACTTGTCCATCGACAAGGTCGAGCTGCCCGAGAAGCTGGAGCTGGAGGACAAATGGATCCTCAGCAAGTTGAATACCCTGATCCGCGAGGTCACCGACAATCTGGAGGCCTACGAGCTGGGCGTGGCATCCGCCAAGATCTACGACTTCATCTGGGACACCTACTGCGACTGGTATATCGAGCTGACCAAGACCCGCCTGAATGGCGAGGATGCGCAGGCAAAGCAGGCCGCCGAGAATGTGCTGTGCTATGTGCTGCTGCGTATCTTGGAGCTGCTGCACCCGTTCATGCCCTTCATCACCGAGGAGATCTGGCAGGCGCTGCCCCACGAGGGCCGGTACCTCATCTCCGCCGAGTGGCCGGAGTATCAGGATGCGCTGCACTTCCCGGAGGCCGAGGCCGCTATGGAGGCCGTCAAGGACGCCATCTCCGCCATCCGCGCCCGCCGTGCTGAGATGAACGTGCCGCCCAGCCGCAAGGCCCAGGTCATCCTTGTCACGGCACAGCCGGAGAACTATCAGCTGGGCGCACACTTCATCACCCGCATGGCCTATGCCAGTGAGCTGACGGTGCTGACCGCCGCGCCTGCCGACCTGACCGGCATGGTGACCGTCGCCACTCACGACGCCACGGTGTATATGCCCATGGCGGAGCTGGTGGACATTGCCAAGGAGCTGGAGCGCATCGCCACCGAGCGCAAAAAGGCGGAGGAGAACCTCCAGCGCATCGAGGCCAAGCTGGCCAACGAGGCCTTCACCTCCCGTGCCCCGGAGAACGTGGTCAACGCGGAGCGCGAAAAGGCCGAAAAGGCCCGGGCGCTTATTGCTAAGCTGGACGCCTCCGCTGCGGCGATGAAGCTATAAAGCCATAGTGCTTCACAGTTGTTCTGATGTAAAAACGAAAGCAAAGCCCAGCCCGCCGTGTGCAGGGCCGGACAAACAAAAAAGACGCCTTTCGGCGTCTTTTTTGTTTGTCCGCAAACGGGAATATGCGCTATATACACGGCCTGCTGTGCCAGATCGACCGCCATTCCAGCATTGAAAAACATGGTGCTTTCCAAAATTTTTCGCCCTTCTGACGGGTTTCGACAAATTTCGTGCGTCGGATAGTCTATAATCAACGCAGAACATCGAACCGCGGAGTTTTTTCTGGCAGGAACGGCCTGCGGCACACACCAAAGAAAAAGGAGTGTTCAAATGGAAGTATCGGCAAAACACGAAGGCCAAACGCTGACGTTCTTTCTGGTCGGCGAGTTGGATCACCATGGGGCAAAAGGACTGCTGGAAAATCTGGAGCGCGAGATCGAGCGGACGCTGCCACTGTCGCTGGTGCTGGATTTTTCCGGCGTCACATTTATGGACAGCTCCGGCATCGCCGTGGCGTTGCGGGGTTGGCAGCGGATGCGGGAACTGGGCGGCGCCGTAACGCTGTATCATGTGGCGCAGCAGCCAAGAAAGGTGTTCGAAGCGTCGGGCGTCGGACGCATGGTGACGATCGTTTGAGGAGGGAGTACATACTATGACACGAGCTGAAAACTACGTGACACTGGAATTCCTGAGCCGCAGCAGCAACGAGGGGTTTGCGCGGGTGGCGGCGGCAGGCTTTGCCGCCCAACTGGACCCCACACTGGATGAGCTGGGGGACATCAAGACTGCCGTCAGCGAGGCGGTGACCAACGCCATCGTCCACGCCTATCCGGATCAGTTGGGTAAGGTGGTGATGAAGCTGAAGATATTGAAAGGGGGGATGCTGGATATCACGATCCGCGACTGGGGGCGCGGTATCGAAAATGTGGAGCAGGCCCGCCGTCCCATGTATACCACCGGCGGCAGCGAGCGCAGCGGCATGGGCTTTACGATTATGGAGAGCTTCACGGATCGGTTGGTAGTGCGGTCTGTTCCGGGAAAGGGGACCACAGTGCAGATGCGTAAACGGATCGCGCCGCGGCTGGCGGTACGATGAGCGACCGGCTGGCCCTGCTGGAACGGGCCCAGCAGGGCGATGACCGGGCGGAGGCGCAGCTGCTGACGGAGAACGCGGGATTGATCTGGTCCATCGTCCGTCGTTACAATGGTTGCGGTGTAGAGACGGACGACCTGTATCAGTTGGGGTGCATCGGCTTTGTAAAGGCTGTAAAGGGGTTTGACCTCACATACGGGACGCAGTTTTCCACCTATGCCGTGCCGAAAATCGCCGGCGAGATACGTCGGTTCCTCCGGGATGACGGTCCGGTAAAAGTGGGCCGCACCATGCGGGAAAAGGGGCAGACACTTTGGGCGGCACGGGAACGGCTGCAAGGGCGTCTGGGCTGTGAGCCAAAACTGTCACAGCTGGTAGCGGAGACCGGCATGACACCGGAGGAGATCGCCGCCGTGGATCTGGCGCTGATCGCACCGGACTCTCTGCAGCAGGAGACCGCGGAGGGCCTGACGCTGGAGTCCACACTATGTGCCGAGGAGCCCAGCGTCTCTCTGGTGGAGCGTATCGCCCTGCGGGACGCCATCGACGCACTGCCGGAGAAAGAACGGAAGACCATTCTCCTGCGTTTTTTCAAGGGGTTGACGCAGGAGCAGACCGCCCGCATCTTACAGGTATCGCAGGTCCAGGTCTCGCGGCTGGAGCGCCGCAGCCTGCAAAAGCTGCGGGACCTGCTGGCAGAGGAGTGACTTCGGGCAGAGATGGCGTAAAAAGGGAGGCGTCTCGACAGCAGCGCGATTTCGAATGTAAAATGGATCAGGACAGAGGGGGCTCTATTGCGGAACGCTCATCCCGTTATCGGCGGGATGGGCGTTCCCTCGTAACGGAAAGGTGAAACGCTTTCCCGGTATCTGTCTCTCAGCCGTCCGTTCCGGAGGCACCCGGCAGCTTCGGCGAGGCGCCCTGCTCTTTTTCGTATTCCAAAGGCAAAAACTCCGTCATGGTCCCCCGATACCGTTTCGGCATAAACGTGTTCTGGCACCGGGGATTTTCGCGCTCCCGAATGGCGACGCTTTGGAAAAACTGTTTCCACAGCGAGCGAAAGTACAATTCGTCCTCCCCTGGCAGGACAGGCTGGAAGTTCTCGATCTGCGTAATGCGGGATCTACCGTTGGCGTACAACAGCAGTTCCCGATGGGTGCGGTCGTAGATAAAAAACTGCTCGTTGGCGTAACGCTGGCAAAAATGGCCGCGCAGCAGCGGCAGCACACGGTTTTTCGGTTCGATCTCTGCGCCCAGTGTACCGCCATAGTCCGAAAACCGCACAAAACCGCGCAGCTTTTCCAACTCACCATTCATATGGCGAATAGCGCGGTACAGCGGATAGCAGGCCGGGTCGGATAGATCGCGCATAAAGCCGGGTCCCTCCGCCAGCAGCTTCCGGATAAAGGCGTACAAACGGGATTCCTTGTCCGGCAGACACGTTAAAAAGCTGCGGCGCACCACGGCCAGCGCTTTGCCGGACCGGGCGGCGATACCGCGGCTGACCCGCTGACTGTACGCCGGCTGGGTGACCACGGTGCGAACCTCATAGAGGGAGAGGGGGTCTTCGTCGCAGCAGAACGCGGCGGGGGCCTCCTTGTACACATAGCTCTCATATACGCAGCACAGAAAACCATCCAGGCTGCCATCATATTGATAAATCACGTCATTCATACGGCTTCTCCTACCGGATCAAAGAGAGACAACTGTGCAGCCTGGTCCGAAGGCAGCGTATCGCGCTCCAGTTGTTCCAGCTGCAAGGGCAGCGTAGCAGGGGAGAAGTGCAGTCCCTCCGGTATCCGCCCGCCGCAGGTAATAAAGTACTGCGCCCGTTTCAGCACCACGCCCAGCTTTTTCAGGTCCTCAAAGCGTAGGGTACCGCCGCAGCGCCGTGCCGATACGATGCGCCGCGCACTGGTGGGGCCGATTCCGGGAACGCGCAGCAGCGTCTCCAGATCCGCCCGCATGACCTCAACAGGGAACTGGTCCAGATGCCGCAGCGCCCAGTTGCACTTGGGGTCCAGCCGTGGGTCAAAGTCCGGGTGGGCATCATCCAGCAGCTCGGCGGCCTGAAAGCCGTAAAACCGCAGGAGCCAGTCCGCCTGGTACAGGCGATGCTCCCGCAGCAGAGGCGGTTTGGTGTCCAGGGATGGCAGAAGACTGTTCTCTACCACCGGTACATACGCGGAGTAGAACACGCGCTTCAGCCTGTACTTGCGATATAGTGACTCCGTCAGGTGCAGAATGTGCCGGTCGCTGTCGTCGGTAGCGCCCACGATCAGCTGTGTGCTCTGCCCAGCCGGGGCAAACACCGGTGCGTGCCGGTACTTCACCAGCTCCGCCTTACTCTGTGCCGCACCGTCGCGGATCAGTCCCATCGGTCGCAGGATCGCCTCTCTGGTCTTATCTGGGGCCAGCGCCTGCAGGCCCCGCTGGCTGGGCAGCTCGATGTTTACACTGAGCCGGTCGGCCAGCAGTCCCAGCTGATGCACCAGCTCCGGTGCCGCGCCGGGGATGGCTTTGGCGTGAATATAGCCGTTGAAACGATACTCCTCCCGCAGGATACGCAGGGCCCGGATCATCTGCTCCATGGTGTAGTCCGGATCACGCAGTACGCCACTGGAGAGGAACAGGCCTTCTATGTAATTTCGCCGGAAAAAGCCGATGGTCAGTTCCGCCAGTTCACGGGGTGTGAAAGCGGTGCGGCGCGTATCATTGCTGCGCCGGTTGACGCAGTACTTGCAGTCGTACACGCAGGCGTTGCTCATCAGGACCTTCAGCAGCGTGATGCACCGCCCATCGGCCGAAAAGCTGTGACAGCAGCCGGCGATGGAAGAGGAGGTGTTGCCGATCATACCCGGCCGGAATCCGCGGCGCACGCCGCTGGACGTACACGCTGCGTCGTATTTGGCCGCATCCGACAATATCGCCAGCTTGTCCAGCAGCTCCATGCTTTTATGCCATGCGGCGGCGCCGGGGCGCCGGCCTGTCAATACAGTCGATGAGCCGCAGTATATTGGCGGCGATGGAACCCGCGCCCAACAGCGTGATAATGAGACCAAAAGTTGTCATAGTTGTGTCCTCCTTGCTCGAACTGTTGTTCTGGTAATAGTATAAATCGAACAAGCGTTCTTGTCAAGCGAAATCGAACAAAAATTCTATAAATTTCATTTGCGGTTGACCGGGCGCGGAAGTTGTATTAAAATGAGAGCAACGAACGAGAAAGACGAGGCCCCTCTATGACGGATCTGGAAAAACGCTTTATCAAGGCCCGGCGCGATGCGATCGCGGTGGATTATCAGAATTTGAATGACTGCCAGCGCCAGGGCGTGCTGGCCACGGAGGGGCCGCTGCTTCTGTTGGCGGGCGCTGGCTCCGGTAAGACGACCGTGCTGATTCACCGGGTGGCCAATCTGCTGCGGTATGGTCGTGGCAGTGATACCGAGGAGATACCGATTCCCATCAGCGAGGACGAGGTATCGTTTCTGGAGCAGTATGCCAAGGTGCCGGACTCGGCGCAGCACGCTCTCGTGAAGTATCTCTGCGCGGTGGAACCGGCCCGTCCCTGGGAGGTGCTGGCTATCACCTTCACCAACAAGGCTGCTAACGAGCTGAAGGATCGCCTGGGTCGGATGCTGGGGGAGGAGGCTGCCGCCGATGTGTGGGCGTCCACGTTCCACTCTGCCTGTGTGCGTATCCTGCGGCGTGATATCGACCGCATCGGTTTCGACCGCAGCTTTACCATCTATGACACGGATGACAGCAAGCGTGTGGTCAAGGACATCCTCAAGGAGCTGGGGCTGGAGGAGAAGTCGTTTCCGCCCCGCGAGGTGCAGTCGGTCATCTCCCGCGCCAAGAACGATATGCAGTCGCCGGAGGAATTCCTGGAACAGTGGCAATCGATCAACGATTGGCGGAAAATAAGGATGGGTAAAGTATATACACTTTACAATAAAAAGCTCCGTGAGGCCAATGCGCTGGACTTTGATGATCTGCTGTGGCACACGGTGCGCCTGCTGCAGACGGCACCGGACGTGCGGGAGTACTACCAGCGGAAGTTCCGCTATGTCCTCATTGACGAGTATCAGGATACCAACGCGCTGCAATACGAGCTGGCCAAGCTGCTGACGGGCCCCGCCCGGAACATCTGTGTGGTAGGTGACGACGACCAGAGCATTTACCGCTTCCGGGGCGCGGATATCACCAACATTCTCAGCTTTGAGCGGCAGTTCAAGGGCGCACGGGTCATCCGGCTGGAACAGAATTATCGCTCCACGCAGAACATTCTGGACGCGGCAAACGCAGTCATCCGCAACAACCAGGGCCGCAAGGGCAAGACCCTGTGGACGGAGAACGGCTGTGGTGAGCTGGTGACGGTAAAGACCACCTTCAACGAGAGCGATGAGGCCAACTTTGTCCTGGGGCAGATCATGATGTACTACCGCCGGGGCGGCAGCTGGGGTGACTGTGCGGTGCTGTACCGTACCAACGCCCAGTCCAACGCGCTGGAATACGCCTGCAAGCGCAGCGGCATCCCCTATAAGATCTACGGTGGTCTGAAGTTTTTTGACCGGGCCGAGGTCAAGGATATGCTTGCCTATCTGTGCGTCATCAACAACCCCACGGACGATCTGCGCCTGCGGCGCATCGTCAACGTTCCCGCCCGCAAGATCGGCCAGGCCACCGTGGACAAGGCCCAGATTATTGCCACACAGCACGGCCTGACGCTCTATGACGTATTCCGCCGTGCGGAGGAATTCCCCGAGCTGAAAAATGCAGCTGGCAAGCTGAAAGCCTTTACAGATATGATTGAGGAAATGCGCCGCCGCCTGCCGGAGAGTGAGCTGCCGGAGTTCTACGATTATGTCTGCGAGCGAAGCGGCTACGCGCCCGCCCTGCGGGAGAAGGACGATATGGAGAGCCGCGGCCGGCTGGAGAACGTGCAGGAGCTGCGCTCCAGCATCCTGGCCTACCTGGAAAACGCCGAGGGCGCAGAGACGAGTCTCTCCGGCTTCCTGGATGAGATCGCGCTGTACACCGACCTGGACAGCCGGGTGGACGGCGACAACTGCGTGACCATGATGACCATGCACGCCGCCAAGGGCCTGGAATTCCCCCAGGTATTTGTGGTGGGCATGGAGGAGGGGCTTTTCCCCGGAAATCGCGCCATGGGCGATGGCGACGAGATGGAGGAGGAGCGCCGGCTGTGCTATGTGGCCATGACCCGTGCCAAAGAGAAGCTGACGCTGACCAACGCCCGCCAGCGCACGCTGTACGGTAAAACAACACCCTGTATGCCCTCCCGGTTCCTCAGTGAGATCCCGGAGAACAACATGGAGTGGCTGTCCAAGCCGGTACCCCGCAGCGACGCCTGGGAGGCCTCTCGGGACGATGATGGCTGCGCTTACGGTTACGGCGGCTATACACGTCAGGGTACCACAGCACCGACGCGCCGCGAGGTACCTGTCGCGTCTCGTCCCGGCTCGCTGCATACGGCCAGAACGGCGGCAAAAGCACCGTCTACCGCCTCTTACATACAGCTGCAGGCAGGGGAGACGGTGGAGCACGACGCTTTCGGCAGAGGCCTGGTGCTCTCCGTGCGGCCTATGGGCGGCGATGCACTGCTGGAGGTAGCCTTCGATACGGTGGGTACCAAGAAGCTTATGCTGAAGGCCGCCTCCCATCATTTGAAGAAGGTGTAAAGTAAAATAATTCTAAAAATACGGAAGGAGAACGGATATGGGGTTTTGGTTCGACTTTGACACGGGGTTCGACATCATGCAGGTGTTTGTTTTCGCGATATTTGCCATCGTCATCGTCTGCTTCATCGCCTTAGCGGTAAAGGGCATTGGTACCTGGCACAAGAACAACAACTCTCCGCGCCTGACGGTGCAGGCGGCTGTTGTCGCCAAGCGGCAGAATACCGATGTGCACCACCACAGCAATAACAACGGCGGTATGCACACCAGCACCTCCACTCACTATTATGTAACGTTCCAGTTTGACAGCGGCGACCGGCTTGAGCTGCACGTTCCCGGAAGGGAATACGGCATGATGGCGGAGGGCGACGTGGGCGATCTGACGTTCCAGGGTACCCGTTACCTGGGCTTTGACCGGCACACCGCAGGGACCGTTCCCGAGGCCGGACCCGTCACAGCGGAGGATGTCCCGCCGCGGTACACGGAGAAGAAAAGCTGGGACCCGGAGCTGTGAAAGGGTGGGGTATATATGACATATTGGAAATGCTTGCTCTGTGCGGTGTGTATCCTGCTGCCGCTCTGCTTTGCCGCAGGCTGCGCGGCATTCCCGAAGGCAGACGACCCACCGGAGCCGCCGCAGGAAACCGTGGATACGCCTGCGGAGCCGGATATCCCCGTTGTTCCTGCACCGGAGCCGGAGCCGGAACCGGAACCGGCGGAGGACGCACTGGTGGATGTGTGTACCTACCTTCCCGGCGTCTATGCCGACCTCCGCTACGCCACGGAGAACAATTTCACCGGACAGGTGATCTACGATTTTACCCAGCCCCAGCTGCGCTATGGCACATTGAAAAAGCTGGCGCAGGCGCAGGAAATGCTGGCTGAGCGGGACTTGGCGCTGAAGATCTGGGATGCCTACCGCCCCGTCAGCGCACAGTTCCGCCTGTGGGAGGTGTGCCCCGATCCGCAGTATGTGGCCGATCCCACAAAGGGCTATTCCGGACATAGCCGGGGCAACACGGTGGACGTCACGCTGGTGTCCGCCGATGGTTCGCCCGTTCCCATGCCCACGGATTTTGACGATTTCACCGCCATGGCGGACAGGGATTACAGTGATGTGTCCGACACGGCAGCTTATGACAATGTCCGCCTGTTGGAGGACACCATGGTGTCCTGCGGTTTTCGGCCATACAGCGCCGAATGGTGGCACTTTACCGATACCACAGATTACCCCGTGGTGGAAGAATAAGCGGGTATACGCCTGCCGTGGCAGGCGTATACCCGCTTATAAAACGCAAAAAGCTCTGCGATACATCGCAGAGCTTTTAACTGTGCAGTTCAGACGCGATCAGATCGCGCGGGTAACCTTGCCGGAACGCAGGCATCGGGTACAAACATACACATGGCGAGGCGTACCGTTGATCACAGCCTTCACGCGCTTGACATTGGGCTTCCAGGGGCGGTTGGAACGCCGATGAGAGTGGGACACCTTGATACCAAAGGTCACGCCCTTGTCGCAAAATTCGCACTTTGCCATCCGTTGCACCTCCTTGCTGTCATAACATACCTCTTGCATTGCAAGCAGTTGATATAATAACAGATGTGCGCCGAAATTGCAAGTATTATTTGACAAAAAAACGAATTTTTTTTGCATGGGGAAAGTGTTGCGAAAAAGCGCGCCGCAAGATATAATTAGAAGAAGTATATTCGCCCGTTTCCGGGCAGGAGGAGCGCCCATGGAAAAAGTGAAACGCACACCCGCCAGCCTGAAAAAAATGGTGGAGACCTTCGGCATGGAAATACTGCACCGCGGCAGCGACTATGACAGCGCGGTGATCACCATTTCCGACGTGAATCGGCCCGCCCTGCAGCTGGTAGGCTTTTACGATTATTTTGACGACAAGCGCCTGCAAATATTGGGACGGGGCGAGATACGCTATCTGGAGCGCATGACCGAGGCAGAGCGTCTGCGTGTGTTCAACCAGCTGATGAGCTATCCGTTCCCGGCGATGATCGTGGCGCGGAATATGGAGGCGCCGCCTGAGCTGGTGCAGATGGCGGACAAGCACGACCGCACGCTGCTGCGGGCGGTGGACTCCACGGTGGATATCACCAGCCGGCTCATTGACTACCTGAACCGGGTAACGGCCCCGCAGATCACGCGGCACGGCGTCTTGATGAATATCTACGGACAGGGCGTACTGATCCTGGGTGACAGCGGCATCGGCAAGAGCGAGACGGCCATTGAGCTGCTCAAGCGCGGTCACCGGCTGGTGGCGGATGACGCGGTGGAGATTCGCCGGGTGTCCAACTCTCTCTACGGCACGGCGCCGGAGATCATCCGGCACTATATCGAGATACGCGGCGTGGGCGTCATCGACGTGCAGCAGCTGTTCGGCATGGGCGCGGTGCAGTTCGACACGGAGATCGACCTGGTGATCCAGCTGGAACAGTGGGAAGACGGGAAGTTCTATGACCGGCTGGGCCTGGGCGAGGAGAAATACACCATGTTGGATGTGAGCTTGCCCATCGTGACCATCCCGGTGCGGCCGGGGCGTAATCTGGCAGGCATCGTGGAGATTGCCACCATGAAGAACCGGCAGATGAAGTACGGCTACAACGCGGCACGGGACTTCGTGACGCAGTTTGACAGCAAGGTGGACGCCATGCTGAAGAAAAAGAGCACAACGGGCGAGGCGGAGAACAGATGAAATACGTTGGCGTAGACATTGGCGGCACCAACCTCAAGGCGGGGCTGGTGGACGAAAGCGGAACGCTGCTGGCGACACAGAAGATGAAGGTCGCGTCCATCGTAGACCGTGAGGGGCTGGCGTGGACAGTGGCGTCACTGGTGCAGGAGCTGGCAAAGGCGGCCAATATTCCGGTCAGTGATGTGGCGTCGGTAGGCGTCGGCGTTCCCGGAACGGTGGATATACGGGCGGGTTCTATCGCGTATACCTGCAACCTTCCCCTGCGGGACGTGCCGCTGCGAAAGCTGTTTCACAAATATCTGAATATCCCGCTTTACATCGAAAACGATGCTAACTGCGCGGCGCTGGCGGAGTTCCATGTGGGCGCGGGGCGCGAGAGCAAGCGCTTTGTGACCATCACGCTGGGTACCGGCGTGGGCGCGGGTATCATCCACAACGGGAAAATATACCACGGCGCCAACGGTATGGCCGGTGAGGTGGGTCACATGGTCATCGAGCAGAACGGCCTGCCGTGCCCCTGCGGGCGGCACGGCTGCTGGGAGCAATACGCCAGCGCCACGGCGCTGAAGCGCATGACGGCAGAGGCACTGGCGGCCTACCCGGACAGCATTCTGGCGCGGGTCATCACGGAGAATGACGGGCACGTGTCCGGTCAGTCGGCGTTTATCGCGGCCCGCGAGGGTGACCCGGTGGGACAAATGGTGTGCGACCGATACGTGGACTACCTGGCCTGCGGCGTGGTGAACGTGGTGAATATCTTTCAGCCGGATACACTGGCCATTGGCGGCGGCGTCAGCAATGAAGCGGACGAGCAGCTGCTGCTACCCGTGCAGCAGCGGGTGGCCAGAGAGAGCATTCCCTGCGGCAAGGACCGGCGGACGCGCATCGTCAAGGCGCAGCTGGGCAACCGGGCGGGTCTGATCGGCGCGGCCCTGCTGGGAAAGAATAAGCGTATCTGACAGGGGCATATACTACCGCTGGCAGTGTAGGGAACCCCTTATTTTCAAAGCTTGGAGGCATTATGAGCTGGTACGAGAAGCTGGACAAATGGGCGGCGGACTATCTGCCGGATATGGAATATGAGAAGGACGCGCTGCTGGATCGGTATACCTCCTTCCGCATCGGCGGGCCGGCGCGGCGCATGGCCTTTCCCCGCAGCGGGGAGGCGGCGGTGCTGCTGGTGAGCCATGCACTGGAGCTGGGCGCGCGGCCCTTTGTGCTGGGAAACGGCACCAACGTGCTCTTTCCGGATGAGGGCGTGGAGCGTCTGGTGATCTGCACCCGGGACATGGCGGGTGTGGCGGCTGGTGCGGTCGCAGGTGAGATCACGGCAGAGTGCGGCGCATCACTGGCAAAGATCGCTGTTTTCGCGCAGAAGGCAGGGCTTTCCGGGCTGGAGTTCGCCCACGGGATACCGGGAAGCCTGGGCGGCGCAGTGTGCATGAATGCCGGTGCCTATGGTGGGGAAATGGCACAGGTGGTAAAGGAAGTGACCGTTCTGTTCCCCGAGGATGGTGTCAAGACCCTCAGTGGGGAAGAAATGGCGTTTTCCTATCGGCACAGCCTGCTGACAGAGCACCCCGACACGGTGGTGCTGCGGGCGACGCTCCGCTTGCAGGCCGGTATCCCCGGGGAGATACGGGAGAAAATGGATGAGCTGATGGCCCGGCGTAAAGCGTCACAGCCGCTGGAGTATCCCAGCGCGGGCAGTACCTTTAAGCGCCCGGCGGGCTACTATGCTGCGGCGCTGATTGATCAGTGCGGCCTAAAGGGACTGACCGTTGGCGGCGCACAGGTGTCGGAGAAGCACGCGGGGTTCGTCATCAACCGGGGCGGGGCGTCCTGCGCTGATGTGACAGCTCTCATGGCAGAGATACAAAAGCGCGTGCGGGAGCAAACCGGCGTTGTGCTAGAGCCTGAGGTCCGGGTCATTACTTGAATTACGACCGCATCGATCACAGGTGTTTCAATGACCTTGATAGAAGGTATATAAAATGTGCCAGTAAATATACAAAAATGTTACAGTAAAGGTAATAAAAAAGAACGCAAAAGTGCAGCAAAAATAACGCCGTACCGGGCTTGTTTTTGACGGGATCCCGAATCACGCTTGACGGCGGGGGAGGATACTGAATTGGAAATACTCATTATTTCGGGAATGTCCGGTGCGGGAAAGAGCCGCGCCGCCATCTGTCTGGAGGACAGCGGCTACTACATCGTGGACAACCTGCCGGCGGAGATGATGGTCAAATTCGCCGAGTTCTGCGCGGCCGCCGGCGGCCGGTATGACCGCTTGGCTTTCGTGTACGACGTGCGGGCCGGGGAGCCCTTTGACCGGCTGACCGGCGCGGTGGAAGAGCTGCGACGGCAGGGTCTGCGGTGTCGGCTGCTGTTTTTGGAGGCGGACACCAAGACCATCATCAACCGCTATAAAGAGACACGGCGGAGCCATCCTCTGTGCGGCGATGGAGCCTCCATCGAAGAAGCGGTAGCGCGGGAACGGGCGATGCTGGCACCGGTGCGGGCGCAGGCGGACCTGGTGCTGGACACGTCGGCATTTTCTGCGGCCAAGCTGCGTAGCACACTGCTGACGCTGCTGGGCGGCGGCAGCGGTGGAGGACTGCATGTGACGGTGCTGTCCTTCGGGTTCAAGAACGGCCTGCCACCGGAGGCAGACCTGGTGCTGGACGTGCGGTTTTTGCCAAACCCCTACTATGTGCCGGAGTTAAAAAGGCTGACCGGGCTGGATGTGGCGGTGCGCGACTATGTGATGAACGCGGCGGCCACGGAGGAATTCTGGCGGCGTCTGACGCCGATGGTGGATTATTTGCTGCCCCAGTACCGACAGGAGGGGCGGACAGAGCTGGTACTGGCTGTAGGTTGCACCGGCGGTCGGCACCGATCTGTGGCTGTGGCTCACCGGCTGGCGGCATACATTGACGCGCTGGGCTTTTCCGTGGCGGAAAGCCACAGAGATATGGGGCGGTAAGTGCGCTTCACACCTGTGGTCGGGGCAAATACAGGAGACGATGTATGAGCAAATACGATACACTCTGGGAATGTGTGTTTAAGGATGGACGGGATCAATTTACGCTGTCGTTCGAGGAAATAGGACGTATTGCCGGTGTGCCCATCGACCACGCCTTCCTAACGTATAAAAAGGAGCTTGCGGCATACGGCTACCGGGTGGAAAAAATATCCATGAAGGCAAAAACGGTGGCTTTCCGCCGTGCGGAACAGTGAGGTGAAGGGTCATGATCTCATTTGCGGGAAAGGTAAAAAATGAGCTGTGCCGCGTGGGAATCAGCCGCCAGTGCTGCGCCCGGGCCGAGGGCTACGGTGTGCTGCTGTACGGCAACACGTTCACGCCCGGAGAGATACGGATCATCACGGAGAACGGAGACTTCGCCGCGCGGCTGCCAAAGCTGTTTCAGAAGGCTTTTGGGGTGAAATTCGACCGGGTACCGGAGGAAACGAACGGCAAAGGAAAGCTGATCTTCGGCATCACAGTGCCGGAAAAGCTGGAAAAGATCATCAACACACTGGGCTACGATGCGCGGCAGCTGACGGCGCTGCACGTGAACTTCGGAATACTGGAGGATGACTGTTGCCGGACGGCGTTCCTGCGGGGGGCATTTTTGGCGGGAGGCAGCGTCACCGACCCGGAGAAGCGGTATCATCTGGAGCTGGCCACCAGTCATGTGCCGGCCAGCCGGGAGGTACAGGCGCTGATGGAGGAGATGGGGTTCCTGCCACGTTCCATACGGCGCGGCGCGGATGCACTGCTGTACTTCAAGCAGTCAGAGCATATCGAGGACTTTCTGACGAAGATCGGTGCGCCGGCGGCGGCCATGGATATCATGACGGCCAAAGTGGATAAGGAGATACGCAACGGCGCCAACCGGGCCATGAACTGCGATATGGCCAACGTAAACAAGACGCTGGACGCGGCGCAGGAGCAGGTAGGCGCCATCGAGAAGCTGCGCCGCAGCGCCCGGTGGGATACGCTTCCGGAAAAGCTGCGGCAAACCGCGGCGCTGCGGCTGGAATATCCGGAGTTGTCGCTGGTACAGCTGGCAGAGAAGTGCGACCCGCCGGTAACAAAGTCGTGCATGAACCATCGAATGAGAAAGTTGATGGAGGAGGCTAAGGAGCTATGAACATGAGAGAACGGTGCGAACGCGCGGAGGCGTACAGAAAAAACGGGGCCAACTGCGCCCAGGCGCTGCTGGCGGCATTCGCAGATGTGATGGGTATTACGGAGACCCAGGCACTGGCTGTCGGTGCGGGGTTAGGCGGCGGCGTGCGAAGCGGGAACATCTGTGGGGCGGTAAACGCGCCGGTGATGATCCTGGGCTGCGCGTTTCCGGAAATGGCCGCCAGCAAGGCGAAATCCGCGGAGATCACCAAGGAATACCAGCGGCGGTTTATGGAGAGATTTAAGCATCTCAACTGCCGGGAACTGCTGGTGGAGAAGGAATTGCAGCCCACTGACACGGCCATGGCACTGGCGGCGGGGGATCACTGCGGGCTGCTTATTCTCAGCGCGGCGGAGATACTGTGCGGGATGATAGGGGAGAAGTAAAGGAGAACAGGTATGGGATTTGTGCATCTGCATGTACATACGGAATACAGTCTGCTGGACGGTGCGTGCCGGATACGGGACCTGCCGAAGCTGGTAAAGGAGCTGGGGCAGACGGCCTGCGCCATTACCGACCACGGCGTCATGTACGGCGCAGTGGACTTTTACCGCGCCTGCAAGGCGGAAGGCATCCATCCCATCATCGGGTGCGAGGTATATGTGGCGCGTCGGACACGGTTCGACAAGCAGCATGAGTTCGATGCAGAGTCGAGGCATCTGGTGCTGCTGTGCAAGAACGAGACGGGGTACCGGAATCTGTCGTACATGGTGTCGCAGGCGTATATCGAGGGGTTCTATATCAAGCCGCGTATCGATATGGAGCTGCTGCGCGCCCATTCCGACGGGCTGATCGCCCTGTCGGCCTGTTTGGCAGGAGAAATTCCCAAGCGGCTGATGAATGGTGACTACAACGGGGCCAAGGCATATGCACTGGAGATGCGGGGAATTTTCGGTAAGGACTTTTACCTGGAATTACAGGACCACGGCATCGCCGAGCAGACCGAGGTGAACCGGGGTCTTTTGCGGCTGCACAACGAAACGGGGATACCCCTGGTGTGTACCAATGATGCCCACTATCTGCGGAAGGAGGATGCAGAAAACCACGACGTGCTGCTGTGCATCCAGACCGGCAAGACGGTGGATGACGAGAACCGAATGCGGTATGAGCCGCGGAATTTCTATATCCGTTCCACAGAGGAGATGGAGACGCTGTTCGCCGGATATCCGGACGCGGTGGCCAACACGGAAAAGATCGCGGAAAAATGTCAGCTGGAGTTCACCTTCGGCAAATACCATCTTCCGGAATTCAAACTGCCGGAGGGGTATGACTCACCTACATATCTGCGGAAACTATGCGATGAGGGGTTTGCTCGGCGGTACGGTCAGGCAAAGCCGGAATATCGGAAGCAGCTGGATTATGAGCTGGATATGATCGAGAAAATGGGCTTTACGGACTATTTCCTCATTGTGTCGGACTTTGTGCGGTACGCCAAGAGCCGGGGAATACCGGTGGGACCAGGGCGCGGCAGCGCGGCCGGATCTATGGTGTCTTACTGCCTGGAGATCACGGACATCGACCCCATGAAGTACGATCTGTACTTCGAGCGGTTCCTGAACCCGGAGCGTGTGTCTATGCCGGATATCGACATGGACTTCGGCGACACGCGGCGGGGTGAGGTGGTGGAATATGTCCGCAAAAAATACGGCGACGACCATGTAGCCCAGATCGTGACCTTCGGTACCATGGCCGCCCGAGCAGCCATACGGGATGTGGGCCGGGCGCTGAACATGACCTACGCCGAGGTGGATGTTGTGGCGAAGCTGGTACCGGCAGGGCCGGGGGCGCTGCATATTACCTTGCAGGAGGCGCTGAAGCTCTCGAAGCAGCTGGCAGATATGTACCGGGAGGAGCCAAAGGTCAAAAAGCTCATCGACACAGCCATGGCACTGGAGGGAATGCCGCGGCACGCCTCTACCCACGCGGCGGGCGTGGTCATCACAAAACTGCCGGTGTATGAATATGTGCCGCTGGCACGGAACGACGATGCGGTGGTGTGTCAGTATGTGATGACGACTCTGGAGGAGCTGGGCCTGCTGAAAATGGACTTTCTGGGGCTGCGGAACCTGACGGTGCTGGATGACGCCGTGAAGATGGTGCAGCAGCGGGAGCCAGAGTTTGCGCTGAGCAAAATACCGGACGATGACGCGGAGACCTATGACATGATCTCCCGAGGACAGACGGCGGGCGTGTTCCAGATCGAGTCCACAGGCATGACCGGTGTGTGCGTGGGGCTGAAGCCACAGAGTATTGAGGATATCACCGCCGTGATCGCGCTGTACCGTCCGGGACCAATGGAGTCCATTCCGAGGTTTATCGCCTGCAAGCACGACCCGAAGCTGGTGACGTATAAGCACCCAAGGCTGGTGCCTATACTGTCGGTCACCTACGGGTGCATCGTGTACCAGGAGCAGGTCATCCGCATTTTCCAGGAGCTGGGCGGCTTTTCGCTGGGGCAGGCGGACATGGTGCGCCGGGCCATCAGCAAGAAGAAGGCCAAGGAGATCGAGAAGGAGCGTCAGGCCTTCGTATACGGCGATGCGGAACGAGGAATCAAGGGCTGTATCGCCAACGGTATCGACGAGAAGACAGCACAGGCCATCTACGACGAGATATACGACTTTGCCAACTATGCTTTCAACAAGGCTCACGCGGTGAGCTACGCGGTGGTGGCGTATCAGACGGCGTATTTCAAGTGTCATTACACCAAGGAGTATATGGCCGCGCTGCTGACCAGCGTGCTGGACAACAGCGACAAGGTGGCGGGGTATATCGGGGAGTGCCGCGACTGCGGCATCGCGCTGCTGCCGCCGGACGTGAACCGGTCCAGCGACCGGTTCACCGTGGAGCCGGGCGGCATACGGTTCGGCCTGGTGGCCATCAAGAACATCGGACGGGGCTTTATCCAGTCGGTGGTCCGGGAGCGGGAGAGGGGCGGCAGCTTTACGTCTTTGCAGGATTTCTGCGACCGGATGTACGACTGCGGCGACATGAACAAGCGGGCGGTGGAAAACCTGATCCGCAGCGGCGCCTTCGACAGCATGGGGGCGCGGAGGTCGCAGCTGCTGGCGGTGTATGAGAAGGTGCTGGACGGCATCGGCAACGTGCGGCGGCGGAACGTGGAGGGCCAGATCGATTTCTTCGGCATGAGCGCCGCCAACAGCACCGTGGAGACGGTGGCGATGCCGGACATTCCGGAGTTTACCGCCACGGAGCGGATGCACATGGAGAAGGAGACCACGGGGCTGTATCTGTCCGGACACCCCATGGTGGGCTATCGCGCTGCGGCCCGTAGCAGCGGGGCAGTGACGCTGAATGAGATACTGGAGGACGTGAACGGCGAGGAGGGCCCCACGCGGTTCGCCGACGGTATGCCGGTGACGGTGGCGGGCATCGTGGCCTCCAGCAAGACCAGGCCCACCAAGAACGGGACGCTAATGGCCTATGTGGTGCTGGAGGACGAGACGGCATCCATGGAGCTTCTGTGCTTTTCTCGGGTGCTGGAACGATGCGGCAGCTATCTGGCAGTGAACAGCCCGGTACTTATCAAGGGACGGCTGAGCCTGCGGGACGAAAAGCCGCCGCAGATCGTGCCGGACGTGGTATTCCCGCTGGAGAGTTGCGGCGTGGGGGCGCTGCAGGACAGCAAGGCCGCGGAGAGCGACACGGCGGCGGTGTATCTGCGGGTGAAGAGCATCGATGACCCGGCGTTCAGCCATCTGCTGTTGGTGGCGACCATGTTCGAAGGGAAGGTGCCGCTGAAGATACGGATCGCCGACACAGGAAAGCTGTGGGGCGGCTTCTGCATGGACCATCCGGCGTTTTTGAAGGAGTGCCGGGAATGGCTTGGACCGGAGAACGTGGTGGTGCGAAGGAAGGAAAAGAGCGAATGAGTGTCAGAGTGCGGCCTGCGGGCCGCACCCTTTTTGCCTTTTGGGCATAGAGTGGAATGAAAGAGGCCGTCTTTCACTACTTATTGGGAGGTCATTCTATGCCTGAAAATGTAATGCCGGGACCGGTCTGCGACCTGGGGAACGTCCGGGAGGCCGTGTGCATCCATACGCGGAAGATATTTGACTCATGCAGGGATAAGGACTGCGTGGAGGATCTGCGCTTTTACCCCACGGCGGCGGCGCAGGAGGTGCTCAGCACATCGCAGATGATCAAGGGCGGCACAGCGGAGCTGCTATACGTCTACACCGATGTGGAGCCGGTGACGTTCAACCGGGGGTTCTATTCGGTGGATATGCGCTTCTACTACCGGGTGACTTTACAGGTGTGTACCGGCACGCCGCGATACACTGAGGTGGAAGGCCTGTGCGTGTTCGACAAGCGGTGTATCCTGTTCGGCAGCGAAGGAAACGCCAAGATATTCTCCTCTGACACGGTGTTCGACGAGTTGGATGTGCCGGGACGGATACGGACCAATCTGCCTATCGCCGTGGTGGAAGCCGTGGACCCCATCGTGCTGGACACCCGTGTAGCGGAGGTACCGGTCTCTGTCTCTACAGGCAGTTGTTTGTCGGAGATCCCGTCCTTTGTGGCGCAGAGCTTCAGTGGAGATCTGGTGTTCGACGACAGCGCAGCGCGGCGGCTGTATGTGACGCTGGGGCAGTTCACGCTGGTGCGGCTGGAGCGCGATACGCAGCTGCTGGTGCCGGTATATGACTACTGTGTGCCCCAGAGCGAGTGCGACTGCGGCAGCCAGGAGGATCCCTGCGGGCTGTTCCGCAGTGTGGCGTTCCCCATGAACGAGTTTTTCCCACCCAACGCGGTGGAGACGCCCTGCGACTATAACAGCACCAAGAACTACTGTGCGTGCCATTGAGAAGCAGAACAGGGGACGGCGAGAGCCGTCCTCTGCTTTTTTCGCGGGGTTTCGCTTTACAAGCGGGTAAAAATTGCGTATAATACCAAAAAAGGAGGTGGGCGATGTGGGTATCGCGTTTATTCAGGACAAGCTGGAGATCAAGTTCCTGATCCTGTACATCGCGTCGCGGCTGACGGAGCCGGTAGACGGAGCCGACTTGCAGGACATGACCATGTGCGACGAGGGCATCGACTACTTTGATTATGCGGAGTGTCTGGGTGACCTGGTGAAGACAGAGCATCTGCGTGTCACGGAAGACGGGCAGTATGTTATCACGGAAAAGGGACGGAGAAACAGCGGTATCTGCGAGAGCAGCCTGCCATATTCCGTAAGGCAGCTGTCGGACAGGCATATTGCAGCTTGGAACAAGGCGGCGGTGCGGCGGCAGCAGGTGCAGGGACGGGTGACGCCGCGTGAAAACGGGACGTTCACCGTGGAGCTGCGGCTGCGGGACGATGTGGATAGCCTGATGACGTTGGATCTGATGGTGGCCGATAAGGCCGACGCCGAGGCGTTGGCGGAACGGTTCCGGAGGGAGCCGGAGAAGGTATACACGCAGATCGTTGCGGCGCTTCGCGGAAAATAAGAAAGAAAAAGCCTCCCCGACCGGGGAGGCTTTTTGCGAGGGGAGTGAGTTCTGTACAGAATTACAATGTTTTGGATCACACGCTGAAAAGAATATCCGCATAGGTGGGATACGGCCACGCCTTGGCGTCCACCAGCGATTCCAGCCGGCCGATCAGCTCGCCGGCCTTCTGGGTGCGGGTAACGATCTCGCAGCGGTAGTACCGTGCGGCGTCGATACCGCCGTCCGCGGCGGGGGCATCGCTGAGGGCAGCGTGCAGCGCCTCGCAGGTATCAAACAGCTTCTCACCCAGGTCGGTAACACGCTGGGCCAGAGTCTTTTCCATGCGGGCGGACAAGGCCGGGACACTGTTCTCCTTGTGAAAGGCCGTCTGGGTTAGGCGGTCGGCGTAAGCACTGGCGGCGGGGAGAATATGACGCTGGACCATGTCCAGCAGGGTGCTGGCCTCAATGGCAGACACCTTGCAGTAGTTTTCCAGGTGGATCTCGTACCGGGCGCGCATCTCCGTCTCGGTGAGGATAGCGTGCCTGGTGAAAAGCTCTACATTCTTCCGGTCGATGTAGGCAGGCATACAGTCCACCGTGTCCCGCAGGTTAGCCAGGCCCCGGCGCTTGGCCTCCTGTACCCAGGCGTCATCATAGCCGTTGCCGTTGAAGATGATGCGCTGGTGGGCGGTGAAGGTGTCGTGCAGCAGCTTCTGGAGGGCGGACTGGAAGTCGTCGGCCTTTTCCAGAATGTCGGCGAACTGGCGCAGCTCCTCGGCCATAATGGTGTTCAGCACCACATTAGGGCTGGCGATGGACTGAGAGGAGCCCAGCATACGGAACTCGAACTTATTGCCGGTGAAGGCCAGGGGAGAGGTGCGGTTGCGGTCAGTGGTGTCCTGGGGTATCTCCGGCAAAGTGTCCACGCCGATGGTAAGCTTTTTCTTGGTGATGTCCACATACTCAGTGCCCTGAATGATGGCATCAAGAATAGCCGTTAATTCATCGCCCAGAAAGATGGAGATGATGGCGGGAGGGGCCTCGTTGCCGCCCAGACGGTGGTCGTTGCCGGGATAGGACACGCAGCAGCGCAGCATTTCCTGGTACTCGTCAACGCCCTTGATAAAAGCGGCTAGAAACAGCAGGAACTGGGCGTTCTGGCTGGGGGTGCTGCCAGGCTTCAGAAGGTTTTCGCCGGTGTCAGTGGCCAGGGACCAGTTGTCGTGCTTGCCGCTGCCGTTGACGCCCGCAAAGGGCTTTTCATGGAGCAGGCACACCAAACCGTGGCGGGCGGCTACCTTTTTCAGCAGTTCCATGGTCAGCTGATTTTTGTCACAGGCGCTGTTGGCATCGGAGTAGATGGGCGCGATCTCGTGCTGGGCAGGCGCAACCTCGTTGTGCTCCGTCTTAGCCAGCACGCCCAGCTTCCACAGCTCCTGATCCAGCTCCCGCATGAACGCGGCCACACGGGGCTTGATGGCACCGTAATAGTGGTCGTCCAGCTCCTGCCCCTTGGAGGGACGGGCACCGAACAGCGTGCGGCCGCACAGCTTCAGATCCTCGCGCTGGCGGTATACCTTCTCGTCGATCAGGAAGTACTCCTGCTCAGGGCCTACCTGCGGCGTGACATGCTGCGCCTCGGTGTTGCCGAACAGCCGCAGGATACGGATGCACTCCCTGTCCAGCACACGCATAGAGCGCAGCAGAGGCGTTTTTTTGTCCAGCGTCTGCCCGCTGTACGAGCAGAAAATGGTGGGGATATACAGCGTCTCGTCCTTGACGAAGGCGTAGGACGTGGGGTCCCATGCGGTATAGCCGCGGGCTTCGAATGTAGCGCGGAGACCGCCGGAGGGGAAAGATGAGGCGTCCGCCTCGCCCTTGCTGAGTTCTTTGGCGCTGAGCTCCATAACCACGCCGTCTTTGCCGTCGCGGGTGATGAAGCTGTCGTGTTTTTCGGCGGTAACGCCGGTCATAGGCTGGAACCAGTGGGTGTAATGGGTAGCGCCCTTCTCAATGGCCCAGTCCTTCATGGCGTTGGCGATCTCGCCGGCGGTGGTACGATCCAGCGGCGTTCCCTGGGCCAGGCATTGCTGCCATTTCTGGTAGGCGGCGGCAGGGAGACGCTGCTGCATCTGCTGCTCACCAAACACCATTTTGCCAAACAGAACGGGAACGTTCGTGGTCTTTTCACACATTGCGGGATCAATCCTTTCAAAATCAAGTACGCGGCGGCGCCGCGGGAAAAACAAACCGTATGGGAAACGGGGCTTACATAAACAGCTGCATAGCCAGCGGAGTGACATAGGCCTCCATCACAGCGGCCAGGGCCAGCAGTGGTACCACCAGCAATCCCACCACGCGAAGCAGGTCCAGAAGCAGGGGCTTCATCATACCTTTTTCGTTGCAGCGGATGTATCGATTGATATTTCTGCACAGGCAGAGTCCGGCGGCCAGACTGAGCAGCAGGGCGGGGACCTCAAAGATGCCGTGAGGCACAAGACCGGCCAACAGCAGAAGCCACTGGCCATCCATCAGTGCGGCAAGCATACCGATGATCGCAGCGTTGAGTCCCAGAGACAGTGCCGGCAGATACAGGAATGGTATAAAACCATAAAGCACGGTCATCACCATAGCCCGAAGGTTGTTGCCGAACAGGGCCAGCGCGCTGAAGCTGCCATCATCGCGGATGATACCGGCGTCTGCAATGCTCTCGTTGAAAGTGCGTATAATGGTTACGGGAACATTGGGGACAAGCCTTCCGACAATGTAAGCCAGCACGGTCAATGCCAAAAAAGCAAGGGCAGTTATACCGACAAATCGGCCATATTCCCTGTGCCAGAACGCAGCGATGGCACAAAGCTGTTTTTTCATGCCAGCTTCTCCAGGCCGGCGCGGAGACGGCGGAGCGTTTCATCACGGCCCAGGATGCGGCAGATCTCCACTGCGCCGCCGGGGGTGACCAGCTTGCCGGCAGCAGCGATACGTACCGGCCACATAAGGGTGGCATTCTTGACACCCAATTGTTCAGCTAAGGCGATCAGGCCATCGTGGATGGCCTCGTCCGACCACTGGGGCAGCGCCGTCAGCATGGGAATAGCCGCATCCAGCATGGCCTTGCAGACCTCCGGGTTCGTCTTGGATTTCTTGTTGGTGAAGAATTCCACGTCGTACTCCGGGCACGCATCGAAGAAGTCCACCTTCTCCGGGATATCTGTAAGACGCTCGCAGCGCGCCTGCAGCAGCGCGGCGATGGCCGCCACGTCAAAGTCGCCCTTGACGCTCTGGCGGATGTAGGGCTCGGCTGCCCTGGCAAAGTCCTCCGGGGACATAGCACGCAGGTAGACGGCGTTGAAATGATCCAGCTTGGCCTTGTCGAAGATGGCGGGAGATTTGGAAATACCGGTCAGATCAAACGCCTTGACAAGCGCATCAAGAGAGAATATCTCCTGCTCCGCCAACTCACCCTTGGGACTCCAGCCCAGCAGGGCAACGTAGTTGAGAATGGCATCGGTCAGATAACCCTCTGCCTTCAGGTCCTCATAGCTGGGGTCGCCGTGGCGCTTGGACATCTTGTTCTGCGCGTCCCGCATGACGGGGGAGCAGTGGACATAGGTGGGTACCTCCCAGCCGAAAGCGTGGTAAAGAAGGTCGTACTTGGGCGCGGAGGACAGATACTCGCTGCCGCGTACCACATGGGTGATGCCCATCAGGTGGTCGTCGATCACATTGGCAAAGTTGTAAGTGGGCAGACCGTCCCGTTTCAGCAGTACCTGGTCATCCAGGGTGCTGTTTTCCACGGTGATATCGCCGAACACGGCATCGTGAAACGTGGTGGTGCCCTCCTTGGGGATGCGCTGGCGGATGACGTAAGGCTCGCCCGCCTCCACGCGGCGCAGAGCGTCCTCCAGCAGCAGGTCGCGGCAAGGATCATCGGCGCGGTCAAAATCGCCGGTGTCCTCCTCGGAGGCACACTTCTCGCAGAAGCAGTAATAGGCGCCGCCCTTTTCCGCCAGCAAGCGGGCGTATTTGCCGTAGGTATCCCGACGTTGGGACTGGATATAGGGAGCCACGGGACCGCCGATGTCGGGGCCCTCGTCATGGTTCAGATGGCACTCGGTCATGGTGCGGTAGATGACGTCGGTAGCTCCCTCCACCAGCCGCCCCTGGTCGGTATCCTCGATACGGAGGATAAACGTGCCGCCATGACTGCGGGCAATGAGCCAGGTATACAGGGCGGTACGCAGATTGCCGATGTGCATATAACCGGTAGGGGAGGGCGCAAAGCGGGTGCGGACCTTGCCCGTGGGGATCTTGGCTTCCATCTCGGTAAAATAAGCGGCGTCAGACATAGGGGTGGACCTCCGTTACTTGATAAAAATACTATAATAGTATACTGGTTTTACGGGAAAAGTCAATGCTTACAGACGATTTCGCAGAATGTCCAAATGTTTGGAATGTTTCTTGCAATTTGTGGGGAGATTTGGTATAATGACCGCGAAGCGGCCATTATACATGGATCGCCATTTCGTTTTACCCGCCGCAAGGCACGACTATAACACAGAAAGGAACATCGTCACTATGATCTACACGACGGAAGTACAGCATATGTGTCCTGTCGCCAAGGGCGCTTATCACGGTCCGGCTCCCATTCCCGAGGAGGGCAAGTGGGTACAGGCCAAGCAGATCGGGGATATTTCCGGCTTTACCCACGGTATCGGCTGGTGTGCACCCCAGCAGGGCGCCTGCAAGCTGACGCTGAATGTGAAGAACGGCGTTATCGAGGAGGCGCTGGTGGAGACCATCGGCTGCTCTGGTATGACCCACTCCGCCGCCATGGCTTCCGAGATTCTGATCGGCAAGACTATTCTGGAGGCGCTGAACACCGACCTGGTGTGCGATGCCATCAACACCGCCATGCGCGAGCTGTTCCTGCAGATCGTCTATGGCCGCACTCAGTCCGCTTTCTCCGAGGACGGTCTGGCTGTGGGCGCGTCTCTGGAGGACTTGGGCAAGGGCCTGCGCTCTCAGGTGGGCACCATGTTCGGCACCCGCGAAAAGGGTCCCCGCTATCTGGAGATGGCCGAGGGCTATTGCAGCAAGCTGGCTTTGAACGACAAGGATGAGATCATCGGCTATGAGTTCATCAGTCTGGGCAAGATGATGGACGCCGTGAAGAAGGGCGTGGATGCCAACGAAGCCCTGAAGAACGCCACCGGCCACTACGGCCAGTGGGACAACGCGGCGAAGTATATCGACCCGCGCCAGGAATAAGAGAAGGAGGACGACAAAATGGCTCTGTTTGAAAGTTACGAAAGACGTATCGATAAGATCAACGGCGTCCTCGCGCAGTACGGCATCGGCTCCGTGGAGGAGTGCCGCGAGCTCTGCAAGGCGAAGGGCTTCGACCCCTACGAGATCGTCAAGGGCATTCAGCCCATCTGCTTTGAGAACGCCTGCTGGGCGTACACCGTGGGTGCGGCCATCGCGCTGAAGTCCGGTGTCAAGACCGCTGCCGACGCCGCACGGAAGATCGGTGAGGGATTGCAGTCCTTCTGCATCGACGGTTCTGTGGCCGAGGACCGCAAGGTGGGCCTGGGCCACGGCAATCTGGGCGCCATGCTGCTGAGCGACGAGTCCAAGTGCTTCGCTTTCCTTGCTGGTCACGAGTCCTTTGCCGCTGCCGAGGGTGCTATCGGCATCGTTCGCAACGCAAACAAGGCACGTAAGGAACCTCTGCGGGTCATCCTGAACGGTTTGGGCAAGGACGCTGCGCAGATCATCAGCCGCATCAACGGCTTCACTTATGTGCAGACTCAGTTTGACTATTTCACCGGCAAGCTGAACATCGTCCGCGAGATTCGGTATTCCGAGACCGAGCGCGCCGATGTCCGCTGCTATGGCGCCGATGATGTCCGCGAGGGTGTGGCTATCATGCACCATGAGGGCGTGGACGTGTCCATCACCGGCAACTCCACCAACCCTACTCGCTTCCAGCACCCTGTGGCCGGCACTTACAAAAAGGAGTGCATCGAACAGGGGAAGAAGTACTTCTCCGTGGCCTCCGGCGGCGGCAC
>ERZ773258.153-NODE-153-length-85871-cov-7.510301_pt1 | contig 85871 bp, 86 predicted proteins | sample MGYA00511962_ERZ773258 | MGnify/ENA primary metagenome ERZ773258 (study PRJEB29015, sample SAMEA2737755) | human gut metagenome | biome: human gut; feature: human-associated habitat; material: faeces | place: China | collected 2012 ... | reverse complement strand
GAGCAGTGTGGATTCCGGGGACCTGCTGCTGTTGGCCATCCTCTTCTTCCTCTTCCGGGAGGGCGCGGATGAAGAGCTGCTGGTGGCCCTGGGCCTGCTGCTGATCTTGTAAATGACAGAAAAAACACGCCGCAAGCATTCTGTGCTTGCGGCGTGTGGCGCAGAAGGAGGGATTTGAACCCTCGCGGCGTTTTTTAGACACCCTACTCCCTTAGCAGGGGAGCCCCTTCGGCCTCTTGGGTACTTCTGCAGATACGATATTCACTGATTAAAGATGTGGCGGAGAGAGTGGGATTCGAACCCACGGACGCTTGCGCGTCGCCGGTTTTCAAGACCGGTTCCTTCAACCGCTCGGACATCTCTCCATCATGGAAAGGCGCCATCCGTCGGACGCCTGATTATTATACTATATCGATTGGCGATTTGTCAACAATCTGCTCCCATTTTTATTTTTTTAATTTTTTTCATTTTAGGGGTTGCATTTCCAGAAACAGTATGCTATTATAAGTAAGCTGACTTCGAGCAGCACATTTCCGGGTGTGGCGCAGTTGGTAGCGCGCTTGACTGGGGGTCAAGAGGCCGTGAGTTCAAGTCTCGCCACTCGGACCACAAAGAAAGCCTAGAGCCGTAATGGTTCTAGGCTTTTGCTTTGCCTTTTTCCCGAACGGTTTCCCTTATTTTTTCCCTTATTCGTTTTAAGCCCCGGAAACGCTTTGAATGAACTTCTCCATCCGGTTCGCGCTGGCCCGTTTCATTTGCTCCGTGACGTGGCCGTATACATCCAGGGTAAAGGCGGCGGTATGGTGTCCCAGGTTGCTTTGCACCGTCTTTATATCGTCTCCGGCCCGGAGCGAATCCACGGCATAGGTGTGCCGGAGGTCATGTAGACGGGCCTCAGGCAGACCAATGGAGGCCACCAGCCGCTTGTAATTGTGATAGACCGTATTCGGGGAAAGGCGGTGCCCCACTTCATCCGTGAACACAAGGCCCTCTTCCTGCCAGAGGGGACCAGCCTTTAACCGGGCCTCCGTCTGGCGGACCTTGTGCCGCTTCAAAGCCTCTACTACAAAACCAGCAGGGGTAATCATGCGGCCTTTGCCGTTCTTCGTAGGAGTAAGGCGGAACTCTCCAGAGTGCCCCGGAACCTGTTGGAGCTGCTTGTTGATAAGGATGGTTCCCCGGTCGAGGTCTACACAATCCCAGGTCAGGCCGCAGACCTCGCCGCGCCGCAAGCCAGTAAACAGCGTTACCAGATAGAGGACTTCAAAGCGGTGCCCCTGGATAGCTCCCATGAAGGCCCGGATTGCATCATCGTCCAGCGGCTTGATGTCTTTCCGCTCCACTTTCGGCAGTTCACAGGCCGCTGTAGGATTCGTGTGCAGATAGCCTATCGCAATTGCCTGTTGCAAAGCCTTGTGGAAAATCCCGTGAACGCACTTAATCGTTTTGGGTGACAGGCCGGGCTTATCTCCGTGAGCAGTCCCGAGGTCATTGTAAAACTGCTGAACAGTGTGGGTATTCAGCTTATCGAGCCTTATTTTCCCCAGGGCGGGCTTGATATGGTTGTTGACGTGCTGGGTATAGTTCAAGACCGTGTAGGGTCTTACGCCTCCCAGGTAGGTTTCCAGCCAAATATCCAGCCATTCGCCCACGGTCATTTTAGACGGTTCCTGATAGGTCCCGTTGTCCACGTCCAGGGACATTTGCTTCAGCTTTTGGGCGACTTCCTTTTGGGTCTTGCCAGTAATGGATTTTTGCCTCTGCTTTCCGGTGCCGGGGTCATACCTCACCGTACAGCGGGCCTCCCAATAGGTATACTCCGTTCCGTTTTTCGTTATGGTCTTTTTGCGAATGGTGCCGTTTCCGTTGGCGGCGCGGCCCATGGATTTCTTGCGTGGCATGTGTCTAAAACCTCCTTCTAAAAATGCCACGCGGGAGATAAACTGCAATTCCAATTATAGCTCCCGCGTGGGGTATGTCAAGCAGTCTTTTCCAGGGTTTTGAGATAGTCCAGAAGGGACTGCTTTTCAATTCGGATTTGGCCGGATACGCGCAGGACGCGAAGCGATCCTGCGCGGGACAAGCTGTACGCTTTGTTCCGGCCAATTTGCAGTACGTCCGCTAAATCGGCTACCGTGAGTAATACAGGCAGTTCGTCAAAGGAGTGGTATTGCATTTATCCCGCGCCTCCTTCCTTTGTATGAACAGAGAGTGTCGTATCAAAATAGTAAGCCTGGAAGGGAGTGCCGTCTTGGGTGATAAAGCGGCCCTTGGCATCCGGGGGGACCGCATCGGCGGCGGGGGTATCGCCGAGAATCATACGCCGGAGTTCCGGGTCCGGCGTGTTTCCGCAGAGACGGCCCAGGAGGTTATTCTTGATTTGTCCGGCCAGGATGCCCGCGTCCGGCCTCTGGGTGCAGAGAAACAGATTCATGCCAAAGGCGCGGCCCTGACGGGCCAGCGTGGCCAGCATGGCCTCGATTTTGGCAATCTGCTCCTTCTGCTCCTTGCTGGCCCCGGTTTTGTCCAGGACCTCCGCAAATTCATCCACGGCGAGGACACAGCGGGAGAGGTCCTGCCCGGTCTTGCGGCGGTATTCGAGGATGTTCCCGGTTCCAGCCTCGCGGAACGCCGTTTTCCGCGCCTCCAGTTCCACGATGAACTGCTCCAGGACCGCTGTCAGTTCTTCCGGCGTGAACACGAGGCGGCTGTCCTGGCACCATGCCCGGTTCAGGTAGTCCACCGCGCCCTTGAAGTCCACGATAAAGACCATGGAGCCTTGGCGGAGTAACTGCATGAGTATCAGTTGCAGGAGGTTCGTCTTGCCGGAGCCGGTGGAGCCGCCAATCAGGAAATGGGGCAAAACGTTCAGGTCCAGGAACACTCGGCCCAGAAGGGATTCACCCACGGCCACAACGCCCTCCTCCTGGGAGGCATAGGCCGGGGACCAGGGGAGCATACCGGGCAGGCGGCAGGAGCCGGGCACGGCGGCGACCAGGATATGCTGATTGTCCCGGCCCTGGCGAATGTCGGCCACAGTGACGTTGATAGCGGCTTGTAAGTCCCCGCACCGTTCCTGCCAGTCCGTCAGGGGAATGCCGCAGGAGTAAAATTCGTAAATACGAACCCTGGGATTTCCCGCGTCCGTGGCAATGTTCAGGAGCGTGGGGGCCTCCCCGGCGGAGTTCGTAAACCCCGCCCGGTACAGGTTGTTCGAGATTGGCACGGCCCGGAGGGGACCGCCCCAGAGCCAGAACAAAACCACAGGCAGGCCCAGAAGCAGGGTCCCCGTCATAAACAGGGCCGCGAGGTTATACAATGGGGTCAGGATGCTGCCGGGAGCATAGCCCAGGACCTGATGGCGGCAGGTCCACAACATCAGGACGAGAGGCAAGAGCAGGGCCAGGGTCAGGAACTTCCTGGGGTCCCGCAGAGCATCCGCCGCTCCGCGCCGGATGCGGCGGAGTGTTTGTATAAGGGCAGTCTCACGCTGGAGACGGTCCTTCTTATTGGGCCTATTTGACATATTCATATTTGACATATACATAAAGAGTTATTACCTCCATAAATAAATTAAAGTTATTAAAAAAGCTGTTGGAATTTGTAACGGCATCCCGATAGTGTAACGGGATGTGTTACGCCTGATTATGCGGGCGTTGCAAGGGTTTGAGGTGGGTTTGTAACGGGTAACGGGGTGGGGGGTAACACTATGCCCCCACCCCTCCGCCTCCCCATGAAGCCGTCTCAAACAGTGACGGGATGGGCGGGAGGTCAAAGGCCCTCCGTTGCAGGGGCGTGTAGCCCAGATATTCGGACATGGGGATGGTAAAGCAGCCATACTCACCGTCTTTGTAATAGCAATAAGTAATATCGCTGATACGCCTGTACCATTGACCGATGGTATCAATCTCCCGGCGGTCCTCATCGACCATCATTAGATAGATACTCTCCGGGGGGTAGACAGACGTGATATAGACCTCGGACCACAGCATCCAGATATTGGCATATCGGGCATGGAGCTGTTTCCGGTAAACATCGCAGATAGACAGCAGGGTATCATAGGATAACTGGCCTTTATACTCGTCCATGAAGAGGATGCGCTGGCCCTCGTACATATCAAAGCCGCCCGCGGTGGAATAGTCGCTGACGAGGTAGATTTCGTTCTCGCCGAACTGCTTGCACAGCTCGGCATAGCGGTACGATTTCCCGGTGCCGGAGTACCCGACAAGATAATGGACCTTAATATCCCGTATGGGCGGCGTTTCCCGCTTGCGTTTGTCAAAAAACGCGGCCCGTACTTCCTTGGTATAACGGCGGTAGGAAAAATCCACCGCAAAGATTTCCTCCGGGGTCCTGCCCTCCGCAATCAGGGCTTCGATGGCGCGGAGGTCGCTCCGGTTCCCGGCGTTCCCCCGTATCTCGCCAGCCTTGACGATGCAGACGACCTCCTCGCCCTTTTCATCGAAGGGCGGTTCCTTGGCGATATACGCCTCTGCCTGGCTCTTGGTGCCCTTGGTCGGTTCCAGGTGCGCCCCGATGGCGTAGGACTTTTTAATCAGAGAGAAGCGCATGGGCTTTTCATCTTCCAGAACCATGTGTACATGATGCAGTCCGGCCGCGCTGATACAGTAGGCCCATGCGCCCGTGCGGTGTTCGCCTCCCTCTATCCATTCATCCCGCAGTCGGTTGCAGACCTCTTGCGAGTCGCCTGTATAGCCATGGTCCGCCGGATTGTTCAGCACGGCGAACCAGGAGCGGGTGACGGGCTGGCTTTCGGGTGAGGCTCTTGGGGGATTTTTGTTCTTCTTTTTGGAGCGTGACATGCGTTCCTCCTTTGTGATTTCTCCCGTCCTCCGCCCCCTTGCCGGATCCACCCTTACAGGGTGGTCCAGCGGGGGACGGGTCCGGGAAATTACCCGCAGTACGCAGGACAGCGCACAACGGGCGCGGGGGTCAATCGGCGGTTTCGAGGACCTGGATTGCGGCGGGCTTGCCGTTGCGGTTGTAAGTAATGTTCACGGTATCGCCGACATGGGGGGCATAGCCGTTGAGTTTGCTGTCCGTCAGGTAGACGCGCTCACAGGCCGTACCGTCCGCGTCCTTGCCGTACAGGTCATAAGACGTGACGTACAGGTTGTAGCCCGTGATTTTTGCGCCGCTCGAACCCTCGAAGTCATTCCGCTTGTAGCCTAAGATTTTCATTGTTGTGTTGAACCTCCTTTGTTTTTTCGGGCCCCAACGAAACGGGGCAAAGTGGGGCGGCTTTTGCGCCGCATGAGTTGATAATATGCGAGGCGGAAAATTCTATTTGTCATTTTTGTATACTCTGCCAGTAGTGTTTCCACTTGGATAGGTATACAATAAATAGTTAAGAAAAATCCGCTCTCGCCTATTCACCTATATAAAATGCGAAAACAAAAAATCCTATTCCAAAAAATGAGCTGTTTTGACAAAATATTTTATTACAGTTTTGTTACAGCCCCGTTTGGCAAAAAGGAGAATGCCCACGATTGGACAGGACCCTCCCACAGCCCGACACAGTTCGGGGGGAGATACCATGCCCCCGGTCCAGCGTCAAGGGCCGCAAAAAAATTTCCCAGGTTCCGAAGAGCCTGGGAAATTTTTTTGCTTTCCGCTCCGCTCCACCCTTGACCCTGACCCGTGGTCATGGGGACGGGCAGTCAACAAAGTTCGCCAGCGAGCTTTGCTGACACCAATTCTTATTATGGGAGGAACGGACCATGAAGCAGACTATCAAGACCAGCAGGACGGCGGGGTATCTGGAGAAGATTTTCCGGGCTTTGAATGCGCATTACTTTGACGGGGCCATTGAGGAGCCTGTCATTACTATCCAGAGCACGCCAAGGGCTTACGGACACGTCACCGTAGCCAAGGCGTGGCAGAGGGCGGACGGGGGAGCACGGCATGAGCTGAACATCGGAGCCGGGACCCTGGACAGGCCCATCGAGAACGTGACGGCTACGGTGCTCCATGAAATGGTCCATCTCTATAATATACAGACCGGGGTACAGGACACCAGCCGGGGCGGGACCTACCACAACAAGCGGTTTCGGGAGGCGGCGGAGGCGCGGGACCTCCATATCTCCTATGACAAGCGCATTGGGTGGAGTGTCACGGAGCCGACGGAGGCGCTTATCGAGTTCATTATCTCCCAGGGCTGGGATGATATTATGATGAACCGGAAGGACGGCTTTTCCATGCGGGGCGTGGGAGGGCCAGGAGCCAAAGGCGGAACTGTCCCGCCTACCGGAAGGACCTCCAGCACCCGCAAGCTGGCCTGTCCCAAATGCGGGCAGAGCGTCCGGGCCACGAAAGCGGTGAATATCTTCTGCGGGGATTGCCTCTTGCCGATGATGGAGGTTTGAGAAACAAAAAGAAAAAGCCACCTTCAAAGATCGCCTCCGGCGATTTTTGAAGGTGTACATTCAAAAGAGCATCCCTGCGGTTTTTCACTTTTTTGCCACGCGGCCCTTGCTTTTCCTCTCGTTTGGGGCTACAATGTCAGTACGGAGACATATTGCGGCAGGCCGGGAAGGTGCTGGCTACACCCCCCGGCCCTGTACGAGTGACTGCACCACTCAGCACAGCAACGATGTTGCACCACAGGCTTATTATATCCGTTTCGAGTTTCATTTGCAAGAGCGGAGAAAAGGCCGTGCGTTCGCTTTTTGGCGGTGTTGGGTTTCAAAAGCTCGGCACCGCTTTATGTTTCCGGCGGATTCCCAGGGCGGGGAAAACTCCCCGCCCACTGGGGCCGCTGGATTTTAGACTATAAGGAGATTCAACCATGAAAAAAGCATTCCCCATTTTTGTATCTGTTCTTCTGGTGTTGTTTTGCGCGTCTTGCAGAACTGCGGGAACGGAAAATCAGAAGGAACCATCCTCTGAAATTACTGATGCCCCCATTTCCGGTGTAGTCTTTTCTTACAATGGGAAAGACTACGATTTGCAGGAGCGTGAGCCCATGGTCAATTCGCTTATGGGGGAGACACCAGTAGGCAGTTTTATTATCGTAGAGGGGCATATTGGCCCTGACAACGCTTATTACGGTGTCTTTGATACAGAAACAAAAGCATTTGTAAAGGATATTCAAGGAAGCAATCTGACTTGGAGGGACGATGATATTTCTACGGCGGCTTATAACCTCTGGTCTGAAATATATGACTATGACGGTAATCTACTTGCCGATTTGGATTTGTCAGAAAGCGCATATATCAGCGGTTTGTCATGGAAGGACAGCCATCACCTGACGGCAGAAATCAGCTCCATTGAAAGCGAGGAACCCAATATCCTGGAAATAACAGTGGGCGGGAAGTCTACGCCAGAGAAAATACAATTGAACGGCGAGGCCATTCCTTGGAATCAGTTCCCCATTCCAGAGGCGGAGGCATTTGGCCTTACAGGAGAAGAAGCCAGCTTGTATAAAGGCGCTGTCAGTCACTTTAACCGAGAAGCTGAACCGGGCTACTTTGCTTCTGATGGTGTCAATACAGACTTGATTCTTCCCTCTATCAGTGTATTGGGCAGTTATACGACCGATGAGGGCAATTCCGCATATGTCGTCAATTTTGTGCAATGCTTTTTCTATGACCTTGGAAGTGGGCTTGCCGACCTCAACAATCCGGTTTATACCAGCTACTATGCAAATAATCTGGCATCCTTTACGCTGGATAAGAATGGGGACCTGGTTGCCTTTGATAAATTGGGCGATGGAGAGGACGATTCCGCCGTTTACCGAGTTTGCGGCCCTCTAACGGAAATTGCGGAAAAGTTCCTCGCTGGCGGCTGGCCAGAGGAAATCGCCCATATTCCTGCCACGGACAGCTATGAGGATATGTTACAGCAGTATTTGAATTTTTACTTTGAGGGCTGAACAACTGCATACGAGAAACGGCTTCGAGTAATTCAGGCCGGTCCCTATGCGGATGCTTTGAAAAGTGCATTTCAAAAGTTTTCCCCTATCTTGGCAAAAGAGAGGCCGCGGTTTCCCGTGGCCCCGTGCAGTTCCCCCGCGTGGTGAAAATTTTCCCTTATTTTTTCCCTTAACAAATTGGTAAACGCGTTAAATCCGGTGGTACGGTTTGGTAAAGGCGATACGGCTCAAACCGTTGGAAACAGGGCATTTGCGGTAAAATCCAGATAGAATCCCGCATGGGTGGAAAAGCGGGGGCTAAAAATTCAAGTCTCGCCACTCGGACCAATCGAAGCATCCAAATTGGATGCTTCGATTTTTTTTACTTTCACCGACATCTCCCCTGGCTTGTTTGTGACTGGCCGCACACATTGCCGAGTGGGCAATGTGTGCGGCCTTATTGTTCAGAATATACCGGCGGAAACAAACACAGCATCCATGTTGTACAGATTGCGGCGGGCGTCTTCTGATTCGCAGTCCCCCCCCTGCTCTTCCGCTACCGACCTAGCTGTCCGGAGATTGCATGCCATGACCGGCTATCTAAAGATTTCCCCATTTTGAAACTTTTTTCGACAAACCGGCGTCTATTAGGTAGAGCAGAACCAAAAGCAACAGATCACATAGGCGCCCGAGGAGGACTCCCATGGTTTATACAAATGATAGAGCCGCAGGCGTACATAGCTCAAAAGGGCGGCGTAGAAAGCGCTCCCGCAGACTGCGCTGGCCTTTGAAGCTTTTCTGCATGTGTCTGGTATTGTCTGCCGTGGTTTTGACTATACGCACAGTGAGATCCTTTTCCGCCCCCATGTCTGCGTTGGAGCCTGCGGAACAACTGGCGGAGCAGCACCCGGAGTCTTCGCTGCAGGAACCCGATGCCCTGCCGCCGGTCGAGCTGAATCCGGCCCCCCAGTCCGGCGCCGTTACTCCGGATGACTGGCAGATCCTGCTGGTGAACCGCTGGAACCCTTTGCCCGATGGATACACGTTTGAACGGACAAAGCTGAAGTATGGCCACTCGGTGGATTCCAGAGCATACCCGGATCTGCAGGAGATGATGGACGACTGCCGGGCAGCGGGATTGGACCCGGTGATCTGCTCGTCCTACCGGACACAGGCCAAGCAGCAGGAGCTGTACGAAAACAAGCTCCAGCGTTTGATAGAAGAGGGATATTCATACGAAAACGCCGTCACGGAGGCTGGAACTGTGGTAGCCGTGCCGGGCACCAGTGAGCACCAGACGGGCCTGGCCCTGGACATTGTAGACGCCTCCTATCAGATTTTGGACCAGGGGCAGGAGGACACCCTGGTCCAGCAGTGGCTGATCGAGCACAGCTGGGAATACGGTTTTGTCCTGCGCTATCCCAACGCCAAAAGCGAGATCACAGGCATTATCTATGAGCCCTGGCACTACCGCTATGTGGGCCGGGAAGCCGCCCGGGAGATGACGGAGCTTGACCTGTGCCTGGAGGAATACGTAGACTGGCTCTCCGCCCAGTGAGCCATCGTATATATGCAAACGACGCCTTGGACAGATACGATGTCCAAGGCGCTGTTTTGTCATGGTTCGTCGTGCTCACTGCCGTCTGGCCGTGCGGTAATCGTCGCCGGGCCGGTAGAAGGGACAGTCCCGTGTGCCGCCACGGAGAAACCGCTCCATTTCGTCCTCGTCCAGGTCCGCTTCGCAGACGTAAGCCGCCAGTTCCTCGTCGTAGTCGTAGTAGACACACTCCTCGCAATTTGCCGACATGCTCTCTCCTCCTCACAGCAGGACGGCGTACAGGCCGTCCACGTCCAGTCTTTCCCGGATCACCAGGGCCTCCAGATCCGCCCGGGCCGACGGCGGCGCAGACCAGCACATCCCGCAGCCGGCGGTGATGCTCCGGGGCACCGGAATCAGCCGCCCCGGCAACCCCGCCGTCCGGCAGGCCCGCTCCATGGCCATGGCCCCGGTGGTGGTGGCGAAAGTTACCACGAACCGCTCTTCTTTTTTCCGCATGGTCAGACTGCCTCCGCCGCCAGGATACAGACCGCCTCTGCAGCCGCGTCGGTCTCTGCCTCTGTATTGAAATAGGACCAGGAGAACCGCACCGCGCCCTGGTCCTCGGTCCCCAGCGCCCGGTGGAGCCGGGGGGCGCAGTGGGCGCCGGGCCGGGTGGCGATCTCAAACCGCTCCGCCAGCTCGTCCGCCACCTCCGAGGAGTCCAGATCAGCGATATTCAGGGACACGATAGGCGCCCGGAGCTGTACAGCAAAATTCCCATACACTTTTACGCCAGGAATGGTTCTAACGGTTTCATAGAACCGCCGGGCCAGGACGGACTCGTGCATGCGGACTGCGTCCCAACCGGTACGCTTCAGAAACGCCAAAGATGCTCCCAGGCCGGCAATACCATGGCTGTTGAGGGTCCCCGCCTCCAGCCGGGTGGGATAGGCCTCCGGCTGGGTCTCAGAGTAGCTCTGGACGCCGGTGCCGCCCACGGCAAAGGGGCGAATCTCCACCCCCGCTCCCACACAGAGCCCGCCGGTGCCCTGGGGGCCCATCAGGCTTTTGTGGCCGGTGAAGCACACCACGCTGATGTGCTGCCGTTCCATGTCAATGGGAAATACCCCTGCGGTCTGGGAGGCATCCAGAATAAACAGAAGCCTGTGCTTCTGGCAGAAGTTCCCCACCCGCTGGATGTCCATCAGATCCCCCGTCAGGTTGGAGCCGTGGGTGCACACCACTGCCTTTGTATTCGGCCGCAGGAGCCGCTCAAAGTCCTCATAGTCGATCCGCCCCTGCCGGTCTGCCGGGACGAAGTCCACCGCCCCTCCCTGCGCCCGCAGTCTGTACAGCGGACGCAGAACCGAGTTATGCTCCAGATCTGTGGAGATCACATGGTCCCCCGCCCCCAGCAGGCCGGAGATGGCGATGTTCAGCGCCATGGTGGAATTGGGCGTGAAGGCCACACGGTCCGCCCGGGAACAGCCGAAGAGAGCCGCCAGCGCCTGACGGACGCCGTAGATGCTCCGGGCCGCCTCCAGGGCCTCCGGATGGGTGCCCCGGCCGCTGTTGCCGTAGTCATTCATGGCCGCGGCCACCGCCTCTGCCACACCGGGAGGCTTGGGGCGGGTGGTGGCGGCGTTGTCCAGGTAGATCATGGCTTGATGACCTTCCCGGCATTGGCCAGGGCCTCCACAATGGCGTACATATTCGTGACGCCACCCACAGCCAGCTTCTCCGCCAGACCGTAAAAGTTCAGGCAGGTGCCGCAGGTGAGGATCTCCACTCCCTGGGCCTCCATATTCCGCAGGTCCTCCAGAGATTCGGAACCCTCCACCGTCAGCTTGGCACCACCGTTATAGAACAGGACGGTCCTGGGCAGCCGGGGCAACTGGCTCACGGCAAAAAGGAAGCTCTTCATCAGCAGCTTCCCCAGTTCGTCGCTGCCCCGTCCCATGGTCTCTGAATCCACGGCCACCACCAAGTCGCCCCGGGCGTCCGGAACACAGGTCAGAGCAGGTTCCTCCGCCGGGGCATCTCCCACCGGCTCCGCCACTTCCATGGTCACCACAAACAGGTGCTCTCCCTTCTTCTCCGCCTGGACCGGCAGGTGGTTCCCCGCCGCCATGCGGGTCAGGTTCTGCACCGCGATCTCATTGTCCACCCGGATCTCCAGCGTTCCCGGCTCTCCCATCTCCCGCAGGGCTTTCGTGGCCTTCACCACCGGAATGGGGCACGGCTCCCCCACAGCGTCCACGATCACAGTTTTCATCTTGTTCTCCTCTCCCCGCCCCTCGGCGGCTGTGTGTTTTATCCGTTCGCCTGCGGCAGGACGGAGGATTTAGAGCCCGTCCCCAGGCGATCTTTCCGGCCGCATACCGCTCGACCACCAGCCTAACGCTGCCCGCGCGCACAGAATCATCATCCGGACCGGCAGGGACAGTTCCGCTGCGGAGCGGTTGCCGCTCCTTCTAGGTGGGACGGCACTCTACGGCCATTGTATCGTCTCTTTCTTGTAAAAGCAAGGGATGTTTTTTGAAAAGAACATCGCTCTGCCTGTCTGTTTGGGAAAATCAAGGACTGTTTTTCCGTTTTTTGGGCAAATTTCTTGACAGAGACATGGATGTGCTCGTAAAATAGGACACATCTATGGCACCGCAAAATTCGACGCGGTAGAGTTTATGAAGATTTGAGGCTGTTGATATGAAGACCCCCTTTGTCACAAAGGACCAGCTGGAGGCCATCGCCGCCCAGTACCCCACCCCGTTCCACATCTATGATGAGCAGGGCATCCGGGAGAATGCCCGCCGCCTGCGGAAAGCATTTGCCTGGAATCCCGGCTACCGGGAGTATTTCGCCGTGAAGGCCGCTCCCACCCCTGCCCTGCTGAAGCTGCTGCACGAGGAGGGCTGCGGCTGCGACTGTTCCTCCATGACGGAGCTGATGATCTCGGAGCGGTGCGGCATCACCGGTGAGAACATCATGTTCTCCTCCAATGATACCCCGGCGGAGGAATTCCAGATGGCGGACCGGCTGGGCGCCATCATCAACCTGGACGATCTGACGCTGGTGGACTATCTGGAGCGGTCCATCGGCCATGTGCCGGAGAAAATCTGCTGCCGCTACAATCCCGGCGGCGTGTTCACCCTGGGCGAGACCCGGGAGGGCTTCCAGGTGATGGACAATCCCGGCGACGCCAAGTACGGCATGACCCGCGCCCAGATCGCGGAGGCATTTACCCGCCTTTCCGCCATGGGCGCCAAGGAGTTCGGCATCCACGCCTTCCTGGCCTCCAACACCCTGTCTAACGACTACTACCCCGCCCTCGCCCGCATTCTCTTCCAGCTGGCAGCGGAGCTGAAGGCGGAGACCGGCGTCCATATCACCTTCATCAACCTCTCCGGCGGCGTGGGGATCCCCTACCGTCCGGAGCAGCCTGCCAATGATATCGCCGTCATCGGCGAGGGAGTCCGCCGGGCCTATGAGGAGGTGCTGGTGCCCGCCGGGATGGGTGACGTGGCCCTGTATACCGAGCTGGGCCGCTTCATGACCGGTCCGTACGGACATCTGGTCACCCGGGCCATCCACGAAAAGCACATCTATAAGGAGTACATCGGTGTGGATGCCTGTGCCTGCAACCTGATGCGTCCGGCCATGTACGGGTCCTACCACCATATCACCGTGATGGGCAAGGAGGACCAGCCCTGCGACCATAAGTATGACATCGCCGGCAGCCTCTGCGAGAACAATGACAAGTTCGCCGTGGACCGGATGCTGCCCAAGATCGACATGGGGGACCTGCTGGTGATCCACGACACCGGCGCCCACGGTTTCTCCATGGGCTACAACTACAATGGCAAGCTCCGCTCCGCCGAGCTGCTGCTGAAGGAGGACGGCTCCGTGGAGCTGATCCGCCGGGCGGAGACGCCGGAGGACTATTTCCGCACATTGGTCTGGTGAGGAAACCGCCCAGTCCCGCAGCAACGGATCAAAATCAAAAGCGACACCGCAGGAGCGGTGGCGCTTTTTCTGTTTTTGTCAGGCGGAGGCACCTGTCTGGTCTTCAGCAGTGAAGTAGACGAAGAAAGTCTCGCCGGTGCTCTCCTCCCCGGAGTCATCCACAAACTGCTCCAGATAAGCGATGGAGAAGTCCGTAAAACCGGAGGGTACCTCATAGACCAGCTCGCCGCTGCGCTCCTCGTCCACGGCCATGGGATATGTACCGGGCAGCTGGTTCTCCCCCACCGGCTCCACTTCCGTATAGGTCTCCATGTCTGTGGTGATGGGATAGGCATAGGCGTCATCGCCGTCGTCCCACTGGACCTGGAAATCAGTGTCATACATCTCAATGCTCTGCTCGAAGGTGTTCTTTACGGTGATGTCCGCCACCAGCAGTACGTTCCCCTCCCCAGGGGTACGGCCCGCGTAGTCGCTGGTAAGGTATGCGCTGTTGACTGTGAAATCAAAGAAGTAGGTCTCCATGGTGTCGCCGGTGCGGCCCTCGCTGGAGCCGCTTCCGCCGCAGGCGGTCAGCCCCAGTGCCATCACCACAGCCGCCGCCAATGCAAACAGTCTCTGTTTCATTTCACTCTCTCCCTTGCCAAAAAATAGATCCGGGCCTCCGCCGCCCCCGGCAGAACGCCCCACGACCAATCTCAGTGTACCATGGCGCCCAGCCGGGCGCAACTGCCGTTCAAAAAAATTTTTCTCAGCGCGGGGGCTTCCCTTTGTGCACCTTTATCGGGTGGGGATGATCTCGATCCAGTATCCGTCGGGATCTGTCACAAAATAGATCCCCATGGCAGGATTCTCAAAGCAGATGCAGCCCATGGCGGCATGCTTGGCGTGGGCCGCCTCATAGTCCTCTGCCCGGAGGGCCAGATGGAATTCGCACTCCCCCAGGTCATACTTCTGGGGATGGTCCCGCAGCCATGTCAGTTCCAGGCGGAAGTCCGTTTTTCCATCCCCCAGGTAGACGATGATGAAGCTGCCGTCGGCCGCCGCCTTCCGCTCCCCCACCGGCTCCAGGCCCAGGGCCTCCTTGTAGAACGCAAGAGATTTGTCCAAATCCGCTACATTGAAATTGAAGTGATTGAATGTCAGCATAAGATCCTCCTGATCGCCGGGGGCCCTCTGCCTCCGGCTTGGTTTGGGTTCAGTATAGCATTTCTGCCCCCTCCGGGGCAAGGCCCTTTCCAAACCCTGCCCGCCGCTTCTTCTTTTTATCCATGTTATACAATTTCCAGAGAAAAATTTGTCGGCTTTTGGCTTGTTTTATAGTTGCCTCCTAAAGTGCACGATGATAAACTTCTAATTGTTAGACAATGCTAACTTTTGAGGAGGAACGTTCCGATGACACTGGACAAGCTGCCCCTGGGGCAGGAGGCCGTCATCACGGCTGTGGGCGGCGAGGGCGCCCTGCGCTGCCGCCTGCTGGATATGGGGCTGATCCCGAAGACCCGCGTGCGGGTGGAGAAGGTCGCACCCCTGGGCGACCCGTTGGAGCTGCGGGTGCGGGGGTACTCCCTGTCCCTGCGGAAGGAGGACGCCGGGAAAATCGAAGTGGAGGTGGCCGGGACATGATTTTCGCACTGGCCGGCAACCAAAACTGCGGCAAGACCACGCTGTTCAACCAGCTCACCGGCTCCAACCAGCACGTGGGCAATTTCCCCGGCGTGACGGTGGATCAGAAGTCTGGCGCCATCCGGGGGGAAAAGGACTGCACGGTGGTCGACCTGCCGGGCATCTACTCCATCCGGCCCTATACGCCGGAGGAGATTGTCACCCGGGATTTCATCCTGAACCAAAAGCCCGACGGCCTCATTAATATCGTGGACGCCACCAATATCGAGCGGAACCTGTACCTGACGCTCCAGCTGATGGAGATGCGTATTCCCATGGTGCTGGCCCTGAACATGATGGATGAGGTCACCGCCGGCGGCGGCACCATCGACGTGAAGGGAATGTCCCAGGCATTGGGCATCCCGGTGGTGCCCATCTCCGCTGTGAAAAACCAGGGCGTGGACGAGCTTGTGAAGGTTGCCGTCCAGACTGCCCGGACCAAGACGCTGCCTACGGTGTACGACTTCTGCTCCCCCGGACCGGTCCACCGGTGCATCCACGCGGTGGTCCACCAGATCGAGGATCACGCGGAGGCTGCGGGCCTTCCCGTCCGATTCGCCGCCACCAAGCTCATTGAGGGAGACGAGGACATCGTGACCCGCCTGGCCCTGGACCAGAACGAGCTGGAGCTCATTGAGCACAGCGTCAAGGAGATGGAGGACGAGTGCGGCATGGACCGCAATGCCGCACTGGCGGATATGCGCTACACCTTCATCGAAACCATCTGCTCCGGCACGGTGGTGAAGTGCCGGGAGTCCCGGGAGCGGGCCCGCAGCGAGGCCATCGATCGGGTGGTGACCAACAAATACCTGGCCCTGCCGCTGTTCTTCGCCATCATGCTGGGCATCTTCTTCCTGACCTTTGAAGTCATCGGCGCCTTCCTGTCGGATCTGCTGGCCGCGGGGATCGATGCCCTCACCGCGGCGGTGGACAGCGGCCTCGCCGCCTATGGATTGAACCCCGTGGTCCACAGCCTGGTGATCGACGGCGTGTTCGCGGGAGTGGGCAGTGTACTGAGCTTTCTGCCCATCATCGTGGTGCTGTTCTTCTTCCTCTCCATTTTGGAGGACACGGGCTACATGGCCCGTGTGGCCTTCGTCATGGACCAGCTGCTGCGGAAGATCGGTCTCTCCGGCCGGAGCATTGTCCCCATGCTGGTGGGCTTCGGCTGCTCAGTGCCCGCCATCATGTCCACCCGGACACTGGCCTCGGAGCGGGACCGACGGATGACCATCCTGCTGACGCCCTTCATGAGCTGCTCTGCCAAGATCCCCATCTACGGCGTGTTTTCCGCCGCCTTTTTCCCGAATCATGCCGCCCTGGTGATGATCGGGCTGTACATCCTGGGTATCCTGGTGGGCATCGTGGCGGCTAAGGTGCTGGGCACCACAGTCTACAAGGGCAACCCCGTGCCCTTCGTCATGGAGCTGCCCAACTACCGCTTCCCCTCCGCCAAAAGCGTGTGGCAGCTGTGCTGGGACAAGGCCAAGGATTTTCTGACCCGAGCCTTCACCATCATCTTCGTGGCCACCATCATCGTCTGGTTCCTCCAGACCTTTGACACCCGGCTGAACCTGGTGGATGACAGCGCCGACAGTCTGCTGGCCACCGTGGGTGCCTGGATCGCCCCGCTCTTCGCTCCTCTGGGCTTTGCCGATTGGCGGGTCTCCACTGCCCTCATCACCGGGTTCATCGCAAAGGAGTCCGTCATCTCCACCCTTGGAATCCTTACCGGGTCCGGCGCGGATGTCAGCACCGCCGCCCTGGGGACGCTGTTCACCCCTGTCACTGCCGCCGGGTTCCTTGCCTTCACCCTGCTGTACACCCCCTGCGTGGCCGCCATCTCCGCAGTGAAGCGGGAGCTGGGCTCCGGCTGGAAGGCCGCCGGTGTGGCGTTGAGCCAGTGCGTGATTGCCTGGATGGTGGCCTTCCTGGTCTACCACATCGCGGCGCTGCTGCTGGGATAGAGGAGGCTGCCATGCTGGAAGTTTTGATCCTGGCGGCCCTGGGCGTCTGGCTGGCGCTTGCCCTCCGTTCCTGCCTCCGCCGCAGAGGAAAGGGCTGCGGCGGCTGTGATGGCTGCTGTGACCGCTGCGGCGGTGCCTGCCGCAGCGCCCGCCGCTGACATACCCCATATTGTCGGTAAAACGGCCCCGGCGGAATGTTCCGCCTTGTTGAAAAGAACCCCCGCCGGCTGTCTCCGGTGGGGGTTCGCCTCATGTGTCCAGCAGCACCGTGCCGTCCGGCAGGATAAACCGGTCTGTGGAGGGGGTGCTCAGATCTGCCGTCAGGGATGCCATGCGGTAGATGGTCTCCCCCTCCAGCAGCCGTTCCGACGCTACCAGTAAGCCTGTCTCCACGCTGACCCAGTACCGTTGGGTGTAACCCTCCGGATCCTGGACCGTCTCCACGTAAATGCAGTTCACATCGGAGACGCTGCGGTAATCCGCGGCGGCGATATCCTCCACCGGCAGGTCCAGGATGGTCTCATAGGTGGGGATGGCTTGCTCGTCATCCGGGGTGATGTCCCCCGCAGGGGCGCTGTAAACGCTGCTCTCACTGCCATACCAGATATAAGTGATCTCCCCGTCGGTGATGGTGTGGCGAACCTGTCCGTCCGACAGGGAGCGATCTGTCCGTGTCCAGCGGCCGCTGACCGTGACGGTGGTCTCAAAGGAACCGCTGCCGCCGTCCCACAGCTGCTCCACCCGGATCACCCGGCTGTACTGCCGCGGGCGGGTCAGCGTCTCAATGGCGGTCTGCACCGTCTCCGGCGTCACCGCGATCACTGTCAGGGCGTCACCGCCGGAGGCATTGGTATCATCCTCTGTCTGTCCGGGGGAGCTCCCCTCCTCCGGCAGCGTGATATGGGAGGAGCGGCGCAGACTGTTGCTGAACATCAGGATCAGAACCATCACCACCAGGACAATAAAGCCCGCGGTGATCCGGTTCAGCTTCCGTTTCTCCATCTCCGCCCTCCTCTCTCAGGGTGCCGTCCGCGGCAGGTCAGACGCCGAATTCTGCCGGCCGATCCCGCCGCAGGCCGAACTTCCACTCGATGGCATCGGCAATCCGGCGGCAGGCATGGCCGTCACCGTAAGGATTCACCGCGTGGGCCATGGCGTCGTAGGCGCTCTTGTCCCGGATCAGCCGCTCCGCCATGGTGACGATGTCATCCTGTACCACGCCGCAGAGCTTCACGGTCCCGGCCTCTACCGCCTCCGGCCGCTCCGTCTCCCGGCGCATCACCAGCACCGGCTTGCCCAGGGCAGGGGCCTCCTCCTGGAGACCACCGGAGTCTGTCAGCACCAGATAAGACCGGGCCATAAGGTTATGCATCTCGTCCGCCGGCAGCGGGTCGATGAGATGGACCCGGGGCGCGCCCCGAAGATAGGTGTCCACTGCTTCCCGCACCACCGGGCTCAGGTGCACCGGGTACACCAGCTCCACGTCCCGGTTCTCCTCGGCGATCTGCCGCAGGGCCAGCATGATGTTCTTCATCGGCTCGCCATAATTCTCCCGCCGGTGGCAGGTAACAAGAACGATCTTCTTCTCCCCATAGGGCAGCTGATTCAGCTCCTCTGTGGAAAAGCGGTAGTCCGGCCGGACCGTGGTCTTCAAAGCGTCGATGACCGTGTTGCCGGTGACGAACAGCCCCTTGGTAATACCCTCCCGCTCCAGGTTGGCCCGATTGTTGGCGGTGGGACAGAAATACAGGTCCGCAATGGCGGACACCAGCTTCCGGTTCATCTCCTCTGGAAAGGGAGAATACTTGTCATAGGTTCGCAATCCTGCCTCCACGTGCCCAACGGACACCTGATGGTAAAAGGCTGACAGGGCACCGGCAAAGGTGGTGGAGGTGTCCCCGTGAACCAGGATCATATCCGGCTTCAGGGCGTCGATGGCCTCGTCCATGCCGGTGAGGCACTTGCTGGTGATGGTGGACAGCGTCTGCCGGGGGGTCATGATGTCCAGATCCCAGTCCGGCTTCACCTGAAAGACCTCCAGCACGCTGTCCAGCATCTGCCGGTGCTGGGCGGTGACGCAGCAGAGGCTCTCGATCCCCTCCCGATTCGCCAGCTCCTGCACCAGGGGGCACATCTTGATGGCCTCCGGCCGGGTGCCGAAGACGCTCATGATCCGCAGCTTTTCCATTTACTTCTCCTCCGTCTTTCCATCATCCTCCGGCTTGTCCGCTGGATGATGGCCGTGGTGGCCGTGCTCCTTCAGCTCCTCCAACTCTTCGTGCAGCTCCTCTTTGACCTCCTTGGGGAACACCACCCGGGCGGCCACCACTGCCACGATGCACAGCACCAGGAACAGCAGCATGGCCCGGCCCTCCCCACTGGTAGTCAGCACCACGGCGCTCAAGCCCAGGATGGCAGAGATCACGTACAGGGTAGCCACCGCCTGCTTCTGGTTCAGGCCCATGTCGATGAGCCGGTGGTGGATGTGGCTCCGGTCGGCGTGCATGGGGCTCTGGCCGTGGGCGATGCGGCGGATGAAGGCAAAGGCGGTGTCAAAGATGGGCAGTCCCAGAATTAGGAATGGCACCGCAAAGGAGATGATGGCATAGAACTTGAACAGGCCCTGGATGGACATGGTGGCCAAAATGTAGCCCAGGAAGGTGGCGCCGGTGTCGCCCATAAACATCTTGGCGGGGTTCATGTTGTAGGGCATGAAGCCCACGCAGGCCCCCACCAGGGCCGCCATCACCACAGCCACCTGAAACTGCCCGCCAATGAGGGCGATCACCAGCACTGTGGTGGCGGAGATGGCGGAGACGCCGTTGGCCAGGCCGTCCAGGCCGTCGATCAGGTTCACCGCGTTGGTGATGGCAACAATCCAAAGCACCGTCAGGGGCACGGAGAGATTTCCCAGCACCCAATAGGGATTGTCCGAAAAGACGTTGGGGTTGGAAAACGCCTGGATCACCACGCCGTGGGTGGCGGGGATCAGGGCGGCCACGATCTGCACCACAAATTTCAGCAGCGCCGGCAGGGCCATGATGTCGTCCACCACGCCCAGCACCACGATGATGACGGCTCCCAGCAGGATGCTGCGCATCTCGGCCGTGATCTCCACAAACAGCAGGATGCTGACCATGAAGCCGATAAAGATGGCCAGCCCCCCCAGCCGGGGGATGGGAGTCTTGTGCATCCGGCGGGCGTCCTTGGGTACGTCGATGGCCCCCACCTTGTAAGCAAAAGTCTTGACGATGGGCGTCATCAGAAAGCTGACGACCAGCGCCACCAGCAGCGCCAGCAGCGTATAGGCGATCAGCCGGTTTTCGATCAACATGATGTCTCCTCCATCACCGGGGCAGGAAGCCCACCTTTTTATAGACCTTGTTCAGGGTCCGGTTGGCTACATAGGCCGCCTTCTCCGCACCGGCGCGGTAGACGCTCTCCAGATAGCTCTTGTCCGCCAGCAGGCGTTCCGTCTCCTCCCGGATGGGCCGCAGCAGCTCCACCACGGACTCACCCACCGCCTGCTTGAAGTCGCCGTAGCCATGGCCGGCGAACTCCTGCTCGATGGTCTCAAAGCTCTTGCCGGTGGCCACGGCGTAGATCTGCATCAGGTTGGACACACCGGGCTTGTCGGCCGGGTCAAAGCGGACGCAGGCCTCGGAGTCCGTCACGGCCTTCTTGAACTTGCGCAGGATGTCCTCCGGCTTTTCCAGCATGTAGACGCAGCCGTTGGGGTCCTTGTCGGATTTGCTCATCTTCTTTTCCGGGCTGGTGAGGCTCATGACCCTGGCGCCCACCTGTGGGATATAGGGATCCGGCAGCTTAAAGGTATCACCGTAGATCCCGTTGAACCGGGTGGCGATGTCCCGGCAGATCTCCACGTGCTGCTTCTGGTCGCCGCCCACCGGCACCAGGTCTGCCTGGTACAGCAGGATGTCGGCGGCCATCAGGGCCGGATAGGTGAAGAGGCCGGCGTTGATGTTGTCGGCGTTCTTGGCGGACTTGTCCTTGAACTGGGTCATACGGCTGAGCTCGCCGAACATGGTGTAGCAGTCCAGTACCCAGCCCAGCTGGGCGTGGGCAGGCACGTGGGACTGGACGAACAGCACGTTTTTCTCCGGGTCCAGGCCGCTGGCAATGTAGGCCGCCACCTGGGTCAGGGTATGCCGCCGCAGCTCAGCGGGCACCTGCCGCACTGTGATGGTGTGCATGTCTGCCAGCATGTAGTAGCAGTCATATTCGTCAGCCAGAGCCGCCCAGTTCTTGATGGCCCCCAGATAGGAACCCAGGGTCAGGTCGCCGGAGGGCTGGATGCCGCTCAGGATTCGTTTTTTCTGTACTTCGTTTTCCATTTTGTATCCACCTCAAATACTCAAGCTGCCAGGCATCTCTGCCGGATGGCGGCCGGTTTTCCTTATATCGAGATAACTATTATATTATACCATACAACATTATTCTGTGCAATCTTTGATTGCGCTCCCAGACGTTGCGTGTTACAATACCCCCATAACCGCAGCTGCTCTGCAAAGAGGAGGGATGGGACGTGCTCCCCAAAATCGGAATCCTGTGCGCCGGAGATGACGAGCTCGCGCCGTTCCTGCCTCTTCTGGACAGGCGCTCCGTCCGCCGGCAGGCCATGCTCACGATCTACGAGGGATGGATCTCCAGCGTTCCTGCCGCCGCTCTGTACAGTGGTGTCTGCAAGGTCAATGCGGCCATCGCTGCCCAGGTCCTCATTGACAGCTGCCGGGTGGAAGCCATCATCAATGCGGGCACAGCAGGAGGCATCGACCCATCCATCTCCATCTTTGATACCGTCATCAGCACAGAGACCGCCTATCACGATGTAGCTGAGGATATTCTCACGGAGTTCCATCCCTGGATGGACTCCATCTGGTTCCCGGGGGACCCCTTCCTGCTCTCCTTGGCCACCCAGGCGGCCCAGGACTCCGGCCGCCCCGTCCGCTTCGGGCGGATGGTGACCGGAGAAGCCTTTCTCTCTGGCCCTGGGACAGAGGCCGTGCGGTCCGCATTTCACCCCCTTTGCGCGGATATGGAATCCGCGGCCGTTGCCCATGTCTGCCATGCAAACGGCATCCCATTCCTCTCCATTCGCACCATCACCGATTCGGCCGACCGATCCGCCGCCGCCTGCTTTGAGGAAAACTGCCGCCGGGCTTCTGAAATCGCAGCCCAGGTGACCCACGCCCTGTTCAAACGCCTGGCCGTCAGCGAGTCCTGCCCGATTGAAAAAGGAGAACTGCCATGACGCATTTCTGCACCTGCCAAAACACCGCCTGCCGCTGCCATCCCTCCAACCATAGCCAGGGGTGCGATCTGTGCATTCAGAAAGAGCTGCGCAAAGGCGAGATCCCCAGCTGCTTTTTCAATCTGGTGATCCGGCCCGGGAAGACAGTGGAGGATTGTACCATGGCGGCCTTCGCCCGACGGGTGCTGGAGCGGGAGGCGGAGATGGCCGCCTCTGATAAACAGTAGCTGACCCCGGACAGAAAAACGGAGGGAGCGCATCGCGCTCCCTCCGCCTTCTTTTCAAAAACAGGGTCCGGGGCAGGCTCAGGCCTTGTGGTCGCAGCCCAGCACGTCCACGATCTTGTGGGACACCAACTCCTTGATGGCGGCGCGGGCGGGCTTCAGGTACTCGCGGGGATCGAACTTGTCGGGGTGCTCCGCCATGAACTTGCGAATGGTGCCGGTCATGGCCAGACGCAGGTCGGAGTCAATATTGATCTTGCACACGGCGCTACGGGCAGCCTTGCGCAGCTGCTCCTCGGGAATGCCCACGGCATCAGGCATCTTACCGCCGAATTCGTTGACCATACGGACGAACTCCTGGGGCACGGAAGAGGAGCCATGAAGCACAATGGGGAATCCGGGCAGGCGCTTCACGACCTCGTCCAGGATATCAAAGCGCAGGGGAGGCGGAACCAGCTCACCCTTCTCGTTGCGGGTGCACTGGGCGGCAGTGAACTTGTAAGCGCCGTGGCTGGTGCCGATGGCGATAGCCAGGGAGTCGCAGCCGGTCTTCTCCACGAATTCCTGGACCTCCTCGGGATGAGTGTAGTGGGACTCCTCGGCAGAGACCTTCACGTCGTCCTCGATGCCGGCCAGAGCGCCCAGCTCGGCCTCCACAACCACGCCGTGGTCGTGGGCGTACTCAACCACCTTCTTGGTGATTTCAATGTTCTCAGCAAAGGGCTTGCTGGAGGCGTCGATCATGACGGAGGTAAAGCCGCCGTCGATGCAGCTCTTGCAGGTCTCAAAGTCAGGGCCGTGGTCCAGATGCAGGGCGATGGGGATGTTGGGGCACTCGATGACGGCCGCCTCCACCAGCTTCACCAGATAGGTGTGGTTGGCGTAGGCCCGGGCGCCCTTGGACACCTGGAGAATCAGGGGAGCCTCCAGATCCCGGGCGGCCTCGGTGATGCCCTGGACGATCTCCATATTGTTGACGTTGAACGCGCCGATGGCATAGCCGCCGTCGTAGGCTTTTTTGAACATTTCGGTCGTGGTAACCAGTGCCATAAGATCAACTCCTGTTCATTTATTTGTCCCGCTCTCCCACATCGGCCGACAGGTCCGATCCCGGTTGTCAAAAAACGCCGATTCAAAAGAACGAAAACGATTTTCCCTTATGATAATATCACAAGATTTTTAAAATGCAAGTATTTACAATTCTTTTTTTGAATGATATGATGAAAGAAAGCATCCCGAAACCAAATCTGAGGAGGATTTTTCCATGAGTGAACTGAAAGGCGCCTGCATTTTCGGCCAGTCCGGCGGCCCTACTTCCGTCATCAACGCCAGTGCCTACGGCGTCATCGCCACGGCATTGAAGAACCCCAGCATCACCCGCGTCCTGGGCGCGGAGCACGGCATCAAGGGCGTTTTGAACGACCGGCTGTTTGATATGGGCCAGGAGGACCCGGCAGAGCTGGAGCTGCTGAAGTACACCCCCTCCTCTGCCCTGGGCTCCTGCCGGTACAAGATGGCGGACCCGGATGTGGATGACACCGACTACAAGCGGATTCTGGAGATCTTCAAGAAGTATGACGTCCGCTACTTCTTCTACAACGGCGGCAACGACTCTATGGACACCTGCAACAAGATCAGCAAGTACATGCAGAAGGTCGGCTATGAGTGCCGCGTGATGGGCGTGCCCAAGACCATCGACAACGACCTGTTTGGAACCGACCACTGCCCCGGCTTCGCCTCCGCCGCCAAGTATATTGCCACCAGCTGCATGGAGGTCTATCAGGATGCCCGGGTGTATGACACCGGCATGGTCTGCATCATTGAGATCATGGGCCGCCACGCCGGCTGGCTGGCTGGCGCCGCCGCCCTGGCCACCGCCTACGGCGCCGGCCCCGATCTGGTGTACCTGCCCGAGGTGGACTTCGACATGGATCAGTTCCTGGCCGACGTGGAGCGCATCTACAAGGAAAAGGGCAACTGTATGGTGGCCGTCTCCGAGGGCATCCACTACGCCGACGGCTCCTTCGTCTCTGAGGCCAAGACCTCTGCCACCGACGGCTTCGGCCATGCTCAGCTGGGCGGCCTGGCCTCCCTGCTGGCCCAGGTAGTCAAGGAGAAGACCGGCGCCAAGGTCCGGGGCATCGAGCTCTCCCTCCTCCAGCGGTGCGGTGCCCACCTGGCGTCCGAGACCGATATCGAGGAGGCCGTCATGAGCGGCAAGGCCGCTGTGGAGAACGCCGTCAATGGCATCACCGACAAGATGGTGGGCTTCGAGCGCAGCTATGAGGACGGCCAGTACGTCTGCAAGACCAAGCTGCTGCCCCTGACCGATGTGGCCAACACCGAGAAGAAGGTGCCCATCGAGTGGATCAACGCTGCCCACAACGGCGTGGAGAAGCCCTTCATCGACTATGTGCTGCCCCTGATCCAGGGCGAGCCCAAGCTGCCCAAGGAGGACTCCCTGCCCCGCTTCGCGAAGCTGAAGAAAGTCCTGGTAAAGTAAGCGGGTTTTCCAAACAACAGGCAACCGTGAAAAAAGCGCCCGGCACGATTTTTGTGCCAGGCGCTTTTTTTCGCTCAAGTTTCATCTTTCTTCTGACGCCGTTCGAGATGGTAGACGATACATCCGACAGAGACGGCCGCTGTCATGATCATACAGCCAGCAAGCCCCAAGAAGCTGCCGAGATACCCTCCAATCAATATAAGCAATGCTGAGATCAGTGCATGTCCAAAAGCCCCCATTGTATATACCTCCTGTCTCAGTTAGATCTCACTTCCCACGATCCTGAACAGACCAGCAGATGAACCCTGCCGCCACGCCGACAGCGCAGATCACGCCGAAGCTGCCACTCACCAGACTGCCCACGATCCCTGCGGCAATGGTCCAGAACGCCACAGCGAACAGAGTCACCATGCGGTCAGCCCCCTCACTTGTTCTTCTGATAGATCGCCCACAGCCCGTCCATCAGCAGGTACTTGTCGTAGACGATCTTGTTCCGGCAGTATTTCACGATCACCGGGGCATTGCCGCCGGTGGCCACCACGCTGAGGGTCCGTCCTGAGAACTGTTCCCGGATGCGGTCGATGACCCCGTCCAGCATCCCGGCGGTGCCGTAGACGATGCCGGAGCGCATACAGTCCTCCGTCGTCTTGCCAATCAACACCTTGGGGTGCTGGAGGGAGATGGCGGGCAGCTGGGCCGCCCGGCGGCTCAGGGCCTCCAGGGACACGTTGACCCCCGGCAGCAGCATCCCGCCCTCGTAATTCCGGCCCTCGGAGATGACGCCGATGGTGGTGGCGGTGCCCATGTCGATGGTGACGATAGGAGGCTCGAATTTCTCCAGCGCCGCCACCGCGTCGGCCACGATGTCCGCCCCTACCTGGGACTGGACCGCCAGCCGGATGTTCAGCCCCGTCCGCACACCGGGCCCCACCACCATGGGCGGCTTGCCCAGCAGCCGGGCCAGAGCCTTCTCCATCATGAAGTTCAGGGGGGGGACCACGCTGCACAGGATCGCCCCCGTCACATCCTCAAACCGGAAGTGATACAGGGCGAACAGGTTCATCAGGTCGATGCTGATCTGGTCTGCGGTCTTGCGGCTGTCCGTGTCCAGGGATGCCAGAAACCGCAGCTGCTTGTCCCTGTCAAACAGCCCCACAGAGGTGTTGGAGTTTCCTACATCAATGGCCAGCAGCATAAGCCTCTCTCCTTTTTTCTTCTGATCTTGATCGTGTTCTATGGTATCACGCCTTGCCGCCGGATGCAAGGCCGGGACAGAGGGAAAATTTTTCGATGAAACGTCCGAAAACGGGAAGAAATCTGCCGCCGGATCTGCTATACTTTTGTTGAACACACGCGAAAGGAGGAGGCGCCATGGATTTTCCCTATGGTGAAACGGAGATTGCCTATCTGCGTGCCAGAGACCTGAAACTGGGCGCGGCCATGGACCGGATCGGCCCCATCCATCGGGAGGTGGACCCGGACCTCTTCTCCTCCGTAATCCATCACATCATCGGCCAGCAGGTATCCATGGCTGCCCAGCGGACAGTGTGGCAGCGGCTCCAGGCAGCGGCCGGGACGCTTGTGCCGGAGACGGTCGCGGCCATGCCGGCCGAGGCGCTCCAGGCCCTGGGCATGACCCGCCGCCGGGCGCTGTACATCCTGGAATTTGCCCGGAAAGTGGCCTCCGGGGATTTTGATCTAGACGCCCTGGCGGAAATGGAGGACCGTGAGGTGCTGGCCCGCCTCACCTCCCTGCGGGGTGTGGGGCCTTGGACAGCGGAGATGCTGCTGATCTTCGGCCTCCGGCGGCCAGATGTGGTCAGCTGGGGCGACTTGGCCATCCTCCGGGGGATGCGGATGCTGTACCGAAAGCGGTCCATCGACCAGAGGACCTTCCAGCGCCTGCGGAAGCGGTACAGCCCCTACGGCACCACTGCCAGCCTGTACCTCTGGGCCATCGCCTGCGGCGCCCTGCCGGAGCTGACGGACCCTGGCGCCGGACGGAAACCGGACAAAAAACGGGGGCGGCACACATGACAGACCGGCAGCGCTGGCAGGCGGTCCTGGACAACGACCGCCGGTATGATGGCGCATTTTTCTACGGCGTAGCCTCCACAGGCATCTTCTGCCGTCCCTCCTGCCCCTCCCGACCGCCGCGGCGGGACCGGGTGCGGTTCTTCCCCACGGCGGACGCTGCACTGGCGGCGGGGTTCCGCCCCTGCAAGCGCTGCCGCCCGGACCTGACCGATTTTTCCCCGGGCCAAGACGTTGCTGCGGAGGCCATGGCGCTGCTGCATCGCCACTTCCGGGATCAGGCGGCCTTGTCAGCCGCGCTGAACGGCCTGGGGCTCTCCCGCCGGAGGCTGGCCGCCCTGTTTCAGGCAGCCTACGGCACCACCCTCCACGGCTACCTGGGAACGCTTCGGGTGACCGAGGCCTGCCGCCTGCTGCGGGAGACGGACCAGCCCGTTGCCCAAATAGCCGGGGAGGCCGGATTTGACAGCCTCTCCGCCTTTTACCGGGCCTTCCGGTCCGGCACAGGACAGTCCCCGCTGGCGTACCGCCGGAGCGCCCATTCCGCGCCGGACAAATCAAGCGGTCCCTGTTGAACGACTTACATTCGTTTGCAATCGCTCCATCACTCTGATCCTGATTTGAGGTGTAATCGTATGTGGATGATCTTTCATAAGCCCTCCCCGGTGGGAATGCTGACCCTCTCCTCGGACGGCGCAGCCCTCACAGGGCTGTGGCTGGATGGGCAGAAATACTTTGGTGTCGGACTTTCAGATACTGTAAAGGAAAATGACCTGCCGGTATTTGAGCAGGCCTCCGCCTGGTTGGACGCCTATTTTGCCAAGGCTCCCCTCCCGGCTCTGCCGCCTCTGGCCCCCCAGGGCAGCCCCTTCCGTCAGGCGGTGTGGCGCCTGCTGCTGGAGATCCCCTACGGCACGGTCACCACATACGGCGCCCTGGCCCGGACGCTCCGGGGCCAGGGGATTTCTGCCGCGGCCCAGGCAGTGGGCGGCGCCGTGGGCCACAACCCCATCTCCATTCTGATCCCCTGTCACCGGGTTGTGGGCAGCGACGGAAGTCTGACAGGCTACGCCGGAGGCGTGGCCAACAAGCAGTTCTTGCTGGAGCTGGAGGGCGTGGACATGACCGGGCTGTATGTCCCCACTCGTGGCACGGCGCTGTGAGACGCAGGTGGTCTCCATGGCGCACACACGAAAAAAGATGTTTTACGCGCCGAAGGCGTTCAACGGCTATGGGCCGCCGGAGCCTCCGATTCCGGCAGCTCAGGATCGGCCCGGGCGCTATCCCTGTCCCTGCTGTGGGCAGATCACCCTCCCGGTCCCGCCGGAGGAGGCGGTGGCTTACATCTGCCCGGTATGCTGGTGGGAGAACGACGTGTTCATTTCCTCCGACAACGAGCCCAGCGACGAAAATCATGGGCTGACCCTGTCCCAGGGGCGGGAAAATGTCCGGCGGTTCGGCACCTGCGATCCCCGGATGAAGCGGTGAGAACAGCAGGGGAAATTTCTTCTTCAGGGATGCGTGCTTCATTGCAATTGGAAGCAGAATGCTTTCCCCCGCTTGCAGGCGGCCTTCTGCTCCTGCGTCGCCGGCCCGGACTCCGGGTTGCGCCTTTGGGACATCTGAACAGGAATCCCCCAATCCTTGCGCTGTTCGGCGTCTTTTGGTTCCCTTTGTGGTGGTCGGTCTCACGTATACCGGGCGAGTCGGCCTTTTCCCAGCTCCCTCTGGGACAGGCTGGAATAGTAAGAAAGGGCGCCGGAGGAATCCGGCGCCCTTTCTATGATGTCTGCGTCACAGAATGATGCAGATGAGTCCCCCGCTGCCCTCATTAATGATGCGGGTCAGGGTCTCCTGGAGCTTCCGCCGGGCGTCCTCCGGCATCCGCTTGAGCTTTGCCTGCAGATCCTCGTTCACCAGCTCGTGGAAGCTGCGTCCGAAGATGTTGGACTGCCAGATCTTGCTGGTATCCCCTTCAAACTCCTGCAGCAGGTAGTTCACCATGTCCTCGGACTGCTTCTCGTTGCCCACGATGGGGCTGACGGCAGTCTCAATGTCCGCCCGGATCATGTGGATGCTGGGGGCGCTGGCCTTCAGCCGCACGCCGTACCGGCCGCCCTGCTTCATGATCTCCGGCTCCTCCAGCTTCAGCTCGTCGATGCCGGGGACCACGATGCCGTAGCCCGTCTCTCGGACGTCGTGGAGGGCGCCGGCTACCTTGTCGTACTCCGCCTTCACCGCCGCCAGCTTCGTCAGCAGGCTCATCAGATCCCCATCATCCCCCACCTCAAAGCCGGACTGCTCCGACAGGGTCTTGTAGAACAGCTCCCGGGGCAAGGCCAGCCGTGCGGCGGCCACGCCGGTGCCCAGGTCGATGGCTGAGATTCTGGCCTCACTGATGTGCTCGCTCTCCCCCAGGGCGGCGATGACGCCCTCCACCTCCCGGATGTGGCGGAGCTGGGCGGTGTTCTGACGGATGGCGTCATACAGGCCCGCTTTGATAGGATGGTCCGCCGGCAAGGCATCCACCCAGGGGGGCAGGAACAGGTCCAGCTCCTGCATGGGGAACTCGTAGAGCACCGCCTTCAGGATGGCGGCCACGGCGTCCTCGTCCAGCTCCAGGCAGTTGACGGCCATGCAGTTCACCTCATACCGGGAGGAGATGTCCTTGGCGATGGCTTGGGCCCGGTCGCCCCGGGGGTCTGCGGAGTTCAGCAGGACGATGAAGGGCTTCCCCAGCTCCTGCAGCTCCCGGATCACCCGCTCCTCCGCTTCCAGGTAGTCCTCCCGGGGGATGTCGGAGATGGTGCCGTCGGTAGTGATGACAATGCCGATGGTGGAGTGCTCGGCGATCACCTTCCGGGTGCCGATCTCCGCCGCCTCGGTCATGGGGATCTCATGGTCGTACCAGGGGGTGGTGACCATCCGGGGGGTGTCGTCCTCCATCTGGCCGATGGCGCCCTTCACCATGTATCCCACACAGTCGATCAGCCGCACGGAAAAGCTCGCCCCGTCCGGCAGCTGGATCTGGGCAGCCTCCTCCGGGACGAACTTGGGCTCGGCGGTCATGATGGTCCGGCCAGAGCCGCTCTGGGGCAGCTCATCCCGGGCCCGCTCCTTGCGGTAGACGTTGTCGATGTTGGGGATCACCTGGGTCTCCATGAACCGCTTGATGAAGGTGGACTTCCCGGTGCGCACGGGGCCCACCACGCCGATGTAGATATCCCCAGCGGTGCGGGTGGCGATATTCTGATAGATACTGGTATTCATAGCATCCCGTCCTTTTTCCGCTCCATAGTCTTGTTCCACTCTATGTCCGGCTGCTGCGAAGTATGACAGCCCGTCTTGTTTTGGAGAAGATGCACAAATTCAGGAGCCGGCCTTCTCCGTTCTTGGCTGATTTTGCGGCTTTACACGGATAATTTAGTGTGGTAAACTGCTAATGTAATGAAACGGACGGTATCCCCGTCTAGAGATTTGGAGGATTGACGATGAAAAACATGAAGAAGCTGTGGGCAGCGCTGCTGGCCCTGGCCATGACCTTCTCTCTGGCCGCCTGCGGCGGAACCTCTGACGAGGACGCCGCCACTGATGACCAGCCCACAGGGGAAGAAGTCTCCGGTGACACCGCTCCCGAGAGCGACGTGGCCTATATCCAGGATAAGGGCACCCTGGTGGTGGGCATTACCTACTTTGCCCCCATGGACTACAAGGAAGAGGGCAGCGATGAGTGGATCGGCTTTGACGCCGACCTGGCCAAACTGTTTGCCGAGAGCCTGGGCGTCTCCGTGGAGTTCCAGGAGATCACCTGGGACTACAAGGTGGAAGAGCTGGACTCCCGGGCCATCGACTGCGTGTGGAATGGTATGACTCTCACCGACGACGTTCTGGTTGCTATGGGTACGTCCAACCCCTACTGCACCAACTACCAGACTCTGGTCTATCCCGCCGACCGGGCCGCTGAGTTCGAGGGCCTGACCTCTCTGGAGGGCCTGAACATCGCTGTGGAGTCCGGCTCCGCCGGTGAGGATGCCGCCGTGGCCTTGGGCGCCACCACCGTGCCGGTCCAGGCCCAGTCCAACGCCCTGATGGAGGTTGCCGCCGGCACGTCCGACGCCGCCGTCATCGACGTGCTGATGGCCGCTGAGATGACCGGCGAGGGCACCAGCTACGCCGATCTGATCTACAGCCTGAACCTGAATGAGGCCCAGGACCTGCCCTCCGAGGAATACGGCGTGGGCTTCCGGCAGGGGTCCGACTTGGTGGACGCCTTCAACACCTTCCTGGCGGAGAAGACGGCTGACGGCACCGTGCTGGAGGTGGCTACCACCTACGGCCTGCAGGACGCCGTGATCCTGGAGTGAGCTTCTTCCCCTGCGGATCTTCCAAAAGCAGAGTGCGCAGTGCGCGCTCTGCTTTTCGGCGGCTTTCCCCCTCTACCACACTGACCTTGAGAGGACGATACCATGATTGAATTTTTTACCTCCAGCACATTCCGGACCGTGCTGTCGGCCCTGAACAGCGGATTTCTCAAGACCCTTCAGCTGTTTTTCATCACCCTGATCGGGGCACTGCCCCTGGGCTTGGTTATCAGCTTCGGTTCCATGAGCCGCTTTCCTCCCCTGCGGTGGCTGACCCGCCTGGTGGTCTGGGTCATCCGGGGCACGCCTCTGGTGCTGCAAATCATTGCACTGTTCTATGTGCCCGGCATCCAGAAGTGGTTCAACTGGCCCAGCGGTGAGTCCGGGCGGATGATGGCCGTGTGTGTGGCCTTCATCATCAATTACGCCTGCTACTTCTCCGAGATCTACCGGGGCGGCATCCAGGGAGTGCCGAAGGGCCAGCAGGAGGCAGGCCAGGTCCTGGGCATGACCAAAGCCCAGATCTTCCGCCACATCACCCTGCTGCAGATGATCAAGCGAATCGTCCCCCCCATCTCCAACGAGATCATCACGTTGGTGAAGGACACCTCCCTGGCCCGGGTCATCGCATTGCAGGAGGTCATCTGGATGGGCGAGTCCTTTATGAAGGGCAACTCCGGCATTGCGGGCCTGGTGTGGCCCCTGTTCTTCACCGCTGTCTACTATCTGATCTTCAGCGGCATCGTCACGGTGCTGCTGGGCAAGCTTGAAAAAAAGCTGGACTTCTTTCAGTAAGGAGGGAACCGATTTATGGCAATTCTGGAAGTACATCACATTGAAAAGCATTTCGGCGCCACCCGGGTGCTGGAGGACATCAGCTTTGATCTGGAGCAGGGCCAGGCCCTGGCCATCATCGGCTCCTCCGGCTCCGGCAAAACCACCCTGCTGCGGTGCCTGAATTTCCTGGAGAAGCCGGAGCAGGGTACCATCTCTGTGGCGGGTAATCTGATTTTTGACGCCGCTGATCCCGCCACCCAGCGGGAGAGCGAGGTGCGGAAGAAGCGGCTCCACTTCGGGCTGGTGTTTCAGTCCTTCAATCTGTTCCCTCAGTACACGGCGCTGAAGAACGTCACCCTGGCCCGGGAGCTGCTGGCCCAGGAGCAGCCGGACTTCAAGCAGAACAAAAAGCAAATCCTGGAGGAGATCCAAGCGGACGGCCGGGAGCTGCTGGCGAAGATGGGCCTCAGTGAGCGGGCAAATCACTACCCCAGCCAGCTCTCCGGCGGACAGCAGCAGCGGGTGGCCATCGCCCGGGCCCTGGCCTTGCACCCGGACATCCTCTGCTTTGACGAGCCCACCTCCGCCCTGGACCCGGAACTCACCGGCGAGGTGCTTCGGGTCATTCGGGAGCTGGCGGAACAGCGGACCACCATGATTATCGTCACCCATGAGATGGCCTTTGCCCGGGATGTGGCAGACCAGGTGATCTTCATGGACGGCGGCGTCATCGTGGAGCAGGGTGACGCCCACCAAGTCATTGAGCACCCCAGGGAGGAACGGACCCGTCAGTTCCTCGCCCGATATTCCGAGGGATAAAACGGAACAGAAAAAGAGCGGAGCTGATGCTCCGCTCTTTTGTTATCTTGTGCCGTCTTGTTAAGACGGGGCAACGGGAAACTCCGTCAATCAGGCAGGTTTGGATCTCCGGCGGCCCAGCAATCGCCCGATGAGAAGGCCCAGGGCAGAGATGGCCGCCCCGATGAAAAACAGGTCCCACTGAGGCAGGTTGATCTTGTCAAAGGCCAACATATTGGCGAGCCGGAAGGTGAGAAAGTCCGCCAGCATATACAAAAGTCCCAGGGCCAGAGGCAGCAGCCACATGCGCCCATCCCTGCGGACCAGTTCCCCAATCCGCAGTGAGATCACAAAGGCGGCGATGGGCAGGAGCAGCCAGTGGAATAAAAGGGCGTACCCCATGGCGTCCGTGGGGTCCATCAACAAGAACACCACCAGGGCAAAAACCCAGAGTCCCAGGTAAACCGCTACCAGCCGCCTCGGGGACCGCCAGCTCCTCCCCTTGGCTCCCCGAACACGCACCGCAAAGTCCGGCATAGGCACCTCCACTTCCCAGAGGGCAGACGAAACAGACCGAATACCCGTTTTTTCCAGTCTACCATGGGCTGCCGGACCCGTCAAGGGTGACTCAGGTCCGCTTCCGGGGGATCAGCAGCAGCTGGTCCCGGGAGATATCTCCTTCCGTCTCCAGTTGATTGGCTGCCAGGATCACGCCGATGGTGGTGTTGTACCGTTTCGCCAGATCCCAGGCGGTCTCCTGCTTCCCCAGGCAACGCAGCACCAGGGACGGCGCGCCGGTGGTCTCCTTAGGCGCGTCTGTATTGATCTTTCCTGCGGACACGCACACCCGTTTCACACGCTGGGCCGCCTCCGCCCGGAAGTCCACCGGGAACCGGACCTCGATGCCCCGGTCCGTCAGGCTGCCCTGGACCTCTTCCGGGCAGACGGCCCGGGCAGCGACCCGGCAGTCCTCCGGCAGCTCCAGTTGGCAGCTGACGTCGATGCTCCGCTCCGCCACCAGAGGCACGCCCCCCTCGTCCAGATACAGTGCCCGGACAGACGCCCCGGTCCGCAGGACCACGCCCGCCCCCTCCCGGCTGACGGAAACAGCTCCGCAGGTGACGGAGAGGGCCAGGATGGAATCCGCCACCACACCGATCTCCAGCACCTCCCGCACCGTCTGACGGCGGGTGAACTGTTCCCGAAAGCTGGTGAGTTCCAGAGGCGCGGCGTCATAAGTCAGATCATAGGCAGTGGAGTAGAGGTCACTGAGGAGCGTCAGTTCCTGGGTCTGGCGCAGCAGAGCTGTGGCGTGGAGGTATAGCGTCACCGCGATCTCCCGGCCCTCGGCGTCGGCGCCGTCGACCTGCAGATCCGCGCCGGTGAACTGGAGGCGCACCGATGGCTCTGCGCCCTCCGGGGCGCCTTCCACCTCCAGGATCTGAGAGAACGGCAGCTCTCCGGACGCGGCGCAGCAGCGGCCGTCCGCCGTCCGGTACAGGAGGCTGACGGTGAAGATACCCTTGAACAGCAGCTTGCTGCCCACGATCTTCGTCTCCGTCACAGTGCTGTTCACCCGGCTGGTGAGGATCTCCGCCGCTCCCTCTCTGCCCGGGGACAGGTCCATCTGTTCGGAGAAGGTGAAGTCCTTCTCCGCAATGTGGGTCAGCACGATGGCGTGCTGCTGCTCCTGCTTTTTTTCGATGCACAGTTCCGGCCCCGCCTCTGCATCCGTGCAGAAGCATAAGGGACTGCGCTGATAGCCCGTCAGCCGCGTCACCAGCTTGCAGTGGGTGAAGACCTTGCGGGGGTTCAGCATCCGGGTCTCCAGAAGCTCCGGCTCCGTGTCCGCCAGCAGCGCCGCGCAGTCCGGCAGACTGCGTCCGTCGGTCTCCACCGTGAAGGGCATGGCAAATTCCAGGGTCCGGATGCCCCCCTCCCCCTCCGGCGTGTACAGCACCGTCACCCGGACGGTGCCGGAGATCTCTGCCCTGCCGTCCCGCATCTCCCGGCTGTGGAGGAACACCTTGCCCGTGGTCTCGATGATCCGCGCAATGTCCGGACAGTAGTCCGGCACGATGGTCTCCGCTGTCTCCTCCTGAGTCAATGTCAGCTCTCCCGCCGCCTCATAGGCGTCGAAGCAGGCCTTTTTCAATTCCAGTTCCATGGTTCGCCCTTCCTTTCCGGCCGTTGGTCCTCCGATGGACGGCGCAGCCGTTTCCCGCCGCCTGGAAAACGGTACGGGGCGGGAGGGGCCGCCAGCGGCCGCTCTCCCGCCCCTGTGCGCCGCCATGTTGTCCACGGAGCCTCGCTCTGCTGACACTGTATGCCCGGCCGGGACTGCTTATTCCGAAATCTTGAACAGCTTCCGCAGAATGCCGCTGAGGGCTTTGGGGGACTTCCACACTACAATTCGCATGATATTTGCTCCTTTCTAACGCCTGCAGCAGGCGCAGCCGCACGCAATCAGCAGGACCGCCACCAAAAACATCAGCGCCCCTACCGGAAAGATCGCCGCAATCAGGATCCCGGCCCCCAGCGCCACCGCACAGACGCCCAGTATCCAGCATCCGCCGCCTCTCCGAAACATACGCCCCACGCCCCTTTCTCACTCCCATTATATACGCCGCTGCCTGTCCTGGTACAAAAGGCAGGGCACACAAAAAGAGGCGGGCATCTGCCCGCCTCTTCCGCGCGATTCACTTCTTCCGCTCCTGCCAGTCCTGGAGGGGCTTCAGCTCCTCATACAGGCGCACATAGCTGGCGTGGCGGCTCCGTTGGATCTTGCCAGCGCGCACCGCCTCCAGCACGGCGCAGCCCTTCTCCTTGGTGTGGCTGCACCCCACGAAGCGGCACTGGTCCAGATAAGGCCGGAACTCCACAAAGGTCTCCGGCAGGCGGTGCTTCAGCTCCAGATTCAGCTCATCGGTCTCAAAGGAGGAGAAGCCCGGGGAGTCCACAACGTCCGCCCCGCAGCTCAGGTGGAACAGCTCCACGTGCCGGGTGGTGTGGCGTCCCCGGCCCAGCGCCTGGCTCACATCCCCCACCTGGAGCTGAAACGCCGGATCCAGGGCATTCAGGATGCTGGACTTTCCCACACCGGAATTCCCTGTAAAGGCAGACAGCTTCCCAGCGATCAGGGGCTTCAATTCCTCGATCCCCTCCCCGGTCTCCGCGCTGACCCGCAGAGTTGGAAATCCGGCGGCTGCGTAAATGGCGTACAGCGCATCGGCACAGTCCAGATCGCATTTGTTCAGCAGCACCATCACGCTGCATCCTTTCAGTGCTGCGATGGCCGCCACCCGGTCAATGAGGAACGGGTCTGTTTTGGGGATGGCACCGGAGGCGATGACCACCAGCTGGTCGATGTTGGCCACCGCCGGCCGGGAAAATGCGTTCTTCCGGGGCAGGATGGCCTCCACAAAGCCCTCGCCGTTCCCCAGCTCCCGGACCTCCACCCGGTCCCCCACCAGAGGGGAGATGCCCTCCTTCCGAAACTTGCCCCGGGCCCGGCAGGTGAGCACCTCGCTGCCAGTGTCCACATAGTAGAAGCCGCTGAGGGCCTTTCGGATCCGTCCCTCACTCACCGAAGGTCACCTCACGGGTATTGTTCACATCCATCACGCCGTCCACGTACACCTCCACGGAGACCGTTCCGGTGCCGTACAGCTCATAGACATAGTTGCCATCTCGGCAGGGGACCGACTCGTTGACCTTGATCACTCCGTCCACCACGATCTGAACTTCTGCTGTCTCCCGGTCTGTGGGCAGGGCGATAATCAGCGGTTCCATTTGCAGGTCTTCATTGCCGCCGCTCTCCGGGCCGGTGCTGACCCACAGCTCCACTGTGCTGCCGGCAGGCACCTGCGTGGTAGCCGTCGGGTTCTGACGGATAACCAGACCCGCTTCCACAGTGTCGTTGGCCTCCTCATAGACCTCGACCTCCAAGCCCAGCACGTTCTTCAGCTGGTCCTCCGCCCAGGCACGTTCCCTATTCGTGAAATCGATCAGCGGCACGGTCTGAGGTCCCCGGCTGAGGACAAAGGTGATGGTGTCCCCCTTGTGGAGCTCCGCTCCAGCCGCCGGGGTGGTGGACTTGATGACGTCAACGGCCAGCTCGTCATCGTACTCCTTCTGGGTCTCCTCATAGGGCTGGACGTTCAGTTCATATTCCGCCACCAGATCCTGCAGGATGGTCATGGCCTGGTCATAGGTCATGGGCTTGGTGGTCAGGTCCGGCATGGTGCCCACGTCCTCACCGGCGCTGACCCAGACGTTGATGGTGATGGGCAGCTCACCCTTCTTCTCCGTGTCCGGCTCCGGGTCCTGGCGGACGATTTCACCCACGGCGGCGTCGCTGGCCTCGGTGCCCGCCACCACCACCTGGAAGGTGCCGTCCGCCACACTGGCCTGCTCGTTGGCCTGCTCCTCCGTCATGCCCACCAGCTTGGGTACGGTGTAGGTGTCCGGCGCCGCCGGGACAAAGGAGGCGAAGATGGCCCGGAACAGGAAGAACAGGACCACCACGACCACTACGGCACCGCCGCCGATCAACGCGATCTTCTTGCCGCCGCTGAGGCGGGAGGGCTGTTCGTCCTCGTAGCGATCCTCCTCCCACCGGCGTCCCCGCTCATAGGAGGGCTCCCGGCCCTGCCGGTGGAGCTGGGGCGGCACAGCGGAACGGAGCTTCTGAGTGGGCTCGTCGGTCTCCTCCGGCCGCAGGTCGGACAGCTCGAAGTCCAGATTCACGCCGGGGTTCTTCCGAAAGGCCTCCAGATCTGCGATCATCGCGTCTGCAGAGGGGTAGCGTTTCTCCAGATCCGGCGCCATGGCCTTCATGCAGATCAGCTCCAGCTGCTCCGGGATGTCCGGATTCACCTCCCGGGGCGCCAGGGGCACGGAGCTCAGGTGCTGGATGGCCACGGACACGGCGCTGTCCCCCTCAAAGGGCAGGCGGCCGGTGAGCATCTCATACAGCACCACGCCGGCGGAATAGATGTCGCTGCGGGCGTCGGTGCGGTCCCCGCGGGCCTGCTCCGGAGAGATGTAGTGGACGGAGCCCAGAGCCTCCTGGGTCAGGGTCTGGGCGGCGTTCTCCAGGCAGGCGATGCCGAAGTCGGCTACCTTCACGCTGCCGTCCCGCAGCACCATCACGTTCTGGGGCTTGATGTCCCGGTGGACGATGCCCCGGCTGTGGGCGTGGCTGAGGCCCCGCATGATCTGTGTAATGAAGTGCAGCGACTCCCGCCAGTTTAGCTGCCCCCGCTTCTCCATGTACTGCTTCAGCGTGATGCCGTCGATCAGCTCCATGACGATATACTCGATATCGCCGCCCTTGGACACGTCGTACACCGATACGATGTTGGGGTGAGACAGTTGGGCGACTGCCTGGGATTCTGCGTTGAACCGGCGGCGGAAGTCCTCGTCCTGGGCCAGGTCGCTCTTGAGAATCTTGACGGCCACCAGGCGGTTCAGCCGGTGGCACTTGGCCTTGTACACAATCGCCATGCCCCCGGTGCCGATACGCTCCAGAATCTCATAGCGGTTGTCCAGCATTTTTCCAATATACGGGTCCTTGTGTTCCATGTGTCTCCCCCCTTTACTGTTTTTGCATCAGGACGGCCGTGACATTGTCCGGCGCGCCCTGGCGCTTGGCGATGGCCAGCAGCCGGTCCAGGCAGGTGTCCGGCCCGTCCCCGTGGATGACCTCGAAGAGCATCTCCTGATCGGTGACGGTGTTCACCAGTCCGTCGGAACACAGCAGCAGATACTCCCCGGCGTTCATCGGGCATATGTACCCGTCACAGTCGGCGGAGATGTCCGGTCCCAGGGCCCGGGTGATGAGATTGCGGCTGGGGTGGCGGCGGGCCTCCTCAGCGGTGATATCTCCCCGGTCTACCATGCTCTCCACCAGGGAGTGGTCCTTGGTGATGCGGGTGATGCCGTCCTCCGTGATGTGATAAGCCCGGCTGTCCCCCACGTTGGTGACCACCACGCCGCCGTCATAGGAGATGGCGGACACCAGGGTAGTGCCCATGTTCCGGCATTCCTCCCGGCGCTCTGCCTCCGCCTGAATGGCCTGATTGGCCAGGGCTGCCGCCTGGGCGGATGCCTCCAGCAGCTGCTGAGGGGTCTGATCCGCCGTCAGGAGCTTCTCCAGCTCCTCCAGATAGACGGAGACGGCGATCTGGCTGGCCACACGGCCCCCGGCGGGGCCGCCCATGCCGTCGCACACCACGCCCACCGTGCGGCCGGAGGCCGTGTGCTGCGCCGTGACGTAGGCGTCCTGGTTCTCCTTCCGGACAAGGCCGATGTCGGTCATGCCCCAGACGTTCATTTGGTTCATTGGGAACACTCCCCTTTCTGCGCTTCTTCCATGGCCTTCCGGCGGAGCTGTCCGCAGGAGGCGTCGATATCTCCACCCAGGCTCCGCCGCACGGTGGCGGTGATGCCGTGGGATTCCAGCCGTTTTTGAAAGGCCCCGATCCGGCGGGAGGGCTTGTAGGGGCTCTCCACCACGTCGTTCAGGGGAATCAGATTCACGTGGCCCGGCATCCCCCGGAGCTTCCTGGCGATCAGGTCCGCCTGCCAGTCGTGGTCGTTGACCCCGTCGATCATGGCGTACTCAAAGGAGATGCGGCGGCCGGTCTTGTCGAAGTAGTCGTGGCAGGCCCGGAACAGCTCCTCCACGTCATAGGCCCGGTTGATGGGCATGATCTTGGATCGGGTCTCGCTGTCCGGCGCATGGAGGGACACAGAGAGAGTCAGCTGAAGTTCAAGCTCCGCCAGCCGCCGGATGCCCGGCACGATGCCGCAGGTGGAGAGGGAGATATGCCGCATCCCGATGTTCATGCCGTCGGGATGGTTCACCAGCTCCAGGAATTTCAGCACCGTGTCCAGGTTGTCCAGCGGCTCGCCGATACCCATCAGCACGATGTTGGAGACGGGCAGGCCGGAGTCTTTTTGGGTGAACAGCACCTGGTCCAGCATCTCCGCCGGGGTCAGGTCCCGGACCTTGCCGGCGATGGTGGAGGCACAGAAGGCGCACCCCATCCGGCACCCCACCTGGGAGGAGATGCACACGGTGTTGCCGTGGTGGTACTGCATGAGCACTGTCTCGATGCAGTTGCCGTCGGACAGCTCCCAGAGGTATTTGATGGTCCCGTCCAACCGGGACACCTGCTTGCGGGCCACCTGGGGGGCGGTGATGAAACAGGTCTCCTTCAGCTTTTCCCGCAGGGACTTGGAGAGATTGGTCATCCCATCGAAGTCCGTCACCCCCCGGTGGAGCCAGGTGAACACCTGCCTGCCCCGGAAGGCCGGCTCCCCCAGGGACTGGAGGAAGGCCGTCATCTCCGGCAGGGTCAGTGATTTCAAATCGGTCATGGATCGTTCCTCAATTCCGCGTCATGCGGCAGATGTAAAAGCCGTCGGTGCCGTGGCGGTGGGGCCACAGAGTCACCTGGCCCTCGGTCTCCCCCACCGGTCCGGACAGGGAGAAGGGCGTGCGGCAAAAGTCCGGGTGCTCTGCCAGGAAGCTGTCGGATACACCCTCGTTCTCCTCCGGCAGGATCGTGCAGGTGGAGTACACCAGCGTGCCGCCGGGCCTCACGTACCGGGCGGCGTTGTCCAAGATCGCCCGCTGGATCACCGGCAGGGCGAACAGGTCGTCAGGCTTTTTGTACCGGACATCCGGCTTCTTCCGGATGATGCCGAAACCCGAGCAGGGGGCGTCTACCAGCACCACATCGAACCGCGCCCCCCACTCCGGCCGGAATGTCCGGCCGTCGGCGGCTTCTGCCCGGATGCAGGCGAGTCCCAGCCGGTCCGCTCCCTCCCGGATGCGCTTCAGCTTGTTCTCGTGAAGGTCGCAGGCCAAAATCTCCCCCTGGTCCTCCATCGCGAAGGCGGCGGAGAAGGACTTGCCTCCCGGCGCGGCGCACACGTCCAGCACCCGCATACCCGGCTCCACCCCGGCGATTTGGGACACCAGCCGGGCCGCCGGGTCCTGGACCAGGAATTTTCCCGCTCGGAAAGGCGCCAGCGCCGTCAGGTCCCCGGCGTGGTCCAGCTCTAGGCATCCGGACACCCAAGGATGGGGCCGGACAATCACGCCGGATGCCACCAGCTCCGCCGTCAGCTCCTCCGCAGCAGCTTTCAGCGGATTCACCTGAATCGTCAGCGGCGCCGGAGCGTTGTCGGCCGCAAGGCAGGCTTCCGTCTCCGGCCCCAGAATGGCCTGGAGGCGTTTCACCAGCCACTTGGGATGGCTGTACCGGATGGAGAGGCTGTGCAGTGCATCCTGGTCCGGGATCCTCGGCAGGTGTACCTTGTTCCGGGAGAGCTGCCGCAGCACCGCGTTCACCAGCCCGGCTGCCTTGGCCCGGCCGTTGTCCTTGGCCTGCTCCACCGCCTGATTGACAGCGGCGCTGTGGGGAATTTTATCCAGAAACAGAATTTGATAAGCCCCAATCCGCAGAATTTCCAGCAACGGCGGCTGCAAGTGGTCGACCTTTTGGGAGCAGTAGGCACCCAGGTAGAAGTCCAGCAGCAGCCGGTTCTGCATCACGCCGTAGACGATGCGACTGCACAGCGCCGCCTCTGGTCCGGACAGGCCGTCCCGGCGGAGCTGGGCCCTCAGGGCCGCATCCGCCCAGGCCCCGGCCGTGCGGCAGCTCACCAGGACGCGCAGGGCGGTGTCCCGGGCATTAGGGGCCCTCATTGGCTGCCTCCCTGATCGCGGCCGCCGCGGCCGATAAAGATCAGCACAAACCGCATCAGCTGCAGCAGGCTCATCAGCAGCGCCGCCACATAGGTCAACGCCGCGGCCCGCAGCACCTTTTTGGCGCCGGGCAGCTCATCCTCATCCAGCAGGCCCGCCCCGTCGATGGTGGCGATGGCCCGGGCGGAGGCGTTGAACTCCACCGGCAGCGTCACCAGCTGGAACAGCGTGGTGAAGGAAAACAGCACGATGCCGATGAAGAACAGAGACTGGTTGTACAGCACCAGCCCCACCAGCAACAGGATGAAGGACAGGCTGGAACCGATCCGCGTGGCGGGGATGATGGCCGTGCGCAGCCGCACAGGCCCGTAGTTTTCCGCGTACTGGACAGCGTGGCCCGCCTCGTGGGCCGCCACGCCCACCGCCGCGATGGTGGGGGCGTTGTAGACTGTCTCAGACAGGTAGATGGTATTGTCCCGGGGGTCGTAGTGGTCTGTCAGATTTCCCCGGCAGGGCCGGACAGGCACACCGAATACCCCGTGAGCCCGCAGCACCGCTTCCGCCGCCTGGGCACCGGTGATGCGGCGCCGGTTGTTCACGGCATTGTACCGCCGGAAGCTGCCGGACACCTGGAACTGGGCCCACAGGGACAGCAGCAGCACTGGGATCAGCAGCAGGACGTACAGATTATTTGCAAGAAAGTCGCCATAGCCGTAATAGATATGACCGTAATAGGGCATAAAAACCTCCCGAATTGTGAAACTGGCGGAGCTCAGACCTCCAACGGGTGGCCCAGCAGATAGGACGCCGCAGCCATGCGCTTGCCGCCCTCCGCCTGGATCTCCGTGAGATACAGGCTCTCTCCCCTGCCGCAGGCCACCTGGATGCCCTGCTTCCCGGCGGAGAGCACTGTACCGGGCGCCGCGCCGGTCTGTTCGCCGGGGGCGGTGCGGTAGACCTTGAACCGCTGCCCTGCCAGCTCGCAGGCCGCGCAGGGCCAGGGAATCAGTCCCCGGACCTGACAGTCGATCTCCCGGGCGGAGCGGGTCCAGTCGATGGGGGACATCTCTTTTGTCAGCATGGAGGCGTAGGTCTGACGGCTCTCATCCTGGGGTGTCCGGGCGGCTGTGCCGTTTCCGATGGCCGCCACCGCCTCGCTGAGGGCCTCTGCCCCCAGGTCCGCCAGGCGCACCGTCAGGGCCTGGGCGTCCTCGTCCGGGCCGATGGGAGTCTCCTTCTGCAGGATCACGTCCCCTGCGTCCAGCTCCTTCGCCATATACATGATGGAGACGCCGGTAGTCTCCTCCCCGTTCAGGATGGCCCAGTTGATGGGGGCCGCCCCCCGATACTTGGGCAGCAGAGACGAGTGGACGTTGATAGAGCCGTATCTGGGCGCCTCCAGAATGTCCTCCGGCAGGATGCGGCCGTAGGCCGCCACCACCGTCAGCTCCGGTGCCAGGGACTGCACCAGCTCCAGCGCCGTGCCGTCCCGCATCTTCAAAGGCTGATAGACGGGAATATTTTCTGTCAAAGCAAATTCCTTTACAGGCGTTGGCACCAGCTTATGTCCCCGGTTTTTGGGCTTGTCCGGCTGCGTGAACACGCCGCAGACCTCATGGCCGTCGGCCACCAGCCGCCGCAAGGACGCCACGGCGAAGTCCGGCGTGCCCATGAACAGGATCCGCATGGGCTCACTCCCCTTCCTGAGCTTCTGCGGCCTCACGGGCCTCCCGCTCCTCCTGCTCCAGATAGTCCCGAAGCTCCTCATCAGAGAGGAAGTGGTCGATGTGCTCCACAAACAGATGGCCGTCCAGATGCTCGATCTCGTGGCAGAAGGCTCGGGCCGTCAGGCCCTCGCCCTCCACCTCGAACCAGTCACCATACCGGTCCTGGGCCCGGACCCGGACCACGTCCGGCCGGGTGACGATGCCCCATTTGCCGGGCACGCTGAGGCAGCCCTCCAGCCCGGTCTGCTCGCCGCTCTGAGCCACGATCTCCGGGTTCACCAGTTCGATATACTCCTCAGAGTCCTCGTCCAGCACCACGCACACCCGGCGCAGCACTCCCACCTGGGGAGCAGCCAGCCCAGCGCCATTGGCATCCTCCAGTGTTTCCAGCATATCGTCCAGCAACTGGTGCAGGTGAGGGTTGAACTCCGTCACAGGGCGGCACACCTTTGTCAGGCACTCCTCTCCCTGCACCACGATCTTCCGTAAAGCCATAAGTCCTTGACCTCCTTCAAAACGCTGCTCACTCCATGGAGTTGCAGTCCACAAATAGATTCATCCCGCGGTTGGCGCGGTCGTTTGCAAATGCCTTCAGCAGCCAGCTCACCGCCTCTCGGGTGGGCCTGTCGTTCTTTCCCACCAGCAGGCAGCGGTAGCGGTAGCGGTTATTCAGCTTCATCACCGGCGCAGGGGCGGGACCCAGCACCTCCGGTTCTCCGGCCGCCAGCTCCGGCAGGGCGCAGAGGCGGCGCAGCTCTTCCCGCACTGCGGCGGCGGCCCGGAGGACGGCGCCCTCCTCGGTACCGGAGACGGTGAAGGTGAAGAGGTCTGCAAATGGCGGAAACCGCCGCAATCGCCGCATCCGGATCTCCCGCTCATAAAACCCCTGGTAATCCTGCCGAGCCGCGCACTGGATCACATCGTTTTCCGGGGTGTAGGTCTGGATCACCGCCCGGCCGGCACTGCCGCCCCGGCCCGCCCGGCCCACCACCTGGGTCAGCAGGCTGAAGGTCCGCTCGGCGGCCCGGTAGTTGTCTACATACAGGGACAGATCCGCAGCCAGAACCCCCACCAGTGTCACCTGGGGAAAGTCCAGCCCCTTGGCCACCATCTGGGTGCCCAGGAGGATGGGAATCCGCTCCCGCTCAAACTTGTCCAGCAGCTGCTCATGACGGCCCTCGGCGGTGTCTGCGTCCATCCGCAGCACCTCCGTACCTGGGAACAGATCGTGGAGCTCCTCCTCCACCTTCTGAGTGCCGGTGCCCACGTGCTTCATGATGCCGCCGCAGACGGGGCAGGTGTCGCTGGATCGCTCCGAGTGGCCGCAGTAGTGGCACATCAGCCGCCCATTGGCGGAGTGATACGTCAGCGCCACGCTGCAGCGGGGACACTCCGGCACATGGCCGCACTCCCCGCACAGCAGATACCTGCTGCTGCCCCGGCGGTTCAGCAGCAGGATGCTCTGCTCTCCCCGCCGCAAGTTTTCCTCCAGCTCAGTGCGGAGGACCTGCCCCACCATCCCGGCGTTGCCCGCCCGGATTTCCTGTTTCAGGTCCGCCACCAGCACCTCCGGCAATGCCTGCCGGTTATATCGCCGGCGCAGCAGCGCCTTGTGATAGATCCCATGCTCCGCGTTCCAGGCGGTCTCCACCGCCGGAGTGGCAGACCCCAGGACCAAGGTGGACTTGTCCCGGGCGCAGAGGTATTTGGCCACGTCCCGGGTGTGATACCGGGGCGGGTTTTCCGACTGATAGCTGCTCTCCTGCTCCTCGTCCAGGACGATCAGGCCCACGTTTTTCAGCGGGGCGAAGATGGCGGACCGGGTGCCCAGCACCACCTGGACCTCGCCCCGGCGGATACGCTTCCACTGGTCGTAGCGCTCCGTCATCCGCAGGGAGCTGTGGAGCATGGCCACCTGGTCCCCAAAACAGGCGGAGAACCGCCGCATCATCTGGGGCGTCAGCACGATCTCCGGCACCAGGACCATGGCCCGCCTCCCCCGGCTCAGTATTTCCTGAACCAGACGGAGATAGACCTGGGTCTTGCCGCTGCCGGTGACGCCCTGGAGCAGCACCGCCTCCGGCTTCCCGGTCTTCGTCAGGGTCCGGATAGACTGAAAGGCCGCCTCCTGTTCCTCATTGAGGACGATAGGACCGCTGGGTTCCACCGCCGTCAGGTCCGGCAGCCGCAGCTCCTCTTCCGCTGAAAAAGCCACGATCCCCGCCTTCTCCATCCCCCGGAGGGCGGCCATGGAGACGCCTGTGAAGTAGCATACCTCCGCCGCGCTCATCCGCCCCTCTGCCGCCAGGAGACGCACCGCCTCCCGCCGCTGGGGGGAGGATCGCTTTTCCGTCAGAGATGCGGCCTCCTCGGCGCTGACGGCCAGTTCCACCATCCGACGGGACTTGTCGCCGATCCTCCGGCGGGCCGCAGTCTCGCAGACCGTGATCCCGGCCTTCTGCAGTGCCCGCAGCACAGTGCCAGCCTCCCTGCCGCAGGCCTCCTCCAGCACTGACAGCTCTGCGGAGCCTCCGGCGGCAAACAAGGCGTCCAGCACCGGGGAGGCCCGTCGGATGCCGGTGGCCGCGCCGTCGGCCGCGCAGCGGTCCATGCCCTCTGCCACATGCCAGACCTCCCGGATCTGGTACCAGAGTCCGGCGGGCAGGATGGCCTTCACCGCCTCAAACAGCGTGCAGAAGTACCGCTGCCGCAGCCACAATGCCAGGGCGATGCCATCGCCGTCCAGTACCGGCCCTCGGTCCAGGACCGACAGCAGGGGCTTGAGCCCCTGCATCTTTTCACCTGGCGTCCGGGCCAGAATAATGCCCTCACTGGTGCGGTTGCCCCGGCCGAAGGGCACGGTGACCCGGACGCCGGGTACCGCCGTTTCCAGCAGCTCCGGGGGAACCAGGTAGTCATACGGCTTGTCAATGGAATAGGGCGCGGCGCTCACCGCGATTTTCACGATCTCAGCGGTTTCCATGCCTCGCCCCTCCTGTTGTTACTGTGCCTCTTCCTCCGCCGGCTGTAGATCCTCCGGTTCCTCAATGGTCAGGTCCATGTTTCTGGCGTCCAGCTTGCCGTCCGCCACTTCCTGGATGGCCAGGGTGACGGGCTTCTCCGTCAGATGCTCGCCAGTCTCCTCCGCCTCGTCGGCGATCTGCCGGGCCCGGCGGGCCACCACGTCCACCAGCATATAGCGGTTGGGGATATAGCCGGTCAGCTTGTTCATTGCGGGATACAGCATCATAATGGATCAACTTCCTATCTGCCTTGCAGGCGTAAATTTATTTATGAACAAAGCGGGCGTCTCAGCGTCCGCTGATGATCTCCATGCGCTCCTGGGGCTTGCAGTGCTCCGCCGTGATAATGGCGTTCAGCTCCCCCACCGCATTCTCCACGGTGTCGTTGATGACAAAGTAATCATAGGTGTGGGCCGTCTGAAACTCCACTTTGGCCCGCAGCAGCCGCTTCTGGATCTTCTCGGGGCTGTCGGTGCCCCGCTCTGTCAGGCGGCGCTCCAGCTCCGCCCAGCTGGGAGGGGCGATGAAGATGCGCACCGTGTCCGGCCGCTTGCTGCACACCTGGATGGCGCCCTGGATCTCAATATCCAGGATCACGTCCTTCCCGGCCTCCATGGCATCGTCCACAAACTTCTTGGGTGTGCCGTAGAAGTTCCCCACGTACTCCGCGTACTCCAGGAACTGGTCCATGGCGATCCACTTCCGGAAGGACTCCACGTCCATGAAGTGGTAGTGGATACCGTCCAGCTCTCCGGGACGCGGGTCCCGCGTGGTGGCCGACACAGAAAAATACAGATTCTTCCGGGACTCCAGCAGGGCCTTGAGCACCGTGCTCTTCCCCACGCCGGAGGGGCCGGAGACCACAAAGGTCCTCCCCTTTCTCATATACACACGCTCCTATTCTTCGTTCTCTCTCTCTTCCTTCGGTGCGAACCGCTCCGGCGGCAGGGCCGACAGTACCACGTGGTCGCTGTCCATGATAAAAATGGACGCGGTCTTGCGGCCGTAGGTGGCGTCGATCAGCATTCCCCGCTCCCGGGACTCCTGCACCATGCGCTTGATGGGGGCCGAGTCCGGCCCCACCACAGCCACCAGCCGGTCAGCGGAGACCAGATTGCCGAATCCGATGTTGATGAGCTTCATCTTCCATCACTCCACATTCTGGACCTGCTCCCGCATCTTCTCCACTTCCGCCTTCAGCCCCACCACTACATTGGCAATGGCCACATCGTTGCACTTGGAGCCGATGGTGTTGGACTCCCGGTTGACCTCCTGGATCAGGAAGTCCATCTTCCGGCCCATGGGCTCGTCGCTTGCCAGCATGGTACGCAGCTGGGCCACGTGGCTCCGCAGGCGGACGGTCTCCTCGTCCACAGCCACCTTGTCCGCGTAGATGGCGGCCTCCATCAGGATCCGCTGCTCGTCGACGGTGGTGCTCTGCAGCACCTCCTCCATCCGGGCGGTGAGCTTGGCGCGGTACTCCGCCACCGTCTCCGGCGACCGCATCTCCACCTGTCCGGTGTAGCGCTCAATGGCGTCCAGCCGGTTGGAGATGTCCTCCGCCAGCTTCTGCCCCTCTACGGCCCGCATGTCATTGTACGCGGCCAGCGCCTCGTCCAAGACCGCGCAGAGGTCGGCGCTGACGGTCTCCAGGTCCTCATCCGCCTTCGTGACGGTAAGGACGTCCGGGAACCGGGCCAGCGTCTCCGGCGCGGGCCGATAGTCCGCTGTGCCGCAGACGTCCGACAGCTCCCCCAGGGCGGCGGCATACTGGGCCGCCAGCTCCCGGTTCACCGCAACCTTGACCACATCCGCGGCAGTGGCGTCCACGGTGATGAACACGTCCACCTTTCCCCGGGACACCGCCTGCTGGACGTGCTTTTTCACCGCGTCCTCCGCAAAGGCATACATCCGGGGCATCTTCACGGTGCAGTCCAGATACCGGTTGTTGACGGAGCGGACCTCCACCGTGATGTCCCGCTTGTGCAGCTCCTGTCTTGCCCGGCCGTAGCCGGTCATGCTCTTAATCATGTGATCCCTACTTCCTCTCTTGTGGTCTCTCAGCAGCAGAACCAATAGCCGCCGCCATTGCAGAGCGCCCAGAGACAGCACAGGCTCATACAGGGATTTCCGCCGCAAAAGGTGCCGAAACTCCCGCCGCCGGGGCGGTATGCCGTGTCGTCCGTGCCCTCCATATACTCCAGCGCCTGCCGGTACTCGGCGTTGGTGGGGTCCATCTGGCAGGCGGTCCGGTAGTACCGCAGCGCCTCGTCCAGCCAGCCCCGGCGGTAGCAGACCGCCCCCTTCAGGAAGTTCCACTCCGCATTGTGGTCGCTGTAATTGGCCAGCAGCGCCTCCGCCCGGCTGATGTTGCCGGTGTTGATGGCGATGCGGGCCTGCTGGAGCACGGAGCTCTGACCGCTGTAACTCTGGGAGCCCCCATATCCGCCGTAGCCCTGATAGCCGCCGTATCCGCCGTAGCCGGAAGCGCCGTAAGAGGCCCCGCCGGAGCCACTCCCCCGCTTGCCGGAGGCCCGCTCCTTGGTGATCTGCTCGTAGGCGGCGTTGATCTCTTTCATCTTCTCCTGCGCCAGATCCGCCAGCGGATTGTCGTGGTAGTTATCCGGGTGGTACTTCCGGGCCAGCTCCCGATATGCTTTTTTGATCTCCTCGTCGGAGGCGTTCTCCGACACACCCAGTATCTGATAGGGATCGTTCATGTGGTCTCCTCAGCCTTCTTGTGTTTCTTTCTCTGTTCCCTGGGGGGCATTTTGTGGAAGGTGCCCTCCAGCACGGCCCGGCCCACGGCAAAAAGCCCGGTGTACACCGTACTCTCCAGCAGGGGGCGCCAGACGCCGAAGTCCCACAGCTCAAAGGCCGTGGCGATCATGTGGATGGAGTGGTCCAGCGTTCTGGCAAAGGCCCGGCGGCTCTCCTCGTCCCATTTGCCGTCCCGCAGGCCATAGCGCAGGGCCACGGGATTATAATTCCCGGAGACGGCGTCTTTTTGCAGGTCGTCCGCCGCGTCGATCAGATACACCCACCGGCCCAGGTGGTAGAGCATCTGCTCCAGCACCCGCCGCCGCACCGGGTCCTCCACCCCGGCAGCCGCTGCCGCTAGCAGCTGGGCAAAGGTATCTGCCGCCTGATCCATGGAGGGACAACACTCCCCCTCCAAGCGGCTCAGAGCCGCCAGCTGTTCCCGCACCCGGCCGTCAAACCCCGGCCGGGCCGCGGCAGCCTTTCGATAGCCGCCCCGCAGTGCGGCGGCGGAGACCCGGTAGCCCAACCCCTTCCAGAGGCCGTGGTCCTCCACGCCGTCCCGCAGCTGCCAGTAGGCCAGAATCACGCTCTCATCCGCCGCCAGCTCCAGAGCCGCGGTTGCGGGCTGGTACGCCCGGAGCCGGACGGGGCTGGACACGCACCGCCTCCGGCAGGGTGCAGCTTCTTCCGGATCCGACAGCAGGATGGCCAGATAGGTGAAGTCGTAGTTCAGGATCATCCGGGCCGCCGGGCCGTACCGCTCCCCCAAGGTGTGGCACAGCCCGCAGTATGCCCGCCGGAACCGGTCTGCCTCCTCCTGAGGCAGGATCTCCAGCGGGGGGCGTACATAGCCGAACACCGCCTCAGAACACCCGGACGATGTTGAAGGTCAGGCCGCCCCTGGCCCGCAGCCTGCGGTCATAGAAGATGGCAAAGACGATGCCCGCCGCGAATCCGGCCGCAGCCACCGCGTACTGCGCCGCCACGCTGTCCGTCAGCAGGGACATGATGACATACCCCGCCAGGAAGAGCACCACCGGGATCAGGTACACCAGTACCACGATCCGCAGCATATTCTTGGTGCTGCTCTCCACAACCACCTTCTGTCCGGGCCGGGCGCCGATGGGGTTGCTGGCCCGGGCGTGGACCGCCGCGCCGGTGACGCCGCAGCCGGCGCACTCCTCGCAGTCGTGTCCGCAGGCGGATTTCCGGGGTACGGAAATCTCCGCGTGGTCCGCATCTAAAATTCGTTCAACTGTTGCGATCTGCGTCATGTTGTCTCGTCTCCTGTATCTGGGGTCTCTCCGGCGGGCGTATCAGGCTCCGCCGGCTGATCGGATGTCTGTTCAGAAATGGTGACACGCACCTGATACGTCCCGCCGGAGACGCCCACGTCGTGCCCCACCACCGTCACCTCCGCGGGGACAGTGTAGGTGCCCACGGCGGAGCCGAAGTCCGCCAGATCCACCGTCACCAGAATGTTGTCCGAGGTAATGGCCCCCACATCCCCGCTGGTGCCGAAGATGGACACGGCCAGCTGCTCTGTCAGCAGGTCTACGGTCCGGTCCTCCGGCGCGTTCTCCAGAATGAAGTTGGTGGCCGTCACCGTGGTGCGCTGCATATCCTTGAAGGAGATGCGCAGCGTGGCGCGTGTGACGCCGCTGAGATTCTCGCATCCCTCCGGGATGGGAATGGCATAGCTGTAATTGGTGGTGCTGCCCAGCTCCGCCAGATTGAAATCGTCCAGAACGATGCTGTCCATGCTGTTCAGCACATCTGCCGGGCCGGACACCAAGATGGTGGACGGCTCGATCCCCCAGTCCACGTTGTACATGCGGGCGCCGGCGGACTCCACGAAGTTCATGGTCAGCTGCAGCTCCCGGGTGACATATACCGGCAGCGTCACCTGAATGGTCTCCTCTGTGGTCTGGAGGCTGGTGTTCTCCAGCAGCTGGTCGTTTGCGTCATAGAACTGGATGGGCAGCTCTCCCGTGACCGTGGAGGTGGCGTCCTCTCCCAGATCCAGGGTCACCTTGGCATAGCTGACGGCATCCACATCCTCCTGATCGCCCCGGACCTCGATCTCCGTGGGGCTGACCTGCAGCTCTCCGGCGGAGTAACCCTCTGCCACATTGCCGGAGATCTCGCACCGGACATCCACCGTCTTGTGGTACAGCTCCGCCACGTTGATGGTGATGACGGAGGGCGTCCGGTCGCTCACCGTAATATTCTGCCGGAAATACTCTTCCGTATAGCCGTAAATCACCGAGGTCACCGTCTGCACCCCTGTCCGGCTCACGTTGGAGAGATCCACTGTCACCCGGATATAGTCTTTGTCCAGCAGAGCCAGGTCAAACGCGGTCCCTTCCATCTCCAAATCCACGGTGCTGACGGTATCCTCGTCCAGCAGCATGAAGCCCCGCTCTGTAAGGACCGTCTCCCCAGTGTAGGTGATGGGCACATCCCGGAACCACTTGGTATGCATCACCGCACCGCCGTTGTTTCCGAAGTTGTCCACGAAGATCCACACCACGATGGCCGCCAGGATGCACAGGGCGAGATACACCGCCTTCTGCTTGGGATTACTTTTCATGGTTGTCGCCTCCCGTGCTTCCGGCCCGCAGCAGATTCATCAGGCTGAACTTGGGCTTGTCCTCCCCGGCCTCCTGCGGAAGCAACTCGTTCCGCAGGATATTGGCCAGCGTCTCCGGCTTGAGGTGCCGCTTGAGCATTCCCCCGATGGCCACGGAGATGGACCCGGTCTCCTCGGAGACGATGACCACCACGGCGTCGGCGTTCTCGCTCATGCCGATACCGGCCCGGTGGCGCATCCCCAGCTCCCGGGAGAGGTTCACGTTCTTGCTGAGAGGCAGCATGCATCCGGCGCCAAGCACCCGCCCGTTCCGGACGATGACGGCGCCGTCATGCATGGGAGCCTTTACAAAGAAGATGTTTTTCAGCAATTCGCTGGAGACCGCCGCGTCCAGCACCGTGCCGCTGCGGACCATGTCGTCCAGCAGGTTTTCCCGCTCGAACACGATCAGGGCGCCGGTGCGGGACTGGGACATCTCGGTGCAGGCCAGCACCGTCTGGTCGATGGCCTGTTCCACGGCGGTGCCGGCCTCCGCCCGGGAGAAGAAGGCGATGAAGCGGCGGCTGCCCACCTCCTCCAGGATGCGTCGGATCTCGGGCTGGAAGAGGACGATCAGCGCCACCACGCCCCACCTCACCAGCTGGTTCATGATAAAGTTGATGCTGTTCATATTCAGGACCATGGACAGCATCAGCGCCGCCAGAAACACCAGCACGCCCTTGAGCAGGCTGGCGGCCCGGGTGCTCTGAATCAGCGTCAGAGCCTTGTAAAACACAAACACCATAATCGCTATATCCAAAATGTCCGTGACCTTCAGCATCATCAGATACCGGCCGATGATCCCGGGCAGTGTGGAGAGCGTGACAAATTCCATTGGACGTCATCATCCCTTTCAGGCCATGAATATCTAGATTATATAAAATCTGCCTGTAGAATGCAAGGCAAACCAAGCTAAAATTCACGGTCTGTTCAGAAAGTCACCTCAGGATCTCCCCCATAGCCACTAGGAAACGGGATACTTCCTCCCGCGTGTTCCAGTGGGAAAAACTCAGCCGGACGGTGCCGGTGTCCAGCGTCCCGGCGGTGCGGTGGGCCAGGGGCGCGCAGTGAAGGCCCGCCCGCACGGCGATGCCCCGGTCTGCCAGGGCCGCGCCCAATGCCTCTGCGTCCATGTGCTCCGGGACAATGGAAAGCACCCCCGCCTGGGCCGCCAGGTCTGGCAGGGCAAACACCTGCAGTCCAGGGAGCCGCCTCAGGCCCTCCGCCGCCTGGAAGGTCAGCTGCCGCTCTCCGGCGCAGATGGCCTCCGGCCCCAGCTGGCGGACGAATCGGACCCCTGCCAGCAGCCCTGCGATGCCGGGCATATTGTGGGTGCCCGCCTCCAGCCGATCCGGCAGGAAGTCCGGCATCTCCTGCTGGATAGAGATGCTGCCGGTGCCGCCCTCCAGCAGTGTGCGGACGGGGACGTCCTTCCCGCACAGCAGCACGCCGGTCCCCTGGGGGCCGTACAGGCCCTTGTGGCCCGGCATGGCGATGAAGGCCGCCCCCAGGGCCGTCATGTCCAGGGTCAGCATCCCGGCGGACTGGGACGCGTCGATGATGAAGGGTACCTCCCGCTCCCGGCAGATAGCGGCGATAGCCTCCACCGGCTGGACGAAACCGAATACGTTGGACACGTGGTTGCAGATCACCGCGTCCGTGCCGGGCACGATCAGGCGGTCAAAGGCCGCCGTCACCGCTGCAGGCTGAAACAGGGGCGCCGCCGCCACGGACACCTGGGCTCCCAGGGCCGCCAGGGGCCGGGTGACAGCGTTGTGCTCATATCCGGAGATCACGGCTTTCCCGCCGGGAGGCACCAGGCTCTTGATGGCAATGTTCAGGCCGTGGGTGGCGTTCATGGTGAAGGCCACCTGCTCCGGGTTCTCCAGATGGTACAGCTCCGCCAGCTCTGTCCGGCAGTCGAAGGCAGCCTCCGCCGCACGCATGGCGGCGGGGTATCCGCCGCGGCCGGGAGAGCTCATGGTGGCCATGGCGTTCCGCATGGCGTCCGCCACAGTCCGGGGCTTCTGGAAGGTGGTGGCCGCGCTGTCAAAATAGATCACGGTCTCACCTCCCGGAACGTCCCCCGCTGGGTCAAGAATATTTGAACAGGGTCCAAAGATTCCCTGTGAAGGGCCGTCAGGGCAGCCGTCAGGTCGGAGTCCGCGATCTGCACGGCGTAGGCGCAGCCCCGGTCCGTCAGGTCCCGGGGGGCCCGGAAGATCCGGCTTCGGATCCCCGACCGGGCCAGCGCCCGCTGCATCCGCTGGGCATAGGTCACCGAGCGGGCGATAATCAAATAGTGCTCCACAGACACTCCTCCTCTCTACCCATTCTATGGTCGGGAGGCGCGGACGTGCGAAAAGGACGCGCCCGAGGCACGTCCTTTTTTCAGGGGAGCCGTTCCAGCAGCGCCACCGCATGGGCCGCCATACCGGAGCCGTCCCCGGTAAAGCCCAGATGCTCCTCTGTGGTGGCCTTCACATTCACCCGGTCCGCATCCGTCCCAAGAGCTGCGGAGAGGTTCGCTTCCATCTCCGGGCGGTAGGGGCCCACCTTGGGGGCCTGGGCGATGAGGGTGGCGTCGATGTTCACCACGGCCCATCCTCTCTCCTGCAGCAGCGCTGCCACCTGCCGCAGCAGCTCCAGGCTGGAAATACCGGCGTAGCGGGGATCGCTGTCCGGGAACAGCTTGCCGATGTCCCCCAGCTTGGCGGCGCCGCAGAGGGCGTCCATTACCGCGTGGGTCAGCACGTCCGCGTCGGAGTGGCCCAGCAGCCCACGGTCCCAGGGAATCTCCACGCCCCCCAGCACCAGCCGCCGCCTCTCCGTCAGCCGGTGGACGTCATATCCATGTCCGATCCGCAGATTCGTCATATCCGATCCTCCCTGGCCTGCAGAATAGCCTCCGCCAAAATCAGGTCTACCGGAGTGGTGATCTTCAGGTTTTCCTCGTCCCCCTCCACCAGATAGACCCGCTTGCCCAGCCGCTCCACGGCGGAGCAGTCATCCGTTATGGGAATGCCCCCCTCAACAGCCGCCTGAAGCGCGGCTTTCAGCAGCGCGCTCTCGAAGATCTGGGGTGTCTGCACAGCCCGCAGGGCCGCCCGGTCCAGCGTCTCCGCCACCGTGCCGTCGTCCCGGACGGCTTTGATGGTGTCCTTCACCGCCACCGCCGGGGCCGCCGCCCCGCAGCGGGCGGCCTGCTCCGCCACATCGTCGATGAGCTCCGGCGTCACCAGGGGGCGGGCGCCGTCCTGCACCGCCAGCAGCTCCATGCCCTCCCCGGCCTCCAGTGCTGCCAGAAGCACCGAGTGGGCCCGGCTCTCCCCGCCCCGGATCACCTTGGTGCATTTGGTGATGCCGTAGGTCCTGCACAGCTGGGAGATCTCCAGAAAGTCCTCCTCCCGGGCGGCCACCACGATCTCGTCGATCCGCCGGGCCATCTGCAGGGCCGTCAGTGTCCGGGCCAGTACAGGAATGCCGTCCAGGGGCTGCAGCAGCTTGTTCACCCCGCCCATGCGGGAAGAACTGCCTGCCGCCGCCACCAGCGCGGCGCAGCAAGGGCGCTGGGCATCCCGGAATTTTTTGAAAAATGCCATGATCCGACCTCCCTGGAAATTTCTCCTGAAACAGCAGAATGTTCGCGGACATGGTCCGCGAACACGTTATCTCTGGATCTCCGGTGTCTGGAGCATGGCCTGCTCCACACGCCGCTCCACCTCTTCATAGCCGCTGTCCTCTGCCAGCACCAGCTCCGACAGCAGGATCTGGCGGGCCGTATGAAGCATCTTCCGCTCCCCATTGGAGAGGCCCCGCTTCCGTTCCCGGAACATCAGCCCCTTAATCACACGTGCCACCTCGTACAGATCCCCGCTCTTCATCCGCAGCAGATTTTCCCGGTACCGCTTGTTCCAGTTGCTGCTCTCCTCCACCGCCAAAGACGGGATAGCGGCAATCAGGGCTTCCGCCTCCGGCCGCTGGATGACCGAGCGGACTCCAATCGTCTGGCTGTTGGCGGTGGGGATCTTCAACAGCAGTCCACCCACCGGCATTTTGAACACATAGTAGTCCTGTGTACTCCCCGCGACCTTTTCCTGAACGATGGCGTCGATCACGCCGGCCCCATGCATTGGATGAACGACCAGATCCCCAACGCTGAACATGGTAAACTCCTTCCCATTTCCGCCGGGCGGTGACTGGAACCCGCTCTCTCTATTTCCACTTTTCTGTTTTCATAAATTTCATTATACCGGCTTTTCAGCGGCTTTACAAGCTTATTTTGAAATTTTTTTACTATCTTTTCCAGTGCCTTACACTTTCCGCAGAGAATCATCCACCCGCGGCAAGGGCATCAGCTCCTCCAGACACAGGTCCCCCCTGTACAAAAGAGCCGGACGGCAGATATGCCGCCCGGCTCCGGAGGATTTTGTTATCTCTTGTTGGAACGGCGCCAGATGTGCATCTTCTCCGCCTCGGCGATCAGCTCCTCGCGGAACTGAGGATGGGCGATGGCAATCAGGCCCTCGGCCCGCTCCCAAGTGGACTTGCCCTTGGCGTTGAACTTGCCGTACTCCGTCACTACATAGTGGAGGTTGGTGCGGGTGGCGGTGACCACGGACCCCTCCAGCAGCGTGGGCCGGATACGGGACTTCAGCTGGCCGCTTTTTTTGTCCATGTAGGAGGAGGAGCAGCAGATGAAGCTCTTGCCGCCCTTGGACAGGTACGCGCCCATGACGAAGTCCTGCTGGCCGCCGGCACCGGAGATATGGTGAATTCCAGAGGACTCAGAGGACACCTGGCCGTACAGGTCGATATCCACGGCGCCGTTGATGGAGATGAAGTTGTCGATCTGAGACACCCGGGCAATGTCGTTCACATAGCTGACGGGAGCAGCCATGCACTCAGGGTTGTTGTCGATGAAGTCATACAGCTTCTGTGTGCCCGCCGCGAAGGCATAGGTCTGCCGGCCCCGGTCAAAGGGCTTGCGCAGGCCCGTGATGCGACCGGCTATGGACATGTCCACGAAGGCGTCCACGTACATCTCGGTGTGCACGCCCAAATCCTTCAAGTCGCTCTCGGCGATCATCTTGCCGATGGCGTTGGGCATAGAGCCGATGCCCAACTGCAGGCAGGCACCGTCACAGATCTCCGGCACCACCAGTTTGGCCACCGCCATGTCCACCTCACTGGCGGCTCCGCCGCCGCCCAGCTCATCCAAAGCAGGGTTCTCTCCCTCCACGATCATGTCCACGTCGTCGATGTGGATGCAGTTCTCAAACCCGCCCAAGCACACGGGCATGTTCTTGTTGACCTCCACGATGACGGTCTTTGCGCACTCGCACACAGCCTTCAGGTGGGAGCCGCCGGGACCGAAATTGAACCAGCCGTGCTCGTCCATGGGGGCCACCTGGAACATGGCCACGTCCAAGCTCTTGATGCAGTTGCGGTAATACCCCGGCAGCTCAGAATACCGCAGGGGGATGTAATAGGAGAAGCCCTCGCTCACGGCCTTGCGCTCGATGCCGCCCATGTGCCAGGAGTTCCAGCAGAAATGCTCCGCCGCATTGGGCACATCGAAAATGGCGGGCTTGTGGGTCAGGATACCGCCCCGGATCTTCACGTCGGTCAGCTCGCCCATCCGCCGGGCCAGCGCCTTATCCAAGGCATCCGCCGAGCAGACGCTCCAGCCGTAATCCACCCAGTCGCCGGACTTGACGGCCTTGACCGCCTCGTCGGCCGTTGTCAGCTTCTGTTTGTACACTTCCTGGTAGCTCATGTTGATCTTCCTCCTGTAATTCCCGTTTGTTGTATGATGTCATCGGTGTTGTCTTACATTGATTGTCAAGAGTATAACATACCAGCCCTTGAAAAGCAATCCATACCGTGAAAAAAATCACAAAATTTTCAAAAAAAGGCAGGCCCCTCACCGGAGCCTGTCTTTTTTAGGTCTGGAAATCCGTGCGGATTACTCCTCCACAGGAGCTTCTTCCTCCTCAGCCTCATCAGCCGCGGGAGTCAGCAGGGCGCGGATGGACAGGGAGATCTTCTGCTTCTCCTCGTCGATGGCCGTGATCTTGGCGTCCACAATCTGGCCCTCGGAGAGGACATCCTCAGGCTTGTCGATGCGCCGGTCAGCAATCTGGGAGATATGGATCAGGCCGTCCACGCCGGGCACGACCTCGGCAAAGGCGCCGAAGGTCATCAGCTTGACGATGCGGACAGAGGCCACGTCGCCCACCTGGTACTTGTCCATGAACACCTGCCAGGGATCGATGCTGTGATCCTTCACGCCCAGGGAGATCTTCTTCTTCTCGGGATCGAAGGAGATGACGTACACGTCCATGGTATCGCCCACCTTGCAGACCTCGGCGGGGGTCTTGATCCGGCTCCAGCTGAGCTCGGAGATATGTACCATGCCGTCCACGCCGCCGATGTCCACGAACACGCCGTAGCTGGTCATGGACTTGACGGTGCCGGTGTAGTGCTTGCCCACTTCGATGTTGGCCCACACCTCCGCCTGGGCGGCCTTCCGGGCCTCCTCAGTGACGGAGCGGATGGAGCCCACCACGCGCCGGCGGGCGCGGTTGACCTCGGTGATTCGCAGCTGGACCTTCTGCTTCACCATGGCAGACAGATCGGCGCCGCGGGGCTGACCGCTCTGAGAGGCGGGGACGAATACCCGCACACCCTTGACGGACACCACGATGCCGCCCTTGTTCTCCTCGGTGACAGTGCCCTCCAGAACGGTCTTCTCCTCCACGGCCTGCTCGATGTTCTCCCAGACCTTGGCAGCGTCCAGACGCTTCTTGGACAGCTCTGCGTAGCCCTCCACGTCGTTGACGCGGACCACATAGGTCTCGATCTGGTCGCCCACGTGGATGATGTCCTCCGCCTTGACATTGGGGTCGTCGCTCAGCTCGCTGAGCTTGATGTAGGCCGCCTGCTTGGCGCCCACGTCCACCTGCACTTCGGTGGGGGTGATGGCGGTAACGATGCCGGTGACCCGGTCACCGTTATTTAAAGTTTTAAAAGACTGATTCAGTAATTCCTCGAAGGACTCCTCTTTGCCCTCGGCCGCCTTGATTTCTTCGCTCATCGTTGCATATACCTCCTTAATGATGCCCGCAGGCGTGGAGGCACCAGCCGTAAGGCCCGCAACAGTACAACCATTGAAAAAATCCGGCGAGAGCTCGTCCGCGCGTTCAATCTGGACCACGCGGGGGCATCTCCTCAGGCAAATTTCCGTCAGATGTTTGGTGTTGGCGCTTTTACGGTCTCCCACCACGACCATCACGTCTGCTTTGCCGGCGATTTCTGCCGCCTCAGACTGACGTTCATGCGTAGCATTACATATTGTATCAAAGATTTTTACGTTTGTACACTGTTTTTTTATGATTTTCCAAGAAGTTTCAAAAAGTTTTCGGATGCAGGTGGTCTGCGCTACTACGGTAACAGGGATTTCCCGACTTTTCTCATCCCCGTCCAGCCAGGCCTCCACGGCCTCCGGCCCGTCGAACACCAGGGGCTGGCGGCACCAGCTGGCCACCCCCATCACCTCCGGGTGCAGGGGTTCGCCGATGATCACCGGACGACGGCCCTCCGCCTCCGCCTGGGCCACTAGGCGCTGGATGCGGATCACATTGGGACAGGTGGCATTGACGCACCGGACGCCCCGGGCCTCCAGATCGTCCAGCACGGATTTCAATTCTCCATGGGATCGGATCACCACCGTGTCCCCCGCCGCCAGGCCAGCCGGGTCCTCGGTCTTCCGGACACCCCGGCGGGCCAGATCCTCCACCACGTGGGAGTTGTGGATCAGGTCTCCCAGCATCCAGCATCCGCCGGTCTCCTCCCCGGTCTTTGCCGCCAACTCCACCGCCCGCTTCACACCGTAGCAGAATCCGGCGCTCTTGGCCAAAAGGACCTTCATCGCGCCTCCTTCCCCAGGGCGTAGGAGCGGCGGAGCACCTCGTCGGCGATGGCCTGGACCTCCTCCGGTGAAGGCCGACGGCTGGTGGCCTCCGGCCGGTATGCCTGGCCGAAGATGATGCGGGTCCGGCGAAAGAGGCGTTTGTTCCCCTCCACGTACACCGGCACGAACTGCGCCCCGGAACGGATGCCGATGACGGCCACACCACCCTTGGCGGGCAGAGCCCCCTCGTGTTCCACCCGGGTTCCCTCCGGGAATATCAGCAGGTTGTCCCCGCTCTTGATAGCCTTCAGGGCGGTTTTCACCGCCTCGATGTCCCCCTCGCCCCGGTCAACAGGGAAGGCGCCCAGCTTCCGCAGTACCCAGTCAAAGACCTTGTTGCAGAACAGCTCCTTCTTGGCCATGATGTGGAGCCGGTAGTTCACCGGAACCTTCAGCGCCACCAGCACCGGGTCCCAGTTGCTGTTGTGGTTGGGACACAGCAGGGCGCCGTGCTCCGGCAGGTTCTCCCGCCCGATGATGGTGACCGGGTGAAGAATCCCCGCCACCAAGTTTACCAGATAGTAGATGCATACGAAAAATCCATTCAACGGCCTCTTTTCGCTCATAGTCCCGTCCTCTCCCGGATAATGTGCAGCAGCGCGTCCTCGCTCTGGACAAAATCCAGAGCCGTGGTGTCCAGCAGCACCGCGTCCTCCGCCTGACGCAGGGGTGCGGCGTCACGGTGGGTATCGTTCCAGTCCCGTTCCTGAATGGCACGGAGGATAGCCGCATAAGGCTCCGGCGTCCCCCGCTCCTCCAGCTCCAGCATCCGGCGGCGGGCCCGCTCCTCTGCGGAAGCGGTGAGAAACACCTTCACCTCCGCATCCGGCAGCACCACCGTGCCGATATCCCGGCCGTCCATCACCACGCTGTTCTCCCGGGCCAGCTGGCGCTGCATCTCCAGCAGGTACGCCCGAACCTCCGGATAGGCGGATACCAGAGATGCGTAGCGGGACACCTCCGGCAGGCGGATCTCCGCCGTCACATCCATTCCATTCAGCTCCATGTGCTGCAGGCCGTCCGTCCCATAGGTCAGGCAAATCTCCAGGTCCGGCAGCACCGCCACCACGGCGGAGCGGTCCCGGGGATCGATCCCCTTCCGCCACACGGCATAGCCGATGGTGCGGTAGATGGCACCTGTGTCCACGTATAAAAAGTTCAGTCTGGCGGCCACGCTCCTGGCCAGGGTGCTCTTCCCCGCGCCGGAGGGCCCGTCGATGGCCACGCGAATGTTCTCACTCATGCGTTCTCTTCCCCTTGTCTCAGCGCCTCCGCCGCAGCCTGTCCCGCCGCCCGGCCTGTGGCCCAGGCGATCTGCAGGTTGAATCCGCCGGTATAGGCGTCCACATCCATGATTTCTCCCGAAAAGTATAATCCCTTTACAAGTTTTGATTCCATTGTCTTTGGGTCAATTTCACTGATCTTTATGCCACCGGAAGTAACGATGGCGTCCGTCACCGGGCAGGGGCCGGCAATCTCCACAGAAAAATGCTTGAGGCTCTGGACCAGTTCCCGCCGCTGCTCTCGCGTCAGGTCATGGACCTTTTGATGGGGCGGGATGCCCGACCGCTCCACTGCCACCGGAATCAGCTTCTGGGGCAGCAGATCGTCCAGCGCGTTGCAGAAGTCGTGGTTGGCGTACTTCTCAAAGTCCCGCAGCAGCCGCTTGTCCAGGGCCTGCTCATCCAGGGCGGGCTTCAAGTCAATCTCCAGCCGATAGGTCTTTTTGCCGAAGTGCCGCATGTGGGCGGAGGCCGATAGCACCAGGGGCCCGCTGACACCGAAGTGGGTGAACAGCATCTCCCCGAAGTCCGTGTAGATCTTCTTCCGGTCCTCGAACACCGCCAGCCCCACATTCCGCAGGCTCAGGCCCTGGAGCTCCCGGCCCAGGCCGTAATCCCGCAGCGGCACCAAAGAGCCCTGAAGGTCCGTCACCGTATGCCCCGCTTCCCGGGCCATTCGGTGCCCCTCTCCTGTGGAGCCGGTGGCGGGGTAACTGACGCCGCCGGTGGCAAGGACTACCGCCCCGGCAGGGTATGTCCCCCGCTCTCCCCGGACACCTGTGACGGCGCCGGAGGTGATCTCCAGCTCCGTCGCCCGGTCCCGGACCAGAGAGACCTTCAGCGCCTTCAGCCGCCGCTCCAAAGCGGCGCTGACGTCAAAGGCCCGGTCACTGACGGGAAACACCCGATTCCCCCGCTCGGTCTTCAGCGGCACGCCGATGGACGCAAAGAACGCCATGGTGTCCCGGCCGTCGAACCGGGAAAAGGCGCTGTACAAAAACTTGCCGTTCCGGGGCACGTTGGCCAGCAAGGTCTGTACATCGGCGTTGTTGGTGACGTTGCACCGGCCCTTGCCGGTGATGTTCAGCTTCTTTCCCAGCCGCTCATTGGGCTCCAGCAGCGTCACCTGTGCGCCCCGCTCCGCCGCGGAGACAGCGGCCATCATCCCGGCGGCTCCCCCGCCGATCACTACCAGCCCCTTACTCATCGTCCATCTTCCCGAACACGCCGTAGGCGTTCCAGATGTCCTCCAGCTCCGCAAAGGTGCGGGACACGTCCGACCGCATCCGGGAGCCCACGGCGATCAGCAGCGCGTTGATGAGGGACAGAGGCGCCACCATGGAGTCCACAAAGGAGATCATCTCACTGGGAGCCAGCAGAGCAGCCTCCGCCATCTGGTAGACGGGGGACAGCTCATTGTCTGTAATAGCCACGATGGTAGCCCCCCGGTCCTGGGCAAACTTCACTGTGTTCATAGTGACCTTGGAGTACCGAGGGAAGCTGATGGCGATCATCACATCCCCGGGGCCGATCCGCAGCAGCTGCTCGAAGATCTCCCCTGCGGCGTTGGACTGCACCAGCGTCACGTTCTCGGACAGCAGGTGCAGGTAGAAGTTCAGATACCCCGCCACAAAGGAGGAGGTCCGCACCCCCAGGATGTACAGGTGCCCGGCGCCCAGGATCAGGTCCACCACCTTGTTGAACTCGGTCCTGTCCGCCTCTTCCGCCACCATCCGCAGCTTGTCCATATCGGACTGGATCACGGCGGACAGCACATCCTGTCCGCCGAACAGATTGTCCGCCGCCTGGATGCGCTGGGTGGAAGTGAGGCGGCTGCGGATCATCTCCTGCAGTGCCCGCTGCATACTGGGATAGCCGTCGTACCCCAGCTCCGATGCGAAGCGTACCACTGTGGACTCGCTGACGCCGGAGAGCTTCCCCAGCTTGCTGGCAGTCATGAAGGCGGCCTTGTCGTAATTCTGCAGGATGTAGTCGGCAATCCGCTTCTGTCCCTTGGAAAAGGTGGGCATATTGCGCTCGATGGTATGTAGGATGCTCTTAGCCACTGCTGTTTCCTCCGTCGGCCGCCTGCAGGGGGCCGTTCTTGATCTTGCCCGGCAGCTCCGCTGGCCCGCCGGACGTTCCGCGGTCTATTGTAGCACAGTTTTTTCAAAATTCAAACCGCTTTGCGGGATTTTTCCGTCTCGCCGCCGGAATGGAAAAGACGCCGCCCCATTCAGGGCGGCGCCTTCCGCTTTTCAGTCAGGGGGTGACTCCCAGCGCCCCTGCCTCGTCCTGTGTCAAATACCGCCACTTTCCCGGCGGCAGATCGCCCAGCTCCAGAGCTCCCTCCCGGACCCGGCGCAGCCGCTTCACCGTCAGGCCGCACTGGGCACACATCCGGCGGACCTGCCGGTTCTTCCCCTCATGAATGGTCACTGCCAGCACCGCGGTTCCGGGAGTTTTCCGCAGCACCTCCACCCGGGCGGGGCGGATGGACTCCCCCTCCAGGTCGGTGACGGCTGCTAGCCGGGCCGCTGCACCGGCCACCGGTCCAAATACGGAGACGTGATACGTCTTTTCCACCTCGTGCTTTGGATGCAGCAGGTGCTGGGCCCAGGCACCGTCGTTGGTCAGCAGCAGCAGGCCCTCGGAATCCAGGTCCAGCCGTCCCACGGGATAAACCCGGCTCCCGCAGTCCGCCACCAGCTCCGCCACTGTCCGCCGCCCCCGCTCGTCCGAGAGGGTGGAGACATAGCCCCGCGGCTTGTTCAGCAGGATGTACACGGCCTCCGCCCGGGGCGCCAGGGGACGGCCGTCCACCAGGATCTCGTCCCGATCCGGGTCTGCACGCTGGCCCAGATGGGCGGTCTGGCCGTTCACCGTCACCCTTCCGGCGATCAAATATGTCTCTGCCGTCCGCCGGGAGCAAACCCCCGCGGCGGACAGCAGCTTCTGCAGTCGTTCTTCCATGTTGTCCTCTCTCTATCCCGGCAACCCCTGCTTCAGAATGCTCAGGGCGCTCTCCATCCGGGGCGCCACGTCGGCGCCATACAGCAGCGCCACCCGGCCCACCTCTTTTCCATTGACCGAAAAAACCGCCTCCCCGGCCCGCCGGCCGGCCCGGATGGGGGCCCGCAGAGATCCGGCCAGCTCCACGTCCAGCTCCAGGGACTCCCCCTCCGCCAGCGGCCAGACGAAGCTGTCCGCCGCCACCAGGGGCACCGTGGCGCTCATGCCGTTTTCCACCTGGACCCGCTGGATTGTCTGGCCCAGAGAGGCCCCCAGCTTGGCGGGATAGGTGGAAAAACCGTAGTCATACAGGGCCGCGTGGTCCGCCCAGTCGTTGCCGTCCTGGAGAGTCACCGCCACCAGCCGCTGGCCGTTTCGCTCCACACAGCTCACCAGCGTCCGGCCTGCCGCCATGGTATAGCCGGTCTTCAGGCCGATACACCCCTCTATCTGGTTCAACAGCTTGTTGTGGTTGGTCATGGTCCGCCCGCCAATGGTGACGCTGCGGGTGGAGGCCATCCGTACCAGAGTCTCATTTTCCACCGCCGCGCAGGCAAGACGCGCCATGTCCCGGGCCGTGGAGTAATGGTCCTCATGGTCCAGCCCGTTGGGGTTGGCGAAGGAGGAGTGCTCCATGCCGATCTCCCGGGCCGTTGCATTCATGAGCTTTGCAAAGTCCTCCTGGCTGCCGCTGATGTGCTCGGCAATGGCCACGGCCGCATCGTTGCCGGAGCAGAGCAGCAGTCCATACAGCAGTGTCTCCAGTGTCAGCTTCTCCCCCACCTTCAGATACATGGAGGAGCCCTCTGTATACGCCGCCTCCCGGGAGACCGTGACCACATCGTTCAGGTCTCCCTCCCGGATAGCCACCAGGGCCGTCAGAATCTTGGTAGTGCTGGCGATCAGCATTTTCGCGTCGGCGTTCTGCTCATACAACACCCGGCCGCTGTCCACGTCCATCAAAATGGCGGAGGAGGCAGACGTACTGACCGCGTGCGTCTGACAAGGAAAAAGACTGAACAGGGCCGCCAGAGCGATCCCCAAAGCGGCAAGCCGCCGGAGCAGGGTTTGCAAATGCCATCACCTCATTTGTTTGGTGATGGTAGTATACCCCGTTCAGACGGGTTCTTTTTCTTCCTTCTTGTCGAAATATTTTTCCACTTTGTCCACCAGATCCGGCATCATCTCCACCACCCGGTCCAGCGTGGTCATGGGCGGCATCGCCACCGGCAGCACCCGGGTCGTTCCCTCCCGGATCACCAGGAACGCCACAGGCTCGATCTTCACGCCTGCGCCGCTGCCGCCGCCGAAGTCCTTGGGCTGGGTCTTGCCGTAGTCGGCGCCGCCGCAGCCGAAGCCCATACTGACCCGGGAAATGGGGATCAGAGTCACGCCGTCAGGCGTGGTGATGGGCTGCCCCACGATGGTGTTGGTGTCCGCCATCTCCCGGATCTTGTCCATCGTGGAACGCATCAAATCGCTGAGGGGTCTCTTCTTGTCCATTGTCTCGTCCATGGATGCCATCCTTTCTCGTCACGCGGCGGGGTGTTCTGCCGCCTTGTTGTCTGCTGCTTTGGATGCGGGCGGCATCCGCCGCCGCTTCATGAACCGCCGGAGCCAGCCGATGGCCGGGACCGCCAGCTGCGTTCCTACGGCGATCAGCGTCCCCAGCCGGATGGAGATGCCAAGCTCTCCTTCCGCCCGGGTCTCCTGCGCGTCAAAATCAATTCCGAGATGAATCCCGGGATCCCGGATCACCACCAGCTTCTCCAGAGCCGGCATCCCGGTCCAGACCAGGGCGTGGAGTCCACCGTACAACTCTGCGGCTGCCGCCGGGTCCTCCGCCCCGCCCAGGGTGGCGGACAGGCGCAGCGGGTCTACGCGGATACCCCGCCGGGTGCGGCGCAGAGCCTTTTTGGCGGCGGGCCACAGCGTCCTTGCGGCGTCCTGAAGATCTTCCAGTTTGGGCTTCGGGATTTTTTTTGCCGCCTCTGCCAGGTCCTTCGGCTCCTTTTTAGGCTTTCCCGTTTTTTTGGTTTCCTGCGGCGTTTTTTTTGTCTCTTTGGACGGTACCAGCCGGACCCGGAAGGGACCAATCGTCAAATCCGCCGCGGCCTGCCCCCTGCCGAAGACCACATACAGTCCCAGCCGCAGCCGCCACAGAAAAATCGCAAGTGCCAGCAGCACCGCCAACGTGATCCAAAGTCCCAGCAACGTCCATCACCCCCCTGACCGCTCTGGCGGAGCGGATTCTCAAGGCGCCTCTTCCTCCATGGCGCCGGCCGTCTCCGGCGTGTCGGCTCCGGTGATCTCTGCCGTGTCCGCCGGGTCCATGATCTGTCCGTCCTCGCCGATCCGCATCTGTCCCTCGCCGCCAAGGTCCGGCAGCTCCGGCAGGTCATCCAGGCTGGTCAGATGGAAGGCCCGGAGAAACTGTTTGGTGGTCCGGTACAGGCGGGGCCTTCCGGGTACCTGCAGGCGGCCGCACTCCTCGATGAGCTTCCGGTCCAGCAGCAGGCCGATGGTATAGGCGCTGTCCACACCCCGGATCTGATCCACATAGGCCCGGGTGGTGGGCTGGTAGTAGGCGATGATGGTCAGCACCTCCAGCGCCGGCTGGCTGAGCTTGGCGGGCTTGCGGATCTCAAAGGCTTTTCGGATCACATCCGCGTAGTCCGGCGCGGAACACAGCTGCCAGGTATCCTCCATGCGCAGCAGCCGGATGCCCCGGCGCTCGTAGGCATAGTAGTCCATCAGCTTCTGGAGCACCTGCTCCACCGTGGGGCGGTCCATCTCCAGGGCCACGCAGATCCGGTCGGTCTGCACCGGCTCCCCAGAGGCAAACAGGATACCCTCCACTGCCGATTCGATCTCTTTCATCTCCATCTTGGAACGGTCCTCTCTCACAGTTTCAGATCCTGGGGCAACTCCCGCTCCTGCCGGACAGTGCAGTCCGTCTCACTCCCTGCCAGATGCAGGATGCGGGCCCGGCACAGCTCCAGCACCGCCAGAAAGGTGGCCACCACCTCGCTGCGGCTGCGGCTGCCCCGAAACAGCAGCAGAAACCGAGTGACGCCGTGAGTCCTTAGCCGGCTCAGAATCTCCCGGGCCTTGCTCTCCACGGGATAGGGCTCGTGCTGGACGATGCTCTGGAAAGCGGAGCGGGGCGGCGGCAGGGACCGCTCCGCCCGGCCCTGGATCTCGGCCATGGCCAAGACCAGGTCCGCCGGTGTCTGGTCGTACTCGTAGATCTTTCCCCGCTTCACCGGCTCCGGCGGACGGGTGAGGATATTCCGTCCGAATTCTCCCATGGGCTCCAGCCGGGCGGCCATGGACTTCACCTTGGCGTAGTTCTCGTTGCGCTTCCGTTCCTCCAGAGAGGCGATCAGGGCATCCATCTCGCTCTGGGCCTCCTCATCTTCAATGGAGAGAAGCATCCGGGTCTTGATGTACACCAGTTGGGAGGCCATGGTGACGAACTCGCTGGCCACCTCCAGATCCATCTCCTGCCGCCGGGCCAGCCACGCCATGTACTGGTCGCAGATCAGGGAGATGGAGATGTCCTGGATCTCCATTTTGTTCTTGCCCAGCAGATATAGAATCAGGTCCAGAGGGCCCTCAAAGTCCTGCATCTCTTCCTCGGATTTGCTGCGGACCACCTTTTCCAGCTTGAATACGGGGTTTTGCAAACCGTTCACCTCAACCAAAAATCAGGGACAACAGGGCACTGTAAATGCCCAGGATGCCCCGGGAGATCAAACTGCTGCCGATGCCCACAAAGGACAACACCAACAGCACGACAATGCCGTACCGCTCATACCGCATCAGCGTGATGTACTGCCGGTCCGGCAGAAACGCCGCCAGCACCTTGGACCCATCCAGCGGCGGGATGGGAATCAAATTGAACAACCCCAGACCGATGGACAGAGGCGCCAGCGTGTACAGGCAGAAGCTGAACACCACGTCCATCGCCGCAGAATAAGGGGCGTAAAGGTAAATCACCTTACTGATAAGCATTGCCAAAACCGCCAGCACAAAGTTGGAGACGGGTCCCGCCAGGGCGGTCAATGCCATGCCCTGCTTGGGCTTTCGGAAGTACCGGGGGTCCACCGGCACCGGCTTGGCCCAGCCGAATCCTGCCACGAACATCATCAGCAGGCCGATCCAGTCGATGTGCCGCAGGGGATTCAGACTCAGGCGGTGCATGGACTTGGCCGTGGGGTCCCCAAGAGCCAGGGCCGCCAGACCGTGGCAAGTCTCGTGGACTGTCAGGCAGAGAAAAATCGCGGCCACCCGCAACACCGCGTCCAGCAGTGAAGTCAGGTCCAGCGCGGAAAGCAATCCCTGTAAATAGTGCAGCATATTCGTCTCCCTGTGATGATAACCCAAAAGATAGGAGTATTATACCAGTTTTCCCCCCGCAATACAAGGAAAATCACCGGAATTCAAAGGGCTTTCAGGCGGAAACAAGCGGAGCGGGTGCTTTCGCACCCGCTCCTGATTCAGCTGGCTTAATAATCAGCCCTTCACCATGGAGGCGATCTCCTCAGCGAAGTTCTCCTGCTTCTTCTCGATGCCCTCGCCCTTCTCAAAGCGGATGGCGTCCTTAAAGGTCACCTTTCCGCCTGCGGCCTTGGCGGCGGAGGCGATATACTGCTCCACGCTCATGGAGTTGTCCTTCACGAACTCCTGCTGCAGCAGGCAGTTCTCGGAGTAGAACTTGTTCAGCTTGCCCATGACGATCTTCTCCCGCACGGCCTCGGGCTTGGAGGCCATCTTGGGATCATTCTCCATCTGGACCATCATGATCTTCTTCTCCTCGTCCAGGACATCCTGGCCCACCTGAGACTTGTCCCAGAAGCGGGGGTTCAGAGCGGCGATCTGCATGGCCACGTCCTTGCCGATCTCCTCCACCTTCTCAGCGGGCAGGTCGGACTCCAGGTTCACCAGCACACCGATCTTGCCGCCGGCGTGCACATAGGGCACGGAGACGTTCTCGGCGAAGCGGGCGAAGCGGCGGACCTTGATGTTCTCGCCGATCACCAGCACCATCTCCTGCTGCTGCTGGGTGACGGTCAGGTCGGTGCCGACGTACTTGCACTCCATCAGCGCGTCCAGGTCGGCGGGAGCCTCCTTGGCCACAGTGGCGGCCACGCCCTTGACGAAGTCCACGAACTTCTCGTTCTTGCCCACGAAGTCGGTCTCGGCGTTGACCTCGACCACCACGCCCACGCCGTCGATGACGGCGGCATAGGCCATACCCTCGGCGGCAATGCGGCCGGCCTTCTTGGCGGAGGCAGCCATGCCCTTCTCGCGCAGCCACTCCACGGCCTTGTCCATATCGCCGTCGGAGGCGGTCAGCGCCTTCTTGCAATCCATCATGCCCACGCCGGTCATCTCGCGCAGGTTCTTTACATCAGCTGCGGTAAAAGCCATTTTGAATTCCTCCAAACAGTTTTGGTATATACGCGCAAATGCGGGCGCAGATTACTCAGCGTCGGCAGCAGCCTCTTCAGAGGCGGCCTCAGCGGTCTGCTCACCCTGCTTGCCCTCCAGCACGGCGTTGGCCATGATGGAGGAGATCAGCTTGATGGCGCGGATGGCGTCGTCGTTGCCGGGGATCACATAATCGATCTCATCGGGGTCGCAGTTGGTATCGGCGATGGCCACCACGGGGATGCCCAGCTTGTGGGCCTCGGCGATGGCGTTGCGCTCCTTGCGGGTGTCCACGATGAACAGGGCGCCGGGCAGCTTCTTCATTTCCTTCACGCCGCCCAGGTACTTCTCCAGCTTGGCGATCTCGCCCAGGTGCTTCATGACTTCCTTCTTGGGCAGCATGTCGAAGGTGCCGTCCTCCTGCATGGTCTTCAGCTGGTTCAGCCGGTCCACACGGGTGCGCATGGTCTTGAAGTTGGTCATCATGCCGCCCAGCCACCGGGCATTCACATAGAACTGGCCGCAACGGGTGGCCTCCTCGCGGATGGCCTCCTGTGCCTGCTTCTTGGTGCCCACGAACAGCAGGGACTGGCCGCTCTCAGACAGCTGACGGACGAAGCTGTATGCCTCCTCCAGCTTGCGGACGGTCTTCTGCAGGTCCACGATATAGATGCCGTTGCGCTCCGTGTAGATATAGGGAGCCATCTTGGGGTTCCAACGGCGGGTCTGGTGACCGAAGTGGACGCCCGCCTCCAGCAGGGCCTTCATGGATACGACGCTAGAATTTGCCATAGTTGTGTGTTCCTCCAATTTCAATTTAGTTGGTCCTCCGGCGGTTTCATCCCCCCTGCCAACCCGGCCGTTTTGGGCCCCGGGCACAGACAGAAAGTCGACGCACCGTGCGGAATGCTGAAATATAGTATCACAATCCAGTGTGCAATGCAAGTATTTTTTCCCAAAAGCCGTGTAAAATTCCCGGTTTTGTCCGAATTTGTCCGAGTTCCCCAGCAGCCCCCCATTTGTTGTTGCGCCGCGCCTGTCTGTCTGCTATAATGACCAAAATCCCATTTTCAGTTTATATAAAAACGCGGCAGATCAGAAAGGAGCACATGGATGGACACTGAAAAGCAGAAATCATCTCCGGGTGGAACGGTTCCCGGCGAAAAGGTTCCGCCGGTCCTGACGGCGGAGGATATGGCGGCATTGGAGGAACTGTGCGGAGACGTCTCCGGCTACTTTTACAAAATGCTGGACTACCTAGACCAGCGGGTCCGGGACGGTGTGCGTCAGGGAGAGTTCACGGAGGAGCAGGCCCGGGGCGATCTGGATCTTGCCCTGTGGTACGCCTATGCCTGCAACAACATCGACGACTATGACTACTATTATAAAGCTGCCCAGTGGATGCCCGCCTCGGAACCAGCGGCGGAGGCGGCCGGGAGCGGGATCTGGTACTATCGCTACGCCTGCGCCCTGATGTACTGCGGCCGGCTGGAGAAGGCCCGGCAGTATGCAGAGACCGGCGTGGCCCTGGACCCGGACTACCCCTGGGGCTGGCTGGAGACCGGCAAGCTCCGTGCCCACTTCGGAGACCGGGACGGCGCCCTGGAGGCGGTGCGCCGGGGCCTGGAGCTGGTGCCCGGGGACTATGAGTTCACCACTCTCCGCCGGGAGATCCAGGAGGGCCGGACTCTAGAGGAGATGGAGTTCCACTGGATCGACCCGGAGTGCGACGCGGTTCTGCAGGCCGGCGGAGACGAAAACGAGGCGGAAAAGCGGCTGTCCATCGCCGGGATCTGCTGCGATCCGGAGAACCTCGCCGCCATCAAGGCCGCCCTCTCCCCCACGGAGTGGGAGGCGGACACCCCCTACTGCACTTTCCGGCTGCCCTATCAGAACGGCAGCCTGCTGGGGCGTTTCTTCATGAACGAGGCGGCGCTGTCCAAGTTTCCCCTCTCCTGGGTCCGTGAGTTTGTGCGCCGGCTGCCGGAGCTGGACCGCCGGGGCCGAACCTTCCTGGCCGCCCAGGCGGGGCTGGGAACGGAGGGACTATCCCTGGAATGGTTCGCGGTCCATCCGGACCGGACGATGCGCCTGTGTTACATCCGGGGGCAGGACCAGCAGATGGTCCTGTTCGACAGGGATTTCTCCCTTTGCAGCGAGGACCGGCAGCCCGCCCTGACCCGGCCGGAGGGCGGCGCCTTCCTGGCCTTTGTCCTACTGGAAGCGCCTGCCTGGGACCCGGACCAGTTCCGCCGGGATCTGCGGGATCTGTACGGCATCCCCTGCCTCACAGAGGCGGAGGAATCTGAAGACGGCGGCAGCACCCTGACCTTTGAGGTCAGTGGAATGCTGGCGGCGGTCTGCCTATACCCATTCCCTGTGCCCCACGGCGAGGCGGAGGAAAACGCCGCCCACAACTACCTGTGGCCGGAGGCAGCGGAATCTGCTGCCCGCCACCGGGGCCAGCTGTTGGTGACCGTCCTGCCCCGGGAGGAATCCGTCCGAGAGGCGGCCATACTCCAGGTGAAGCTGGTGTGCGCCGCCTGCCGCCAGCGCGGAACGCTGGGTGTCTACGCCAACGGCACCGTGTACCAGCCGGAGTTCTATCTCAACGCGGCACAACCCATGGAGGACGGGGAGCTGCCCCTGCTGGATCTGGTGTGGATGGGCCTCTACCGCCGGGAAGAGGGCCTGTGCGGCTACACTGACGGCCTTGCGGCCTTCGGCAAGGAGGAGATAGAGGTTCTGGACACCCAGGCTGCCCCGGGTGACCTGCACAGCTTCCTGTTGGATCTGGCCAGCTATGTATTGGAGGAGGATGTCACCTTCCACGACGGGGAGACCATCGGCTTTACCGAGGGGCAGTATCTGCCCATCTCCCGCAGCGCCGGTGTCTGGCACGACGGCATGACGCTGAAGATCAGCTATCCGGAGGAGCCGTGACCGCTCCGCCGGCATACGCAAATGCCCCCGCGGTGAAAGCCGCGGGGGCATTTGTCAGCAACGCTTGCGCCGCTTCCGCTCCAGGCGGGGATCCCGCCGCTGAAAGGGCTTGTCGATGAGGATGATGTCGTCTCCGATCCGCTGGATGCACTCCCAGGGGATGTAGAACTCCTCCCCCCTGCCGAACAGGCCGAAAAAGCGGCCCGGGCCGTAGACGATGATGGCTACCACCTGCCCCTCCGGCACCCGCACGTCCAGGTCCGACACGTAGCCCAGGCGGCAGCCGTCGCAGACGTTGATGACCTCCTTGCACCGGAAATCCCGGATCCTGCACTGCACCGCGCTCACCCCCTGCCTTGAGACTATGCAGTGGACGGAATGTCCCAACACTGTTTTGTGCAGACGGGCAGAAAGCGACAAAAGCTTCCAGTATAGGAAAAAAGCCCTCCGGCCATACTGAACTCATGAAGTTTCAGGGTTTGAGGGGGCACAGCCATGCAGGGCAAGGTGGAGATCGCGGGCGTCAACACGGCAAAGCTGAAGGTGTTGAAAAACGAGGAGACCATGGAACTCCTGCGCCGTACCAAGGCCGGGGACCAGGAGGCCCGCCGGGAACTGATCGAGGGAAATCTGCGGCTGGTGCTCTCCGTCATCCAGCGCTTCGCCGGCCGGGGCGAGAACGCCGACGACCTGTTTCAGGTGGGCTGCGTGGGGCTCATCAAGGCCATCGATAACTTTGATATCAATCAGCCGGTGCGGTTTTCCACTTACGGCGTGCCCATGATCATCGGCGAGATCCGCCGATATCTCCGGGACAACAGCGCCATCCGGGTGTCCCGCTCCATGCGGGACACGGCCTATAAAGTCCTGCAGGTCCGGGACAGGTACCTGGCGGAAAACCAGCGGGAGCCCACGGTGGAACAGATCGCCCAGGAGCTGGGCATCCCCCGGGAGGAAGTGGTCTTCGCCATGGACGCCATCGTGGATCCCGTGTCGCTGTACGAGCCGGTATACTCCGACGGCGGCGACGCCATCTGCGTCATGGACCAGGTCAGCGACACCCGGAACACCGACGAGGCCTGGACGGACCGCATCGCCCTGAAAGAGGCCATGAAGCGGCTGGATGACCGGGAGCGGCGCATCCTCTCCCTGCGGTTCTACGAGGGAAAGACCCAGATGGAGGTCAGCGCGGAGGTCGGCATCTCCCAGGCTCAGGTGAGCCGGCTGGAGAAGGGCGCCATCAACACCATCAAAAAAAATATATGAGCAGGCGGGGCCGGGAAACCGGCCCCGCTGTCTTTACGTCTCAGAGGCTTCTGTTGTCTCCGTCGGTGAGAGCCCGTTAAAGAAGCTCCCGCCATCCGACAAAGTGAATGTCTTGGACAGGCCCGCGGCGCTCTGGCCGCCCTCTCCGCCGCCGGGGCCGCGGCCGCCTGCGGGAGATTCCCTACCGTCAGGCTCCATTTCCCCATCCGGGCGCTCAGGGGGATCGTCCGGAACTTCACTGCCAGCGTTCTCCGGCACCTCGCCCTCCGGCGCCTGCCAGGGATCCAAGTCCGCGGGAGGCGCCTCACCGCCCATGTGCCGACCGCCGCCGGGGCTGCCCACGCCGTCGGACATGGTGCCGGCCAGTTGGGTGTCTCCCTGCCACAGGGTGTAGTCCCCTGCCGTCAGGTCCGGGGAGGACACCACCAGACAGGTGAAGTCGTTTGCCGGCGTCCAGGTGCCCACAGTCTCCCCGTCGGCGTTTTGCAGGGTATAGGTCTGGCCGCCGTTCTGCCGGGATGCAAAGGAGAACACCACATAGTTCTGGGCCCCGCCGTCGATTTGGTCATACATATTGCCGGAGGCCGCTACTGTGCCGCCGTTGATGGTGATGCCCATGGTGGCGTCGATACCCGCGTCCCCGCTGTTGGAGCAGGCCGCGGCGGTGACAGCGCCGCCGTTGATTACCAGCCAGCCGTTGGAGTCGATGCCGTCGCCTTCGCCGGTCTCGCCGGTGACCTGAATGTTCACGGAACCGCCGTTGACAGTGGTAACGGATACATTGTCCTCATTGGTGTTGATGCCGTCATTGCCGGAGGTGATGTTGATGGTGCCGCCGTTGATGGTGAGGTGCAGCTCCGTGTCCAGCCCCTCATTGTCGGCGGTGATGTTCAGCACACCAGTGCCGGCCTCACCCCCGTCCACATTCATGGACATCTTGGAGTAAAACGCGCCGTCGTATTTGTGGAGCTTCTCGCTGTCCTCCACGGTCATTCCGTCCTCGCTGAGCACCACGCTGTCCGGGTCGTAGATCCGGGCCACATAGGAGCCGGTGACGTTGTTGATAGTACCGTCAGCAATCAGCACGTTGGCACCGGCGGCGGAGGTGTCCACGGTCTCCGAGGCGGTGTCCTCGTCTGTGCTGCCGCACTCATAGACGTTATAGAAAATCACCGCCGGGGCCACAGTGCAGGTGATGTCCACGCCGTTCAGGATCAGCGTCACCACTGCCGCCGGGTCGTCCTCCGCGTCCTCCCCCAGGTCCACAGCGATCTGTCCTGCGGACAGGGTGCCGCTGAGGGCGTAGGTGCCGGGTTGTGTGATGTGGACCACCGTGTGGGCCTCCGCCTCTTCGGCGGTGTGTTCGTCGGCCTCCGTGCCCTCGCCGTAGGTGAAGTCGCGGCCGGATTCATAGCAGACAATGTCATGGGCCGTGTGGACGGCGGCTGACTCGTCTGTGGAGACCGCCTTCCCGTCCACAATAATGCCGTCATCCGAGAGGACGATGGAAACAGCGTCCGGAAATTCCTGCGCGGCCGTCTCGCGGCCCTGCGCGCCGCAGCCAGAAAGCGCGGCCGCAGCCATCGCCAGCCCCAGCAAGAGAGAAGCAATTCGTTTCATTGCAGCAAATCCTTTCCGTCAAGATGGAGGCAGTCTATCATGGATTTCTGAATTTCCGCTGAAAAAAGGAGGAAAAAAATTGACCTTTTCACAAGTTCGGAGTAAGCTGAAAGCAAGTCATCAAAAACGAGGAGACCGCACACATGGACTACAAAAAGCTCAGAGACACCCGGAACAGCTCCAACCCCTTCGCCCAGCGGCTGGGGATCTTTGTGGAGGAGATCGGCCCCGGCTACGCCCGGGCGGTAAAGGACATCACGGCGGAGGACGCCAACCCTGTGGGGGTTGCCCACGGGGGCTGCTACTTCTCCCTGGCAGACACGGCCTGCGGCTCCGCCATGGCCTCCCACGGATATTATGCCGTGACGGTGAACGCCTCCTACAACTTTCTCCGCAGCGCCAAGCTGGGGGACCATCTGGTGGCAGAGGCCCGGGAGACCAAGCCCGGCCGAACTCTCTGCTTTTACGAGGTGGAGATCCGGGATCAGGCGGGGACGCTGCTGGGGAACGGGTCCTTCACCTTCTACAAGCTGGACCGGGAGATCCCGCTGTGAGAAGCGCATACAAAAAGACCGCCCTTCGGCGGTCTTTTTGCATGCTTATTTCTTGAAGCTGTCCTTCAAGCTCACAGATCGGTTGAACACCAGATGGCCGGGCTTGGAGTCCTTGCTGTCCAGGCAGAAGTAGCCCAGGCGCATGAACTGGAAGCTGGCGGGAGCTGCGGCATCCGCCAGGGAAGGCTCCACCTTGCAGCCGGTGAGGACCTCCAGGGAGTTGGGGTTCAGGCACTCCAGGAAGTTCTTGTCGGCGGCGTCCGGGTCCGCGTCGGTGAACAGGTTGTCGTACAGCCGCACCTCCGCGTCGATGGCGGTGGCGGCATCCACCCAATGGATGGTGGCACCCCTCACCTTCCGGCCGTCAGCGGGGTCGCCGCCCCGGCTCTCCGGGTCGTACTCCGCCAGCACCTCGGTGACGCTGCCGTTCTCGTCCTTCACGCAGCCGGTGCAGCGGATGAGATAGGCCCCTTTCAGGCGGCACTCCGGTCCATTGGGGTAGAGCCGCTTGTACTTGGGCACCGGGGTCTCCAGGAAATCGTCGGACTCGATCCAGAGGTTGCGGGAGAAGGCGATCTCCCGGGTGCCGGCGGCGGGGTCCAGGGGGTTGTTCTCCACGGTAACGGTCTCACTTTTCCCCTCCGGATAGTTGGTGATGGTCAGCCTGATGGGCCGGATCACCGCCATGGTCCGCTGGGCGGTCTCGTTCAGGTCCTCCCGCAGGCAGTGCTCCAGGAAGCCGTATTCCACCACATTTGCGGATTTTGCCACACCGATGCGCTCACAGAAGTTCCGGATAGACCGGGGCGTATAGCCCCGGCGGCGCAGGCCGCAGAGCGTGGGCATCCGGGGATCGTCCCAGCCGGAGACCCTCCCCTCCTCCACCAGCTTGCGGAGCTTGCGCTTGGAGAGCACCGTGTGGTCGATGCCCAGGCGGGCGAACTCGATCTGCCGGGGATGGCTGGGCAGGTCACAGTGCTCTACCACCCAGTTGTACAGGGGGCGGTGGTTTTCAAACTCCAGGGAGCAGAGGGAGTGGGTGATGCCCTCCAGCGCGTCCTGGATGGGGTGGGCGAAGTCGTACATGGGATAGATGCACCACTTGTTCCCCTGGCGGTGATGGGGCAGGTAGTTGATCCGGTAGAGCACCGGGTCCCGCATATTGAAGTTGCCGCTGGCCAGGTCGATCTTGGCCCGCAGGGTGTACTTGCCCTCCGGGAACTCGCCGTTCTTCATCCGCTCGAACAGGTCCAGGCTCTCCTCGATGGGCCGGTCCCGCCAGGGGGAGCGGGCCGGAGTGGTGGTATCTCCCCGGTACTCCTTGAACTGCTCCGGCGTCAGCTCGCAGACATAAGCCAGGCCCTTCTTGATGAGGCCCACCGCCTGACGATAATCCTCGTCAAAGTAATCCGAGCCGTAGAAGAACCGGTCGCCCCAGTCAAAGCCCAGCCAGTGAATATCCTGCTGAATGGCGTCTACGAATTCCTCGTCCTCCTTGGTGGGGTTCGTGTCATCCATCCGCAGGTTGCACAGGCCGCCGAACTTCTCCGCCGTGCCGAAGTCGATGGTCAGCGCCTTGCAGTGCCCGATGTGCAGGTAGCCGTTGGGCTCCGGCGGGAACCGGGTGTGGACGGTCATCCCCTCAAACTGGCCGCCGGGGCCGATGTCCTCCTCGATGAAAGCGTGAATAAAGTTCCGGCTCTCCGGCGCCTCGTCCTGCGTCAGCTTGATCTCCTCTGCCATGCGCTGTCATTCCTCCCTCTCGCGCAGTGTATCGTTGGTATGCGTACACGTTAGGATATTTATTATACAAAATCTGACGGGGAAATGCAATACGTTGTTTTAGACGGCCATTGGCGGCATGGGGACAGCAAAAACTTGTCTGTATGCGGGAATATGTCAAAAGCGATCACATATTCACAAAACGGAGATTGACCTCTCCTCAATGCCCAAAAGCGGGATGCGCCGGCACCGCATCATAAGATAAACCTGCCGCTGGCAGCGCCTTTGGCGAACCGGCAGGACAGTTGCGTTCTTCCGCCGGATCTGGTACGATACGAAAAAAAGGCCGGCGTCTCCGGCGGAAAGAGAGCGTCTGTATGGAACCGGGATTCATCGATCTGACGGCGGAAAACATCGCCGATCAGCACCTGTGCTGCATCATCCGCAGCAAAAAGCCCCACCCCGGCGTGGAGGCTAAACGCCGGTGGCTGGTGGACCGCCTGCCGGAGGGGCACGTCTTCCGGAAACTGGATGTCAAGGAAAAGGTCTTTATCGAGTACGCCCCTTTGGAGACCGCCTGGGTCCCTGTAGAGGGGGACAACTATCTGTACCTCTACTGCCTCTGGGTGGCCGGTGCATACAAGGGCAAGGGGTACGGCCGGGCGCTGATGGAGCACTGCCTGGCGGACGCCCGGGACCGGGGAAAATCCGGCATCTGCATGCTGGGGGCGGAAAAACAGAAGGCCTGGCTCTCCGACCAGTCCTTCGCCCGGAAGTACGGCTTTGAGACGGTGGATGAAACGGGCTATAGCTACACCCTGCTGGCCCGATCCTTCGACGGTACCCTCCCCCGCTTTACGGACCAAGCCAGGGCGGGGACCATCGAGGAAAAGGCGCTGACGATTTATTACAGTGACCAGTGTCCCTATGCGGTCAACAGCCTGGAGATCATCCGGCAGGTGTGTGGAGAGGCCGGGGCTCCGTATTCTCTGGTGCCTGTGGACACATTGGAGAAGGCCAAGGCTCTTCCCGGCGTGTTCAACAACTACGCCGTGTTTTACGGCGGTGCCTTCCAGACGGTGAACCTGCTGGACGCCGCTTCTCTACGGCGGCTGCTGAAGCGGTAAAGCTGCCCTTTTCCGCCGCCGCAACCGATTGTTGCCGGATAGTTGGTGGTCAAAGGAGTTGAATTCTGGTAGCATAAAGTCTGAAAGGAGGTGTGTCCATGACCACGCTGGGTCAGCGGATCAGGGAACACCGCCGGCGGGCAGGCTTGTCCCAGGAGGCTCTGGCCCGCCGGATGGATGTCAGCCGCCAGGCGGTTACCAAATGGGAGTCCGGCCAGAGCGCCCCCAGCACGGAGAACCTCTTCCGCCTGGCGGAGCTCTTCGGCACCACGGTGGACCTGCTGCTCCCATCAGAGGGGGCGGACGCTCCGGCGGCAGAGGCACCTCCACCCCTGTGGTCCCGGAGCCGCCGGCGTCCCCGGGTCCTGGCGGCTCTGGCGGTGACTGCGGGGTATCTTGTCTTTTACCTGCTGGGCCGCATCCTCTGGTGCCCCCTGGAGGACAGCTCCCTGCTGGGCTGGCTGCTGTGGGAGCGGCCCAGCGGCGGGGAGAGCTATCTCTACGGCTGGCTCCTCAGCAGCGGTCTCTTCTGGTGGGCCATGGCCCTCTCCGCCCTGACGGCGCTGCTGGGGCGGTACCGGCTCTCCTGCACCACCTGCGCCTATTTTCTCATCGGATTTTTGATGGGGCTGGTTCTGGGGCCCCACCCGGCGGGAGCGGCCATGGGACACGGGCACTACGGCTGGGCCTTCTGGGGATGCATCTATCTGCTGTCCCTCCCCATGGGGCTGCTGGCGGAACGGACGGGACGGAAGGGCGTGACGTTCGCTTCCCGCCGGGGACGGCTGCTGGCGGCGGGACTGGTCCTGTGCCCGCTCCTGTCCGCCGTTCTGGCGGCGTTGGCAAAAGCGCCCTGAAATTTGTAAAAAGAGTCCGGAGAGAATGCACACCCTGCATCCTCTCCGGACTCCTTTTTACGGCCGGACTGCACGCTATTCCAGCAACCAGTCCTCCACCACATCCCGCGCCGCGACGGGCGTCACGCTCCCCCGCATCAGCTTGGACAGCAGCGACAGGATCCCAGACTGCGAGGCGGTGATCCCTGGGATCTCCGTCCGCTCCCCGCCGCTCTCCACGCGGATGCCGTAGCACTCCCAGAGGGCGTCCCACTCCTCCACCAGCAGAAAGTAGTCCACCGGTACGCCGCGGCACGGCCTTCTTCCTACCAGGAAGGCCCGCACCTCGATTTCCTCCTTCTGTCTGTTGTCACACACGAACAAAAAAATTGTAGCACTGCCGTTTGGGGGAATGCTGTCGAACCCTGTCGATGGCCCGGCTTCCTCCCGCTTTTTACTGAGTTTTCACCATTCGGGAAAGGAACTCCTCCCGGCTGTATAACAGGTTCAACGCCTCTAACATGCCGTTGGGCGTCAGGTGCTCCGGCAGATCCAGCTGCTTCAGCAGCGCCCGGCGCTTCGCGGCGCTGTCGGTTCCGCCGGTGAGGCCCAGGGCGAACAGATCCGCCTTGGTGATAGGGTCTCCCGGACACTCCGCCGCCCCCTCGTCGGCGAAGGTGGCGCCCGCCCGGCGCAGGGCCTCCAGCAGCACGGCGGGCCTCATACCCTCCACGCCCAGCTTGCCCTCTTTGCCGGGGGTCCGCTTGCGGCGCTCCTTGCCTGGGATGTCCGGGATATATGCCTGCTTCACCCGATCCCGTGGGAGAGCACCCTTCAGATAGTTCCGGATGACGAACCCTGCCCCATCGCTGTCCGTCAGCACGATGAGCCCCCTCTGCTCCGCCAGGCGGCGGAGAAAGGCCAGCTTCTCCCGGTCGTTGAACACGGCGAAGCCGCCCAGTGTGATGATGGTAGCGTCCACCACCTGACTGAGGGCGTTTTTGTCGTAGCGGCCCTCTACCACAATGACCTCTCGGATCGCTTTCTTCATCGCCGCTGCGCCCCCAGACGCACCAGCAGCAGCTTCAGCTCGCCCACGGCGTCCACGCCCTTCTCGCTCTTCATCCGCCGGTCCAGCACCTGGCACATCTGCACCGCGTCGGCGCACCAGGCGGCCGTGGTCTTTTTGGCGGCGGAGAGCAGGAGTTTGGCCGGATAGTCGCTCTTCATCTCCCACAGCTCCATGAGCCAGTACTTGTCCTTGCCGCTGTCAATGGCCATCCGGGCGGTATAGATGCGCCGGAGCTGGCTGCCCAAAGCCGCCAGGATCATGATGGGCTCTGTCTGCATTTTCAGCAGATCCCCCAGGATGCGGGCCGCCCCGTCGTAATTCCCCTGGAGCACCGCGTCGGACAGGCGGAACACCTCCGCCGACAGCACCGGATCCGCCACAGCGTCGATGTCCTTCTGGGTGATGGCCCTGCCTTTGGCATAGGCGCCGATCTTTGCGATCTCCGGCACCAGCCCCGTCATCAGACCGCCGCAGGTGAAGATCAGGTACTCCGCCGTCTGACGGTCGATCTCCTTCCCCAGGGCCTTGAACCGCCGGGCGATCCACACCACCAGGTCGCTGTTGTCCGCCGGACGGAACTCCACCGCTTCCACGTGGTCGGTGACGGCCTTGTACAGCTTCTTCATGGTGCGGTTGGGCTTGTATTCCACCGTGTCGTAGAGGAACACCACGCAGCAGTAGGGCGGCACATCCTCCAAAAAGGCGATCAGCTTTTCCCGCTGCTCCTCGTTCAGCTTGAACAGGTCGAAGTCCGACACCACAATCAGCGTCCGCTCCGCCATCATGGGCATGGCCTCCGCCGTCTCTGCCAGGGTCTGGACCGTCAGGTCCTTCCCCTCCAGGGTGTGGTAGTTGAACTCCTCAAACCCGGCGGGGACCAGCTTCTTCCGCAGCTCTTTGAGATAGTACTCCCGGAGATACGTCTCCTCCCCGTAGAAGATGTAGGCGTTCCCCGCCGTTCCCGCGGCCAGGTCGTTTTTCAGTTTCTGAAAGGCCTCGTTGGCCTTGGATGTCTTTTTCGCGTATGCCATGGTGTCTCCTCAATTCACAGATAGATGGACGGTACCCTGCTTGTCCGTCCGGTAGATCTCCACGTCTGCCAGCACCAGGCGGCGGAGGGCGTCCTCCGTGGGGTGGCCGTAGCTGTTGTCCCCCACGCTGATGATGCCCGTCTCCGGCGTCAGGGCCTCCAGCAACTCCTTCGAGGTGGAGGATTTGGAGCCGTGGTGGCCTACTACCAGGGCCTCGATGTCGGGCAGATCATGGTCGGCGATCAGCTGCCGCTCCGCCGCCATGTTCCGGTCCCCGGTAATCAGCAGGTCGTAGTCGCCATAGGTGCACAGGACGGCCAGCCCCTGTTCGTTGTCGCCCTCCACGTCCCCCGGCGGGTAGATGGTGAGGCTGCTCTCCCCCAGGGTGTAAACCGTCTCCGCCTCCACGTATTGAATGTCCACGCCGTGGTTCCGGGCGGCCAGCTCCACCCGGAACCGCGCCCCTGCATCGTCGGACACGTCCGGCAGGAGCAGAGTGTCCACCCGCGCTCTTGCCAGCAGCTCCGCCACGCCGGAGATGTGATCGTAGTCATAGTGGGTCAGAATCAGATAGTCCAGCGTCCCACAGCCCATGGTGGCCAGGTGATCCGCCGCGATGCCGCCGGCGTCGTACCAGCTGTTGCGGCTGCCGCAGTCCACCAGGGCAAATTTCCCGCCGGAGGTCAGCAGCACGCTCTCCCCCTGCCCCACGTCCAGCACATAGGCGTCCAGGCCGCCCCGGGTGTAGTGGGGCGCGCCCAGCCGCACCGTCACCGCCAGGGATACCGCCGCCAGCACACCGGCCACGGCATACTTCCGCCGGGCCTTGGGCCGCAGGAAAAAGGCCGCGGCGAAGAGGACATACAGAAATACCAGCCAGTATTTCAGATACGGGTTGGTGAAGTACAGGGCGTGGTGGGGGACAGACGCCAGAACCCCGGATATCCAGAGGATATACCGGGTCAGCAAAGCCGGCACGAAGCCGATCACCGTCCCCAGAGGCACCCAGAGGAAGCTCGCCAGGACTGCCCCAAGCCCCAGCGTGAACACAAGGCTGGAGGCTGTCAGGCACAGCAGGTTGCTTACCGGAGAGTTCAGTACCAGCGACCCGAAGTAGACAGCGCACAAGGGCACCGTGAATGCCATGGCCCCCACGGTGGCCGACAGGCTGGAAACCAGCAGTCGGCAGAACTTCCCACTCGGTCTCTCCCCCAACAGCAGGTCCTGGAGCTTCGGCGTCAGCCAGAGAAGCCCCGCCATGGCTCCGAAGGACAGCTGCAGACTGATGGAGGCCGCCGCAAAGGGGTTCGCCAGCAGGATCAAAAACAGGGCGGCGGACAGCGTGGTGGGCGGGTCGCTGTCCCGCTGAAACAGGGGTGCCGCCAGCACGAACACCACCATGATGCAGGCCCGGACCACCGAGGGACTGGCCCCGGTCAACAGCGTATAGAACATCAGGACGGGCAGCGCCAGCGCCGCCGCCAGACGGTGCCGGTGCCGTCCTGTGAGCAGCAGAATCAGCGTCATCAGAAAGCCGCAGTGCAACCCGGACACGGCCAGGATGTGGCTGAGTCCCGCCTCCGACAGGTCGGACCGGGCTTCTTCCGACAATCCGGACGTGTCCCCGGTGAGGATGGCGCTGAGGAACGCGGCCTCATCTCCGTCAAACAGCGCCGTCACCCGGTTCTGCATGGCCCGGGCCGCATGGGCGGGCCACCACCGTGGCGAGCCGGCGGATCCCTCACCGTAGACGGCCTCGTCTCCCCGCTGGTAGGCCAGCAGGAACACTCCCTGAGCGGTGAAGTTGGTAATGGTATCCTCCCGAAGCCGGGCGGAATCCTGAAATTTCACCTGTGCCGCCACCGTCTGGCCCGGCTCCAGGTCCAGCAGGTCCGCCCCGCCGTAGCAGACCACCTTGCCCAGGGGAACCCCCTCCAGCTTCACTGTCACCTTGGCGCCGTAGTCCGTGGGGACGGCGTACTCCAAAAGAGTCATGGAAGCGGTGCCCTCGCTGCCGGACAGGGCCGCAAGAGGCGCCCGTACAGCATAGCTGTACAGCCAGTTCCACCCCAGGGCCAGGGCCAGCCCCGTGCCCACCAGCAACACCCGCTTCCGCCAAAGTCCCGGCAGCAGCAGGGCGAGGCAGGCCGCGGCAAAGAAAACTGCCGCCACGGGCAGAAGAAGCCTCTCCGGCAGCAGATACTGGGCCAGACAGATCCCCAGAGCGAAGGACACGGTGAACGCGGCCAGCTTGCGCATGGTCTCTCCTCTTTTCCATCCTGCCAAACAGCTCGTCCAGCGGCTGCCCAGAACAGCGGGCAGGCTGCAAAAGAGCCGCAATTTTGCTCTCTCCGCCGGATCCATGCATAGGCCGCCGGGATTCACGGCACCTGCTCCGTTGCCCCGTGTCAGCCCTTTGGCCGGACGCGCTTTCTCCCAATGATTCTGCTTTCCCGCCTCGCCCCAGCCGATCACAGCTGTTTGGAAAAATGGGGAAAGAGAAACCATTTGGGTACATTATACCGGGAACCGGCGGGAAATACCAGCCCTTTTTCCATAAATCATGTTCCCTGCTCTTGACGGCTCTCTCCGCCCGGCGTAAGATAGCAGTAATCAGTGGAAATTCTTCCACCAAAAAAGAGAGGAGCGTTGACCATGAAACGCATTCTGACCATACTGGCCGCGACCTTGTTGCTGACTGCGGCAATGGCCGGGACCGCCTCCGCCTCTTCCTACGACTCCGTTGCGGAGGAATTGTCCGCCATCGGCGTGTTCCGGGGCACCGCCGGCGGCTTTGAGCTGGACCGCGCCCCTACCCGTTCCGAGGCCGCCATCATGCTGGTGCGGCTCTACGGCGCCGAGGACGAGGCCAAAGCCGCCTATGAGGCGGGAGAGATCTCCATGCCCTTCACCGACGTGAGCGAAACCGCGGCCCCCTCCGTCGCCTGGCTGTACAGCCAAGGCATCACCAACGGCACCTCCGCCACCACTTTCGGCGCATCCAGTCCGTGCAGCGCAAAAATGTATTGCGCCTTCCTGCTGCGGGCACTAGGCTATGAGGACGGCGTGGACTTCCTGTACGCAGACACGCTGGACTTCGCCATGCTCCACGGCCTGTTCAACCTCTCCATGCTGGACGCCGCCCCCTTCCTGCGGGACGATCTGGCTGCCGTCACCTACCAGGCCCTGGGCGCTGATCTCAAGGACGGCAGCACCTATCTGCTGGCCAGCCTGGTGGAGAGCGGCGCCATTGACGCCGAGGCCGCCCGGCCCATTACCGAGAAAATCGAGGCCTACCGGGCCCTGACCGCCGCCAGCCAGGCCTCCTCCACCGGCATCGACGCGGACTATACCATGAATATGGGGATGGACATTGCCGTTGACGGCTCCGATGGGACCGAGACCATCCACGAAACCATGTCCGTGGCCGTCTCCGGAAACGGCCGCATCCAGATGATTCTGAAAGACCCGCTCCAGCTGGCCATTTCCATGAACATGAACATGGAATCCAACACGGCAGGCGCCGGCCCCGATGTGACCATGCAGGATCAAGTCTCTGTTCAGGAGTGGATGCAGGACGGCTGGGTCTATATCCAGGAGGAGATGGACGGAACCACAGACCGGTACAAATATCCGGTTGGCAACATGGACGGGTTCGCGGAGTTTTACCAGGAGATGCTGCAGATCAGCGGCCAGATGAACAGCATGATGCTGCCCATGATCGACTCCATCGACGTCTCCCGCACGGGCTCCCGCACCGTATACACCATGAAGATGGATGACAGCCTGAACAGCCTTCTGGAGGATCTGCTGACGGCCTTGCAGGAAGAGCTTGCCGCCATGGAGAGCCCGGTGGACCTCACCGCAGATCTGCAGAGCTGCACATACGTCTACACCGTCGGTTCCGACGGAGAGCTGGAGTCCTGCACCGCGGACTTCGACCTGGATCTGGTGCTGGGCCTGCCTGTCACGGAGACCGAAAATGCGCAGATTACTGCCAAGCTCCAGATGGATATGCAGATGGATGTCAACGCCACCGGCGATGATGTGCGCATCTCTTATCCCAGCTTCTCCAACTTTGAGGACCTGACCCTGGTCCTCTCCGGCGGTGAGCTGTAACCCCCCCCCTTCTAATTCAGTAAGAGAGCGCCGC